>Ga0315282_10008763_pt1 | contig 16278 bp, 12 predicted proteins | sample YL17G07_20_MG_FD_203693 | JGI IMG/M metagenome (GOLD analysis project Ga0315282, IMG submission 203693) | Sediment microbial communities from Yellowstone Lake, YNP, Wyoming, USA - YL17G07_20 | ecosystem: Environmental > Aquatic > Freshwater > Lake > Sediment | place: USA: Wyoming | collected...
AGCTTACCTAGCGCGCGAGCTTCAGGAGCCTGTCCCGAAGGGGTTCGAGATTGGCGAAGGCACAACCTTCCCAACGAAAAGGTTCAAAATGGCCTCGAAAAGCCATGAAACTCCCTCCCCCCGCACCTTTTGGCATTTTTGGCATAGGTGATATACGGTTCAAATTCAGTCGGCCGCACCAAGGGACACACACACATTTTACTGTTCGGACGACGACGAACGAAACGAACGACGAAACGAGCGCCAGCATCTTGCTAAATTCTTTCGCTTAACATGTTCTTGCGTAGAGTTGAATTGAGGAGTTTTCAGTTGAGAGGCCGAGATTGACATAGACTCTTAGATTCTGCAAGAAGCTGGCGCGCGCTATTTGATAATTCACACGGGCTTCTGAACCATCACAAACGTTATACCGATTCATCCTTGATAATGTCTGCCAGAGGGTCGATTCGAATGGTTGAGGCGTTGGTTCTCATGAAGATCATAGGGGGAACTGGCGAAAGCTTGGATTGGGCCAAAAGCATAAAGAAAAAGGTATCAGAGACTCCTGGCGTTGTCGAAGTTTTCGGAGTCTTAGGGGGATACGACATGGTTGCCAGAATCCAAGCCAAGGATCTAGAGGAACTCACAACGATCGTTACCGATAGATTACGGTCAAACGCAGGAATCGAATCCACTCAGACGTTGATAATGATCTTCTAGCAACTGCTTCTGACCATCAATAGCGCACGAAGAGTATCTTCTGATGCACATGCACACAAAGATCGCTGACTATGACGGTTCAAATTACGACGGCCGCACCAAGGATGGCTCTCTCTCAAAAAACTGATCCCTACGAACGACGCATGTTGGGGGAAGAATCCCCCAAACCCCCTCTTTACTGGATTCCTGACTCGCTTCGCTCGCCGAAAACACAAGATTTCAGGCGAAATCAAAAACTACAGGAAGCCAAAAACCATAATTCCGTACCTGACACGCCCAGAAACAACTGTTTCCCTGTGTGATTTCTTGTGTTTTCGGTTGATTTTCCACTAAATCTCGCATAAACAGTTTTCTTAAGAAACTGGTTTGATTCCTGCAAATCACAGGAAAGCGGGCCCACTCGAAAGCGGCGCACGCTATCTACTGTTAGTGCGTTGGAGTAAATCACTTAAGAACGCGCGGTAGCTCCGTTTACTACGGATCTTGCTCTCTAGAGAGAAGAGGAAGCATGCCTATTGCATTCATGCTTGTCAGTGTCGATCAGGAATCGGAGGTACGTAAGAAACTGCGGCAGATCGAAGGGACGCAAGCATACATGATCTATGGTCCTCACAACATCATTGCTAGATTCGAGGCAGAGACGATGGATAGACTCAACGACATCGTGAAACGAGCACGCACTCTAGTCGGCAAATACCGCTTGAGAACTAGACCAAGTGAATACGAGGAAGAAAGGGAGACTCTTACTCTTGTCGTGGCCGAATAGCCTGGCGCGCTGTGGGGGTCCCAAATGTCTATGTGACCCAATAATTTCATCTATACCTTTTGCTGTATTTGCTGTTTGAGATCGGCCGTTCTTTCTGGGCGAGTTGGGATCGGAGTGAGGATCTAGTGGAGAAGATTAGTCCTCCACGAGCAGAGAAGACTGAAGAGCCTAGATCCAAGTATTTCAAATATGTCTCAAACTCGCGCTTCATAGAAGGAACCGGTCCTAACGAGATCACGGATTCTCTCGATGCCATAGTCTCTGATGCTAAGGAGAGAATCTGGATAGCCGTCCCATGGTTCTATACAGAAAGCCACCGATGGATTCATGATTTCATATACAAGCTATGTGACGGCTCAGAACAAGGAATCGACGTCCGGCTATTCGTGCGTCCTGATATTAGCAATCATGTCACTGTAAACAGACTCAACCTTGCCAAGGCAAAGGTGCTCTCCAGAAAATCGATCATAAGACACATTCACACCAAGATGATGATGAACGAGAAACAGGTATTGATCACCACTGCTAACATTACCGATTTCGATCTCTACAGAAACCTGAATTCGGGCACCCTGACGGACGAGGAGGAGAATCTGAAGAGTGCAACACTAGACTTTGCGAGACTTATGGAGCCTGAAATCGAAGCGACGCAATACGTCTCAGACGTTCCGCTCGTTGAGCTTGTTCCACAAAGACTCCTTCCGTTCTTCGAAAAGAAATACACTCATCTGAATCCAATGCAGGCAGAAGCTCTTCCCCTCATACTTCTACAACGAGAGAATCTATTGATCGGTGCAGAAACTGGGACCGGCAAGACCTTGCTCGCTGAACTCGCAGCAGTGAACGAACTGCAACAGAACCCGAAGGCGAAAATACTCTACACGGCTCCAATGAAAGCGATCACGATCGAGAAAGAAGAAGAATGGAGTAGGCTGCAGGATCTCGGCCTCAAGGTCTACAAGATAACTGGAGACGAAGACACAGTCGACGTGGACAAAGCGAAGGGAGCCCATCTCCTGCTGTCAACCGGCGAGAAGTGGGACAGCATGACTAGGAAGCCACACCGGTTCCCATTCGTAAAAGACGTCTCGCTGATGGTGGTCGACGAGATACACATACTGGACGATGAAGACCGCGGCGCAACATTAGAGGCGCTTCTATCGAGAATGAAGAGGTTTACGCCTAATGCTCGAATACTCGGGCTCTCCGCAACGATGAAAAACATAGATGTTCTCGCTCACTGGCTCAATGCGAAGAAATATCTCAACACTGAATACAGATCCGTACCAATCCAGTACGCGTTCTGCGCATATCCAGACAGCACCTACATCAATCAAATGGAAGCTGCCAAAGACAAGATCTGTCTCGATACAGTACAGATGCTTCTGAAAGAGGATATTGAGACTGGCAAAACAGGGAAGGTTCTGATATTCACGGGAAGCAGAGCAAAAGCTGAGAACACCGCGCAGCTAATTGGTAACAGCCTCGAAACTGTTCACCCGTCTTATGAAAGAGGAATTAGAAACCGGAAGCTGAGACAATGCCTATCCAAAGGCACTGCGTTTCTGCATGCAGGACTCACGCTTTCAGATAGAAAGCAAGTCATCAGTGCGTTCAATGAAGGAGAGATCAACGTACTCGCCGCAACTACAGCACTGGCATGGGGAGTAAACCTCGCAGCCCGCTCAGTAATAGTACGAGACATATTCATCGCGAACAAACGTGAAGTGGATATCATCGGCATCAAACAGATGCTTGGCAGAGCAGGCAGAAAGGGCAAGGAATCAGTAGGATACGGCATCATACTCGCACCAAACACGATGAAAGACCAAGTTCAACAGATGCTGATCGAAGGAAAAGACATCGAATCGAAACTGGAAAGACATATTCTAGACCACATAAACGCGGAGATCAAGCTCGGGTATGTTGAGAACAGAGATCAACTGAAAGAATGGTTCCTCAGCACCTTCTGGTACTATCAGAATAGAGAGAAGAAAACTGAATGGGAGCAATTTCTCAGTGAAAGACTCAGTCTTCTCGTATCTAACGGCTTTGTGGAAGAAGACAAGAGTAGGTTGAAGACGACTGTTCTTGGTCGATTGACTGCGGACTGGTATGTCAGAGTCAATACGGTGATTAATCTTCTCCATCACACGAAAGACTTTGACTACTTGAAACAAGGTTCAGCCGACAAGATTGAGCTTCTTCTGATGAGGATACTTGCTGAGAACGCCGAGGAGCTCAGTATGTTCATCCGGTCGGCTGAGGAGAGAGAGGAGATTGTGGCCTTTCAGGCTCAGAACCCGATGATGGCAGACTGCGCTCCAGAGGCGACCAAGATCTGCATGATAATGTCCTCAGCGCTTGAGAGGAGACAAGATCTCGCCGGGGAAGAATATCAGGCGTATCAGGAGTCAACGCGCCTGATGGGCTACGTGGGTGAACTTGGAAGAATAAAGGAAAACATCTCTCTGCATGTGATTTCTCGCGACCTTGCGAAAAGACTCCAGTTCCATGAAGAGAGAGGATCAGGCCAGCTGTTACACCTATTGTGGTATTCCACTCCAGACAACGACTTCAAAGATAGGACTGTCAAAAGCACATACGATACACTTCACCAGCAAGGACTCTCCGACGTTCTTTCCCTCCAAAAAGCACTGTTAGCAGACGAAGACAAGATTCCGATACGGTCCTCGCTCATCAAAAACGCCTCTGGATTTCCAATATTGACACTCCATGGCCTCCATGGGAAGCATCTCGGTGAAAAGCCGAAGCTACTGATTGGACAACTTGAGGAACCAGCCACTCTCATCTGTAGAATGGTGGATTCAGATGGAGAACACTTCAAAACCATCCGAGACTACTCATCAGCATATCTAGACCTCTCTGAATTGAACAACAAGCTGACTCAGCGCATAGGGTTGAGAGAAGTTGCGCTGGAGATCTTTGCGATGAACAGGCTTGGGTGGGATTACGCCCAAGCCATGGCTGAGATTCTCATTCTTCCCGGCTCTTGGAGAAAGGAGATCCTAGACGAGCTTGAGGACTATGTGAGAAACATCGAGACAGAAGTCAGAGCCTATTCTTTCCTCAAAGGGGTCTGGCTGAAGATCAAAAGAAGACTCAGCTACGTTGGATATGGACTAGACTTTGTTGAAACCCATGACACAGTCGGACATGCGGCGCAGATTCTTGCACGAGATACCAGTACGAACGACCAAGTGATCTCAAACATTCTATATTACGTCAGAAAATCCATCTCTATCGCTGGCGGCCTTCGCCTCTGTCCTCCGATAATCAACCTGATGAGAGAGAAGAAAGCAACGTATGATGAGGCCGCAATTCTGACGGTAAGTCTTCTCCGATCCTTGGGCATTGAGAGCGGACTAGTTGAGGTTAGGGGAGGAAAAATCCAGAAACACTATCTCCCCACGTACACGTTTGGTGGACAAGTATTTGTTGTAGACTACTTCGATGAAATTGGAACCAGGGATGCCCATGTGCGTGCGAAGACTAGGGTGAAGATAAGGAGCTTGGAATACGTGGAAGATGAGCGAAGAGAAGAAACAAGTTTCACTTTAGGATGGCTTGAACACTATTTCTCCCCAAAGGGGCAAGGCAAGCGTCAAGTCGCCACTTTCCACAACTATGAGGAGCAGGACCTCAGCGAGCTTAGGAAATTCTCAGTTGGAGAAGCGACGATTGCTCGTCGTCCTCGAATCCCTGAGACAGTTGACAAAAAGGCTGGAGCGTCACGGCCGGCTCTAGAAGAAAAGGAAGCGGGGCGAATTCCTTCGGATGGCTCGGTTGTTCAGGCAATGTACTACGGCCGATGCCCAAGATGCGGCAAAGTGATCAAACCTGAGGACAGGATAACTTGGTGGAAGCCGACCAAAGGCGAGACGCGGTGGATACATGCGAAGTGCGCGAAATAGACTCTGCTAGAACCTGTGTGTGACTAGCGCAGATCCCACTCGACTCATGCTCTCCTCATTGGGCATTACCGTAATCTCTCGACTACTTTCTGATAGACTTTGAACGGTCTGCCGTCCAAGGCGTTTCTGCGTAGATAGTGAAGAGCACTCTTTCCAATGCCTAGCTCCTTGGCCTCTCTCTGCGTCAACCCAAGAATTATCTTGCGAAGGTTTCGTCTATCGCTATTCTCAAATCTAGGAGAAGTATCTACGAAGTCTACGAACCAGCTTTCTGCAGTAGGTATCGTCCTAGCTCCTGTGTTTTGCTCAGAATGGCTGTGCACATCTATGAAGCCGGGAGCCACAACCAGCCCCTTCGCGTCAATGATGGTATCTGCCTTAGAGGTCGGGAGCCTAGTGTTTATGTCGGCGATCTTTCCGTCGGCGATTGCAACATCTGCTCTGTACCAAGGTGAGCCTGTTCCGTCAACAACAAATCCATTCTTGATAAGATAGTCCCAAATCGCTCCTCACATTGCCGACGCTCTTTCTCCGATAAGTAACTTTGCACGGCATCCATCCTCCAGAACACGATTCGAAATAGAAGACTACTCCGTGAGATAACGGTCGTGCGAATGATGCTTCAAACCCAATCAGTCAACTTTCTCCATCCAGTCTGTCCTCACCAGCGTATTCCCATTCGCCTAGAGAAAATAGAGCTGCAATCATGCAACTAACTTACTCGCCGTAATCATGGAGTTTATCAAACCACGGGCGCACCGATATTGGCTTTTGTTCTTGGCGACAAGGGGAGACAAGAGTGCGTGCCCTTCTTGACTAATGCTGGTCGCTCTTGGTTGTTTCGCTATGGTTTTAGACCATAAGGAATAAAAGGATTCCCTAACCGAATATAGACGGCAACGAGGATTCAGTTGGACAATGGAAACTGTAACTGCGTTGAAATGGGGGAAGAAGCAGACAGCGGCTTTTTGCTCGGAGATCCGCAGAGGCCGACTCGGCTCATGTCTCGAATGTGTTGTTGATCATATGGCGTTCGAAGAGTGGCTAAACCAGAACTGTCGTGAGAACGGAATCTTCGTTAACAGATGAACGGAGGTGAATTGTCGATATGACTATTGCTAAAGATGGCCTCGTGAAACGAATGCGAAGCATCGCGGTTCCGCTTATGCTGATGTTGGTAATAATGGCGATACCTATCCAGCTGACCAAGGCACAAGCAAAAGAGATAACCTTCAATGTGGGGTGGGCAGCAGCAGTAATTGACACTTTGAACCCAACTGCGATGACACAAATGGACGGAGGTGCCTACAACATAGCCCACGCCATATATGATACTCTGGTCAGATCTGATACTAACGGAAATCCGGTTCCAGATCTGGCCGAAAGTTGGACCTACAAGAATGCAACTACAGTCGAGTTGAAACTAGCAAAGAATGCCAAATGGCATGACGGTCAGCCTTTTTCAGCTGATGATGTCGTATTCAGCATAAACCTATTCCTTGCACATAAGGAGTTCACCTTCCTAAAGAACACGGTCAAGACGATAAAGTCAGTGTCCGCGTCCGACAAGTACACTGTTCAGATCAATCTGAAGGGTCCTGACTCCTCATTCTTAGCCTTTCGTCTCATCGGAGTATTCATATTGCCAAAGCACTTGTGGGAGCGTGTAGCCAACTACACGACTTTCGCGAATCCAAATCCCGTCGGAACCGGGCCGTTCAAATTTGTCAGATGGGGTGGACCAAATACGTTTGTTGAGTTCACAGCGAACAAAGAGTATTTCTTGGGTCCCCCCAATGTGGATCGTTTGGTATTCATATATTTCACATCGTACAGTGCCCTAGCACTTGCAATACAGTCTGGCGAGATTGACTACGCTGGGCCTCTGTTCTCTCCGGCGGTTGTCCCGACTCTTACGTCAACACTTGGTGTTCAAGTGATTAGCAGACCGGATCAAAGGTACTATTACTTCTGCTTCAACTTCTACGAGAAAGGTGCCGCCAATCCCGCTCTGCGAGACAAGAATGTTCGAATCGCCTTGTCCCACGCCATAAACAAGCCTGAACTAGTCACTGCAGTTTGGTCTGGATATGCCACCAGCCAACACACAGTGATTCCTGTCTCTCTTGGAGACTGGGTAAACCCTAAGATAACTGCCTATGAGTTCAATTTGGACAGAGCAGCAAAGATGTTGGATGATGCAGGTTACAGAGTAGGAGCTGATGGCGTTAGAGTTAACTCCAAAGGTGTCAGATTATCGTTCAAGATTGAGGTGCCATCGAACTATGCACAAGAATATCGTTCTGCACAGATCATTGCAAACTTGTGGAAACAGATAGGAGTCGAGGCAACACCTCAGCTTGTCGACGTAGGCACCCTAGCGGATCGAGTAATGGATTGGAAGCATGATACATTCATCTGGGTCTGGTCGGCCGGTACAGGCATTGACCCAGATCCGTTCTTGAATATGTTCCAAGGTTCTGAGGCTATGCCAGCACCAAATCCTGGCTTTAACGACTGCGGGTTCAGCAACTCTACCTTTGACAAGTTGTATGAGCAGCAAATTCAAGAAGTAGATCCAGTCAAACGCAAGGCCATAATCTGGCGCATGCAGGAGATACTGCATCAGGAGGCAGTATACGTTCCACTATACGATCCGCTTGCTGTGCAAGCTATTAGGAGCGATAGGTTCACAGGAGTTCAGCCAGGTAACATTCCACCGTTGAACCAATTCTCCACAAACAACTTGCTTCTCAGTGTCAAGCCCATATTAGTGTCCCCGCAGACAACAACAGTGGTGACCACGACTATGGCTCCTTCAGGAATCGGTGTTGAAACAATGGGGGGCATTGCTGTCGCTATAGTAGTCCTAGCAGCTGCAGTCTTCATCGTCACGAGAAAGCGAATCACGCAAGAGAAACCCTAATAGATTTTTCTATTTCTTCTTTATTCCCCGTGGCTATCTCGACAGGTTTGAGATGTTGACCAAAGCTGCATATTTCATCAAGAAGATAGTTGGGGTGCTTCTCACGATATTTCTTGTGTTGACGTTCAACTTCTACATATTCAGAATTCTGCCCGGAAACCCATTCGCACTCTTGTTCAGAGGAGCTGGCATGTCCTCTGAAGTTATTCGAGACCTCAACACGCAGTTCGGTCTCGACCAACCTCTATGGATGCAATACCTGATATATCTTAGGAACACCGCCTCGGGAAATTGGGGAATATCCTATCAGACGAGAACTCCGGTGTGGGATATAATTCTCCCCAGTCTGTCAAACACCTTGGTTCTGCTTGTCGTGGCCGCAGTCATTTCTATTACTGCCGGTATACTGATCGGGATATTGTTGGCCTGGCGCAGAGGGACAAAGATTGACGTGACCGCGTCAGCCATGACTCTAGTAGTGTACTCTATGCCAACATTTTGGCTTGGCCTCATGCTTCTGTTTGTTGGAGTCATCTACTTTGGTCTGCCTGTTTCGGGAATGGAGTCTCTAAGGGGAGCCACCGAAGGCGTTTTCGTACAGTTGCAGGATCGCATGCGTCACATGATCCTCCCTCTGCTGACACTGGTTCTCGGACTAACAGGCCAGTATGTGCTAGTGATGAAAGGAGCACTGCTTGATGTCTTTACCGAGGATTTCATGGTCACTGCGCGGGCGAAAGGCATTTCCAATAGGAAGCTTCTGTGGGATCACGGCTTCAGAAATGGAGTCCTTCCGATGGTGACCTTGGTGGCTCTCAACCTTGGTCTTGCCTTCGGAGGAGCTGTCCAGACCGAGACAGTATTCTCATGGCCAGGCATAGGTCTTCTCATATACAGAGCCATCTTGTCTAGAGACTATCCGGTTCTCCAAGGTTGCTTCCTGATAGTTGCGGTTGCTGTAATATCCGCAAACTTCGTTGCCGATATGGTGTACCCGCTGTTGGATCCTAGAGTGAGAACTCAATGACCTCTGACATGATAGAAATGCAGAGCGAAACAGAGGACTCTGCTCGTCATGTATACCTGAAGGTCTTGAGCGGATTCTGGAGCTCATACAGAAGAAATCCAATGGGGATAATTGGAGTCGGGATACTAGTCTTCTTCATAGCAGCAGCACTACTTGCTCCTTATGCTACTTCTTATGATCCGACACAAGTCTTCATATCGGACATTCTCCAACCCCCCTCGTGGAACCACCCCTTCGGTACCAATGAGGCCGGACAGGATCTCTATAGTCAAGTGTTGTATGGATCTCGCGCATCTCTGATAGTGGGATTTACTGCCGCATTGATTGCCGCAACTTTGGGAACTCTTCTCGGAATAACTGCAGGGTACTTTGGTGGTCTTGTAAGAGAGCTTCTTCTCAGGTTGACCGACTTCTTTATCGTAATACCAACTCTTGTTTTAATGATCGTGCTGGCCTCAGTGCTCGGCCCCAGCTTGTCAAGCGTGATCTTATCGATAGGCCTAGTGGGTTGGACAGGAACTGCTCGAGTCGTCATGTCTCAGACACTATCTGTCAAGGAGCGTGCTTTCGTGGAGTCGAGTCGATCTGCAGGCGCTGGAGATTTCTACATCCTGAGATCTCACATACTTCCAAACGTTATGCCTGTCGTCTTTGCTCAGACTGTGCTGGTCGTCGCAAACTCCATTTTGTATGAAGCAGTGCTGACATTTCTCGGATTGGGAAATCCGAATCAGATAACTTGGGGTCAAATTCTGCAGTTTGCTTTCGTGTCAGGAGCAATCACAACATCTTGGTGGTATGCCCTATCCCCCGGTCTTAGCATAATGCTGGTTGTGCTCGGATTCTTCTTGACTGGATATTCTCTGGACGAGATCTTCAATCCAAGAGTAAGGAAGATCTGACGCGAGGTGACCAAAGACAATGCTCAATGTTGATGGTCTCAGAGTCCACTACAAGACTGGTCAAGGTCTTCTGAAAGCTGTCGATGGCGTGTCCTTCTCGTTGCAGAAAGGAGAGATTGTTGGCATAGTTGGTGAATCAGGTTGTGGAAAAACAACCGTAGCGTTGTCTTTGGTCAGACTGCTTCCACCAGTAGCACGAATACTTGGAGGAAAGGTGATGCTCCATGATAACAACATTCTGACTGCAACAGAGGAACAGATGAGACTCGTACGCTGGAGGAAGATCTCCATGATATTCCAAGGCGCACTGAATTCGCTCAATCCTGTACTCCCAGTGAAGGAACAGATCGCTGAAGCAATCGAGGCGCATGAGCATCTGTCAGAAAAGGAACTTGACGAAAGGATCGACGGACTTTTCAAAGCAGTGGGTTTGGATGTATCCAGAAAGAACAACTTCCCACATGAGTTTAGCGGAGGGATGAAACAGCGCGTAATGATTGCCATGGCTCTTGCGTGCAATCCTGAGATTGTCATTGCGGACGAGCCTACGACAGCACTTGACCTGATAGTCCAATATCAGATTCTCGAACTGATCCGTGACCTGAGAAGGAAACTCCAACTCTCGATGATTCTGATTACTCATGATCTTTCAGTCGTAGCTGAAATCTGCGACAAAGTAGTCATAATGTACGCCGGAAAGGTTGTCGAATGTGGCGAGATCTGCCAGATATTCGAGAAGCCAAAACACCCCTATACGAGAGCACTGATATGGTCAATACCAAAGATGGAAAGCGAAAAAACAGAATTGCACTTCATCTCAGGGTCAATGCCCGATCTCACTGGCGAAGTCCCTGCCTGTCGGTTTTTCGGCAGGTGTCCTCACGGCCAGAGGATTTGCGGTGAAGTTGAGCCTCCGGTCGAAAACGTGGAGCCAAATCATGTGACGAGCTGCCACTTCTGGAGAGAGACTGCAAAGTGACATCTTCGATAGCCTCCGCCCAACCAATCATAGAGGTAAGGAAACTCAAGAAACTCTTCAAGATTCGAAGTGGATTCCTTTCAGGAATAATGGGCAAAGAGAAATTCGTGCACGCAGTTGACGGAGTGACTCTGGACATTTTCAAGGGAGAAGTGCTATCCCTCGTGGGAGAGTCTGGATGTGGGAAGACCACGTTGTCGCGTCTCATATTGCGTCTCCTGCAACCCACTGAAGGTACAATTACCTTCAATGGCCAGGATCTCTTCACAGCAAACAAAGACGAGATGCGCAAGATGAGAACACAGATACAGGCTGTTTTTCAAGACCCATATGCCTCGCTTGACCCGAAGAAAACGATCCACCAAGTAGTATCGGAACCACTGATTGTCAATGGTCTCAACAAGGACAGAAAGCAGACATCTGCTCGCGTGAACGCGGCGCTTGCTTCGGTAGGACTGAATCCTCCCCGATCCTTTGTGACGAAATTTCCATACGAACTTAGTGGAGGCCAAAGGCAAAGAGTTGCCGTAGCCAGGGCGATTGTCATAGATCCTATCTTCATAGTTGCAGACGAACCTGTGTCCATGTTGGATGTCTCGATCAGAGCCGAGATACTGACTCTGATACTCAATCTGAGACAGAGGCTGAACTTGACATATCTATTCATCACGCATGACCTAGCCGTAGCTCGATACGTTTCTGACAGAATGGCTGTGATGTACCTAGGTAAAGTGATGGAAGTAGGTCCTGCTGAAGACATCTGCATGAAGCCTGTCCACCCTTATACTCGGGCTTTACTCTCTGCTCTACCGACTGCCGACCCAAGGAAGCACCATCACGAAGTTAAGATCAAAGGAGAAGTTCCAGACGCCGTGGATATCCCGACGGGATGTAGATTCCAACCGAGATGTCTGTATGCAACAGAGAAATGCAGAGAGGAACCAATGTTGGTGGAAGTGGAAAAAGATCATTATGCAGCCTGTCATTTGAAAAATGAATCTGTCTAGTTCTTCATCGCCTTGCCAGCGCGTTCAAACCATCGGGATTGTCACGATCAGTTCCCCCGCCTTGATTCGCCTCCACATTTGTCAATCTGGATAAGAAGAACATATTGTGTAGGGTCAAGGCAGAGTCCGGCAGCCGTTGTCGCAACTCTTAAATTGTCTCCGAAGCACTTCGGGCATAATGCACACGAGACTGAACCGATTCTCATAGGAAGACGAACTCAAGCCTGTGTTGTGGAGACCGAAACATTGGTGAATGAAAATGCCTCTCTTATCTGCTGAACATCTAAGAAATATCGGAATAAGTATTCTTGCGGCCATGGGAGCACCCAGAGAAAGCGCTGAAACCGTCGCTGACATGCTTGTCAACGCGAATCTGACTGGACACGATTCTCATGGCATCGTATACCTCATTAGATACGCAGATAGGATCAAGAGAGGTATCATAGACCCGAAAGCCAAACCCAAAGTAGTGAAAGAAACCGCTACGACAGCTCTTGTTGACGGCCACTGGACGTTTGGACAGGTAACTGCGAAGAAGACAATGGAAATCGCCATTGAGAAGGCCAGGAGAAACCACATTAGCGCAGTGGGTGCATTCAACTGCAATCACATCTGTAGGTTAGGTGGATACACTATGATGGCTGCAGAGCAAGACATGATAGGTTTCCTTTTCGCAAACGTCGTTCATCCCAATGTACAACCCTACGGGGGGGACGCAGGCGCGTTCGGCACCAATCCCTTGTCAATTGCTATACCCGCCGGAGATATGAGGCCATTTCTCCTTGACTTTGCTACGTCAGCAGTGGCTGAGGGAAGAGTCACTCTCGCAGCCATCAAGGGAGAGAAGATACCGTTGGGCTGGATTGTCGACAAGGATGGTAATCCCACCGACAATCCGGACGACTTGTATCCTCCGGGTGCGGTTAGAAAAGAGGATTGTGGGAGGTTGCTTACAATTGGTGCACAAGGCCCCGGTCAGGGTCACAAGGGGTACTGTCTGTCGATTCTCATGGACATACTTGGTGGTGTCCTTACAGGCTCAGGATCAGTTCTTGACGAGATAAGGTATGACTCTCAGAATGGCATCCTAGCAGTCGTCATGAACATAGATGGTTTCATTCCTTTGAGTGTGTTCAAGAAGAAGATGGACTCCCTGTTCAAGGGAGTGCATGGAATCCCTGTTGCAGACGGGTTCCAGTACGACCATGTCCTAGTCCCTGGGGAGCCTGAGTGGAAGATGCAGGAGAAGAGGTTCAGGGCTGGGATTGAGGTTGCAGAGCCGGCGTGGCAGGAGATCATCGAATTGGCCAAGGAGCTTGGGCTGGACCTTAAGGACCTTGGAGGCTAGTCATCTCAGGTTTCTTCGATCTCACGTATTAGCGCACGCCAACGGTAACGTCACATGTAGCTATGTGTTCCTCCAACTCTGCTGTACAAGGGTTATTCAGAAGGATCAGCTTACAAACTCACTCGGTATCTGAACCGTCGCGTCAGGCACTATAGCGACGCTTGCCCGATCCCCATGGATGTTCCTGAGTTCCTCGATGACATCTCTCCAGCTTCGAAGGCACAGTTGCTGATCTGGATCGAACAATTCATACCACGGGTCTTTCATCATCTGTGGCGAGTATATTATCGCTCTGCCTATTCGGTCAAGTTCTTTGGGGCCGTCGTAGAGTTGTCCTCCTAGGTGCTTTCCGAACTTGCCTTCGAGGTAGTGAGTGACTGGCCCCTTTGGCTCGTTCACTATTATGACTGCCGTCCCCTTGTCTTTGAGCACATGCCTGATGAATCGAATTGTAAGAGGAGCTTCATTGGGTTTGAAGTAAGTGTTGGCGACAACTATGTCGAATCCCTTCGGAATCGATGTGGCGTAGGTCTTTCTGGCAAGCTTGACTGCCTCTCTGAATTCAGCTACAACATCTCCTACATAGATACCGGCCACTTGAGCATCTTCATTCAAAACCGCATCTACCTTCACGTCCATATGTGCCATCCTCGCGGCCTCATCCATGTCCAGACGAGTGATGTTTTCTTCAACTATGCCCCATTTCGCCGGAAGCTCGTGGTTGGCACATATCGTGTCAGCAGCTGCCACTCCAGGCACGATGATCTTGCTTCCTCCTCCAAACCCCGATTGACTGTGCGGAAGAACGGAGCCAATGCCTATCTTCAGATCACAAGCCATGACTTCGCCGTTTATCCTGACGGGGGTTCCTCTACTAGTCATCCCTATGTCTGTGAGGTTTCCAAAAGGGTGGTGATTGAAGACTGAGAACTCAGCGACTGCCTTTCGTCCCAGTTTCTTGGTGAAATCCTGCAGATCCATTACTCCGTGAGCACCGAGAGCAGATACGAAGCGAACATGATCATTAGATATTCCTCCCTCATTCAGTTCTTCTACAACATAGGGCAGTATCTGGGATACCTTTGTGGGTCTAGACATGTCATCGAAAATTATTACGGCCTCGCGGCGATTTCTGGCCAAATCGGCTATCTTCTTTGATCCTATGGGATTGGAAAACGCATCTTTCATCGCTTTCCTGCCCAGAGGCTTTGCCGCCGCTCCATTCATGGCATAGAAGGACACATTCCATTTCTCAGGAAACGAGAGAAACAGTTTCCTGTCTCCGTACCAGAGGAGCGTCGGGACAGCAAACCTGCTCATCGCCACATCCTACTCTCTTTGCGACCAGCATGATTTCAGCATGCTTCTTTCTCTGGGAGCATCCGTCAGCTCACTAGCATGAGTGGCGCCCTGAAGCGGACATTCAACTGCGTCAGTCCTATCCGACCTTTAGGTCCTCTCTTCTGAATATTCTCTTCACGGATCCAATGAGCCCGTACCATTCACCTGGGTAGACGCTTGCCGTGCTTCGCAGGCAACAGACGATGCCATCATGAGGCGATTCGAATATTTCAACAATGTCTCCAAAATAACTGATCGTCGTCCCGATCAGATCGCCTTTGGAAACGTTCTGACGCACCTTAACGCTTGCGCGCCAAAATCCTCCCTTCGTGCAGCAAGCCACTGGTCCTGCCACCCATGTCCATGTCTGAGGCAGCTTAAGCTGCCCGTCAATCATATCGAAGTATGTCATCAGATTGTCTAGTCCTCTGACATCGATTTCGATCAGCTCTTCGCTTAGGCGAGCTTCCCCACCCACCTCAGGACAGACGGAGGGAATTCCCAACTTGGTCGCAATTGCTGTACTGTCACCAGTCCCGTTTGGAGGCCAGCCTCCAATCGCAGTAACAAGCAAGTCGATTCCGAAGATCTTTGCAAGCTCAGCACTCTTCTGGTCGACAGAGCTTGTTCCCTCATCATAGGGTACGCATGGGCCAATTGCTTGGATCCCTCCTGCTCCTGTACCTCCACCATGAAAGGTGACGTAACATTTCGTCAGATCTTTTGTCGGTGCCATGATTTCATGTTCAAAGGCGTAAGCTATGTTCTCTGTTACAAACCCTGTGCCAGGTGCTCTGCCAGGAAAAACTCGATTCAGATTCAGCCAATCAATGTGGCTCGATCTAAACCCTGCCTCGAAGGCGAGGACATTTAGACATGGAATCCCAACAAACGCACCTCTCAGCCTGTTTGGATCCAGCGCATCTGCAACCCGCCTGATTGCCTCCATTCCTTCAAATTCGTCCCCGTGAACTCCCGCATCTGCAACGATGACTGCGCCATCGTCAGCTCCGTTCACAATCATGATTGGGATACCTATTTCAGAGCCGTCTGGTCTATTGGCTACTCTCACGAATCCTGTGCCCTTTGTTCTAGGTTTTGCCGAAGCAGTTCCGATACTCAGAGTCTCCTTCATTTGCGGTCCCTTGAGTGGTGGACTAATGCTTCAGTTCTTAAGCTTTGAAGAGTGAGATCAGTTCACTCATCGTGTGAGCCATTCAGGCTAGTGTCCTGTAACTAACAGATGTAGTATTATGATTTGAGCCACTTACGCGTGTCCATGCCTGAAATGTGGTGTGAGGAGAGGTCTTCGCGCCCAACTAAGCATGAATCATAATTATAGGGATTT
>Ga0315282_10008764_pt1 | contig 16277 bp, 12 predicted proteins | sample YL17G07_20_MG_FD_203693 | JGI IMG/M metagenome (GOLD analysis project Ga0315282, IMG submission 203693) | Sediment microbial communities from Yellowstone Lake, YNP, Wyoming, USA - YL17G07_20 | ecosystem: Environmental > Aquatic > Freshwater > Lake > Sediment | place: USA: Wyoming | collected...
TGGCCATCGCCCGCCTTTCAACACGGGTGATTCCGCAATTTGTCAGGACAGGGGATGGGCAAGTTCGGGGATTTGTCTTCGCACCGGCTCGACGCTCAGCTTCTACGTCAATGCGTTCCCGCTGGGGTCGAAATGGAGCGCTCAACTCGGTTCGGCAGGCTGGGCTTGGGCGGTGAGCCACTTTGGGCTGCAAACTCAAAACACCGGCGCGCCGGCGACTCCAACCCTCACGGACAAGTCGAGCGCCACGGGATGGCTTGCCAATAATACTTACAACCAGTACAGCATTATTTATGATGGCGCGAATTTCCAGATGGCGATCATGAGCGGCCTAAGTGGCGCGACTGCGCCGACTTGGTCCGCCACTCCGGGTCAGACAGTTACGGATGGCTGGTTTAGCGGTCCTATCATCTGGCAGTGTCTAGGGCCGGGAACCTCGCTCGCCCCCAATACGACATACTACGTCAAGGTCGCCGCTACGACTCTAACAGGCAAGAGTCTGCCCACGAATGAGGCGTCAATCACCACCGCAAACGACAGCAACCGGCACATCATCCTGGCCAGCGGCGCAAACCTTCAGGGCGCGACAGGCTATCAGCCCGGCTGCTCGACGAGCTCTGGAAATGAAGCTCCGCTTACTGCTCCCTTCAGCGGAGCCTACACCGGCAACGCCTACCAGTTGCCCATCATGTCCTGTTCCGGCTCAGGGAGCTTCAACACGAGCGACACCACGGGCTATGCTAGTTTTCCTGGCATCTTTCTTGGCGGGGGCACGGCCATCAGTGCAATGAACCTTTATAGCACCGCCAGCATTACTCCCACTGCCGTCAGCGGCGCATCCTGTTCAGATCAGACTTTCGCGGTGACAGGTCTACTTGCAACCGACAGGATCTCAAACATCACTCCACCCACAGCGCTGGGGAACGTTTCACTGAATGCTTACGCGAGCGCGGCGGGAACAGTTCTACTTCACTTCTGCAACCCCAGCGCGTCGTCGGTAACCCCGCCCGCAGGCGTCTATTCCTTCTTGGCGGTCCATTGATTGGGTGCGTGGGACGTAAGGTATTCTCCTTGGCCAGACGATTTCCTGGCCAGATTAATTCAGCTCGGTGGTTGTTTTATTCCCTCCTACGACCACCGCGCGGCGGAGTCGCTTGCGGTATACTTGTAGGTGAGGATAAAGCCATGTTCCATTTGCGCGCTCCGTTCTTTTACGTACCGCTGGTGATATTTCTGGCAAGCTGTGCTTGGAGTTCCTGCTCTGAGGCGCGGGCCGCCAAGACTCTACAGGCCGACCAGGCGATGAACTTCACCGTCGAGGGTAAGATTAATACTCTCGGCCAGAATAAGCTCACTCTGAACAGCGAAGGAAACATCATTTTCCGCGTGAGCTACAATGACAAGACGGAGTTCAAGAGTGACGACGGCAGCCCTGCCAGCAGCAAAGACTTGCGCGTAGGTTTAAGGATCAGGGTGGAGGGCGATCTTACCGAAAGCGGCGAGATTGTGGCGCAGAAGATTCAATTGCAGAAGACTCCGGCCAAGAAGTGAAGGATTCAGACTTCGGACCCGAATCCTGAATCCTGTTCTTCTCATCACAAATCCAATTCCTTGCCTTTCTTGTTTTGCAAGGCTTGCTGGTAGGCATAGGCGGCGACGGCAACGTCCCACAAAGCAATCCCGCTCGACTTGAAGATAGTAATTTCATCCTGAGAGCGTCGCCGCGGGCCGGAGCTACTCGCAACGGAGGACATTTCCACCACGCCTTCCCACCCATGTCCCAGTTGGGCAAATCCTTGGATCAGATCCCCAGCCTCTTCCTGTGCCTGCTCGAGCGAATCCACGACGATCAGGGAAGCCCGTGCCAGCGCCAAATCATCCAGCTCGCGGCGGTTCGCCATATTGGCGCCGATGGCGTTCACGTGAGTTCCCGACTGTAGCCACTCGCCAAGAACTACGGGCTCGCGGGCGGTCGTCGCCGTAATGACCACCTCGCCGAAGCGCACCGCCTCTTCCGCACTGGAGGCAGGCTCCACCTGAACCCCCAAACGCCTTTGCATCTCTCGGCAGAACTCCTGCCGTCTTTCTTGGTCGCGGCCAAAAACCCTTGCCGACGAAACCTGTAGAACCTTTGCGACGGCTTCGAGCTGTGTGCGTGCCTGGCGACCCGTGCCAATCAGACCCACGCGGGAAGCGTTCGCACGGGCAAGATATTTCGTGGCGACTCCGCTCGCTGCTCCCGTCCGGATGCGCCCCAAGTGATCGGCCTGGATCACCGCCTTGAGCTCCCCGCTTTCGGCGTCAAACAGCAACACCACGAAGCGCAACCCCCAGGCGGTGACAGTGTAAATCTTCATCCCCAGCCACTTCTCGGCAGTTAAAGCGGCCGCCATGTAGTGCAAAGAGGAATGGGGCAGAAGAATCCGTTCTCGGGGCCGATTGATTGCCTGGCCTGTGGCCTGCGCGAGAAAGCTGGCTTCAACGCATTCCAGGGCGCGCTCCATGGAGAGCAATTCACAGACATCATCTTCAGAAAGAAACAGCGCCATAGGTATGTCCTCTTGCTGTGGCCGAGTCTTGACCCTCAGTGGGGAAGGGCAAGCATCTCACCTTGGTGTTCAAGGGCTTGGTTAATTTCCTGCAGAAAATCTTTGCGCAGGCGTGCGGCCCTGGCGGCCTCCGCAGAGAGATTAAAGGAGAGAAAGGCGATGCGAGCGTGATGGCGCAGCAGCCAAGCGTAGCGCCACAAGTATAGGGCTGAGAGGGGAAGCGTGGGGAGGTAATACCCCGCCGCGCGCCGGCCCCAAAAGTGGGCCACCAGGAGAACTTCGACTCCATAACTCCCAAATACCACCAAAACGCGCCATAGCCATGCCGTGATTTGGTCCCGGCCGCTTTCCCTCTCAAGTAATCCCGTCAAATAAAGGAGCGCGGTGGCCAGAAGATGATTGACCAGGCCGTAGAAGGCCAGGGCAAAGCCCACCACACTCTCCAGCACGACAACGCCCCGGCCCAGCGACCCGTGCAACCAGGCGCCTGCCCCTTCCACCTCGAGGCGATGCAGCGCGCCCAACCGACGGACTTCGAGCCATGCCTCGAGCGACTCCCGCAACGAAACCAGCAGGCCCGGATGCAGGCAATTCATTTGCTCCGCCCATTGGACTGCGAACCGGCTCAATTCAAATCCCTCCAGCTTCTGTTTCCGCGTCGGACGCGATCTTAATTTTTCCTCCAGGTCGTCGCGCAATGCTTGTTCGAGGTCGTCCAGAAATACTGCCAGATCGGCGGGCTGAAGCCGGAAAGAATTCTCCTGACATCTCTTTTCCAGGCGCCGGGCAAGTTCTTGTTCCGGATCGTGCCCGCCGTCGCCGGCGCGAGAAATGTAATCTTGCGCCATCTCCGGTTGATCGATATCGATCAGTAACTCTCTCGTGTGTGTGCGCCCCACCGGGAGGAAGAGATGGACGGGGAACAACCTGAGTCCCAGGCCGCCGGACTGCCGGCGCGCTGCTTCCACGGCTATGGAGGCGGCAGCGGTGGCGAGGCCGCTCTCTGCGGCAAGATTCGCCGGGACGGGGTTGACGAAGGTCACGAGAGCGGCCTTCTCCCCCAGAAGTGCGCAGCACTTCTCAAGGACCGCTTGACGGTTTTCGGGGAGGAAGCTAATCATGCCCAACCCCCGCGCCAGAAGAGACTGGGTGAGACCTTGAATCAATCCTGCGGCGATGAGGCATCGCACCATGCGCTCGAACCCCGCCACCAGAATGAGGGCGTCAAGAAAGCTCTCCGGGTGGCTCACCACCAGGAGGGCGGGATCCGACCCCATCAGCCGCTCCTCGTGGAGGACGTGGATTCGACGAAAGGTGAGGGCAAACCATAGCCGGATTACCCCTCGCCAGAACCTGTAAACTACAGGAATGGCTGGAGCCGGAACTGGAGGAGTGTCTAGTGAAGCAAAACCTTCCATCCGAAATGCTCTCCGACGGTCTTTTAAGTGGTAGCGCGGACCTCCATTTTTGAGGTCCGCGGCTCTGAAGCGAGACAAGAGCCGCGGACCTCAGAAACGGAGGTCCGCACGACCCGCTCTCCAACGATTTTCTGTTGCAGCTAGCTGAAAAAACCGTCTAGCTTGTCATCCCGAGGAGTCCTGCAGGCGCGGGACGATGAGGAACCCCGCGAGTCCTCTGCTTCCAGAGCGAGATTCCTCGCTTCGCTCGGAATGACAACCCTCTCAAGGGTGTCTCAGCATCCCGCTAACGGTGGCGCCGCCCACGGCGCGGGGGAGACTGAGTGGGCATCGCATTGCTCTCCCACCCCTCGACGATTCCCAGTGGGCGCGTGATGGTATTAAACAAACCGTACACCTTCTGAATTTTCTTTCCATCCTCATCCACCAGGTTCAGGCGGAAATACGGGATGTTGCCTGTCTGCACGGCGCGAATGGGAAAGAACCCTTGCAGCCCGCCTTCGGCGTAGGCTGTAACGTATTGGTGATTTTTCACCCACCAGGTGAAAACTCGAATGTGGGTGAAGTCGGCTTCCGGGTTGCCCGCACGGTCGGCCGCAAGATATTGCGGAACTTGGCGGCCTTCGTCAGACACGGTGTTTAGCACTAGCCAAGCCACTATGTTGGAACCCTGGGCATAAGCGCCAAGCGACTCCGGTATGTCGAGTGAAACAAAGCGGCCCAGAACCCAGCCCGCGCGCCTGTCCGCCCGCACCAGATACCACGCTTCCTTGACCGGCGGTGAGGAAGGCTTCTCAAGTTGCGAGGGCCTTGCCACAATTCTCCGCCCAAACACCTCCAGTTTCTGGTTGTTGGGAAGTTGAGCCAAAGGGGTTGAGTCGCGGGAAGGCTCAGATCTCAAATTGATTGATTGGGGCGCGTGCCCCTCGGCCTGGATAGGAAGGCGGTCCAGATCTTTCAGCAGCTTTTGCGAGGCCTCGTAGGTCTGCGAGTCCGCCAGATCCTTGCCTTCCACCCAACCCACGCGGCCGTCCGCCAGCTTGACTTTCGCCCAGTTGTGCACCCGCAGAAGCACCTGCACCTGATCGCCTGCCTTCACCGATTCGACCGCGAGACGAATGTCTGCCGGGGTATCCACCACCTCCAGCGAGGTGGGTAACACATATGCCACCTCCGCGTGGGAATCTTGCTTGCGCCGAGAACCATAAAAATGGTATGCAATGACCCCCGCGCCGATGAGCAGAAGGAAGGCAAGAAGCTTGAATCGGATACCGACTCTCCCTAAGTTCAGGATTCAGCTATTCTACACTATTATGGAGGTGGTTTACGAAAGTCGAACATCTGCTCATCCCCAGTCTCGAGGGGGTACTGGAAGCCCTGCTTGAATGGGATCCTCGCGGAAAGCCGGTCTTCGCAGCGCTGGTGTGCCATCCTCACCCGCTCTACGGCGGGACGATGCACAATAAAGTGGTTTTCCGAGCCGCGAAGGCCGCCTGGCAGGCAGGTCTCCCAACGCTGCGCTTCAATTTTCGGGGAGTCGGGAAGAGCAGCGGAAGCTTCAGCCATGGCGTCGGCGAACGTGAAGACGTCCGGGCGGGACTGGATTATCTTGGCACTCGCTTTCCTGCTGTTCCGGTTTGTCTCATAGGATTCTCTTTTGGCGCGAGCGTGGCGCTCCGAGTTGGCGCGAACGATCCGCGCGTGGGCGCGCTCGTGGGGCTGGGCGTTCCCGTTTCCTCCTCGAACTTGGACTTTCTTCGCGGGGTGCTGAAACCCAAGCTCATCATCCAGGGCACGCGCGACGAATTTGGCCCGCGCGCCGAGGTAGAATCGTTTTATGCTTCGTTGGCTGAGCCCAAACGAATCCATTGGGTCCAGAATGCGGATCATTTCTTCACGGGAAAACTCGAGGAAGTTCAGCGCGCCATCCGCGGGTTCCTGTCGGAGCTGATTCAAGTCGAGGAGTCGAAGCGTCGAGGGTCGAAAAGTTCTTAACTCCTCGACCTTCGACGCCCTGACGCCCAAAGCCGCCTTTTGGCCACGGGTCGACTTCTCGATTTATTAGAACGAGATTCCTGCTGCCAGGCGAATGGCTTTGCCGAAGGCAGCTTGGAGTGCGGTATCCGTCAGCCGACGGACAGCTACCGCCTTTTGTTCTGAATTAAAGGCGGTCCCGCACGGCGGGACCGCACTCCAAGGCGCTTCGCGCATTTTCATGCAACGTGATGGGCCTGAGGCTCATGCGCGTTCGGAATGACACTGAGGCGAGAGGCAAACAAATGGGCGAAAGCGAAGGTCAGGAAAGCCAACCACTCTATTGCCCCCTATGCAGCGAGGACGTTCCGGAACCGCTCGTATGCGGCGACTGCGGCGCGGTGATCTGCCGCAAATGCGGAACGCCGCTCGAGAAAGTCGATGAATTGGGGATTGGGTAGCCGCGGCGATAAAAGAAATTCAAATGGCAAATAGCCAATGGCAAAATTAATGGAGCAATTCCATTTGCCATTGGCTATTTGCCATTTGAAATTTGAAATTGCTTTTACCTTTAGTAGGCGGCAAGCGCTCTTGCCGCGCGCACGATATCCGCAGGCTGGGGGAGCACCGCGTCCTCGAGCACGGGGTGATAAGGAATAAAAACGTCCTTTCCTGCCAGGCGCCGCACGGGCGCGTCAAGCAACTCGAACAGCTCCTCCGCGATGCGGGCGGCGATCTCCGCTCCATACCCCCAGGAGATATTGTCTTCGTGCAGGACCAAAACGCGGTTGGTCTTCTTCACCGAAGCTGCGATGAATTCCCAGTCGTAAGGATTGAGGGAGCGGAGGTCGAGTATCTCGGGCTGGATGCCTTCCTGCTCGAGGGGCTTTAACGCCTGCACGGCGCGGTGAACGAGCGAGCCATAGGTCACAATGGTCAGCGTCGTCCCCTCTTGCACCAGTTTGGCCTTGCCAAAGGGAATCATGTAATCGCGCCCGGGATAAGGAGCGCGGTTGTGGGGCTGGCGGTAGAGATGCTTAGGCTCGAGAAACAGCACAGGGTCGTCACAACGAATGGCGGTGCGGAGCAAGCCGTTAGCATCCAGTGCGGTGGCGGGCATCACCACCCGCAGCCCCGGCAGGTGAGTGAAGATTGATTCTCCGGATTGGCTGTGATAAATCGCGCCTCCCGCCAGGTAGCCTCCGATAGGGACGCGGATGACGATCGGGCAGGAGAACCCGTTATTGGAACGCCAGCGCAGGGTGGTGAGTTCGTCGCGAATCTGCATCATCGCCGGCCAGATATAATCGAAAAACTGGATTTCGACCACCGGCTTCAAGCCCCGCAGGGCCATGCCCGTCGCGCGGCCTACAATGCTCGCCTCCGCTATGGGAGAATTGTAGCAGCGCGCGCTGCCGAAGTGCCGCTGCAATCCGTGCGTCACCTTGAAAACGCCGCCTTTGCCCTTCACCTTGGGGAGTTCGTCTTCGTGGCTACAATCCGCCACGTCCTCACCGAAGACCACCACGCGTGGGTCGCGGGCCATCTCGTCGCGCAGGGCGGCATTGATAAGATCGACCATGGTCTTGGGCTCGCCACGGAATTTCGGCGGCTGGTCGAAATGCTCGGAAGTGGGGTCCACGGTGGGCGAGTAAAGGTAGCGCAACACTGTGTCGGGTGAAGGGGGCTGGGCGGCCAGCGCCTGGTCTACCGCTTCCCGGATTTCCCCGTCCACTTCGGCCTCGATTTCTTTCAACTCTTTCTCGCTGGCCAGCCGTTCCTGTCGCAGCAGGTTGCCAAGCCGCAGCAGAGGATCTCGCCGCGCTTCCTGCTGACGCACCTCTTCCGACTTGTAAAGCCTTTCGTCGTCCGAGAGCGAGTGGGAGTAAGGCCTCACCACGTGGGCGTGAATCAGGGCAGGGCCCTTCCGCTGGCGGATATACTCGACCGCTTTTCCGGCCGCCTCGTAACTCTCCGGAAAATCCGTGCCCTCACATTCCAGCACCAGCAGGTGAGGAAAGCTCTTCACCAAACGCGAAATGCTGCCGCCGGCGGTTTGCACATCCACCGGCACAGAAATCGCGTACCCGTTGTCTTCCACCAAATAAAGGACCGGCAACTTGCGGCCACAAGCCGAGTTGAGCGATTCCCAGAACTCGCCCTCGCTCGAGGCGCCGTCACCCAGTGAGACGAATACGACTTCATCGGAATGAAAGCTCGTGGCAAGTTCCGCAGCTTCTTTCACGAGAGTAAAATACTGGTTGGCATCAGCGGCGCCCACGCCATGGAGGATTCGCGTGCTCGTGGGACTGGACATGGAAACAATGTGGAGTTTCTTGGAACTCCAATGCGAAGGCATCTGGCGGCCGCCCGAGCATGGATCATCCGCGGCGCCGACTGAACCCAGGAACATCTCGTAGGGTGTCACGCCCAATTGCAGGCAAAGCGCGCGGTCGCGGTAGTAAGGAAAAAACCAGTCGTAGCCGGGTCTCAGATGCAGGGCCGTCGCCACATTGATGGTCTCGTGACCGACGCCGCTGATCTGAAAGAAGGCCCGGTTCTGGCGCTTGAGCTGAATCTCCTTGTCGTCCACCCGCCGCGACATGTAGACCGTCCGGTAGGCGCCGACGAGCACTTCCCTGGCAAGCTTCGCAGCTTTCACGACATGGTTGGTTGCAGTGGACATGGACCCTCACAGGAAGGATGTGACAGCCACAATGAAATGATGCAGGTGTCAGGCGCCAGTCGCCAGGTTACAGAAGTACCGCACCTCGGACCTGACATGTAATTCCCTCGCGAGTTCTATTCGGAGAGCCGCACCGCGCTCCCACACGGGCTTATTTCCGTAAAGCTGATCTTATTCCACCCACATAGGGATTATCAGATTGCGATATGCCAAAGTCAACCGGCAGGGACCAGGTGTCAGGTTTCAGGCGCCAGGGGTCAGGGCTGCCGAAGAGCGAAGATCTGCGATCTGGGCGGAGCGCGGAATCAGGCGAGCCAGTCCATGCTCAAGACGAATGAGTGTGCAGTAGATGCGTAAGAAACGCTTGCCGTGTACATACGATTCTGCTATGTTATATATACAAGGTTGAGGGTAGGCGCATGGCTGCGACACTCACATCGGTACGACTGGATACCCGCCTGGCGGACGAAGCCGCAAAGGTTCTCGGCGTGAAATCCCGAACTGCGGCGGTGCACGTCGCGCTCAGGGAGATTGTGGCGCTGAAGCGATTCAAAAGCTTAATGAGGAAGCACGCGGGAAAGCTCTCGTTCGCGGGTCACGGTGAGTAGCCTGGTTATCTTCGACACTTCGATTTTTATCGATCATCTGCGTACCGGATGTCATCAGCAGCGAATCGAGTCGCTGACCGGTCTCGTCCGGACATCTTCCGTGGTTTTGGCGGAGCTGTGGCGTGGCGCGACGGAACCGGCAGAGCGGGAGTTCTTGCGAGCGCTGGAGAAGAACCATCCCATCCTGACGCCCACGGAAAATAATTGGCTGGAGTCTGGCCGACTGCTGGGGCAAATTTACGCCCATAGAGGATTGACACCTGCCAAACTGCGCGACCTGCACTTCGACGTGCTCATCGCGCTCACCGCATGGACTCACGGCGCCCGGTTGATCACCTCCGACCGCGCCGATTTCGATATGATCAGCGCCTACCGGAAATTTGACCTCGAAATTTGGTAGCCCTACCATCGCTGCTGGTTTTTCTCAGGCATGATGTAGCAGGTAGCGCTACCTGCTGAAAGACGTTCTAGCGGATCTTCCCCTCCTAAGAACCTCCTTGGCACTGTCCACCGTTGATCCCCGGAGGGGGTGTATACTGCCGTGGCTTGAGATGGCAAAATGAAAATCCTGGATAATATCGGCCCCTGACCTTGTGCTCTCAGGCGCCGAGGGAGTCGCCTATGAAAACAAAAAGCAGCCACTGGGGCGTTTGCGCTGGTTTGGCCCTCATAATTTTTCCTCTGCTGGGCGGGACCTTATTCGCTCAAGGAACTCAGCTTGCTCGCACGCCGCCCATGGGCTGGAACAGTTGGTACGCCTTTGGCTGCAAGGTGACAGAGGCTATCGTGCGGGCCCAGGCGGACGCCATCGCATCGAACGGCATGAAAGCCGCCGGCTATGAATTTGTGAATATTGATGACTGTTGGTCTGGGAAGCGCGACGAGACAGGCTCGATTCACCCGAACGAGCGTTTCTCGGACATGAAAGCGTTGGGCGAATACATCCACAGCAAGGGCTTGAAGTTTGGTCTGTATTCTTCCCCAGAGGCAAAGACCTGCGGCGGTTTCGAAGGAAGTCTGGGGCACGTGGAGCAGGATGCCCGCACTTACGCCGATTGGGGCGCCGATTTCTTGAAGTACGACAACTGCCGCGCAACACAAGACAAGATCGTGGCCTACGAGAGAATGCACCAGGCGATCATGAAAACCGGACGGCCCATGGTGTACCTTCTATGTCTCTCGACGGACATGGACCGAGTTTGGCGGTGGGGTGCGACGGTGGGAGGAAATCTGTGGCGGACGACCACCGACATCCAGGATAAATGGGAATCCATGGCGCTGGTGGGGTTTGGACAGAACGGCCTCGAGCGATTTGCCGGACCGGGACATTGGAACGATCCGGACATGCTCCAGGTCGGAAACGGCGGCATGAAATTGGAAGAGTATCGCACCCAGATGAGCTTATGGTGTCTTCTGGCGGCGCCCTTGATCTCAAGCGCCGACCTCACCAAATTGACTCCCGCTTTGCTTGCCCTCTTGACCAACCCCGAAGTGATTGCCGTCGATCAGGACCCGGCAGGCATCCAAGGATGCCGGGTGGCTCAGGAAGGGCCGCTGGAGGTTTGGATGAAACCCCTCGCAGACGGCAGTAAAGCCGTGGGCCTTTTCAATCGCGGGCACTATTCCGCCAACCCCGTCACAGTGAATTTCAGGGATATCGACCTGGGCGAGAAGGTGTCGGTGCGGGATCTCTGGGCGCATAAGGAGTTGGGGGTGTTCACGGACCACTTTGAGGCGACAGTCCCCAACCACGGCGTCGTCATGATTAAAGTGAAGAACACTTTCTAAGTTGCCTGCCGGTGAATTGTGGTATATTGAGCGAATAAAAGGCGAACAGAATGGAAGAGAAAACGCAGGCACTGGCGAACCTGAGGGCGGCTGCGGAGGAGGGTCTTGCGCCCATCCCGAGCGCCTTGGAAGAAATCCGGGAGAAGTTTAAGGGCTCACCCGCCCGTGGCGGAGTGACGGCGCTTAGACACTTCCCGGCGCGCGAGGCGCGGACCGCGCCGATTCCGGAGTTTCTACCTGCCCGGCTACTGGAGGCGCTCAAGGCGCGCGGCATTGCTGCCCTTTACACGCATCAGGCCCGCGCTTGTGAATTAGCCCGTGAGGGCAAAAACCTGGTCGTGGTCACGCCCACGGCCTCGGGGAAAACCCTCTGTTACAACCTGCCGATTTTAGGCGAGTTGGTGCAAAACCCCGAAGCACGCGCCATGTACCTGTTTCCTACCAAAGCGCTTTCGCAAGACCAGTTGGTGGAGCTGAATCGCTGGACGGAGAAGCTGGGTGAGGAAATCCGCACCTTCACTTACGACGGAGATACGCCGCAGGATGCCCGCAAAGCCATTCGGGCGCGGGGCAACCTGGTCATCACCAACCCCGACATGCTTCACGCCGGCATCCTCCCTCACCACACCAAATGGCAGAGGTTGTTCGAGAACCTGCGCTACGTGGTGATTGACGAACTGCATTACTACCGGGGAGTGTTCGGCAGCCATCTGGCCAACGTGCTGCGCCGCTTGAAGCGCATCGCGCAGTTCTACGGCAGCCGGCCCCAGTTTATCTGCACCTCAGCCACGATCGCCAATCCGGCCGAATTAGCCACGCGCATCCTCGAAGAAGACGTTTTTCTGGTGGAGGAAAACGGGGCGCCCTCGGCAGAGAAGTACCTGGTGTTTTACAACCCGCCGGTGGTGAACCCGCAACTCGGCATCCGCCGCTCGTATCTGAACGAAACTCGGCGCGTCGCCCGCACCTTTCTGGCGCGCGGCCTTCAGACCATCGTTTTCGCCAACAGCCGCCTGGCCACGGAGATTTTGGTGACCTACCTGAAGGAGGATTTCTCGCAAGCCCCGCTGGCCCCGGAAGCGGTGCGAGGCTACCGGGGCGGTTATCTGCCACTCGAGCGCCGCGAGATTGAGCGCGATCTGCGCAACGGCCGCCTGCTGGGCGTGGTGGCGACCAATGCGCTCGAGCTGGGCATTGACATCGGAAGCCTGGACGTCGCCGTGCTCGCGGCCTACCCCGGGACCATCGCCTCGACCTGGCAACGCGTGGGCAGGGCGGGCCGCCGGCAGGGGACTTCCGCCGCCGTGCTCGTGGCCTCGAGCGCCCCGCTCGACCAGTTTATGGTGCAGAATCCGGATTACTTTTTTGGCCGCTCGCCGGAACATGGCTACGTCAATCCTGACAATTTATTTATCCTGCTCAATCACTTGAAGTGCGCCGCCTTCGAATTGCCCTTGCGGGAGGATGAAAAATTCGGCTCACTCGACTTGCGCCGCCTCTGCCAGCACCTCGAAGAAGTCGGCTTCCTGCATCACACCACAGACGGCTGGCATTGGGTTTCGGAGAGTTACCCCGCCGACGCGATCAGCTTGCGCTCCGTCTCTTCGGACAACTTCGTGATCGTAGACACGACCGGGGAAGCCAAAGTGATCGGTGAGGTGGATTTCTCGAGCGCCCTGACCACGCTGCATGAAAAGGCCATCTACATTCAGGATGGCCAACAGTACCACGTCGAGCGCCTCGACTATGACGATAGGAAAGCTTACGTCCACCAAGTCTCGAGCGAGTATTTCACTGACGCCATCTCCTACACGAAAATCAAGGTCCTCGAGAGATTTGACTCGTCGCCTGTCGGTCCCGCCAGCAAGAACCACGGCGAGGTGCAGGTGAATACCCAGGTGGTCGGGTTCAAGAAGATTAAATTCCACACCATGGAGAATGTCGGCTCGGGAGAGCTGACGCTGCCTGAGCAGGAGATGCATACCACCGCTTTCTGGCTGACCTTGCCCAGCGAGTTCATGTCGGGCCTGCCTTACGGCGCGACGGAGCGGTTGGATGGGGTGAATGGCCTGGCTAACGCCCTCCAAGCGGTTGCCACGCTGCTGGTGATGTGCGACGCTCGAGACCTGGGTCGGACGGTGGGGGAAAACAGGAGTCAGGAGCCAGGAGACAGGAGTCAGAACTCCGAATCCAAAATCCAAAATCTAAAATCCAAAATCGGGGAGGCTGGGGCGCAAGTTCCCGTGACGGCTTTTGAGCCCAACATTTACCTCTATGATAAGTATCCCGGCGGGGTTGGGCTCAGTGAGCCGCTCTTTCGCCTCTGCGATTCCCTGCTTGAGAAAACGCTGCGGTTGATCTCAAACTGTCCCTGCCCGAATGGCTGCCCCTCTTGCGTGGGGCCGATTGGCGAGGTGGGAGAAAAAGGAAAAGAAGTGGCTTTGGAGATTTTGCGAAGGTTGTCCGTGGTCAGTCGTGGGTAGTCCGTTGTCCGTGCCCGCACCCAAGCGTGTAATACCGAGCAGACGGTGTTATTCCGAGTGCAGACTTCATGATCCTTCGGCTCACCACTCTGCATGAAAATGCGCGAAGCGCCGTGGTGTGCGGTCCCGCCATGCGGGACCGCCTTGAGTTCCGAGCGAAAAGTCCGTCGGCTGACGGATACCGCACTCCAAGGTGCCTTCGGCACAACCATTTTCATGGCAGCGAGGAACCTTGCTCTGGTTCTTTTTTGCGCGATCCCCTTCGAGCCAGGGCGAGATTCCTCGCTGCGCTCGGAATGACATCGGCCAAGCGCTGACAACGGACAAGGGATCACTGACAACTGACGACTGACAACTGACGACTGACAACTGGCGACTTACGATGACCCTCGACGAAAAACTCCGCCAGCTTAAGCGGGCTTCCGCAACTCGGGACCGCGACAAGGAACTCGAGCAGACGCTCGAGTACCTGCGCCGGCTGGAGAACCCGCCGTCCACCCGCAAGCTGCCCGCCCAGAGGTTTAGCAAGGGGATCGAGGAATACGTGGAGGGCGAGGTGGTGAAGAACTCGCGGGGCGAGTTCTTCCTGGCGCGCCAAGCGTTTCCCTTCGGGCGGCCTTATGGAAAGCTGCGCATCGGCGATATTCCTTCCGCAGACCTGAGTCCGCTGAGCCTGTTGCTGAAGGACGCGGCGATGCCGGATGCCTGCCGGCTGGTTTTCCTGGATACGGAAACCACGGGCCTTGCTGGAGGGACCGGCGCCTGCGCGTTCCTCATCGGCATTGGCAATGTAGAAGGGATGAAGTTCGTAGTTCGGCAGTTCTTCCTGCGGGACTATCCCGAGGAAAAGGCCATGCTCGAGGCGCTGGCCGAGCGGCTGGGGGCTTGTGAAGGAATCGTCACCTTCAATGGGAAGACCTTTGACGCGCCGTTGCTCGAGGCCCGCTACGCGCTGGCGCGGATGAAATCGCCTCTGGACCGCTTGGTCCACTTTGATGCGCTGCACCCCGCGCGCCGCCTGTGGAAGCTGCGCCTGGAGAGCTGCAAGCTCACCGATCTGGAAGCAGCGATTCTAGGTATCAGCCGGGAAGGCGATGTGCCGGGCTCGGAGATTCCGGCGCTCTACTTCGACTACTTGCGCACCGGCGATGCGCGGGGCTTGCAGCCGGTTTTTTACCACAACGCTCTGGATGTTGTGTCGCTGGCCGCGCTTACAGTGGAGCTGGCGCGGGCGCTGGGCGACGGCGGGACCGAAGCGCTGGAGTCTCCCCTCGACCTCTTCAGCCTTAGCCGCATCCTGGGGACGGCAGGCTCGAAGCAAAAATCCATCAGCACCTGCCGCCAAGCACTGGCAGGGGGACTTCCCCAGCAGATCGAGAGTCTGGCCCTGAAGTACCTCGCGGCGGAGTTCAAGCGCCAGCGCCAGCACGAGTCCGCCGTCGAATTATGGCTGGAGCTTTCGCGGCGCGAGGCGCCCCTTGCTGTGGAAGCGCTCGAGGAGCTAGCCATTCATTCTGAACATCACCTTCGCGACCTCGAGCAGGCGCTCGAATTCACCCTTGCCGCTCTCGCCCGGCTCGAGCAACAGTTTCCTTCCCCCGCTCACCGCAAGCGATTTGCCAGACGTCTGGAACGGCTTAAGAAGAAACAGGCGCGGGCCTCGGGCGCGGCCCGAAAGAGCGACGCCACTCGCGGGCGATTGCTAATGTAAATTCCGGCGGAGCTGCCGCCAATGGCATCCACGTGCGGAAGATGATCAGCGGCAGATTTCAGTCCCGCCGTGATCTCGTTGTAATGATAGCTGGGGTCAGCGGCGTGGCAGGGATCCCAGACCACTTCTTCCGTGAGAACAGGCTCTCCGTCGATCACGGCGGCCACCTTTCGGTCCGTAGCGCCCAGGTCGAATCCAATGCGGCAGCCGTCGAGATGCCTCCCCAAGGCCATGGTACCGTCCGAGGGCCCGGGGTTTTTTTCGGGGCTGGTAATCTCGACCGTGAACGGCCGCTCGTACACCCTGCCCATGAACTCAACATCGAAAGCGCGGGCGCCTTGAGGTGAATAAGTGTGACGGATATGCTCACCTATGCGGCGCGGGCCGCCCACCACGATTCTCCATCCGCCGTGCTTCCAGAGAAGCATTTTCACCAGCCTGTCCGCGAAGGGGAGGTTAAATCGTGAGGCTTCGTGGCTGTCATCGAGGCACACGGTCTTGTAAAGAGAAACGAAGCCCTCATGACGTTCCAACGCGATTGTCAGCGGAACCCCTTGGGAGCAATCCCGCACCGCCTTCAGGTAGGCGTTATTGGCCAGTACCGGAGGAGAAAACCGCTCATGAAGCGGCGGGACAACGCGAGGCTTCACAAGTTGCGCGGACTCCTTCATATCCCTCCAAAGGCAATCACGATGGGCAAGCACATACCCTCTCGGCCTCCTGGGCTGAGTATAGGGAGCCTGCCTGACGGGCACCCGCCTCATTTTCCCAACAGTTCTATGCGCTGGAGGGTCATTCCGTATCCGCTCCCTGGCGGGTCCGATCTCCAGGTGAGCAAGCCATAGTTGGCCGAGTAGCAAAGCCACGCCGTGCGTCCATCTCCGCCAATGAATTTTGAAGGGAGAGTTACGAAATAGCCTTCTGGGCCGAAATTGCGCATATAGATCACAAGCTTCCAAGGCCCGGTAAGGCGAGCGGACTCCAGCATGCACGTATTGCTTCTTGCCGCTGCAAGTGGATTGTCCGTGTCGGCCACGAAGAGCAGGTATTTTCTGAGGGG
>Ga0315282_10008765_pt1 | contig 16276 bp, 11 predicted proteins | sample YL17G07_20_MG_FD_203693 | JGI IMG/M metagenome (GOLD analysis project Ga0315282, IMG submission 203693) | Sediment microbial communities from Yellowstone Lake, YNP, Wyoming, USA - YL17G07_20 | ecosystem: Environmental > Aquatic > Freshwater > Lake > Sediment | place: USA: Wyoming | collected...
GACCCTCGCCGGGCTGATCAACGCGCTCCGCGTCGTCGGAAAGGAGCTGTCGAAGGTCCGGATCGTCCTCTACGGCGCCGGTGCATCGAACACCACCATCGCACGCCTGATCCTCGAGGCCGGCGGCGATCCTGACGCGATGATCCTGTTCGACACCAAGGGGGCTCTGCACCGCGGGCGCGACGACGTGAGGGCCGACAAGACGTTCTACCGCAAGTTGGAGCTGTGCGAGAAGACCAACCCGGATCGGATCGCCGACATCGAAAAGGCCATGACCGGCGCCGACGTCCTGATTGCGCTCAGCAAGCCGGGCCCGGACACCGTCAAGCCCGGCTGGATCCGGCGGATGGGGAGGAAGCCAATCGTCTTCGCCTGCGCCAACCCGGTGCCCGAGATCTATCCGTACGCGGCCAAGGAAGCCGGCGCGTATATCGTGGCAACGGGCCGGGGCGACTTCCCGAACCAGGTCAACAACTCGATGGGGTTCCCCGGCATCCTGAAAGGCGCGCTGCTGGTCCGGGCGAAGAAGGTGACTGACGAGATGGCGATCGCTGCAGCGTACTCGATGGCCAACTTCGCCGAGCGGAAGGGCATCCACCCGGACTACATCATGCCCACCATGGACGAGACGGAGGTGTTTGCCGAAGAGGCGGCCGACGTGGCCATGACGGCCATTAAGAATGGTGTCGCGAGGATTACGCTCGATCGCGCCACGGTGCACAAGCAGACCCTGCAAAGCATCAGCGAGGCCCGCGCGGCCATCGACCTGCTGATGAAGAACGGGTTCATCAAGACCCCCGGCATCGAGCTGCTCGAGGACGCCTTGCGGAAGGCCATCATCGCGGTGACGTAAGGATCTGGGGCCCCCGACCTGGGCTATCCTCTTACGGATTCTCGGCGGCCCTGCGGCGCTCGGCCGGCAGGCAGCAATTCGTGCGGCAGCGGTGAGATCGGGCCCAAAGGCTGGCCGCAGCGGGTTTTGTGAGGTCACCGGTTCTCAGTTCGTCGATGCAGCCGGGGCGGTCATCTGGTATGTTATTTGCCTTGTTTCCCGGGCGGCGCTGAAGCCCGACTGTCGCGGGTCTTCCGGATCGGTTCGACTCGGCGCCCCCTAACCCGTTACTCACCGCTCACGAACGGCCGGCGATCGCATTTCGTCCGCCTGCGGTGAGCCCATCCGCTGTCAGGGGCAACGACATGATCATTCGCGACGAGGACGTGTTCGAGTACCACGAGAAACCACGGCCCGGGAAGCTCGAGGTCATCACCTCGAAGCCGTGCCTGACGCAGCTCGACCTGTCGATTGCCTACACGCCCGGCGTCGCCCGGCCGTGCCTGGCGATTGAGAAGGATCCCGAGCTCGCCTATCGTTACACTGGCAAGGGCAACCTGGTGGCGGTCGTGTCGAACGGCACCGCCGTGCTCGGCCTGGGGGACATCGGCGCGCAGGCGGGGAAGCCCGTGATGGAAGGCAAGGGCGTCCTCTTCAAGCGCTTCGCGGACGTGGACGTGTTCGACATCGAGCTCGACACGCACGATCCGGACGAGATCATCCGCATCGTGAAGGCACTCGAGCCGACCTTCGGCGGGATCAACCTGGAGGACATCAAGGCGCCGGAATGTTTCTACATCGAGGAGGCCCTCAAGAAGCAGATGAAGATTCCGGTCTTCCACGACGACCAGCACGGCACGGCGATCATCACGGGCGCAGCGCTGCTCAACGCGCTCGAGATCGTGGGCAAGAAGATCCAGGACGTGAAGGTCGTCTTCTGCGGCGCGGGCGCGGCGGGCATTGCCTGCGCGAACATGTACCTCGTTCTCGGCGTGCGCAAGGAGAACGTCCTCTTCGTGGACACGGTCGGGGTCATCTACGAGGGCCGCACCGAGAAGATGAACCCGTACAAGGCGAAGTTCGCGGCGAAGACGAAGGCCCGCACGCTCGCCGATGCCGTCACGGGCGCGGATGTGTTCGTCGGCGTGTCGGCCAAGGACCTGCTCACGCCCGACATGCTGAGGACGATGGCGGCCAGGCCGATTGTGTTCGCCATGGCGAACCCGGATCCGGAGATTCCCTACGACGTGGCGATCGCGACGCGGCCGGACGTCATCATGGCCACGGGGCGCTCCGACTTCCCGAACCAGGTGAACAACGTCCTCGGCTTCCCGTTCATCTTCCGGGGTGCGCTCGACGTGCGGGCGACCGCGATCAACGACGAGATGAAGCTGGCGGCCGCCCATGCGCTGGCGGGGCTGGCCAAGGAGGACGTGCCCGAGGCGGTGTGCAAGACCTATGGCGTCGACTACCTGGCCTTCGGCAAGGACTACCTGATCCCGAAGCCGTTCGACCCGCGCGTGCTGCTCTGGGAGGCGCCGGCGGTGGCGAAGGCCGCGATGGACACCGGGGTGGCGCGCCGGCCGATCGAGGACTTCGACGCCTACCGCGAGTCGCTCGAGCGGATCATGGGGCCGTCGCGCAAGGTGATGCACATGGTCTTCCACAAGGCCAAGCAGATCCCGACGCGCCGGATCGTCTTCCCGGAGGGCGAGGACGTGACGGTGCTGCGCGCCGCGAGAACGATCGCCGAGCAGCGCATCGCGACCCCGGTGCTGCTGGGCCGACCGGCGGTCGTCCGCGAGAAGGCACAGTCGCTCGGGCTCGACCTCGGCGACTCCTGCGAGGTCGTCGACATCACCCGCGGGGCGATCCTGAAGCACTATGGCGGCGAGCTGTATCACCTGCGGCAGCGCAAGGGGATGACGCCCGGGCGCGCGGAGGCGCTCGTCGCCGACCCGACGATGTACGGGCTGATGATGGTGCGGCTCGGCGACGCGGACGGCTTCGTGGGCGGGATGTACAAGCCCTACCCGGAGACGATCCGGCCGGCCATCCAGATCATCGGGCTGCAGGACGGCGTGTCGCGGGTCTCGGCTCTCCACCTGCTGGTGCTGAAGGACAAGATCTTCTTCTGCGCCGACACGATGGTGAACATCCAGCCGAACGCCGAGGAGCTGGCCGAGATCGCCTGCCTGGCGGCCGACACCGCCCGGTTCTTCGAGATCGAGCCTCGCGTGGCGATGCTGGCGTTCTCGAGCTTCGGGTCGGTGCCGCACCCGATGTCGGAGAACGTCGCCGCGGCGGTCGAGATCGTGCGGCGCCAGCGGCCGGGCCTTGTCATCGATGGCGAGATGCACCTGGACACCGCCGTGGTCAAGGAGATCGTGGAGCAGAACTACCCGCACTCGCGGATCAAGGGTGACGCCAACGTGCTCATCTTCCCGGACCTGGCCTCGGGCAACATCGGCTACAAGCTCGTGCAGCACCTGGGCCGGGCCGACGCCATCGGCCCGATCCTGATGGGCATGCGGCGCCCGGTGAACGTGCTCCAGCACGGGACCACCGTGTCGGAGATCGTCAACGTGACCGCGATCACCGCCGTGGCCGCCGAGATGCTCGGGGCGCTGCAGCGCGTGACGGCGCCCGTGTCGCCGACGCTCAGCGGGGCGATCGGGGTGTAACGACCGGCGTGGCCGGCTCTCCCGTGGCGCGCGCCAGCCGGCCCCGGTCGCTGTCCTGTTCCGGCGGCGCCGACCCGTTCGTTTCGTCGTCGATTCGTAGCGCGTCGGTCGCGCTTTCATTCGGTCATCCCGTCAACTGCCAGAGGAGGTCGCAATGTCGAGGCTCCAGGAAAAGCTGGCCCAGCAGATCCCTGGGACACGCGAGGTCGTCAAGAAGCTCCAGAAAGAGGCCGGCGCCGTCGTCATCTCGCAGGTGACGGTGGAGCAGGCCTACGGGGGAATGCGCGGCGTCAAGTCGCTGGTGTGCGACACATCCGAAGTACCGCCCGACAAGGGACTCATCATCCGTGGTATCCCCGTCGCCCAACTGACCGAGAAGCTTCCCGAAGAGATCCTCTGGCTGCTCCTCACCGGCGAACTGCCGGCGAAGGCCGATGTCGAGGAGCTCCGGAAGGAGCTGCGCGCGCGGGCGGCCGTGCCCGGCTACGTCTGGGCCGTGCTGCACGCGATGCCCGCCGACTCGCACCCGATGGTGATGCTGAACACCGCGATCCTCGTGATGGAGAAGGAGTCCGTCTTCCGTCAGCGCTACGACGCCGGCATGAAGAAGGACGAGTACTGGATCCCCACGCTCGAGGACACCCTCAACCTCGTCGCGAAGCTCCCCGCCGTGGCGGCCGGCGTGTACCGGATCCGCTTTGGCAAAGGGCCGCTCATCCCGTCCAACCCGGCGCTCGACTGGGCCGCCGACTACGTGCACATGCTCGGCATCCCCGATCCGAGCGGCGAGTTTAAGAAGCTGATGCGCCTCTACATGGTGCTGCACTCCGATCACGAGAGCGGCAACGTCAGCGCGATGACGACCGCCACCGTGAACTCGGCGCTCTCCGACCTGTACTACTCGCTGTCGGCGGGGCTCAACGGTCTGGCGGGCCCGCTCCACGGCCTGGCCAACCAGGAATGCCTCGCCTGGATCCTCGACACGAACAAGAAGTTCGGCGGCAGCCCGACGCACGAGCAGCTCAAGAAGTACGCCGAGGACACGCTGGCGGCCGGCCGCGTCGTCCCGGGCTACGGGCACGCCGTGCTGCGGATCACCGACCCGCGCTACGACGCGTTCCTCGCTTTCGGCAAGAAGCACTGCCCGAACGACCCGGTGTTCGCGACCGTCGCGAAGGTCTTCGAGGTCGTGCCCGACATCCTGAAGCAGATCCAGAAGATCAAGGACCCGTGGCCGAACGTGGATGCCGGGTCCGGCTCGCTCCTCTACCACTACGGGCTGACCGAGTTCCCGTACTACACGGTGCTCTTCAGCGTCTCGCGCGCGCTCGGGGTCTGCTCGCAGGCGGTCATGGCGCGCGCCCTGGGGCTGGCGATCACCCGGCCGAAGTCGGTCACGACGAAGTGGATTCAGGCGGAGGTGGCCAAGCACGCCGCGGGCGTCTGACGGATGAGGCGACCGGTCCCGCTCGGTCGCGCCATCGACGGGGACGGGCTGGCAGCGAAACGTCGCCGCCAGCCGGTCCCCTCTGCTGCTACAATTCCCACCATTGCCGCGCTCCGGCCGGACCGCTGCCGGCCCCGCCGGACGTGCGCCCTCTGCAGGTTCGGAACATGCGGCTGAAGACCTTCTTCGCGACGGTCGTCGTCCTGGCTGCGGCTCACCTCGCTGTGGCAGCGGACGTCGAGAAATCGCTCGAGGCGGCGATGGGCCCGTACTACGCGGCGCTGGTCGCCAGCGCCCGCGGCAACCTCGATGCGAGCGAGCGGCAGCTTCTGCTGTTGGCTTCCCGCTGGCAGGTGGTCGAGAGGAACGCTGCCGGCGCGCCGCCGGCCCTGGCGAACGACCCGGCGTGGACCGCTGCCGTCCGCACGGTCACCGCGACGATCGACCGGGCGCGCGGGCATCTGAAGAAGAAGGACGTCGCCTCCGCGCACGCCGAGCTCGAGTCGATCCGGCACGCGCTTCACGACGTGACCGAACGGCACAACCTGCTCACGTTGGACGTCCACCTGACCGATTTCCACGAGGCGATCGAACGGCTGAGCGGTCACGTGGCGGGACGGAACGAGATCGTGCTGAAGGCGAACGACTACGAAGACCTCGGCGAGGACCTGCGCACCGCGCAGACCGAGTGGAAGGCGGTCGAGGCGGCCGCGGCGACGCTTCGGTCCGATGCCAGATGGCGGGCGGCGGCCACGAGGGTGACGAACGCCCTGCGGAACGTCGACCGTGCGATCGCGGCAAAACAGGCGGAGGAGGTCGCGCGGGCGAGCGAATCGCTCAAGAACGGCTATTTCGACCTGCTTATCGCGCTGTCGCGCACCAGCTGACAGCGCCGATCGGGCGCCATCCTCACCTGGAACGCGACCCCTCGCACCCGGCCATTGTACAGTCAGATCCTGCGAGCGCTCGGCGGGGCGCGACCGCGCTTCCGATCCCCCTCAGGCGATGCTCACACGTTGACGGGCGGCGTCGTGGCGCCGGTCAGGTCCCCGGCTCCCGGTCCGTCGCCTGTCCCGACTGCTGCGCCCGCTCCGCCTCGACCTTCGCGCGCGATGTGTAGTACCGGCGCAACCACCGGCTCAGGCCGTCGAGGCCCGGATAGAGCACCCGCTCGGTGATGTTCGCCTGATCGAGCTTGTCGCGGATCTCCCATTTCACGCACGCCGGGATCAGGATGCGCCGGAACGCCTCGGGATGCCGGCGCAGCCAGACGTCGAGGCCGAGCCGCGGGTTCGAGACGAGCGAGAAGAGCGCGAACTGATTGACGATGCGGTCGTCCAGCGAGGGCGGCTCGAAGAAGACGACGAACTCGCTCGCCGAGAGGCGGTCGAACTCGTGCAGGCTCGACGCGGCGCGGCCGAGCATCTCTGCGGTGAACACGTGCGAGCCTTCGTCCGCGAGGATGCGCTTGAGGGAGTCGGGGAGGAGCTGGTTGGTGCACACGTAGTCGACGCACCAGATCAGGCCATCGCTGCCGTCGCGCTCGAGGTTCTCGGTCGCGAAGTGCATCGCGACGAAGGGCGAGTAGGTCCAGTCGAGCAGCCGCGTCGGCAGGCCGTGGTGCTGCGCGACCGCGAGCCAGTTCCACACCGAGTCGCCCGGCACCGATTCGCGCTGCGCGTACTTGCGGAAGTTGCGCAGCAGGTGCCCTTCCAGCTCGAATGTGCCTCCCATGCGCGCGATGCTCGACCGCAGGTCTTCGATCGCGTCCGATTGCCCCCGGAAGGCGTAGCTGGAGCGGAAACGGCCGAGCGAAGGGTTCCACGATCCCTCGTACAGCCGCTCGTTCAGCTCGCCCCAGCTCGAGATTCGGATGTCGTTCACGTTCGGCCGCCCCCGGGCGCGCCTCCTATTCTACCGCTCACCGCCAGGGACGCGCCCAGATCCTCGGCGGCTCGAACCACCCGCCTTTCGCTGGCCAGCCGCTGCACGCGCCGGCGGGCCGCGGGCCCGGGGGCGGCGCGATCGTGACGCGCCGCGGCGCGCGCGGTATACTGGCCTTCGGGCACGCGCACACAGACGAGCGACGGATGACGCCGCCGTTGGCGGCGACCGAGGGCCTGCCGAGTCCGCGTGACGCGCCGGTGCGGCTCGCAGAACGATCATCGGGACAGCGAGTGAGGGCCTAGCATGGGTGACGCCGGCGAAGGACTGGTGGATGCGGACGCCCGCATCCAGCAGCGCATCGAGGAGCACGAGCAGGAGCGGCGGCGCCGGCTGCTGCCCGTGAAGGACCCGGACCGCCAGCGGACGCTCGAGTCGCTGCGGCTCGCGAAGACCGAGTTGCAGCAGCAGTTCGCCGCAACCATCCACGCGGTGCGGCGTGAGCAGATCCAGCAGGCGCTGGCCGAGCTGGACCGCCGCATGGGTGAGCTCGGGGGCGGTCCGGCGTGAGGCTGACGGCCGGTTGCAGGATCGCAGGCGCCGCGTGCAGGCGTTGCCGGGGGATGGCCGTGACCGCCATCGTCGGCTGTGCGATGGTCCTGCCCGGGCGCGCGCCGGGTCGAGGTGGATCTGGGCTCGGTGCAGTCGCGATACCTACACCTGCTTGGCCAGGTAGTTCTGCAGCCCCATCTGGCCGATCTGGTCCTGTTGCTCCTCGCCCCAGTCCGCGTGGCTCTCTTCGTCCTTCAGCACCTTGTCGAACAATTCTCGCGTGCCGTTGTCGCCGACCTCGACCGCCTGGCGGATCGCGTCGTTGTAGCCCTTGACCGCCCTGAGCTCCGCGTCGTGGTCCCTGGCGACGATCTCCTCGGCCGACTTGCCGATCTGCATCGCGTTCAGCTTCGAGACGGACGGTGTGCCTTCCAGGAACAGGATCCGCTCGATCAGCCATTCCGCGTGGTGCATCTCGTCGAGAGCCTGCTTCTCGATCGCTTTGTGAAGCCGTTCGTAGCCCCAGTTGTGACACATCTCCGAGTGGACCATGTACTGGTTGATGGCGGTCAACTCCTCGGCGAGCAGCTCGTTCAGGGTCTTGATGATGTCAGGATTGCCTCTCACGGTAGCTCCTTTGCCCCTTCGGGGCGCGCGATGAAGTGTAGCCGAACGAGCCCACAGGATACCTCATTCGGAGCAATCTCGGCGCGGCTCCCCGCCGATCTGCGGTATCCTTTCCGCACTCGAACCGGGCCCGGCGTGAACATCGGGCGCCGTCCGACGCGCACCAGGGAGGAGGCGATGAAAGGCCGTACAGCATTCGTCGTGGTGTCCTTGTCGCTGCTGGCGCCGGTCCACGCACAGGAGAAGATCACCGCGCCGCAGAACGCGTCGATCCGCAAGGAGGACATGAAGCCGGACCTGGTGTTTCTCGCCTTGGATCTGACGCGAGGACGGCTGACGGGCACCTCCGAGAACCGGATCGCGGCCGAGTTTATCAAGGCCCGTTGCACCGCAGCGACCACTGGCCGGTCATGCAGCGCGGGGTCGCTGCCCTCTGGTTTGTGACCGGCCTTCACCCCGATTACCACACCGTCTACGAAGAACCAAGCACGAAGCACGGACGACCGTCGTCCTTGCCGTTTGACTGCAGGCTCGGCTTCATCGTACGCTTGGAGGTTCAGGTGCAAGGGCACGTCAAGACGAGTGACGGCAGTCCTGCCTCCTTCCGGCAGGTCCTCGCGCTCCTCATCCATTCCTGCTCATGGACGTCACGACCGTCGATCCTGTTGACCTCGCTCTGGGCATCCCCGGCTTCTCCTACGGCGACCTGTACCGCCCCGACCAGCTTCGCAGGCTCTACGAGCGCTTCTGCGAGGAGGTCGAGCGTGCCGAGCCGGCATTCTGGGCGGAGTGGGACGCCTACCGCCGCGCACCGGACGGGCCGCGCACGCCGCTCGAGCTCTCGTCGCTGCTCGTGCGGATGGCGCCCCACGTCAGCCGCTTCGTTGCGCGGGCGTTCGGTGTGGAAGCCCAGGCCGGCGAGCTCCAGGACAGGACCCAGGCCGACGATCCGATCTACCGCTTCAAGGTCGATTTCGTCCGGCGCCGTGCGGTGCCGCTCGTCAAGGGAGGCGCGCACCCGCCCCTCAGCAACGACGACCGGGCCGTGGTGGAGTCGCTCGTCGCCGCCGAGTGCGAGCAGGATGCCGAACGGGCGCTGGCGAAAGTCGGCTGTCGCCTGCTCGACCGCGAGGCGGGGCTGACCGCGCAGGCGAGCGAGGCCGAGCGGGCCGAGCTCGGCCGGCAGATCGACGCGCTGAAACGGTGGTGCGCAGCGCGCCTGCACGACCCCGCCTACCGCTCGTGGGTGGTCTTCCGGTTTCCGGAGCCGCTCGACTACTTCAAGCTCGTCCCAGTCGAGCGCCCCGACGCGCAGCTGCCACACGAGATGATCGGCCCGAGCGGGCGGTTGCGCCGCCGAGACGGCTTCGTCCTGACCGACCCGCGGATGAAGCCGCGCGAGGTGCTCAGCGAGGTGCACTACTGTGTGCTCTGCCACGAGCGCGACAAGGATTCGTGCTCGAAGGGGTTGCACGCGAAGGATGGCGGCGTCACGAAGAACCCGCTCGGCATCCCGCTGGCCGGCTGCCCGCTCGACGAGAAGATCTCGGAGATGCACGCCCTCCGGACGGCCGGCGATCCGATTGGCGCGCTCGCGCTGGTGACCGTCGACAACCCCATGTGTGCCGGCACCGGCCATCGGATCTGCAACGACTGCATGAAGGCCTGCATCTACCAGAAGCAGGACCCGGTCAACATTCCGCAGATCGAGACCGGTGTGCTCACCGAGGTGCTGGGGCTGAGGTGGGGCGTGGAGATCTACGGCCTGCTCACGCGCTGGAACCCGTTGAACGTGCGCCGCCCGTACGCGCTGCCGTACAACGGCAGGAACGTGCTCATCGTCGGTCTGGGCCCGGCCGGGTACACGCTGGCCCACTACCTGCTCAACGAGGGCTTCGGCGTCGTCGGCGTCGATGGGCTGAAGATCGAACCGCTGCCCGAGGAGTTGACGGGCGCCGAAGGGAGGTCGCCGCGGGCCATCCGGGACTGGTGCGAGATCTACCGGGCGCTCGACGAGCGCGTGCTCGAGGGCTTTGGCGGTGTGTCCGAGTACGGGATCACGGTCCGCTGGGACAAGAACTTCCTGACGCTGCTGCACCTGACGCTCGCGCGGCGCGACCATCTGCGGATGTACGGCGGCATCCGCTTCGGCGGGACGCTTCCGATCGAAGACGCCTGGGCGCGCGGGTTCGACCACGTCGCGATCGCCGCCGGCGCCGGGCGGCCGACGATCATCGACATGAAGAACAACCTGATTCGCGGCGTCCGGAAGGCGAGCGATTTCCTGATGGCGCTGCAGCTCACCGGCGCCTTCAAGCGCGAGTCGCTCGCCAACCTGCAGGTGCGCCTCCCCGCGCTCGTCGTCGGGGGCGGGCTGACGGCGATCGACACGGCGACCGAGCTCGTCGCCTACTATCCGCTCCAGGTGGAGAAGGTGCTCGAGCGGTACGAGGCGCTCGTGGGGGAGCTGGGGGAGGCGCGCGTGCGCGCCGTCTACGATGCCGAGGAGCTGTCGATCCTGGACGAGTTCCTCGCGCACGGCCTCGCCATCCGGGCCGAGCGGCGGCGTGCGGCGGCGGCCGGCGAGAAGCCGGATTTCCTCCGCCTCGTCAGGCAGTGGGGCGGCGTCTCGATCGTCTATCGGAAACGCATGCTCGACTCGCCGGCCTATCGCCTCAATCACGAGGAGATCATCAAGGCGCTCGAGGAAGGCGTGGCGTTCATCGAGGACCTCAACCCGGAGGAGGCGATTCCGGACGAGCACGGCCAGCTCCGAGCAGTCAGGTTCCGGCGACAGGTGCAGCAGGACGGCCGGTGGAGCGACGGGGCGGAAACGATCGAGCTTCGGGCCCGATCGCTCCTGGTCGCGGCGGGCACCTCCCCGAACGTGACCTACGAGAAGGAGTTCCCCGGCACGTTCCACCTCGACGCGCAGCGCAAGTTCTTCCAGCCGCACCGCGCGGTCCGAGGCGAGGAGGGCCGCTTCCACCTCGAGCCGTCGCCAGACGGCGTGTTCACGTCGTACCAGAGTGACGGCCGCTTCGTCAGCTACTACGGCGACAACCATCCCCGGTACGCGGGCAACGTCGTCAAGGCGATGGCATCCGCCAGGGACGGCTACACGCAGGTCGTCCCGCTGTTCGCCGACGATCTCGCCGGGCTCGACCCGGCCGGGCAGCAGGAGCGTGAGACGAGCTGGCAGAGGCTGGTTGCGACGCTGGATGATGACCTCACCGCCCGCGTCGAACGGGTCGTCCGGCTCACGCCGACGATCGTCGAGGTGGTGGTGCGGGCGCCGGCGGCCGCCCGTCACTTCCACCCGGGGCAGTTCTACCGGCTGCAGAACTTCGAGGTCGAGGCGCCGGAGGTGCACGATGGCGCCGGCCGTTGGTCGCGGCTCGTCATGGAGGGCATCGCGCTGACCGGCGCCTGGGTGGACCGCGAGCGCGGCCTGCTGTCGCTCATCACGCTCGAGCTCGGCGTCTCGAGCCGCCTCTGCGCGTACCTGCGCCCCGGCGATCCGGTGATCGTGATGGGTCCGACGGGCGCACCGACGGAGATCCCGGAAGGCGAGAGCGTGCTGCTCGCCGGCGGCGGCCTCGGAAACGCCGTCCTGTTCTCGATCGCCCGCGCGCTCCGGTCGAAGGGCAACCGCGTGGTGTACTTCGCCGGCTACAGGCGTGGCGAGGACCTCTTCAAGCGCGAGGAGATCGAAGGGGCGACCGACCAGGTCGTCTGGAGCACCGACGCCGGCACGCCCATCGACCCGCGTCGACCGCAGGACGCGCACTTCCGGGGCAACATCGTGCAGGCCATGCTCGCCTACGCGAAAGGCGAGCTGGGGCAGGCGCTGGTGCCGCTCGGCACGGTCGACCGGATCATCGCGATCGGGTCGGACCGGATGATGGCGGCCGTCCAGGGGGCGCGCTACAGCCTGCTCGCGCCGTACCTGAAGCGCGAGCACATTGCCATCGCCAGCGTCAACTCGCCGATGCAGTGCATGATGAAGGAAGTCTGCGCACAGTGCCTGCAGAAGCACGTGGATCCGGCGACCGGCAAGGAGACGATCATCTTCTCCTGTTTCAACCAGGACCAGCTGATGGACCGCGTCGACTTCTTCAACCTGAACGCGCGGCTCCGGCAGAACACCGTGCAGGAGAAGCTGGCCAACCTGTGGCTCGACCATCTGCTCGGCGGAACGCCGTTGGCGCATGTGTAGAACCAACCCTCGTAGCGCAGGGCTTCAGCCCTGCGATCGGCTGCTGGACTGTGTGATGCAACGTGCAACGTGCGGGTGATCTGTGTCATAGCCGTGGGCATGCGCATCGGTTACAAAGGTAGCCAGCGATTTCCTGCCATTGCCAGAAGGAACGTATGAGTTCTCCCCGGATCGATCAGTCGGCCCTCCTTGACGCGCTCAGGACCATCAAGGATCCCGATCTTCACCGCGACATCGTCTCGCTCGGTTTCGTCAAGCACCTCACGACGACCGACGGGCACGTCTCGTTCACCATCGAGCTGACGACACCCGCCTGCCCGGTTCGCGACCAGATGCGCGATCAGGCGCGGGCGGCGGTGCTGCAGGTCCCAGGCGTGTCGAGCGCCGACGTGAAGATGACTGCGAGCGTCCGGTCCGTGGCCCCGGTAGAGGCGGGTCGGAGCCCGCTGCCGGGCATCAAGAACATCGTCGCGGTCGGCGCGGGCAAGGGGGGCGTGGGCAAGACGACCGTCGCCGTCAACCTGGCCATTGCGCTCGTGAAGCTCGGTGGTCGGGTCGGCATGATCGACGGCGACATCTACGGCCCGAACGTGCCCATCATGCTCGGCGTGCGGACCGAGCTCCAGGCGATCGGCGACAAGATCCTGCCGGCCGAGAAGTACGGCCTGCATGTCGTCTCGATGGGGTTCCTGACGAGGGACGAGACGCCGATCATCTGGCGCGGCCCGATGCTGCACGGTGTCATCCGCCAGTTCTTCCAGGACGTCGCGTGGGGCGAGCTCGACTACCTGGTCGTGGACATGCCGCCTGGCACCGGGGACGTCGCGCTCAGCCTGAGCCAGACGGTCCCGGTTTCGGGCGCCATCGTCGTGACGACGCCGCAGGAGGTCTCGCTGGCCGACAGCCGCCGCGCGGTCCGGATGTACCAGAAGCTGAACATCCCGATCCTCGGCCTCGTCGAGAACATGAGTTACTTCGCGTGTCCCACCTGCGGGCACGAGAGCGACATCTTCGGACGGGGAGGCGGCGAGCGGACGGCTGAGGAGCTGCAGGTGCCGTTCCTCGGGCGGGTCCCGATCTATGAGCCGATCCGGGTGGGCGGAGATATAGGCGTCCCGGTCGTGGTCAGCGAGCCCGACTCGCCGGCCGCACTGGCGTTCATGGCGGCGGCCGAGCAGACCGCCGCGCAGCTGTCGATCGCCAGCTACAAGACGCCGAAGGCGATCCCGCTGACGCCCGCACGATAGAACTGACGCTGGATGAGGGACCAGGGACCAGGGACCAGGAACCAAGCACCGCACCAGGAACGAAGGACCAGGGACCAGGGACCAAGGACTACACGTGTCATTCCTGGTCCGTGATCCGCTGCAGGCGGCGCATCGCGAGGGCGCCCAGCATCGGGCCCGGGACCAGCACCAGGAACACCCACCTCCACCCCAGCATGGCGGCGAGCGCCGGCACGAGGCGGATGCTGGCCATCGTCAACAGGTAGCCGCTGCAGGTCTCGACCGTGAGCGCGGTGCCGACGAATTCCTTGTCACTGTAGTCGGCGATGAGCGCCGAGAACTGCGCCGAGTCGGCCACCACTGACAGCCCCCAGACCGCCAGCAGCGAGTAGAGCACCCACGGGTCAGCGCCGAACACCAGGCCCGACAGGGCCGCCGACGTCCCGCTCACCATGAGCGCCAGCCGCGCGATGCGCGCGCGGCCGGCGCGGTCTGCGGTGATGCCCGCGAGGAGGCAGCCGGCTGCGCCGGTCGCGATGCTCAGGAACGCGGCGAGCGATCCGGCGCGCGACGCGCCCGCGTGGCCACTGGTCGACAGGCTCGCGATTGCGAAGGTGCCGATCCACGCCCACATGGCGTAGAGCTCCCACATGTGGCCGAGATAGCCGAAGGCGGCGAGCCGGGTGCGGCGATTGAGGAACAATCGCGCCGCCGCGCGCGGATCGAAGTGGCCGTTCGGCGAGGCGTACGGGCCGTCGCGGACCGCGGCGAGCACGATCACCCCGCCCGCGGCGGCGAGCGAGGCGGTGAACCGCATCTGGCCCCGCCAGGCGCCGCCGCCAGTCAGCCATGCCAGCAGATGCGGGAACGCCTGGCCGACGGTCAGCGAGGCGACCAGCACGCCCAGCGCGGTACCGCGCTGAGCGTGGAACCAGCCGGTGGCAATCTTCATCCCGGTCGGGTAGACCCAGGCGAGGGCCGCGCCCGTCGCGAGCCGGAGGAGGATGGCTTCGAGCGGCGTGCTGGCTCGCGTGACCGCGGCGCTGGCGATCGCCCCGAGCAGGCAGCCCAGCGCGAACAACCGCCGCGTCGCCAGCAGGTCCGGCAGGTTCAGCAGGGCGCTGACGAGGGTGCCCATGACGAACCCGCCCTGCACGGCCATCGTCAGCCAGGCCGTTTCCCCGTACGTGAGATGGAACTCCGAGACCAGGCCGGTCGTGACCGCCGTGGCCGAGAACCACAAGGTCATCCCGAGGAACTCGCCGAGCGCCAGCAGGCCCAGCATGAGCCAGGCGCGGGACGCGTGCACCTCGCGGGTGGGGACGGCAGAAGCGGTCATGGTCTCGACGGCCCGACGCAGCGAGTCAGGGCAACGATCCTAACCCGGATCGGCCGTGTTCGTGCGCGTTGTTGCGGGTCCCATCCGCGTCACCCTCGGTCCGTGATAGGTTGATAGTCGTGGAGATTCCTTACGCCAAGTACGTTCTCGACAACGGGCTCGAGGTCATCATCCACGAGGACCACCGTCTGCCCCTCGTTGCGGTGAACCTGTGGTACCACGTCGGGTCCAAGAACGAGCGGCCCGGCCTGACCGGCTTCGCCCACCTGTTCGAGCACCTCATGTTCGAGGGCTCCGAGCACTACGATCGCGGCTACTTCCACCCGCTGCAGGAAGCCGGCGCGGCACTGAACGGTTCTACCAGTGCGGACCGCACGAACTACTGGGAGGTCGTCCCGACGGGCGCGCTCGAGCTGGCGCTCTGGATGGAGTCCGACCGGATGGGCTACCTGCTCCCCGCGCTGACCGAGGCGAAGTTCGACAAGCAGCGGGATGTCGTGCTCAACGAGCGCCGGCAAAACTACGAGAACCGCCCGTACGGCCTCGCGAACATGGCGATTGTCGACGCCCTCTTCCCGCCCGATCATCCGTACTGCTGGCTGACCATCGGAAGGACCGAGGATCTTCGCGCGGCGACCCTCGAGAATGCGACCGCGTTCTTCAGGGCCTACTACCATCCGGGCAACGCGTCGCTCGCCCTGGCGGGCGACATCGAGCCGGAGGCCGGCCTGGCCCTGGCCAACGACTACTTCGGCGGGATCGAGCGCGGACCCGCGATCGAGCGGCCGTCGGCCGGGGCGGTCATGCACGGCGAGAGACGGCTGCTGCTCGAGGATTCGATCGAGCTTCCCCGGCTCTACCTCTCCTGGCATTCGCCCGCGATGTTCAAGGGCGGTGACGCCGAGTGCGACCTGACCGCCGACATGCTCGGCGTCGGCAAGAGCTCGCGCCTCTATCGCGCGCTCGTCTACGAGCGGCGGATCGCAACCGAGGTGACGGCGATCCAGAACTCGCGCGAGCTTTCCGGCTTCTTCCAGGTGATCGCGACCTCGGCGCCCGGGCACACGCTGGCCGAGCTGGAGCAGGTGATGACCGAGGAAATCGAGCGCTTCGTTGCCGACGGCCCGACCGCCTCGGAGCTAGAGCGCAGCCTGGCGCAGGCCGAGGCGCATTTCGTGTACCGCGTGCAGACGGTGGGCGGGTTCGGGGGCAAGTCGGATCAGCTCAACGCCTACAACGTGTTCCTCGGCGATCCCGGCTACTTCGAGCGGGACCTCGGACGCTACCGGCAGGCAACGCTGGACGGGATCCGCGAGACGGCTCGCCGAAGCCTGCGGCGCGACGCGCGCGTCGCGCTGAGCGTCGTCCCGCGCGGCCAGCGTGCGCTCGCCGTTCCCGCTTCCGACGAGGTGGTGATGTCGTGAGTCGTGTCGACCGATCGCGCCTGCCGGTCCCAGGCCCCGACC
>Ga0315282_10008766_pt1 | contig 16276 bp, 16 predicted proteins | sample YL17G07_20_MG_FD_203693 | JGI IMG/M metagenome (GOLD analysis project Ga0315282, IMG submission 203693) | Sediment microbial communities from Yellowstone Lake, YNP, Wyoming, USA - YL17G07_20 | ecosystem: Environmental > Aquatic > Freshwater > Lake > Sediment | place: USA: Wyoming | collected...
TCTCCAGCGAGTCTCGCCCAAAGTTTAAGCGAGAGCCTTGACGAGTTTGAAAGCGGTGATTCCGAAAAGGGTTTGAATGGGATTTCGGTTTCATTGACTTGGCTTGGACTGATTAATGACACCCCCCCGAGTTCGAATGCCGCGTATGTTCGGGTGCCCAAAGTAGCAGAGGTGAAAGCCTACGCGAAAGCTCTGGACAGCCTCAGCGGCTTGATCGCGCAGGAAATCGGCAAACGTCTTGATGATGGCGGACTGGATTTCGACCTTATGAAGCGTTCCCTTGACTGGGCGCAACGGGATCCCCAGCGGGCAAATGAACACGGGGCCAGTATTATGAAGTTAGCCGATGTCCCTACCAGGGAGTTATAACCATGCCAAGAGGCAAAAATCCGGCTCTGATTCGATCCCTGAAACGGCCTATTAAGGGCGATCCGCAAATTGAGTCTCAGATCCGAGCGTATATCTCAGACGCGATGACGGATTTAGGCGGGGCGAAAAAAGCCTCCGCCCGCGACTTGATACTTGTGAATAATCAAGCCGCGCTTCTGAGGCAACTACTGTTAATGCAAAACGAATTGGAGGCGGCAAGGGGCGACGGTCAGGCCGTTGTCGCATTGCGTAAGGCTCTTATTCCGATTCAAAACGCTTTCAGACTGGGCGAAGAGAGATTGCAAGAGGCTATTGGCAGGCCAACCGCACGGTTTGCCGCTTGCGCCGAACCTAGTGAGCCGTCCATTGAAATAACCGACCCCGACACCGGGCAACGGGTTTTACTGTCCGACTGGATGGCGAACTATAAATATCAGGGGCCATCCGAAGCCGAATGTGGGGCACAGAATGAAGCCGCCTTGCTTAAATCCAGCACCGCCGAACCGGGCGGGTCACTGTCCAAGGAAGGGGCCAGACATGAAAAAACCACCTGAGACTTTTGCGATTGGTAGCCGGACTTTTAAGATTAAGCCGTTAAAGCGCGGCTGGCGCACACGGTTTTGTTTCGCCTATGGCGAGTTTTGTTCCGGCGAGAAGTTTGACAATGACAAACTCCGTTTCGACTTCAATATTACAAGGCCCGGCCTTGTTGCCACTATTGCGATTATCTGTGCCTCTCAGGACGGGGAAATCTTCAAACCTGCCGACGAACGCATGATCCGGTGGGTTGCGGAAATCCAATCATACGGAACCTCGGATGCCGAACTTGCGGAAATTTTCAAGAAACAACTTTTTCTGGAGGCCGCAAACTTCGATGGCAAAGTTCTTTGATATCGACCTTCGCGCCCTAGACATTCTGTTGAAAGCCCCCGGCGAAGGCGGGCCGACTACCGTTAGTCTGCACACATCGGGTCGGGCAACCCGGTACTGGCGACCAAATGAGTTTGGGAGTGTCCCTGGTCAGTCGCCTTGGCCCCGCCCTGGACGGCGTACCACGTTGGCGGGCGGGGGGATTCACTCGAAGCAAGCCCCCAAAGGTTTTGTCGGCGTCCATGCAGCGGAATTCTGCAACCTTTTGAAACGTGCATACCTGGACATTCTGCGAAACGTCCAGCGGGCGCTTAATGTCTTTGAACTCAAAAACGCGGCCCATGCCGTGGGTCAAGATGCCGTCAAGATGCTCCAATCTACCGCGCCCGTTGATTCTGGCGCGCTCAAAAGCTCTATTCATTTGGAAGATAGATAATGGCACTGGCAGATAACGACCGCTCCCTGATTGTGAAGTTGGGATACGATTCCTCAGACCTGAAAAAGGGTTTCGCCGATGCGAAGCGCGATGCTCAAGAATATAAGGCGAAACTTGCCTTGCTCCATTCCGAGTTAAAGACGGCGCAAGTTCGCTTTGCTCAAGAGTTCACCCGCCAGCACTTGGCCGAAGTCCAGAAACGAATCCAGGCGTCTAAAGTTGGCGCATCGCAGGAAGATGCCGCCTACCTCCAGAGTTATCGGGACCGACTAAGCCAAATCAATAACCTCAAAGCCAGCTATGTTGAACTGCAAAACCAGGTGAAGCGCTCTCAGGCTGCGGGTGGGTTATTTAACGCCGCACAGGGCGGAGCACCTTGGCCAGTTGCGAGAGAGTTTACCGGACTGGGAATGCTTCAGGCTTTTGGCATGGTAACGGGCGGGGTTATGCTAACCGACCTGTTGCGCGGGATTGCTACGGGACTGAAGGACGCGGCACTATCGGGCGGGGAGTACGGTCACTCTCTCGAATTGATTTCCCAAAAAACCGGAATCGCAATCCCGGCGCTAGAGCAATTTGAATTTATCGGCAAACTAACCGGACTCAGTTTAGATGACCTGATTGTCGGAACACGGAAATTTTCGAGCGCAATGGTTGGCGGCCCCACGGATTTCGAGGGCAGTGTAAACCGTGGCGCAAAAGTTTTAGCCGCACTGGGTATCAACACACGCGATGCCCAGAACAATGTCCGGCCAATGAATGATGTCTTGTTGGATCTCGCCGGGGTTTTCGCCCAGAATGCAGACGGCGCCGAGAAATCAAAAATCGCGGTTGAACTTTTTGGAAGGTCTGGCCTCAATCTAGTTCCGTTTCTCAATAGGGGGCGCGATGGCATCCGCGAACTTCTGTCGGCTATGGGTGACACGGTGCCTGTCGAGGAGCTGGCAAAATCTTACGAGAAATTGGAATTGGCAAATGCCAAGTTAGATATTGCAAACTTACGGCTCAAAGCAGGATTGGTTCCGCTTTTAGATTTCTGGGGACAGCTCAAAGATGGCGTAGCGGCCTATCTCGAAAGTTTGAGCGCAGTCGAAACGCAACAACGGGCACTGGCTGGCGCGGCGGGAGTGAAATTGACCCCCGCTGGCGAAGCGATGTTGACCGAACTCACAACCCCACAAACGGGCGTCTATTACAAGGGTCAACTTATCGGTCAACAAGGCGAGGCGGCGAGACAACAGAAACTAGGCGAAGGTGAAGCGGAATATCGCCGTCGGTTTGCGGCGGGCATCGCGCCGGGGGCCGTCCTAACAGATGAACAACGCGCCCTTGGATTTATCCTTACGCAACAGGGTAAGGTTCAAGACAAGCTTATTGCAGAACGTGAAATACGCAAGCAAGTAACAGACGAAATGAAAAAGGCCGCCCGAATCGCGGCGGGCGAAAAAGAGGATCGTGCCGCTGAGCGGACTGCGGATCGAATCAAGGCGGCACAACAGGCACTCACTGAAGCGCGCACCAAGGCTCAACAGGCCGTTACTTTCGCCGAAGCCAAGGGTGAGTTAAGCCCCGAAGCGGCCAGTTTACTAAAGGCGATTTCCCTTCGGCGCGAACTCCAAACCTTAGAAAAGGAACAGGTCGATCTAACTGGCGCGGCCCTGTTGGATAATCTCGAAAAGCAAAAATCTCTAACGGGTGAGATTGCATCGGCTGAGGCGGACAGGATTCGCATTTGGCGGGATGCCGAGGAAAAATATCTCAGCGCTCGCGCCCTGGAGCGGGTAAATGCGCTATCCAGGCTCTTCGGTGGTCCGCAGTTCACCGTGGCCGGTCCAACCCAAACACAGCAACTCGAAAGTGAACTAGCAGCGGCGCGGTTTCTAATCCCGCCCGAACTCCAAACGAAAAAGACGCTGAGTGATGAACTCCGCATCCGCGAGCAATTAGCCGCTGAGCAACGCAAACGGATTGCAGACCTGCTAAGCGAAGGCGCGGCGACAGGCAAGACTGCGGAGCAAGTTCAAAAACTGGGTGAGCAATACACGAAAAACGAGACGGCAATTAAAGGGTTAAAGACCGCGCTCGAAAAGCCGAGTGGACTAGGTGCGGTTTTAGATTCGTTGCTGGACGTGGCCCAGAAATTCGCTGTTGCCCTGCCGAAAGGTTTTGTAGAGTGGGCGGCCCAGTTAGAATTCATTCGCCAAGCCAGCAAGGGTCTTGTCGCCGATATCAAGAGTGGCCTAATGCAGGCCGAAGGTGTGACCCCCGAATCTGAGCAAGGTCAAGCGATTCAAAAACTTTCTGGCATTAAGGAAGTCTTCGGCGGGATGACCAAGAGTTGGAAGGATTTCACCGGGGCACTCACCAAGTCCGCCCCGAAGCTCATGGCGCTATTAACTACTATCGGCGTAGCGTTTTCTCGCGGCGTGCGAGAGGGGATGGCCGCGCTCATGCAGACGGCGGGTACAGCGCTCATGGGAATGAAAAACCCTTACGCGCAAGCCGCCGGGGCCGCACTGATTGCGGGTAGCGAACTCTTACAGGCTTTCACCAAAAAAGCGCGGCGTATCAGTAAGGAAATAGCTCAGCCACTTAGCGATATCACAAACGCCTATAATAGCGGATCGTTGAAGCTCAAAGATGCGATTGAGCAAACGAATGCCGAGAGAGCCGACGCTATAAACAGACTTTCGGGCCGAAAGGGCGGGCAAAAAGAACTCGAAAGTTTGCTGCCCCAGTTTGACCAAACCATTGCCAGTCTTAAGGCGAAACAAAAGACGGTCTTTGATTCTTTCGAGCGGGACTTGGCCGTGCTACGTCTGCCGGAACAATTTCGGCAGATTGGGCAGGAAATCCAAACCGTCACTGAGCGCGTCACTGAATTTCTATCGGCAGGGGGCGATGCCCTAACCGCACAAGAGTACACAGCGCGTTCCATTCAGAATATCTACGCCGACACAGGCCGCTCTTTGCGCGACAGTGAGCTGGAGGCTATAGACCTTTTGCAAAGGCGTATAGACCTGGAGTCTCAGCGCGAAAAGATTCTCAGTGATGCGGCTGATAGGGAGAAAACGATCCGTCAAGGTCTTGGCCTTGCCCCGATGTTAACACCCGCGCAAAAAGCTGCCGCCGATATAAAGGCCATCGAAACCCAGAAAGCGGAACAACTCAAAGCCCTGGACATCGAAGAGGCGAGACTTGATGCGGAGATTGGGAACCAGCAAGAAATTTTCAAACTCACGGGAGATACCGCAACCCTAGAGCAAGTGCGTTTAGCCATCATGCGCGAGCAAACTGCGGAGCAAACCGCGCAACTTCTGCTTATCCGCGACTGGCTATCCTCTCAGAAGGATATTATCGCCGCAGTTCAAACCCAGTTTGGAAGCAATGCCGCGCTTTGGAGTTTGCCGCAAGTTGTCAGCGGGCGAATTCAAGGCGGGGGGCAGCCGGTGATTCAGTTCAATAACTCGCCAGTGACGCTTGAGCTTGCGAAGGGCATGAGCGGGGCGGAAGCCTGGAAGATTTTTACTGACGGACTCACGTGCGGTGCGACGACCAAGAAGAAATTCGGAATGGCCACGGGATGACCGGCCCACGTCTGGCCCGTATAACACTTGTCGTTAAGATGGGGATGAGTAAAAGGGAGAAGAAATGAGCGGGGGAAAGGTGATGTTGGCCGTGATGGGTGTAGACGGGTGGGTCCGTGCGGAGTTAACAGGGCGGATAGTCGAGGGATTCATGGCCTTGAACCCCCGCGACGTTTACCTAATGTGTGTCATCGGGGCGCGGCCCGTTGCGACTGCGCGATATGGTGCAACCACCGAATTTCTAAAGAACGATTGCGAGTGGTTGGTAATGGTTGACCATGACACCGTGCCGCCCGCAAATTTTCTTAAGATCATTCCGATGATGGAGGAGTCTGAGGATAAGTTTATCGCGGCACTGCCGACACCGATGGCACCCTATGTGCCCGCACTCTATGAGAATCCTTCCTTCAACGTGGGTTGGGTTAATGATGGAATTTGGCAGTTAGCCAATAGATTTTCGCCCGGATGGAATGGTGATTATGACTTCCTCGGCGGGGCGTGCCTTATTACTCACCGGACCGTGTTTGAGAAAGTGCCGGAACCTTGGTTCAAGATGCTGCTTAATCTCGACGATTTGTTGAAACCGGAGATTGAACAACTCTCAGGTGCCTCATGTGAGGATCTGTATTTTACTCAGAAGGCAAAGCAGGCAGGTTTTAGACTCTGGATCCATTCGGATTTTATCTGTTCACACTTCAAGGTGGTGGACCTCCTGCAAACGATGCAAGCGTTCCAATCCCGACCGCGTTCTACCATGCCTTGATATCGGACCGTGCGTCCTGAGCCATCCTAGCGCGAAATTTCTCTGTCCCTGAGTGCGGTTGCGCCGATCCGCGCAGTCCGGCCACAAGGCAGAGTGAAAACCGTTTGGAATCGATTTTATCACCCAGAATTTTTTAACTCTATTCCCACCTAGCGTCTAGTGCCCGTTCCCACCCCCAGAAAATTCACAAATTGAATTCCCATTCAGCAACCTAATGGCTGTCCCCCTATCGCTTGTGAGCCGAAATTTGGAAACCGGATTTTTGTCTAAATCCAGCGCGGCACTTCGGATGCTCACCTAGAACTAAGCAGCCCCCGCCAGCACTCTAATGCCGACAGGGGCCTACCACCATGCGAAGGGAGTTCGCACAATGGCTGACACTATCTTACTTGGCTCTCTATCGAATCCAAAAGAAAACCCAGAATTCCCGGTCACTAAGTTGCGGCCTGGCCCCGTCACCCATGACCTGTCGTTTGACCGTTTCATTTTTGAGGGCCACAATCCGCGCTCTGTCGGCTTCAGTTACACCTTTGGGCCGTCAACGCCGCTACCCGGCCACAAACTTTATGCCTATGCCCATTCCGGGGAACCGTGGGCCAAGGCGGCCACACCTGAGAATTTGCGGAAGTTGCTTACCAGGCGACAAGCCGAGGTCTTTAGACTTTATTGGTGGGGCGACTTAAATCATACGGAAATTTCAACGCGGTTGCATATTACGTATGGAGTAAGTCGCCTGACTTTGTGCAAGGCCAAGGCGCGCCTTACACGATTCGTTGGTCTTGTCGCGCTGAAGGTAGGAGAGGGGGGCCGGGATCCGCAGGGCCAACCGGCCCCTTGCTTAGCCCCCGTGTAAACGGCGGAATCTTCCCGCGAAAACATTTAATGCCTCGGAAGGACACCGTATAACATCGGCGAGTAGGATAGAAATAGCGGGAGTTCGGTATCACCCCGCCCACTTGCTGCTTTTTTCCTCCAGGTAATCACTTCACAAAATCTAGGGGTGTGAAATGAAATGCGAACTTTATATACGTATCCCATCAAGAGACGATTCGTATATGATGATGGAAAATCCTTTCAACATGATGTGCCAACTAGTGAACGATCTCCAACTGAGGATAAGCGAGCGTTCTGGGCTCTGGCTTGAGACCGCAATCGAGACGAGCCTGCAATGGTGGTTCCCCACGTTCTTGGAGGCCGAAGACATGGCAGATAGGGCCGTTACTTGGCTATGTGGAAAGGGATACAGACTGGGATCGAACGCCGACGTTAAGGGGGACGGTTTCGCCTACGCATTTGCGCGTGAGGTTCCTGAGAATGTTGCGGAAGTCCTTAAACTCGGCTGGATAGAACCCAATACCGAGGGGATATTCAGTAAGTGTTGATTCGGACAGTTTAGTTCTATCGCCCCACTTGCCGCCCTTCTTCCTTTAGGTAGCCATTCCCTTCTATAAATTTTGGAGACCCACGATGAAAAGCAAACGCTGGCTCGAACGACTGAAGAAAACCGGGTTTGTTCGGCTACCGTCGGGAATCGCGGTGGTGCGCGAGGGCGAGCACGACTTCTATTTTCCAGCCAATGCCCCGGAGTTGGCTACCCGGTTCGCGTTAGTGCGGACATCGGCGGAGCCGGGGAACTAGATCGGGCGGGGCATCCCGCCCAACTTGCCGCTAACTGCCTACCGATAACCATTTCCCCTCTACAAAATTTGGAGACAACCAGATGGCACACCTTGTGGACGGCTTGGCCGATCCTGTTACGGGCTTGGCTCCCGAGCAAAAACTTTTGCTCTCATTGCGCGAGGCATCGTCACTACTTGGCGTTTCAGTCGTTGCACTTCGGCTTTGGATTACTGGCGGGCGATTGCCGGCGGTACGAGCTGGACGCAGAGTTATGCTTCGCCGGACCGAACTGGACGCGAGAATCGCCTCTGGCCAGTTGCTAGACCCAGTACAAAAATAGCCCTTGACTCGCCCCCAACGGTTCGGTTATTCTAGCGGTATGCGCAAATGCCCAAAGCATCACATCAACCTGTTTTGTCCGGCCTGCCTTGGCGAGGTCCGCTCCGAACGTAAGGCCCGGAGTTCACGGCGCAACGGGCGACTAGGTGGCAGGCCAAAGGGAAGCCGCAAAAAATCTTTGAAGGCGAGGTGAACATGGCGCTCTATAAACGTGGCACTACCTATTGGTTTAGATTCTACTGGAACAAGAAGTGCATTCAAAAAAGTACGAAGATTCGAGTCGGTACAAAGAAAAGCCTTTCGACCGCGAAGAATATAGAAGCGGCCCGTAGGATGGCACTCGCCAACGGCGAAGTGGGCATCCTGGAACGCAAACCCGCACCCGTTTTGAAGGATTTCGCGCAGCGCTTCCTAGACAACGCCGCCATTGGGCGTAGGCAAGCGCCAAGGGAAACAACTCTCGCCTTCTACGCGCACCGGCTGAAAAAGATTCTGGAATACGAGCCGCTGGCGACGGCGCGCCTTGATAAGATCACCCCCGAGTTGCTGGAGCGGTACATCAAACAGCGACTCCCGAAAGTTTCTCCGGCTTGCATCAACCGTGATCTGGCGACTATCCGAAGGCTTCTGCATGTCGCTTGGGAGTTGGACGTGATAACCCGTATCCCGAAAATCACGCTTCTACAGGGGGAACGGGAAAGGGACTTTGTATTGAGTCCGGCGCAAGAACAAACCTACATGGAGTTTGCCCCCCAACCTCTCAATGACCTGTCACGGCTCATGCTTGGAACCGGGCTACGGGTTGGGGAAACGATTACCCTTCAGTGGCCTAACATTCACTTAGAGCCTGTCAACGGCGCAAAGTTCGGTTACTTGCACGTCCAGGACGGGAAATCCCGCAACGCTAAGCGGAACGTTCCCTTGACTCCCGATGTGCGGGCCATGCTGGAAACCCGCAAGGCGACGGCTACGGGGCTTTGGGTATTTTCAAATGGGGAAGGGATTGGGCCGCTATCAGGATCCACGGTCTCGCATCAACACACGGAGTTGCGGCGCAAGCTGAAATTCCCCGAGGGATTTGTCGTTCATAGTTTCCGACATACGATGCTGACACGGCTAGGCGCTTCTGGGACCGACGTTTTCACAATTAAGAAGCTCGCGGGGCATTCCTCTGTCACGGTTTCCGAGAAGTATGCTCACCCGACCCCGGAGTCCTTAGAGCGTGCATTCGAGCGGTTGGAAGATTATAATGCGCGGGCGGTCAAAAGCCTGCCGGAAGGGGCGAAATTGCTCACGGTCACTACAAATCCCGCTACAGTGTCCGAAGGGCAAACCTCAGCGAGCGGGCAAGCTGTTTAGTTTCAATGCGCTGGAGTGGCGGAACTGGCAGACGCACGAGACTCAAAATCTCGCGCTGGTTCACCCAGCATGGGGGTTCAACTCCCCCCTCCAGCACCAACATTTCACTGGATTTGCACCACCTCAGTCCCCTCCGTTGATAGTTTGAGGGAACCCCGGCGCCAGTAGCGGTGCTATTGAGGATGATAGATTATAGTGACCGCGTCAGGGCACGGCTTGAGCCGTGCCGCCGACCAGGACACGCCTCTGCTCCTGTTAAACGCCCTTTCTTGGTGGGTGGGGCCCCCTTCATGGCATCAGACCCGCCGGGGCGGGTCTGCGACCTCGGAAGCGGCCGGAAGTAGAATCTCCAACTCGACCAGGGCCAGTCTCCCGGCTTCTCCACCAGGCAGCACTTCACCGGATTCTGGTGCATGTAGTTCAGCTTTTCCAGAGGCTTCTTCTCGCTGCACATGTTCATATCATAGAACCTTCGCTGCCCAACCCGAAAGTGGGCGTGGTCGTGAACCGTGGCAGGCAGTCCCACCCGATCCAGCATCCTCTGGCCCCAGGGGAAATGGAGCTGAGCCGGAACGTTCCAAAACGAGGCAATGGGGTGTACACTCCCAGCTACCCGGGATTCCGAAATGGAAATCCCGGTTCAAAGCGAAGTTGTGGGAGGGCGACCTGGAGGAGCAAATGAATCTCAAAAGGATGTCACGACGCAATTATCTGGCCACGCTAGGGAGGGGCGCCACTGCCCTGGCGGCATCTGGCATAGGCCTGAGCGGCATTGCCGCCGGTTCTTTGGGCATTTCGGCGCTGGGCAGCGAGTCCGGTGCGGAGGAGCGTGCAGACCGCGAGCGCAGAATGAAATGGTGGCATGCCGCTAAGTTCGGGATGTTTATCCACTGGGGGTTATACAGCGTTTATGGTCATCACGAATGGGCGATGGAAGAAGAAGGCATTCCGGTCGCCGAATATGAACGGCTTGCTCAGCGATTCAAGCCGCAGCCGAACACCGCGCGCGCCTGGGCGAAATTGGCGAAGCAGGCGGGCATGAAGTACATGGTGATGACCAGCAAGCACCACGAGGGATTCTGCCAGTTCGATACCCCCTCCACGAACTATTGCGCGCCCAAACAGGGGCCAGGGCGCAACTTGGTCAAGGAGTTTCTCGAGGCGGCGCGCGCGGAGGGGCTGCGCGCCGGACTCTATTACTCCCTGATGGACTGGCATCACCCGGACGGGGCGCGCTGCGTTAAAGACGAGGCCGCCCGCCGGCGCTTTGTGGAGTACATTCACGGGCATGTCCGCGAGCTGTGCACGAACTACAAGCTTGACGTGCTGTGGTACGACGTAGCTTGGCCCCTCGACGCCAAGGGCTGGGAATCAGAGAAGATGAACAAGATGGTTTTCGGGTTGCAGCCGGACATCATCGTCAATAACCGCAACCTGCTCCCGGGAGACTTCTCTACGCCCGAGCAGGAAATCCGCGCCGAAAAAACGGGGAGGGCCTGGGAAACCTGCATGACGATGAATGACAGTTGGGGATACCAGAAGGCCGACGATAATTGGAAAAGTCCGAAGACCATCGTGCGCAATCTCTCGACGTGCGCGCAGGGCGGCGGCAACTACTTGCTGAATATCGGCCCCAAGGGGGACGGCTCGATCCCGGAAGAGTCGCTCCGCATCCTGACCGCCGTGGGGAAGTGGATGGAGAAATATGGCGCGACGATCTATGAAACCGAACGCTGCCGGGTGACGGATTCGGTTTTGGCGAATTTCACCCGAAAGGGAAATACCCTTTACATCCACGTGTATAACTGGCCGGGGAGCACGGTGGCGGTCGGCGGGCTGCGCACCAGGGTGAAATCCGCGCGCCTGTTTGCTACGGGCGAGAAGGTGAACTTCGAGCAGGAGCCCTTCCGCGTGCGCTTCACGGGCCTGCCGGAGAAGGCGCCGGATGAGCTTGTGAGTGTTATCGAAGTCGAGTGCGAGAGCGAACCGGTTCAGGATACCGAGTGGGTGCGCCGGGAGAGGCCGCGACGGTCAGTAGGAATATAGAAAGCTGCACCTGGGGGTCGCCAAAATCCCGCGCAGCCCAGGAAGTAACAGTTGCTTCTCGGCGAATTGGGCCAAGGTCGAACTTCTGCCCGTGTTTCGAATCGTGGCCACCGACTCCGTCGAATTCAACGCGAACGGGGTCCTTGGTATGGACAAGGTAAATTGGTATAGACTTGGGGCCCACCGGAACTCCAAAACGGAAAGCCGGGGTTAAGTCGGAACACTCTTGGGAGACCATCCATGTCGAGAGCGATTGGCCGACGCGACTTCTTCCGAAGCAGTGCAGGCTTGCTGACTGCGGGGATTGCGCCATACCCGCGAGATGGCGAATCGGCTGCGACGGAGAGAGCGCAAACAAACCACCAGGATTCCAGCACTTACAAGGTGAAGTGGTACGAGTTTACTGAGCACAAAGATTCCGACACCTGCTGGTCACTCTCCGTTGGACCGGACGGACGCATTTATGCCGCCGCGTGTGCCGAGGGTGTGCCAGGCGGTGTGGTTAAGGTCGTTCGTTACAACGAGGAGAAGGACGGCCTCGACTACCTTTTCTCGGTCGACGAAAAGGTCGATGACCCCGGGGATTCCGGCCGGGCCACGCAATGCAAAATCCATTACAGCTTCGCGCCCTCCATGCAGGACGGCATCCTCTACATGGCGACTCACCTCTCCGGCCCTCCGATTGACCAACCGGCGTATTCCCCCTGGCTTTCGTGGCACGACGAGGAACGTTGTTTCCGCGGCAGCGCGCTCCTGGCCTTCGACACCAAGACCGATGAGGTCAAGTGGTGGGACACCCTGATTCCCAAAGAGGGTTGCCGGTGTCTGCTCCACGACGAGGAGCGGAGCCTCCTTTATGCCCTCAGCTATCCCCGCGATCACTTCATCATTTACGATACGAAGAAGCGCACGCGAAGGGACTTGGGCCGCCTTGGCTCCATCAACTCGCAGGCGCTTTTCCTCGACAAGAAGCATCGCGTGTGGACTACGAATGACTATGGCCATCTGGTGCGCTACGATCCTGAAAAGGATCGCTTGGAAGTCTCACCCTTTGTGCTGCCCCACAATCCTGAATTCCAGACCGGCTGGCACAGCGTCTTTTACGATGTGGTCGCTTCCCCCGGCGGCGACTGTGTTTATGCGGTCACCTGGATAGCCAACTCCTGGTTGATGCGCATTTGGCCGAACGAGGGAGACTGGCCGCGGATCGAAGACCTGGGTCCAACGACCCAAAAACGCGACCCGACCGTATCTATGGACACATTCGTCGATCATTGCGGCGGGCTGACGTTTGCCGGCGACGGCCAGCTGTACTTTGTGGCGTCTCGCTGGCGCGATCCCGTCTACAATCCCATGCCCGCTGGACACAAGGACCGGGAAGGGGTGGTCTGGCGATTGAATCCGGCCACGCTCCAACGCCAAGAAGTGACCCGGCTCGAACACCCGACCAGCCTTGCCCAATATGTATCGCGCGGGGCGGTGGATCACAACGGTGATCTCTTTTTCGGCCACGTAGGCTCGCGGCCATCGGGCATCTTCAAAGTGGAGATGCCGCCGGACCGCAAAAGGAAAAATGCTCACCTGCCGATTCGCATTTGGGGCTGAAGAGGCCTTATGAGCAAGAAGAAAAAACAATTCAACTACGATTCTCCGGAAGTCCGGGCGCTGATTGACGAAATCGTCCACGGGACCTTTGTGCGGGAGGGAACCATGGTGGCGTTTCCCACCGGTTTCCCGGGCGCGACGATTCCGATCGTGCCGGATGAGAGCCACATCACCGCTCTGGACGCGACCTCCGAAGGGATCGTGTACGGCGGCACCAGCGGCAAGCGGTCCCACATCATCGTCGGAATGTTTCATGGTGTCACCGGCATGGTCTTCGATCTGAAGGCCGTGGAAGGAGCCACCTATTGCGCCGCCGTCTGTTGCGGAAAAACCAAAGTGCTGGCATGTGTCAACGGCCCGCGCGGCGGAGGCCGGGTTCTCATGACCAAGCTCCAGCCGCTGCCGTACGATCTGATTCAGGAATGGGGCTTCGAACGACCGGTGTTCGATGACCTGGGAGAGTGTGTAGCAGGCGAGCCCGTCGTGCACGCCGTCGCCGATGCTTCGCGAGATCGCGTGGTGGGCGTTACGACACGTCACCTCTTCACCGTGGATATGGAGGCAGCGAAGGTTCAGGTGGTCGGAGAGGTTCCCGGCTCCGGCCGCCTCGCGGTGAGTTCGAAAGGCAGCATTATCGGCCTCGATGGACCGGGCCATCTCTGGCGGTATGACCCGCGAACGCAAACCCTCCATCGTGAAGCCTTCAAGCTGCCCAACGGTACGTGGGGTAAGGCGCCCCTGGTCTGGGCCAGGGACGGACGGAGAGGTTTGCTCTACACGGCAGACAGTAACGGCCATCTGTTTTCGTTCGACGAGGAGCGCGGGTTCAGCGTCTCCCTTGGCAAGTCCAGGCTGGCGCCCGTTGGTCCCATGGCCGTCACTTTCGACGGTCGGCTCTTCGGATTCTGTGGCCGCGAAATGGCAAGGATGTTCTGCTATGACCCCGGTCGTGGAGAGATTGCCAATCTCGGCGCGGCGGTGTCCGTCTTCGAACGCCGGCGTTATGGATACGTTTTCGGCGATGCAGTCACCGGCCGTGATGGCGAAATCATCTTCGGCGAGGATGACGACTTCGGGCACCTCTGGCTTTATTTCCCCAGGATTCAAGCCGGCAGAACGTAGGGAGGCGGTCGTTCGCCAAAATCACACCTGCCTGAAAATAATTAACCTATCCTGACTGTCCCTGCTGAAAACCTGTCCCTACCAAGAACTCAGTTGCGTCGCGAAGACAGTCTGGGTGGGCCTCAGACAGTCATCATCCGGTTACTCTATGACCGATCCTACAGAGGATGAGAAAATATAGTGACGACCTTTGCTGTAGCGGACGGCGGTGCCGCCCATCTCCCGGACAGTCGTGAGTGCGTCTTCAACCTCGAAGCTGGTGGGGTAGTAGACGTTCAAAGGTTGATAGGTGTTGCTCTTGAGCCCGCGCCAATCGACGTTGGCCCCGGCGAACCGGAACAGTCTGCCATTCAGGATCAGCTGCGTACCCCACCGCATCACGAACCCGGAACCGCTCGGCCTCGCCGATGACAGAGACGCAGCCTGGCTGTTCTTCTTGACAGTTTCTTGAGTGGACTCGGCAGCAAGCGCTGATCCGGGAGCGAAGAGAATGAGCCAAGCAAGCAACGAGGGGATGATTTTTTTTATAAGTAGAACTCCTCCTTAGCAAGGGTTGGACAGGCAATTTGGCAAAAGGTCGCGCCAGCTTTCGTCTGGACGCAAGCCCGAACAGTACGGTTTCCCGCGGCGGAAGTGCTCGACCCCAAGCTTCAGACCTTCGCCCTGGAGGATCTGACTGAACGCGACGAACGCGGGCAGGTCGCCGGGTAGCCCGGTTATCGGGCCGAGGATGATCTCCATCGTGTTCCGCGGGCCGAGCGATCCCGCAGAACCCATCGTCCTACAGCCTGCTCTCGACCTGGCTCAGGAGCGGTAAGGATCACTGACCTCCATCGCCAATTCCCAGATTCCTCGCGCACGCTGGTACATCAACGCCCGGAACTTCCTGGGATCCTCGAGGCGCCATGCCTCTGGCGTGCTGAACCAGTAAGCTGTCTGGTCATTCGCCCAGGTTTCATAATACAAGCCCCACCCGATCAACAAGGCGTCGGCCTGTAGAGCGCCGTCGCCAATGCGCTTTCCCCAGTGGTACAGGTTCGCGGCAGCGCAATAGCTGACTCCTGCCCAGACCTCAAACTGATGGGCATACTCGCTGTCGCCAACTCCCGGAGTCGAATCAGGGTGAAGGGCGTTCGCCACCCCCATGTCGCCGATCCCGTCGCCATTGAAATCCTTCAAGGGCAGGACCGCCCGCTTGAAGAGCTGCTGGTAGTGGGAGGTGAGACGATCAGGATTGAGCACGGGCGGAAGACCTGTCACGTCCACGTAACGCTCCCCGATCATCGCGTCCCCCATGATGTCGGTGTTGTGAGCGTTAAACTGATAGTAGCCTAACTGCCCATTCCAGAACTGCTTCTCCGTGCTGGCCGTAGCTTTGTTCAGTTCTGCGGTCACTTCTTCAAGCACGGCGTTCTCCTTCTTGGATTCCGCCATCGATTGCAGCGCTTCCAGGGCCCCCAGCCAGAGAACCGCATTGAACAGCTTGTTGTCCTTATATTCGGAACTCTTCATCTCGGTCAGACCGTCGCCATCCGTGTCGGTCGTTTTCTGGTAACGGAAGCTTCGTACGAGCGCCGGCCAGACATCATTGAGAAACTTGCCGTCCTTGGTCTTAAACCAATAGGCATGCGATTGCTGGATGAACTTGGGCGAAAACTCGGACCAGGGCGTCGTAATCCGTCCCTTAATTCCCAGGGGAGAATTGTTATAGAAGCGCCCGTAGCCATCGTAGTCAAAAAACGGGTCACCAGCTACCAATCCCGCATCATGGGGGCAACTCCCCTCCGGCGAATCCATGATGAAATCGGAGAATACCAGCAGGATGTCGCGCTCGATTTGCGGCCAAAGATCCCGATTGCTGCGAGAAGCATGGTGGCGGACGTCGAACGTTTCCGCAAAGGCATATTCCTGACACTCCATCACCGACGCGAGATGCTGTCCGGGACGGTTGCCGAATTTCTTGGGTTTGGTGATGCAGCCATTCTCCCAAAACGATCCGCCAAAAGTCGCGTAGTAGAGTTCATTCAGAACGCTCTGCTTGAGCCATTCGGGATAAGCCGAATTCCTGATGATAGGGGCTTGCCAGCCTTCGAGCGCCTTCACCCAGTTTTCCCTTTTGAGCAGAGCCTCTCTGGCGATCTCGAATGCCTGGCCTTGTTT
>Ga0315282_10008767_pt1 | contig 16276 bp, 9 predicted proteins | sample YL17G07_20_MG_FD_203693 | JGI IMG/M metagenome (GOLD analysis project Ga0315282, IMG submission 203693) | Sediment microbial communities from Yellowstone Lake, YNP, Wyoming, USA - YL17G07_20 | ecosystem: Environmental > Aquatic > Freshwater > Lake > Sediment | place: USA: Wyoming | collected...
CACCAGGCAGTCAAAGACGCCATCGTGAATATCGTCATGTCAACCGGGTTTGTCCAGAATGTTTTGGGCAGTATCATAAAAGGTTTCGGACAGGCCCAGAAGATCGTGGATGGAGCTTTGAACGAGTTGCAAGGAGGGGGAGACATTGCCAGCCAGATCCGGGGATTGAAAAATGTGGCCGGGCAATTGCAACTGGTGGGAACGCTGATCGGCGGCGATACGGGGGCAGACCTAAATGCTAACATCCAGGGCATGCTCGACCAGATCAATAAACCGGTTTCCATTGCCACAAATGACCTGAATAATTTCAAAACCAATCTTGGGGCGATGCAGACTCAAGTCCAGGGGCTGATGAACCTGGGTTATATTCCCGCCTCCAGCGAAGTGACCGATGCGCTGGCCATGCAATTGGTGGGCCTGGGTCAGCGAACGCCGGCGACCCAGGCGATCTTTCACATCCTGGGTGTCCGCAGCGGCACCACCCGTAAAGCCATCTATGAACGCGGCATGCAGCTTATTGAAGCCGGGGACAATGCGCGCTGCCGGAAGATTATTTCCGACCTGTTGGCAAGCCTGCATGAGTTGGACGACGGTACGGCAGATGAGGATACCTCGGCCTCTTCGGATGAGAAGTGTACAGAAATCACTCCAGGCGACTTGCTGGCAGCCAGCCCAACCAGTACTTCGGTAAAGAAACCCTCTTCAGGTAATTTTATTGCCTTCACAGCCCAGGATTGCGCCGCTCCGGGCCTGCCTGCGCCCCACTCGGCTGAAGTTTATCCCAACGGGGCCGGTATGCATTGTGAATATGATAGACCATCAGGCGGGGTAATATACCTTTCTTTGAACTATGGAAAAGATACGACAGTCATGCAAAATGCTTACCAGAGTTATCGTTCATTCGTTGCAGATGAACTGTCCTCAGGGCTGAATAAGGCGCAGGGGGTGTTCGATGAGCCAGATCGATTGACCGACATCGTGGTAACCCCGAATGAAGACAACCCCAACCCGGACGTCGGCATGAAGGATGCTGAATTTTATAACAATCATTTTGTGATCTACGTTGATTTTTCCCTACTAAACATAAGTCCTGAGGATGCCAAGGTTTTAGACCAGGACCTGGTCACTTATGCGGAAGACACCGGGGACAAGCATGCCCAGTGAAAGTGATCGGGTCAGCGGGGGGCCGTGGGACTGCAAGCGCCCATCGCCGGGGCGATGGGGCAGCGGGTGGGTGAAAAGCGTAAAGATTGGAGCACGCTGCCCAGGTATATGCTGTACGCAGGGATTTTTGGCCTGCTGGGAGTAGTCACCCGGCATTTGGATGTGACCCGCGCCGTGGGGATTGCCGTACTGGCGCTGGGGGCGTATCTGATCGAAAAATAATAAATAGGGCGCCTTTTACTCCATTTCATCCAGCGCAAAGGCCACCGCTTGCTCCAGCGTCATGGCCTGGCCTTCTTTCCAGGCGGCGGAGAAAGCCTCCTCGCCCAAGGCTAACCGGGCAGACGCCAGGACCTCTTCGTTTTCGCTGCGCTCGCGCAGCGGCAGGCCCAGCCTGATCCGCTGGTACAGATCATCCAGCGCCCCGCATAACCGGACTGCCTGGGGATGCTTTCCTTGCCGGCTGAACAGCGCTGCGGCTCCTTGCAGGCTGAACAACACTGAGGCTCCTTTCAGGTGAACGCCTTTAGCCAAAACCCCTTTTGACTCCAATATTGCCTTTTTGATCAGCGTTTCTGCCTGGCCAAGATCATCCTGAGACAGCGCCGCTCTGCCAAGGAGATAATGGGTAATTGCTTTATCCCCCATATCAAGCTCCTGAGATAATTCCAGAATTTGCCTCCCCAGGCGAACTGCCTCTTCATAATTTCCTCGCGCCCAGGCCGAAATTTGCAGTGGGCTAAGGATATTGATTGAGAGACTTTGCTCCTTGAGATCCAGGTACAAAGATTGAACCTTCTGGCTGTGTTGGGCGGCTTCCTCATAGCTTCCCTGGGCGAGTTCAATCTCTATCAAACCCAGGTAACACCCCGCCTCCAACCAGCGGTTTTTTACCCGATGGCTGATTTCGATGCTCTCCCTCACCAGTATCTCAGCTTTTTGGTAATTCCCTTCAAATGTGAACAGTTCCGCCAGGCTTCCGGCACGGCCGGCGATGCCGTCCAGGTCCTCGATTTCTCGGCTGATGGCCAGGCTTTCTTCCAAATAAACTTTCAACTGGCTCCATTCTGCTTGATCCCAAAGTTGGCCTTGCATGATAAAGAGAAACTCAGAGTAATAAAAGCGCATTTTCTCTTGCTGGAAAATCTCCAACATCTCCTGTTTTTCAGGAGATGGTTGATTCAGTTCATATTTGGTAAACAGCAGATGAAATAAAGAAATGGCTAACTCACGCCGGGCGGGCAGTCCCAGCTTTCGCAAGAGCTTCACGCTTTCTTCGATAGTGGCAATATTTTCCTCATAGGTAAATAATAAATTCCCAGTGTTTGCCCACTGATAAGCCCTAAGAGCCCTGGCCCTTTGCAGGATACGGTTGGTTTCTGAGCCGCTGGATTGGGTCTCGCGACTGTACTCTTCTTTTGAGAGCAGCGTTTTCAACCACTCCCGGTCTTCCGAAAAGAAATTGCGGATCCACCAGAACCACATCAAGTCCGCCGCAATCTGTAAGCCCAGGTCAATCTGCCTGCCCTGCGACCATTCCATGGCGACGCGCAGGTTGTCCAGCTCAACCTCCAGGCGGTCCAGCCACTCGATCTGGCCTTTACCGCGCAGGTGCGGTTCCGCCTGGCCGGTGAGACCGGCGAAATAGGCCAGGTGCCGGTCGCGCGCTTTTTCTGAGCCGCCCGCTTCCAGCAGCCGGTCACGCCCATACTGGCGGATGGTTTCCAGCATGCGGTAGCGTGTCCCGCTCTCCATCACCGCAGCCATGACCAAGGATTTGTCCACCAGCGAGGTCAGCAGGTCTAAAACCTCTTCGGCTTCAAGCCGATCGAACCTCACGACCAGATCTCCGGCAGTATAGATTTCCTTTGGGTTGGTCGAATCAAAGCTGGCGCCTTCCGAGCCTACTGCTTCAGCCGCCTCGAGCGTCCAGCCGCTGGCAAAAACCGAGAGGCGCTGCAGGAGCAGGCGCTCTTTGGGGAAGAGCAGTTCGTAAGACCAATCGATGGTGGCTTTCAGGGTCTGCTGCCTGGGCAGGACCGCCCGGCTCCCGCCAGTCAGCAAGCGGAAAGTGTGATCCAGCCGGGCGGCGGTTTGTTGAGCGCTGAGCACGCGCGCCCGGCCAGCGGCCAGCTCGATCGCCAGGGGGATGCCGTCCAGGCGCTGGCAGATCAAAGCGATGGCGGGGGCATTCTCTTCAGTCAGCGAAAAATCTGGCGAGACCTGGGCGGCGCGTTCCACAAACAGGCGCACGGATTCGTAGTGCGCCAGTTGGTCAAGGGAATGCACAAGCTGGGGGTCGGGCATGGTCAAGGAGGGCACGCGGAAGGCGCTTTCCCCGGCCAGGTTGAGAATTTCGCGGCTGGTCGCCAGGATGGTCAGCTTCGGGCAGTTCTTCAGCAGTCCATCCACCAGGCTGCTGCAGGCAGCCAGGATGTGCTCGCAGTTGTCGAGGATCAGGAGCAGGTGTTTTGTCTGCAGGTATTGAATTAATGCGATCAGATAGGGGGTATCGGGCTGTTTGATCAGCTCCAGGGTATGAGCGCAGGTCTGCACTACCAGCTCAGGATCGGATAAGGGGGCCAATTCGACCAGAAAAACGCCATCTTCAAAATAGTCGAGTAAATTCTCGGCGGCCCTCAAGGCCAGGCGGGTTTTACCCGTCCCGCCCGCGCCGGTCAGGGTCACCAGGCGGTGGTGCTGGAGCAGCTCACAGATCAGGCGAGTCTCTTTTTCCCGGCCGATAAAAGAGGTCATTTGGTAGGGTAGATTATAGTGAGGTTTTTGAAGCAAAGGCGTCGGGATTTCCGGCTGTGCGGCTGTTGCTTGTGGTGGACTTGCCGCGGGTATTGGAATCCGTCCGGCCTGGATATCTTCGTACAGGTGAGTGGTAGCGGGACTCGGTTCAACCTCCAGCTCGGTCTGGAGTACCTCGCGCAGGGTCTGGTACTGGCGCAGCGCTTTCTGGCGCTGGCCCGAAAGGGCATACAGGCGCATCAGGGCGCAGTGGGCTTCCTCGTGGCTGGGGTCAACCGCCAGCAGGCGCAGGAGAGTGGCAATCCCGTCCGGGTAGTCCTGGCGGGTTTCCTGCACTTTCGCCAGGTCGAGGGATAGCTGTAGAAAGGTCTGGCGCAGAGCCTGGCGCGGTTGGATGGTCCATTCTTCATAGCGGTCATCCGGCAGGAGATCGCCTTTATAGAGGTCCAGGAAAGCCTGGTAGGTCGCCGGGTCCTGGCTTTCTCTGGCATGGCTGGCGGCGGCCTCGAAGACTTCGACGTCGACCGTGAGAGCGTGAGTCTCTGCATTCGACAGACTCAGGAAACCCTTTTCCAGGACAAGACAACCGGGCAGGGCCTGGTCAAGCACCCGCCGGGCAGCATATAGCGTCTGATGGAAGTTGTTGGTGGCTGCTGCCAGGCCCGAGTCGGGCCACAGGGCGTCGATGACCTGGTCGCGGTGCAAGCGATGACCAGGGGTTAAGGCCAGCAGTTTGACCAGGCTGAGCGCCCGGTGCGAGCGCCACTGCGCGGCGGGGATAGCGCCTTGATTAGCTGATATTGAAAAACCGCCCAGGAGCTGGATAGCCATGGCAGTTTTAATGGGTGGATCAAACCGTTTATCCATCATGGATTTCATCCTCCCCAAGTATTATACATAAAACGCAACTGCTCTGCCATACTATTAAAAAAGGTGAATTTTAGGGTGTTGCAGGTGTCATGACACCTGCAACACCCTAAAATTCACTCCCTTTAGAACGTGCTGCTCCGGCTGGTATGAGATGTACCAGCCGGAGCATTGGAGGATTTATCGGATGAGGTGAGACAGTAAGCCGCTCTCCTACCCCTTACCTCGATCCTTCTTTCACGATCTGCCCGCCGTCCGGGCCGATCACTAACCAGTAGCCTGAGCCGATGTCGATCCTGCGCACTGGGGGAGTCTGAGCCTGGTTCTTGACCGGGTTGCTGGGCGCCACGATTTGACCACCCTCTGGGCCGATTTCCAACCAGAAGCCTGCGCCGATATACGTCTTGGTCACTGTGGAAGTCTGAGCCGGGCTCTTGAACAGATTGCTGGGCGCCACGATCTGCCCGCCCTCCGGGCCGATCACTAACCAGTAGCCGGCGCCGAGGTCCATTTTGCGCATTGTGGAGGTCTGAGCCGGGCTCTTGACCAGGTTGCTGGGCGCCACGATTTGACCACCCTCCGGGCCGATTTCCAATGTGTACCCGGCGCCGATATCCTGCACTTTGGTCATGGCTGCGGCTGGCTGAGCTTTGAAGGCGCTGGGCGGGGCAACAATCTGCCCGCCATAGCCGTTCACATACAATACGTACCCATCCCCCAGGTCGGTCTGTTTGAAATAGAGATTGGGGCGTGCAGGCGGAATGATTTGCCCACCGCTGGCAGTCAGCTTGAGCGTGTACCCATCCCCCAGGTCCTGGGTCTTATCCGCGGGCCGGACAATCGTGGCGGGGGCGACAATATGCCCACCCTGGTCATTCATCTCTAAAAAGTAGCCAGCTCCCAGGTCGATGGTCTGGTTAGAACGGGTGTGACTGGCCACGCTGGCCGGGTTGACCGCGTTGACCACTGGAACAGGGCTTTTTAGATGGGTGAAGGCGAAAGCGGACGCGGCCAGTGCCAGCACACAGACCAGCACAATGACCAAATGAGAACGATTACGAGGCAAAGCGAAATGGGACATGGTATTCTCCTTTTTTCTAGTTCAGTCTGTGATTTCATTCATCAGACTGTTTATGTTACCTGTCTACAGAATACCGGGTCGCTCTTATTCCGCTTTTCTTTTTAATCTTAATTTTTTCTTAATGATTGGATTGAATTATTAAGAATTATGGGGATCAAATTAAAATAACACCACTCATAAGCAGAGGCGTGACATTTCCCTTTTATCTAGTATATGAATGGAATCAGGAACTTAGTGCGCTTTTTATATTCCGTCCATGCTTCGCCAAAGCGTGCCGCCAGGGCAACCTCCTCACGACGGGCGCGGCCTGTGAAGGCGATGACCGAAAAGATCAGCATGAGTAACACAACCCAGGTCGGATAGAGCAGGAGCAGACCCAACATGGCCATCCACCAGCCAAAATACATCGGATTACGGACATAGGCGTAGGGGCCGTCTTGGATGAGCTGGTGATCATCGAGCAGCTTCACATTCTGGCTGGTGCTGATTCCCCACATCGTACCGAGGGTGCGTCGCGCCCAGAGCGTGAAGGTACAACCCGCCAGAAAAATTATCAGTCCAAAGATTTTAAGCAAGAGTCTTTCATCGGCAGTCAGGGTTACCAGGGGAATCCACAGGAAGTAAAAAAGCGGGATGCACAGCAACAGCCCCAGCACCACCATGCCGATTTGCGACCACAGCGGCCATTTCCATCCTCTTTGCTCGGGCAGCAAAGTGACTGCCTGGCCTCTCGACAAAGCGGCCAACCAGTCAGCCAGGGTCAAAATAAAGGAAAGATAGACCAGGCTGGCGATGACAAGGATATTGGTGATGATTTCAAACGTTTTCATAGTTTTTTTTACTATTTCGGTTGAAGTTTATTATACTTGTCTGCCTCCCTTGACCAGCGAAAAAAGCTGTTCACACTACATTGAAGCAGCTTTATCCATCCGTTTCAGAATGACTGACTGCTATTAAAAATGTAGGTCATTAATTTCATACTATAATGAAAGCATGAACAAAAATTTGTAGAAAGGACACATTCCCATGGTTGACCGGATATACATTGAAGATTTTCTACCCCGTTCCGAGCTGGTAGTCCCTGACCACAAGATCCCACGCGCTAAATTCCCCGTGGTGGATGCTCACAACCACGTCACCTACCCCGGCTTCGGCTGGGAAAAACGGGATATGGCCGAGATCATCAGCGAGCTGGATTTCCTCAACGTGGCCACGGTGGTTAACCTGAGCGGCGAGACCGGCGATGTGCTCAAACGCAACCTGGAGAAGGTCGACCAGGCTTACCCCGGCCGCTTCGTCACTTACGCCAACATCGACTTCAGCGACCTGGGCGCCCCCGGCTGGACCGAAAAGCGCTGCAAAGCCCTGGAAAAAGATATCAAAGCCGGGGCGCGCGGCCTGAAGATCTACAAGGAGCTGGGCCTGATCCACCGCGACCAGGACAACCGCCTGGTGATGCCGGATGACCCGCGCCTGAGCGACCTGTGGGACGTGGTGGGGGAGGCTGGCCTGCCGGTCACCATCCATACCGCCGACCCGCGCGCTTTCTTCCGCCCGCTCGATCGCTTCAACGAGCGCTGGGACGAGGTGCACGCCATGCCGGCCTGGCTGTTTTACGGCTCCGAGTTCCCGGCCTTCGAGGCCCTGCTGGACAGCCTGTATCACCTGATCGAAAGCCATCCCAAGACCAACTTCGTCACAGCTCACGTCGGCTGCTACCCCGAGAACCTGGGTTTCGTCTCCAAAATGATGGAGCGTTATCCCAACTTCAACACCGACATCGCCGCCCGCCTGGCCGAGCTGGGGCGGGCGCCCTATTCGGCCCGGGAGTGGTTCATCAAGTACGCCGACCGCATCCTCTTCGGCACGGACGCCGGGCCGAGGCTGGAGATGTACCAGTTACACTTCCGCTTCCTGGAGACGGCTGATGAATATTTCAATTACAGCCCCCATTCGCTTTTAGGCGGCCAGGGGCGCTGGCGTATCTACGGCATGTCCCTGCCGGACGAGGTGCTGCGCAAGGTGTACCACGACAACGCCGCCCGATTGCTGAAGCTGTAGTCGTACTAACTGCAAACCCTAAAGGTCTTCGGAATCTTTAGGGTTTTTCGTTATTCAGGTATAAAATAATACCAGCGTACATCCTGATTACCCTCAACTGAATAATGGGACTGTAATGATGAAAAAGCCGGGAAAGTATTTCTCATTCCTTGTGATTCTCTTTGCCTTAGGGAACTTGCTCGCCTGTTCTCCGAACGGGCAGGCGCGCCAGGTGGTCATCTATACCTCGGTCGACCAGGTTTACGCTGAGCCGGTGCTGAAGCGCTTCGCTGTCGAAACCGGAGTGCAGGTCAAACCGGTCTATGACGTGGAGGCGACCAAGACCACCGGGCTGGTCAACCGCCTGATTGCCGAGAAGGACCGCCCGCTGGCGGATGTTTTCTGGAGTGGGGAATTCGTGGAAATGCTGCTGCTGCAGGAGAAGGGCGTGCTACAGGCCTACCGCTCGCCTGACGCGGCCGACATCCCGGCGATTTACAAGGACCCGGACGGTGACTGGACCGGGTTCGCCGGGCGCATGCGCGTGTTATTGGTCAATAAGAACAAGGTCAAGCAGGACCACGGCATGCCGCCCACCTCGGTGGATGACCTGCTCGATCCGGCTATTCCGCCCGACCAGGTGGGTATCGCCCAGCCGCTCTTCGGCACCACCCTGGACCACGCCGCGGCGCTGTACGCTCTGCGCGGCCCGCAGCAGGGCCGGGCTTTCTTTCAGGCGCTCAAGCAGCGCGGTATCCAGGTGGTGGATGGCAACTCGGTGGTCAGGGATATGGTGTCGGACGGGCGCCTGGGGGTGGGTCTCCTCGACAGCGACGACGCCTGCGTGGCGCTGGGGAACGGCGCCCCGGTGAAGATCATCATCCCCGACCAGAAGCCGCAGGAAAAGGGTGGAACCGCGCTCGGCACGTTGATCATTCCCAATACGGTAGGCGTGGTAGCGGGTGCTCCCCACCTGGCGGAGGCGCGCCAGTTGGTGGATTTCCTACTGCGGCCTGCGACGGAGCAGGTGCTGGTAGACGCTGGTTGGAGCCACGCTCCGCTGCACCCGGGGTTGAAGGCGGGCGGCTGTTTCAAGGGGGTCAAGGTGATTGGGATGACCGTTCCGATCCGGGATATTTATGCTAATTTGGAGGCGGCCCAGAAGGATTTGACGGAGATTTTCATTCAATGAGCAAGGGAAAGGGATAAATGAGGTTTTCCCGTCGCCAGTGGATCGAAAAGATTGGCCATGCTCTGGGGGTGGCGGCTTACATTTTGGTGATGTTCCTGCCTCTGGCGACGCTGGCAGGGCAGTCGGCGGAGTGGTTGGCTGGCGGCGGGGGGGCGACCTGCTCTCGGCGCGGCGGTTCCCACGGAAGCTGCCGCGCCTGCCCATCCCGTGCCGCCCGCCTCAGCCCCGGCTGAGCTGGCTGGTGAGGCCACCCGGCTTAAGCCGCTCCCCTGGGTGCTGGGCATCGAATCCGGCCCGCTGAAGGGCCAGCGCTTCCCGCTGGGTGAGAGGCTGAAGATCGGGCGCGCCCTGGACAACGACCTGGTGTTGACCGGCACGCAGGTTTCGCGCCAGCACGCCGTTATCGAACGGGCGGGCCAGGGCTACAAGATCAGAGATCTGGGCAGTGGTAACGGAACGCTGGTCAATGGGGTTTTAATCAGTAAGCCCACTGAGCTGAAATCCGGAGACGTGCTGCAAATAGGTCAGACCCGCATCACGGTGGCGGGGACGGCCGGCCAGGCCGGCGCGACGCCCCTGCCCCTAGAGGAACCTACTCAAAAGAGGCCAACGCCAGAGGGAACCCGGTCACATGTACGAACGCCAGCTATACCCGCCCAGGCCAGTCCAGCACCCCTGCAACCGGCGGACACGCCTGTCCCGACCAGCCCCGTACGCCCGGCAGCCAGGGTCTGCCCGTACTGCGGCGCCCCACTCAAGCCGGCCAGTAAGTTCTGCCCGGGCTGCGGCAAACCGGTGGCGGCGCTGGGGAAGGCAGCGGCGAAGTCTGCGCCAACCCCTGCAACCGCCCCTGCCGTGAAGTGTCCGAACTGCGGCGAGCCTATCCGCCCGGGGGTGCAGTTTTGCTGGAAATGTGGTAATAAGCTAATAGCTGATTGATGATTGCAGATTGTCGATTGCTGATTGCAGAGAGGGAAAGGATTTAAGGGTGATCGAAATCTGGTTTCTTATTTCAAAAATTCCTTCGTGATCTCACCCCTTCGGGTGCGCTGAAGAGCGTTGTGAACTTTGTGGTTAAATTGTCTATCCCGATTAACTTTTACCCATAGGAGAACCACACCATGGCTGTCATCAAGGATGAGCATTTACCCCGCAGGGCCAAGCTGTTCTACGGCACCGGCGATTTTGGCTTTGCCCTGACCGATACGGTGATCGGGGTGCTGTTTGCCATTTTCCTGACCGATGTGGTCGGGTTGGCGCCGGCCCTGGCGGCGGCCATTTTCATCGGGCGCACCTGGGATTACATCAACGACCCGATTATTGGTTACATTTCCGACCGGACGCGCACCCGCTGGGGCCGCCGCAGGCCGTTCCTGCTGGTCGGTTTTATTCCCTTTGCACTGGGATTTTCGATGATGTGGATCATCCCGCCCATCCACAGCCAGATTTGGCTGGCGGTCTACTATGGGGCAGCCTTTTTTATCTACGACACATTCGCCACGCTGGTCTATATGCCGTATTATGCCCTGACCCCTGAGCTGACGGAGGACTACGATGAGCGCACCAACCTGACCAGCTACCGCATGTTCTTTTCACTGGTTGGGCAACTGGTGGCCTTCGTCGTGCCGCTGGCGATTATCGGCTCAATGATCCCAGCCAACGGTCTGACGGTAACCTGGACTGGGGTGGGTCTGGGCTTGGCCAGCGCCATGCCGCTGATCATCGTCTTTTTCGGCACACGTGAACGTTCTGAACACCTGGAACAGGTGCAGCCGACCATCAAGGAATCGGTGAGAGCGGCTTTCGGCAACCGCCCGTTTTTCTTTGCGGTGGGGGTATTCCTCTTCACCAATACGGCTTTCTCGATTATCCAGTCGATCTTGTTGTATTTTCTCAAGTACCATATGCACCTGGAAGAGCAAAGCGACATGATTATGGGGACGGTGTTTATCGCCGCCTTGATTTCGCTGCCGTTCTGGGTATGGGCCTCGAAGCATTGGGACAAGCGCATTGCCTACGTGATCGGCATGGTGTTCTTCTCGGTAGTGATGATCACCATGATCATGATGAACCCGGCATGGAGCCCGGTTTATATTTTTGTGCTGGCCGGGCTGGCGGGGATTGGGGTGGGGGCGATGGACGTGCTGCCCTGGGCGATGATACCGGACGCGATCGAATGGGACGAGTTAAAGACGGGCAGCCGCCACGAGGGCATGTTTTACAGCCTGGTGACCCTGATCGGGAAGGTCGACGGTTCGATAGCGGTGCCGATGATGCTGCTGGTGATGGGCTGGAGCGGGTTCATCCCCAACGCAGCGGTGCAGCCGGCCAGCGCCATCCTGGCCATCCGCCTGATGACTGGCCTGGCCCCGTCGATTTTCCTGTGCCTGGGCATCTTGTTTGCGTTGTTCTACCCCCTCACGCGCATCCGCCATGCCGAGCTGCGCCGTGAGATTGCGGCGCGCAAAGCCGCAAAGGCGGCGGAGGCAATTGTCCCGGCCGTAGGGCCTAACGAAGATATATAAATTAATATCTCATCAAATAAATTTTCTATCGGGAGAATCTCCACGGTCGACTGCAAATGGTTGTTGGGCCGGGTTTTGACTTTTATGCCACTGGGGTTTATCAGAATGCATACTATCAGTGGGCAGCATTGATTGAAACTGTGATTATTGGCCCTACTGACCCTTTTTCTTCACCAATAACTTTGAGACCTTTTCCATAAGCTTCGATATCATGTGGATTCTTAATACCAAAAACCCATGACACATCAAGACCCCAATCAATTCTGGCGTGCAGGCGAAAAAGATTTTTCCATATTTATTCTTCTCTGCTTCAATGGCACGACAAATCAATAAAAGAATTGCTGTTCGCGATACCTGTGACAGATCCATAATCAATCTTATCTACCCTCAATTAACGAATATTAAGTGTGCCTGGTAGCCGTCCAACAATTAGTAGACGGAAAAATTCCGTATATATAGCCCATTTTGTGATTTATACAGAATAGTTATCTTATCAGCTAAGCCACAACATGCCTGCTGAATTGATTATATACTCGCCAATATCCTGCACGCAATAAACATGGACTTTGTCGAGCTACGCCGGATCTCGCTCAAATCGTGCTGCCTATCAAAACTTTATTGATGAAGTGCTAAGGATATGGAATGATACACTATCGAACAAACTTCCGTCTTTTCACGTTTAACTTGTGCTATCCTTAACAATCAAAAGATTCTTATACGAGGTTCTGAAATTCGGGAGAAAGCTTTAAAACCTTGATTGACTCATTATGAAGGTCCTGCTATTATAAAAGTAATCGAAAGCATCTCTAGGAACCCTTTCGAAAAATGCATCTCTGAAAATGATCTGGCGCTGAAGTTCCATCCATTCAAAGGCTGGAGTCTAAATAACCTCCATGGGCAAATCTCATGAACTGCTTGATATGTGGTTATGAAAATGATGAAGACGCCGAATTCTGTGAAAAATGTGGGAGTGCATTAGCACGCGTCTGTCCCCATTGTAACAACCTGCTAAAACCCGGAGCCAGTTTCTGTAAGAAGTGTGGGACTCCTGTATCTTTACAACATCCTTCAGTCGTGGAGAAGGAACGGCTTACGGCGCTCCAACAAGCTGCACCCTCTGGTCTGAAAGAGAAAATTCGGAGTGCTTCTACACAGGTTGAAGGCGAACGCAAACCTGTGACAATCCTTTTTACTGATATCGTTGGTTCCACTTCCATGGCGGAGAAGCTGGATCCTGAAGAGTGGAGAGAAATCGTCTTCGCTGCACATCAGCGTGTCAGTCAGGCGGTATATAAGTACGAAGGAACCATTGCACAATTACTGGGGGACGGCGTATTGGCGTTCTTTGGGGCGCCGATCACCCATGAAGATGATCCCATCCGGGCCGTGCATGCTGCTCTCGATATTCAACAGTCCATAGGTAAATATGCAGATGAGTTGAAAGGTTATGTCGATAATTTTCAAATGCGTATCGGTTTGAATACCGGGACGGTGGTCGTCGGCAGTGTGGGCAGCGATCTGCACATGGAATACCTGGCGATCGGGGATGCGGTGAACCTGGCAGCGCGCCTGCAATCGGCTGCCCAGCCAGGCAAGGTGCTTATCTCTGAGAGCACAGCCCGGCATGTCAAGGCGACCTTTGAAGTTCAAAACATGGGAGAAATCAGCCTTAAGGGTAAAGCCGAACCGGTAGCCGCTTTCGAAGTGATCAAGCACAAGACAACACCCGGCTCCGGGCGCGGTTTCGAAGAATTATATTCACCACTGGTCGGTCGCGGCTGCGAGCTGGCAGAGCTGCGTAAGGCGCTGGAGGCTTTAGTCAAAGGACACGGGCAAATCGTCGCCATCACCGGCGAAGCCGGCATTGGCAAGAGCCGCCTGGTGGAAGAAGCCCACCGGGAGGGTCCGGGCTGTCAGCGGGAAGCGCATTGGATCGAAGGGCGGGCGTTATCCTATGGGCAGACGCTCTCCTTCTGGTCGATTAACCAGTTGATCTACAATGACCTGGGATTGTCGGATGGCGATCCTGAAGTCAGGGTGCGCGCTGCACTCAAACACCGGTTGAACGCCTTGTTCGGTGAAAAGGATATCGAGTTGCTGCCATATCTTGCGCAATTGCTGGGTGTCAGGCTGGAGGGCGACCTGGCTGACCGGGTGCGCCTGCTGGATGGCGAGACGCTCAAGCGCCAGACCCTGATTTCCATCTGCCGGTATTTTGAAAGGCTGGCGAAGAAACAGCCCACCGTGGCGGTTTTTGAAGACCTGCATTGGGCAGACTCCTCCAGCCTGGAAGCCCTCGAAGAGCTGCTTGCGGTCACAGACCGCGCGCCGCTCATGCTGCTCCTGCTTTCCAGACTTGAGCGCGAACACGCATCCTGGCGTATCAAGGTGAAGGCGGAAACCGACTTTTCCCACCGCTACAACGATATTTTGCTTAAACCGTTATCCCCTAAGGAGCAAAACCGCCTGGTGGATAACCTGCTTGCGATCTCTGACCTGCCAGAGTCTATCCGGCAATTGATCCTCCTACACGCCGAAGGGAATCCATTTTACCTGGAGGAAATCGTGCGTAGCCTGATCGACCAGGGAGCGATCCTACGAGAGGGGGAAAAATGGCGGGCAACCCGCGACCTTACCGACATTAACATCCCCGAGACATTGGAGGGCGTGCTGCTGGCGCGCATCGACCGGCTGCAGGAGGACGTGCGACACACGCTGCAGGTGGCATCGGTGATTGGCAAGAGTTTCCTCTATCGCCTGTTGGAAGCCATAGTAAAAGCCGAACAACAATTGGACCAGCATCTGGCACAGCTTCAGCGCGCTGACCTGGTGCGGGAAAAAACTATCTTGCCCGAGCTGGAATACATGTTCAAGCACTCCCTGACCCAGGAGGCGGCTTATAACTCGCTCCTGCTGGAACGGCGGCGGGAATTCCACCGCCAGGTGGGCGAGGCACTCGAAGAGCTTTTCATTGAGCGAAAAGAACAATACCTGGGTCTCCTGTCTCACCATTTTGAGGCTGCCGGGGAGCAGGCAAAGGCGGTCAGCTATTTGATCCAGGCAGGCGACCGCGCCCGCCTGACCGATGAGCATAGCGAGTCGATTGGCTATTACCAGCGCGCCCTGGAACTGCTGGATGGCCCGCAGGATGAAACCCGCGCTGCCCAGGTCTGGCTCAAGCTGGGTTTGATCTACCACGCTAATTTCCAATTCGAAGCTGCCCACCAGGCCAATGAAAAAGCCTTTGCTTTGCAACAAAAAGCGAGACCGCAAAAACAAATCGCCCAGGCTGCGGCGCCAGCCCGGCTTCGCTTTAGCCTTCCCTATACCCACGACACCCTCGATCCGGGTCGGGCGGGTTGGGGGCAAGACATTTTTGTGATTTCCCATCTCTTCTCCGGGCTGGGGGAGGTTAATGAAGAGCTGGATGTGATCCCGGCAATTGCCCGCTCTTGGCAGGTGCTGGATGAGGGAAGGCGTTATATCTTCCATTTGCGAAACGACGTGGCATGGGCGGATGGTAGACCCGTGACCGCCAGGGATTTTGAATGGGCATGGAAGCGCAACCTCGACCCTGACTTGCATTCAGGAACTGCACAATTCTTGTATGATTTAACCGGTGCCCGGGACTACCATCTGGGGATCAACCAGGATCCTGCCAGCGTGGGGGTGCGCGCCCTGGATGCGGACAGCCTCGAGGTCCGGTTGGTGGAGCCGGTGGCTTACTTTCCCTTCATTGTCACGCAACCCATCGCTTTCCCTCTCCCGAAGGTGGCTATCGAAAGTTACGGGGAAACCTGGTGGCGCCCCGGTAAGATCATATCCAATGGCGCTTACCGCCTGGTGGAGTTCGATCCCCAGCACGGCGGCGTTATGCAGCGCAACCCCGGTTACTTCGGCGTTTTCCCGGGAAATATGGAACAGTTGGAATGGACGGTGATCACAGATACAACAGAACAATACCATGCATACCTGGAAAACCGATTTGACATTGCTTTTATTGGGACGGGAAAGGTTCCAGATTATATTCCCCGGAAAGAAATATACACGAACCAGGAATTGGGCGTCTCCTTCCTGGCTTTTTCTCCCATCAAACCACCTTATAATGACGTGCGCGTGCGCAAGGCCTTCGCTTTATCCTTTAACCGGCAAAAGATTTTCGACAAGTTCGGCTTAACCATTGCGCGGGGAGGTCTGGTTCCGCCCGGGATGCCGGGACATTCACCTGATATCGGACTACCCTTCGATGTGGACCTGGCGCGCCAGTTAATGGTCGAGGCTGGCTATCCAGAAGGTAAGGGCTTTCCGGCTATAAAAGGGTTAGTCGCACGCGGCCTCGCAGAGAGAGAGGCTGAATTGACCTGCCAGTGGCGTGATAGCCTGGGAGTCGAAATCTCATTCGAGGAGGTAGATCCCGGGGAGTTGACGGAATGGAAGGAGGAACATAACGCTAATACGCTGGTCTTGAATGGCTGGCTGGCGGATTACCCAGATCCGGATAATTTCTTAAGGCAGTCAGATGCCCTTACCCAACTGCATCACCTGGGCTGGCAAGATGCAGCCTATGATCGATTGGTTGAGGAAGCCAGCCGAACCCCTGACCGGGCCAAACGCATGGCAATGTATCGCCAGTTGGATCGCATGCTCGTG
>Ga0315282_10008768_pt1 | contig 16275 bp, 12 predicted proteins | sample YL17G07_20_MG_FD_203693 | JGI IMG/M metagenome (GOLD analysis project Ga0315282, IMG submission 203693) | Sediment microbial communities from Yellowstone Lake, YNP, Wyoming, USA - YL17G07_20 | ecosystem: Environmental > Aquatic > Freshwater > Lake > Sediment | place: USA: Wyoming | collected...
TAGAAGTTTTAGTTGGGATGAGGTGGCAGATGAGTTTATGAGGGTTGTTAGAGCCGTCTAATGGGATTCAAATGCAAAAGACAAGTAAACAGCCTTTAGTTTCCGTCGTCATCCCAACATTTAACTCCGAGAGTTTTCTAGAAAAATGTCTCAGTTCTCTGGAAAGACAAACCTATCGGAGGTTGGAAATGATCGTAGTTGATGATGGATCAACTGATTCTACAATTGAAATCGTTGAAAGACATGGATGTAAGATAATTAAAAATCCTAAAGGAGGGAGAGCTGAAGCTAAGAATAAAGGGGTTAGACATTCATTTGGAGAATATTTGATTTTTGTTGATTCAGATATGGAACTTACTCCTAATGTAGTAAGCGAGTGCGTTGATGTTGTGGAGAGCGATTTGCATGTTGGAGGAGTAGTGATACCTGAACGTTCCGTTGGGAATAGCTTTTGGGTGAAAGCCCGCGATTTTGAGAGAGGGTTCTATGTTGGGTCTGTTGTTGAATCAGCGAGGTTTTTTCCAGCAAAGCTTGTGAAAGAGGTTGGAGGATATGAGGAGAGTTTGATTTTTTTTGAAGAATCTACACTACCCTATAAGATTCAGGAAAAGGGATATGACGTGTTTGCAAGAGTCAATTCTGTAATACTTCATCATGAAGAAAACTTTTCACTCATTGCGTGGCTTAACAAGAAATCTTATTATGGAAAAACCATTCATGCATATAGGCATAGGTATGGGGACTACTCGAGAATGCAGACAAGTGTATGGTTTAGGTCTTACATTTTTGTAAGAAGTTATAGAAGATTTTTGAGCGAACCTGAACTTGCGTTTGGTGTAATTCTTTTGAAAAGTCTAGAATATTTAGCAGTGGCTCCAAGTTCCATTCGCTCGGCGGTGTCAAGATGGCGTGCGCGCGCTCTACTCTATGAGAGGGATGTGAGTAAAAAAGTTGGATGAGGAAAAGCCCATAGTTTCGGTCGTCATCCCGTCAAAGAATTCAGGAGATACTATTGAAGAGTGTTTGAGGTCGATAAAACAGCAGAGTTACGGTTATGTAGAGATCATAGTTGTTGATAATTATTCGAATGATAAAACTAGGCAGATTGTCAAGGAGTATGGCGCTAAAATATATTTGAAAGGCGCAGAGAGGAGTGCACAAGTTAATTTTGGCGTTAAAAAGGCGGCTGGAAAGTATGTCTATAGAGTGGATTCGGACTTTGTGCTTCAAGTTGACGTTATTCGAGAGGCGGTTGAGAGTTGTGAGGGGTGTGGCTATGATGCAATTGTTATTCATAATACTTCTGATCCGACTGTTAGTTTTTGGGCTAGGGTTAGGAAGGTGGAGAGGGATTGTTATAAGGATGATGAACTTAATATTGCAGCTCGTTTTTGGAAGAAAGAAGCGTTTATAACGGTAGGGGGATTTGATGAGACCATTGTGGCAGGGGATGACTATGACCTTCACAACAGACTTTTGAAAAACGGTTTCAAAATTGGACGAATTAAAGCGGAAGAAACCCATATTGGAGAACCAAAAACTTTGGCGGAAATTGTTCGGACAAATTATTATTACGGAAAAAATATAAGACGTTTTATTAGGAAAAATCCCCAAAAAGCTTTAAGGCAACTAAGTCCGTTAAGAGAAAGTTACGTTAAAGGCATTTCCAATTTCTTCAGCGATCCAATTTTAATAGTTGGCTTTGTCATTTACCAATTTGTGAGATATACGGCGGCCACTATTGGAATTATATCAGGAGAAAAACAAGGTTTAGTGCAGCGCACGCCCAAATAGCTTGCTTGGTCGTTGGAGAGTTTCTGTTGCAATAGCGCCTCCCCCTATTAATAGGGCATCTAATCTTGAGATTTCTGCAATGAATTTCTATTTGGAGCCAAATATGCGGGTTAGTTTTTGCTTTATTTTGTTGAGTATGTTTTTTGTTTTTGTGTAGGTTATGGTCAGATATGCGGTTATTGCGAGAAAGGTTGTGAGGGATATTATGGAACCGTAAAAGAACCACCGCTGAGGCACATACTCAATTGTGATCTCTAAGAGCCCGGTTTGGTTGATGTAGAATCCTTTTAGACCCAGGTAGAGTGATGTTGGTTTGATTTCTTTTCCATTAACGTATGCTGTCCATGATTGGTCGAGGGCTTCACTTATTGCGAGTATGAAGGGTTGAGTGGCGTTTATGGCTGCTGTTATTTTTGTTGGGTTTATTTTTTCATACTCCAAGATTATTGCTGGTTGATTCTGGGTTGTGTTTTGAAAAATCAGATCAAGACCAGTGGTGTTTAAAATCGTGGTGTAGCCATTTATTTTGATATTATCAATCCACACAATATTGGGTAAGGGTTTGTTGGTTTCGTGCCCGTGCCAAATTTGTATTTGTAGGAATTTCGTGTTTCTATTGGTTGGTTCATAGTTGAATGTGGTGTGTGTCCAGTTGAAGGTTCCATCGTTTACGTCTGCAGCGTAGGTTGCTGTCACGATATTCTTGCTTGTGTTATATTCGACTATTTTTATGTGGACTTCTCGGGCGTTTTCTCCTTTTACATCGGTCTGGATTTGGTAGGTGTTTCCGTATTGGGCGGGTAAGAGTGGGGAATTTATTTGTTTCCAGCCCCATGTGGAATTCCATAATTCTGCTTTTAATGTGCCGTTGTCTGGAGTTAGGGTTTGGTTTGCTCCAAACTGGTTTGGTGGAGTGGTGTTTTGCCATTCTTGTATGTCTGCAGGGTTAGTGAAGTCACACGAGTGTTCTAGGATTGGGATGTTCTCGATTTTGATTGTTGCTTGTTGAAGTATTATTGGGTTTAGAATGTATATGTATGGCTTTGGGTCTGTATATTTATATATGTCCAGTTGCCCGAATTTTTTGGTTAAGCGAATGTAGGGTTGTTGGGTGAGGAAGGTTTGCATTTCATTTGGTGGAATTATATTTCTGCCGGTGAAGTTATGTTGTATGTCGTTGCGTTGTAGTATGTACTTGATGTTTAGGAAATCTAGGAGAGCTTTGAATTCGGCTGTTTTGTTGTAGGCTATTGCTTTACTGAGGCATTCTATAGTGGCGGTGGTGTCAGGGTTTATTCTGTAGGGAGAGTAATAGGTTACGAGTATGGGCTTTTGAATATAGCGTGCTAGAAACTGCTCTGTGCCGTAGTATCCCCACGTGTAGGGCATCGCGTAAGAGTCGTCAGGCGGGGTTATTAGTATTCTGTAGTCACCAGGCTGGTTGTTTAGCCACTCAGTTGCTTCACACCAGTAGATAGGAACTTTTATATACGAAGAGAAGGGGAGCTGAGGCGTTTTTGCTTCGATAGGGTTCGTTACCAATGGATATGCGCTTATGACGAATGAAAGAATAAAGAAAGTTGCGACTGCTGTTCTTGTGAGTTTAGATGGTTTGTATTTGCCTATGTCTATGTTGGCGATGTAGTGGACTGCATAGCCTATTAGTAAGGCCAAGAACGGCATTAGTGCCATGGTGAATTTTGTTGTGGGTTCTCTGAACATTGTCATGCCCGGTATGTATGTGTAGAATAGCAGATTTAGTTGGCTGAATGGTTCGTGCAGACCTTTTGCAAGGAAGATGAAAGTTAGAATGAACAACATGATATAAGCGTTGAACCAAGACTTACTACTCTTGAAAAGTAGCGCCGTTGCAGCTAAAAGGAAGGGAACAAAGGTCAATGCAATTAGGATCGGGTTTGAATAGGAATCGAGATAGGGAATGTACTCCGGGCGCCATGCCCAAACTCCATTTAGCCAGAATAGGTTTAGAAATGAGGCCCTATTGTGAGTCCAACTCCAAACGGTAACACTGACTTCTGGGTTGAGTATTGAGGGCGACCAAGAATAGTAGTTTAAGACCGGGATCACCCACCATAAGTTGATGGGAATAGATATTGCGGCTAGTTTCATGATTTTTATGAGAATTGATCGAGGTTGTTTTCTCTGCATGAATAAGTAGTATAGAAGTATTATGGCTAGGATGAAGAGGATTATGATGACGTTTGGGGGGTTTATGCTGGCGAACGACAAGATTATTGTTGATGCGATGCCGAAGTAAATTATTCTCTTGTTTGTTGCTTTGCTATCTTGCTGTGGAACAGCTTCTAAGATTTTTATCAGCAAAGCCATCAGTAATGGTAAGAATGTGTAAGTCCATACAAATCCAATGTTTAGCCTGCTCTGTAGAACGAAGAAGTTGAACATGTAGAAAACGCTTGCAATTATGTGAGATGAATTGAGTTTTGGATAAACTGTTCTTGATAAATAATACATAGAAAAACCAGCGACAACAAAGGAAAGAACATGAAGCAGAATTTGAATAAGTTCCACGCTTAGCCCTGTTGACCTTAAGAACAACCAAAAGGATTCATATATTATGAGAGCGCTGCCGGGGTCTGCATGTCCCATGTTATCGAGAGCCCATAAATGAACGTCTGTGTTCAATGTCTTTTGAGGATTTAACCAAAATGGGAAGTAGTCACCTCTCGCAATGATGTATCCTTGTCTCAACCACAAAAACGGAACTAACCCCATCAAAAATAGGAATAATATTTCGGTTTTCTTCATCGACGCCCTCTTTTTAGATATTCCTTCCAACTAGCCATGTTTCTCCGCCTTTTTCTGGTTCCATTTAAATCTTTTGCAAGAACTTGGATATTGCACTATTCTATATGTGCGCTATGGTTTTCGCAGATCAACGCTTTAAGACATCGATCTTATATTTTTTCCATCTAACTGTATCGAGACTCATGTCTATTGTTAACGGCGGTCCCCGGTATTCTTTTAAGGTCATTGGCTGAACATCTGGTGTTGTGATTCGCGCAAGTTCGAACATAGATATTTTTTTATCTCCTACTATATGAACAATTCCGGTTAATCTTTCATCTGTTACATCTTTTATGCCTTTTGCGACATCTTCGGCAAACAGGTATGTGCCATATCTGTCTGTGAATGCCTTTGGATATGGCCATTTTTCTCTGGGGACAAAATTACCTCTGATAATCAAATAAGTTAAGTTGCTTGACCTTACAATCATTTCCCCTAAACATTTTGTCAATCCATAAAAATTTTTTGGATGAGGGATAGAATCTTCATTATAATTCCCTTCCTCACCAGAAAAAACACAGGGTGTACTCATATACACAAAATAACACTCAGAAACGAATTTTTCACAAGCTTTAACAATATTCAAAGTTCCTTCTACATTAGTTTTCCATGCCAAATTTTCGTTTTCTTCACATTTCCTAATATCTGTAATAGCGGCCAAATGAATTACAATCTCTGGAAGGTGTGATTTTACGTAGTAATCAACTTTTTGAGAGTCTGCAACATCTAATTCATTTCTAGTAGGGGTCAAGGCATTTGGAAAAAATTCAATTAGCTCCCTACCTAATCGACCAGTTGAGCCTGTGATCAACACATTATTCATAGAAATCCTTGCTTTTCAAGTAAAGATTTCATCTCTTCAGATGTTATTTTTTCTACAGTATCGCTAGTGAAATCACTTGCATCTCCTCTTGTATCCTTCCCGTGCAGATCTACCACGTAAAATTCATCCTTTAAGACAGCCTTTCTCATTTCATAATCACTTAATAAACATTCATGAATCTTTTCTCCTGGCCTTATTCCTACTATTTTAATATTTACATTGAACTTTTCTTTATAGAACTGTGCAAGATCTATTAAAGGAAGGGCCTTGCATTTTCTTACTATGATTTTCCCAGGATTTTGTAATGAAAAGAATACTAACTCAACTGCTTCGCTTAATGTTATCCAAAACCTTGTCATTTTTTCATGCGTTAATGGCAGATCATTACCTGTCTTTGCTAATTCGAACCAGTACGGAATTACACTTCCTCTGCTTCCAACCACATTTCCGTATCTTACAACAGAGAATTTCGTGTTAGAATCCACTTCATCATTTAATAAAATTCTTTCATCTAGTGCTTTTGTCATTCCGTATGCATTAATAGGTTTTACAGCTTTGTCTGTAGAAATACCAATTACACATTCAACATTATTTTCAATGGCGGTTCTTTTTACATTCCAAGTGCCCAATATATTGGTTTTTATAGCTTCCATAGGATGTTTTTCTATTTCTGCTATTTGTTTTAAAGCTGCTGCATGAAAAACAATATCGACATTTCTTGTAACCTCCAAGCAGCGTTCATAATCTCTTATATCACCAATAAAGAACTCAATTTTTTCGTGATCGAATTCCCTCTTCATCTTCACTTGCAAATCTTCGTGTCTACTCATTAATCTTATTTTTTTTACCTCCGTATCTAGAAGTACTTTTGTCATCATTTTTCCGAAACTTCCAGTACCACCAGTAATTAAGACAGTCTTCCCTGAAATTAATTTGTTAATCTCGCTTTTTTCCATAAATATCAACTTCCAAGTTAGTTTTCAAAAATTTAAACTTTTCATGTTTTGTACTATCCCACAACATATCCGACAACTTATATGAAGCAAAGAGTGATCGGTTGCTGTTACTCAGAGCAAGAAGGATGGTGATTATTAAGCGTGCCAAGTATGGTTGGTCTATAGCTAGGATATAACCATAGCGGGTTTGTTACAGGGTGCATGGATAAATCATGATGTCACAGGTGAGAGTACCAGTAAGTTACTGTGGAGGGTGATAGACGGGTTAGCCTTACGAGGTGGCTTCTGACGGATCAAGGTCCGCATTCGTTAATCCGAGAGGGGAGGTTCACCAACATCGTAAGGTGAGAGGGTGGCACAAGACGCGCCGAGAAGAATACTCTAGCTCCATGACGTTGCCAAGATTTGTCCGTTACTGCAGCTTCGCAAAGCCGCATCAAGCACTAGTTTGTTTAACTCCACCTGAAGTATATTTGAGATCTATCAGATACGCAGTGGGTTAGTACAACTTCATTAACAATTTCCTTCTTGTTGGAAGCAACCAACCAGGCCAAATATATTTCTTTATCTTGGAATCATCAACCTTTCTCATTAGTTGTACTTTTTGCCTCTTGGTCAAAATACTCTTAAATTCCTTTAAATTAGAGAGGTATGCTCTAACTATCATAATTGTAAAAGCATATTTCCGTGTAGCCAAAAAGTAAAATAGCATAAGACTTGACTGAAAAGCAAACAATATGAGTGAAATTGGAAGCGTTTTCACACTCCAATTCTTCATAAATACTCTAGCTGTGTTTCTTTGATAAAGATAAAGATGAAAGGGAGTAAATTCGTGTCTCGTAGTAATTGAACCAAAATGATGCACAACAGCATCTCCTACATACATGATTTCATAATTTCTTAATCTTACGCGCCAACTCAGATCGACATCTTCAGCAAAGAGGTAAAGATCTTCATCAAAGCCGCCAATCTCACGAAAGACATCAAGTCTCATAAAAGATGGAGAACCTGGCGCATAAAATACTGATTTGCAATTTGCATTCTTAAGACTTAACGTATTCCCAAAACGGTCCATAGCCATACCTACTGATCTCACAATCTTTTCATCATAGTAGTCAACCTCCTTGCATACAAAGATTCCATGCCTCTTATGTCGATGTGCTGTTTTAACAAGAATATCAAGCGTATTTGGTTTAAGTTTCATATCATCATTCAAAAAACAAATGTATCTTCCTTTAGCTAGCTTCGCTCCAACATTACAAGAGTATCCATACCCGGAATTATGTTGATTGCGCATGAGAGTGATCTTAGCTAGCATTCGCCTATCCAGCAGTCGAGATAAGGGAACGTCAGAGGCATCATCTACTACTACGACTTCATAATTTCTATATTTAGAAGAGAAAACAGAGTTAAGACAATCAATCAAAAGTTTCAGATCCTTGTTTGGTGTATAGTAAGAAGGAATTACTATTGAAACCAGTGGTCGTTCCAATTTCTCACCATGAAAATCAAACTTCTTGGAAAAGTCTTGGAGAATAAGTTATCGAGTGAGCATTTACCACGACAAGCAATGTCTTAGCCAAAATTGGGCTGTGTACTCCATCAGAAACTTTCAACGCTAATTCTACTAGAACTCGGTCAATTCTTCTAAACGCTCTGAACCAAACGCCTGATCGAATGGCTTTCAACTTCAACACTAGCAATCCGCCCTTTTTAAGCATGGAATTGAAGTTTTTTATGCACACTTTTTTCGGAAGGTTTACCACGTGCTTCCACATATTGATTAACAATTCCTAGTTTAAACACATAACAGTTAATGTTTTGTAAATGCACAAGATAAGAACCTTTCTACACAAATCCACCGATGACAACTATGTAGTAATCTACGCGTTCTGCAGTTATCAAATAAAACCGGGGCGATTTAGGTGTGAACATCAACGATTTGGGGTTAAATGCAGCCATAAAATGAGAAATTTACTAAACGGCGATCTAAATCTTGCGCGCGTGAGACCCTCTAACTGTTCTTCAGGTTTATATACTCTACTTTTTGATATATGGTCAATCAACTTTGAGAAGAGCTAGCCTACAGGATGGCCCAGAGATGGAAGGCCGAAAAACCAGCGTCTTTCGTGCATTTCTTTTGGAAAACGTAGATGTCTTACTTGCTCTGGTAGTTGTAATTCTCGTAACCTTCTTTTTTGTTGGAAGATTCCTGTTAGCAGAAGGAACAATATTGTTTGGCGATTTCACTCCGACTTTAGAATTAAGACAATTTCTCAGAGCCAACTATCCGTTATGGTTCAACAGAAACAGCTTAAACTATGTTGGCTCCATGAGGCTGCAGACTTTTTAGTTTAGTCGATTTTTCGTTTAAATCTGCGCTGGATTAAAGAGGCAACTCTCTTAATTTCTGTTCGGCTAAGAAATATGAGCAAGCCCATTGGTAGAATCACTGATGCGACAACAGATATTGCGAGAAGATTTTGTGTTTCATACTGTATTGTCATTGTTAGGTCTCCAGTTTCATTGATTAGCCAACCGTTAGCGAAAGCATTCACTTCTAGATGGTTTGTTTCTGAAACTTGTTTGCCATTTATGTATAACTTCCAGTGTTCGTTGTGACTTTCTAAAAACACCAAAACAAATGACCCATTCGATTCTGCATTCGCTTCATATTTTGTTGGAGAAACTTCTCTCCAGACAAAGTTTTCAGGTGTTACTAATGTTTTATTTGTTTCATTTGGCGAAGTTGCATTGATGAAGGCTGAGTGTTTCAGAGTGTTCCATTCTGAATTTTCTACAGTCGCATACATGTCATAAAAGGTTGAATAATTGCGAATTTTGTCGGCTACGTAAACCTTCTGCAATGCATTCAAGTTTTCAAGCAATTTGATCTCTTCCCATTCTTTGTGTAAGATAAAGTCCTTCTCATCTAGTTTCAAATCGCTGACCGAATACTCGTTGCCGAACGCAATATCTTTTTCTAGAATGAGATATTTTATACCAAGCATTCCTAGAAACTTGGAAACGCCTTCAGTTCGACCGTAGACTTGTAGTTCCCACATGCTTACTGAACCGAAACTTGAGGCTTTTGAGAAGTAAATGCGAAGTCTTGTTGCATTGATTAGTTTCTCAAAATCACGCTGGCGTTCAGTATTGTTTTTTACCGTTATTTGGACTGCCCAATCTGTACCATTCCATGTTTGAATGCTAAAGTCTTCGGCATATGCAGCTTCGAATGAAGTGGTTATCTTTGATATCTTTTGGTTTTGATTCCATTCGATTTCGAACCATTGAGGGAGACATTGTGAAGAAGCCCATCTTGTTTGAAGCTGACCGTCTATAGCTTTGTCGGGTTCAAATCCTACACTTTCGATTGAACTTGCTGAAGCTTTACCTTCAGGCGCGACGTTCTCATAGGTATCGTTTTTCTGCAATAGTTGATGGACTTTGTTCACTAAGTCTTGATTTCCTGCACTAATGTATTCTGTTCCAACGCCAGATATTATGGGTTTTGAAAAAATGAGTGGGTAGGGATTCCCGACACTAAGGTTTCCTTGGGTAAAATTATAGGCAAGATATATTTGCTTTTTTGGAACTAGGACAGCCCAATATTCATCAGAAAGCATGTCATTAAGCTCAACATAGGAGGGAGGGAAATATCCGCCTTTGATTTCGGTGCGAACCCAATTTCTCGTCACATCACCTGTTGTTAAAGGATATGATGACGAAAGAAACAGCAAGATAGTCAGACCCAATGCAAGTATCTGGAATGCCTTTCTCTTTAATTTATGGTACAGGTTTGAAAGTGCAATACCGATTAAGATACTATATGAGAGTATAACGATGAATATCCATTTCATCGGTTCTCTAAATGCCATCATCAAAGGAATATTCGTTATCAAGGCAATATAGACTTCACTGAAATAGGGTTTAAAGCCGGCAGTCAAAAAAAGAGAGAGCACTGCGATCCCACTAAAAAAGATAGTTAACTTGCGTGATTTGAAAGTTAATAAGCTCGAAAATGCTAGGATTGGAGGAATGTACGATAAGAAAATTACTAAAGGGTCACCGTTTTGTAAATAGCGATTTGCATAGAACACGTAAGGGTGCCCCCAACCACTTTCATAGAAGCCCCATTTTGCAATGAGCCTTACTACATCACCAAAACTGATGCGCTCCAAAATCCACAATGATACTCCCAGTTCTTCATTAGCCGCAAAAAAAGTGCCAGAGTTTTCTAGAAAGATTGCAATAACCCAAATAGAAGCCAATAGAAGCGACAAAATGAATACTGCTTTGAGTTTCACGTATTCGAGGATGCGATCTACACTAAGAGAAACATTCAAGAGCTTTTTCTTCAAAGGCTCATTTTTGGCATAGATTACTTCTGACCCGTTGCGTATTAGCATAAATAAGGATGTTAGGGCTAAGCTTATGAAGCACAAGAGCGCTACCGCGTAGCTGGGGAATACTCCATATGTTAGAACGAAGAGTAATGCAGAAACTGTCATTAGCTTGTAGGATTTTGCTTTAATGCCCATCGTAAATGTTGCTAGGCACGGTAGAATCATTAATGTTGTATTCATAAATCCTATAGCCGTTAATTCCCTGTCAGTCACCAGGTGGACATTTGCTGTTAGAAATAATGCTGCGACAAACGCCGCAATAAGATCACCATCTGTAAGTTGCTTAACATATATGTACATAAGTATCGATGAAAAGAAATACAGTAGAAATACTGCTACAATCTGTGACAAGTAAAGGCTGACGCCAAGAGCTTGAAAAACCGTAACAAAAAAATAGAACGGATCGAGAATTCTAGGTGGATAAACGGAAGGCATGCCAAAGTCTGTTTCATCCCATGAGTACATGACACGCTTAATGAAAGCCTCACGAACCAGAGGTGGTTTGAGGTCTCCCCCAATGACTATATATGGATATTCAAACCAGTTAAGAACTCTTAGGCTAAAAAGGAAGAGAATAAGAACTACTAATAGCTCTGCAGATTTCAAGCGGAGTTTCGTTTTCAGCTCCTTCAAGTGGTGACCTTCAGCTCACTGTTATTTGACCAAGACCAGCCAATATCTTTGGATTACTTTCCAGTCTAACCCCTCCAGTATATATAATCTACTTTTGAGATATAGAGGCAGCATTACGCATTGAACAAAGATGCATTTCATAACTAGTAGTTACAAATGGGAAGTAAGAAACCATATGCCTTCCGCAACTTCCTGTCAAAAAACATAGATAATGCACTTGCTCTAGCAGTCATCATTGTGATAATGTTTCTCATTGTTGCAAGATTCCAACTCGCAGAAGGAACAATCTTGTTTGGTGATTTCGTGCCAACTTTAGAATTAAGACAATATCTAAGAAACAGCTACCCACTGTGGTCTAACAGAAACAGCTTCAGTTATGTTGGTTCTATGAGGTTGCCCTATCTTCTTATCTTTTATTTCCCTTTTTACATTACTCTTGGCGATGCGCCGGTTAGGGTTCCAAGCGTTAGAGAGATTGATCCGACAAGGTTTGTTATTGAGGTTGATGCAGATAGGCCTTTCATGCTTCGTTTATCTAATGCCTATGACCCGGCATGGACTGCTTCATTTAGTGGGCAAACTGTGAAGTCTGTGCGGGTTTTCGGCATGGCTAATGGTTTCTGGATAGACGCTGTCGGCAGGGTGGTTGTGACTGTTAAGTTTCAGCCTCAGAGGTGGTTTTACTACGGGTTAGCTATCAGTTTAACTTCTTTACTTATTTGTGTTGCTTGCACACTTTATGTTTCATGGGGTAGGAAGAGAAAATTCAAGAAGTCTGATTAGGCTCTAAGGCATAATAGTTGCTTGCTGCACTATAAGATTTTGTGGAATGATTTTTTAATTGAAGGGAGGATGCTGGAATTTGCTTTTGGCAGATCGGCCGAATATGCCGCGAAGTGTTGAGTGCTCGTCAAACTTCTCAGCTTTTTTATTTTTCTTTGCAGAATTTTTATAAAGTAACTTAGTATTCACTTACATCGTCAAACTGATTATCTGGCTGTGAAGGTCTTGGTTGATATAGAATCCTTCAAATCATATCGTATAGGAAGCGTGTGATTGATGGATGATAACTCATTTCAAAGTTTTTCAAAAATGCACGTATATTTTTATGGTGAAGATGTTTCTCGACTGCTCGAGTTGGCTTTAACTTCGGTGAACAAGTCCGTCAAGAAGTTCAGCATCCTCGATCTTGGATGTGGAGATGGGACGCTTATCTTCGCTTTATATGAAAAGGGACTTTTGGGAAACGCGGAGGAAATTGTGGGTGTAGATATTTCTGAGGATAGGATAGAGCGGTTGAGGAGCAATCTTCTGTTTGTTAAGGGAGTTATCTCGGACGCTTTAGATGTGAAACAGTTACCTGATTCTTCATTTGATTTTGTGATTTGTGCACAATTAATAGAACATGTAGAAAATGATCGTGCATTGGTATTAGGAATTAAACGTCTTTTAAAGAGTGGTGGTTTTGCGTATATATCTTCCGTGATCAAAAAGTGGTGGGGTACTTACATTTATTTCAAAGAAGGTGCATTTAGGTTAGATCCTACGCATGTTAGAGAGTATTCATCCGTAGAGGAATTTGTAGATTTATTTACTGGTGAGGGGTTTGAAATGATAAGTGTGGAGACCCACCCGGTGAGTTTTCCTCTTTTAGACTTGGTTATCCGGTTATTGATAACGATTGGTTTGGCAGAACCGGATGTGGGGTTTTATCAGAGACACAGAAATCTGAGTAAATTGAGGGAACTACGGTTACCAGTAATTGGCTACGAGATTGTGGAAGCTTTAGTGAGAAAACCTTGTGAACAAGCCTCTTGTTTCTGTTGAAACTTGTAATTCGAAGTTTCTGGAGAAGTGTTAGCGTTCTGTTTGAGAGCGTACTATCTACATTGAAATATTTGGTTGATGACCATTCCAATCTCGACTAGACTTAATATTTCTTTTTCTTTACTAAAAAATGGGAAAAAAGAGAGAAGGGGATTTTGGCGACTTTATGGGTCGTGTTGAGCTTTTTCGCTGATTGTGCCTAGGCGTTCGTTGTTGGCTATGCTTACACTGTATGGGCATGTCGTGTAGTCTATTTCCAGTATAATGTCTGTTACTCCGCGGTTCTCAGTTTGTAAGTATTCGATGCCTGTTTCCCAGAACCATTTAGCTGCATAATAGGTGTCTTGTCCGTCGTAACCCCAGATTAGGAAGCCTATTGTTCCGTTGAGGTCTTTGTAGACGGATATTACTGCGTATCCGGCTCCGTAGGTGGTTCTGTTCCAGCAGCTTAACCCTAGGATTTTGTTTGCTTGTCCTGTGTCGTTGGTTACGTATTCGGATCTTGCGAAGAAGGCCATAGTGAATTCGTTGAAGTATTCGGTTCCCATCTGAGCGCGTGGTCCTCCTGAGAAGAGCATGTTGCTGCTTGATACTGGGTATGTTGTGCACCAGTCGTCTCTTAGGAACGTTCTTCCTAGAGCGTCTCTATAGTCGGCTTTTGTGCCTGTTGCTGCTCTGCCCATTACGAAGGGTGCGTATGGTCCAACTACTGTGGCATTGATGTCTAAGCCTGTCAGTAGGACTTCTATGTCTTTTTTGGAGTCGAAGGCTTCGGTCATGTAGGCTGCGCCTATAGAGTCTATGGTTGCTGCGTCTTTGCCGACAACCATCCACTCGTAGCTTCCGCTCCATACCTCGTAGATCACCTTGAACTCGTCGCCTGGGTATACCTTGTAACCAGTTGTGTTTGTGAACTTTAATGTTCCATTGGCAAGTGTATCCATGTTATAACCGTCTGGCTTTACTATAGCAGGTGCTTCACTAGCAGTTACGTTTACCACCATAACACCTTTAGCTCCATAGCGGGTCGTGTTTGGTGCCACTGGCCAGTGCGTTAGCCGATACGAGAGCGTCTCCTCTTCGATGGTTATGAGGTCAACCTTCTCCTTCGTCTCGTTGGTTGAGTACAACACTTTAATCATGGTGCCTGCTGCAGGTACATTAAGGCCCGTTATGGTGATGTTTCCTACACCGTTAGTATAACGTGTGAACGTGTAGTTGAAGCCTCCAAAAATGCCTCTGGCACGGTATGGCGTTCTTAATGCTCCGCCCCACTCAACTTTTTCAGCAAAATTGCAGTATTCTGTCCAATTGTCTGGTTTGATAACCAGTGTATGTGTAAGGTTAAACGAAACTCTTTTGGCAGTTACTTCAGCAGCAGTTACCTTGTGGAACTGAACCCATCTCCGCGTATCCTTATGAACTGCGCTGTATAGGTCGTAGGGGTTGAAGGTTTCGTTCAGATAATACTGAACCTCAGTGTCCAGCACTTCGTTTGCATCGCTTCCGTCGTTCAAATCAGTGATTCCGTAAACAGTGACTCCGCGGAACATATCTGACGCCTCGTACATTCTGAATGCCCACTCACCAACCACAAACGGCGAAGCAGGCTCCGAACTCATGTCATCATGCGGCGTCAGATGCTTATAGACTATCTTAACGGTGTCTCCAACAGCCGGCCAATAACCAGCTGGGAACTTCACTGTATTGTTTCCTCTAAAGTACCAGACCATTTCGCTTTTAGTAGTTCCGTTAACTACCTTGATATGATCGTTAAGGAATACCATAGGGTCTTCTTTCCAAAAGATTCCCGTTGCATTTTTCTGAGGATAATCAGCTGGCGTTTCTATAAGGGTGAAGTTTTCTCGGTCGTCACCTGTAGCGAGCGTGTGCACTTCGGTTTTTGTGCTAGTTGACGTAAGTATAAACGGTCTATCGGCGTCCAATTGAGTTGAACCGACCCATGTCACTATGGGCTTCGGCCAGAAAGCAGCCCAACCAACATATGCTAGATCGTCATCTATTATCTGGCAGACATCGTACGTTCCGTTGTAATTGCCGACAGTCGTGTTATACCAAGATTGATAGTCATCGTTGTAAACGGTCGATTGATTTTCAAAGATGTGTGCATAAGATTTCGGTGCGGCGCCCTTAGTGCTAGCTCCAAGGTCCCATTCGCCGCGGTCACCGAACTCGATTTGCATATCCCAAATGTTCTTTCCAATGTCAATCCGTTTAATATCCTTGAATATAATCACCTGTTTCTTAACCTTGTCGAATACTATAGTGAAGGTTATTCTTACCAACGGGGTGTCGTGCGCAGGTTCAGCGTATATCGTGGTGTTCAGTAAGGCAACGAACCTCCTCGGACCATCATACAATACCTCGATGGGCTCAGTTACCGCGCCGCCACTAGTCTTCCTGCCTCCTCTGACAGCAAGACCAGTCGACCCGCAAGTCACGTTTTCATGCCAGGGACCGCCTATGCCGGCTGAGTCGTAGTAGTCGCTGTACGTGGCCATTGCCCACACGTTCTTGTAGTATCCGCCTTGAGCATACGTAATATTGATTATCCAGCCTTCAACCCACTGCCACTTTACAACCCCAGCAGGGGGAGCAAAAGCATCGTATCCATCATACGCTAGACCCGTATCAGTGATTCCATCTATCATCTCACCGTACTTGGAGAAACCTATCTTCAGATTCTTCTTCGCAAATGGAAAGAGCACATAAGAGTCAGATGCCAACACGCCGTTAACCGTTATATTATCCGCATTGTAAGTAGTAGCAGTAGCTGCTGAAAATTGAGTAACGAACAATGAAACACTCAGTATCGCTATGATCGTTATTGTCGCCAATATCGTAATCAGCTTTTTTTGACTCATTTTTCTATTCCTCTTTTACATTTTTTACATGCATACATGCATGACGTTCTAAATGTTCTACGGTATATGCTTAAAAGTCTTACGCCGTATAGAGGTATCTTCTGTATTTTAATTCCACGTCC
>Ga0315282_10008769_pt1 | contig 16275 bp, 16 predicted proteins | sample YL17G07_20_MG_FD_203693 | JGI IMG/M metagenome (GOLD analysis project Ga0315282, IMG submission 203693) | Sediment microbial communities from Yellowstone Lake, YNP, Wyoming, USA - YL17G07_20 | ecosystem: Environmental > Aquatic > Freshwater > Lake > Sediment | place: USA: Wyoming | collected...
GTGAGCGAAGCCAGCTCCGTGTTCTCCCGCCACGGGCGAGGTCATTCTGACTTCTTGGAAAGCCACCATTTCAAATATTCGTTCTGACGGCGTCTTCGCTGTTCTTCCGGAGATTCGCGGTCGCGCACCTTGTATCTTCCTTCCATTAGCTGCTGCGCGCTCACCGTGAGCCCACAACTCTTGCAAGTGTACTGTTTCAGGGCGCTATCGTAGCTTAGCACGCCGCCACATTCGAGGCAATAGTTCGTTGTCACTTCAGGTATGATCTCCGAAGCACTAAGGCAAAATCGCGCTAGTTAAACCTGTAGCACACTCAGTCTGTTGCGGCTATGTAGTAGAATTCTCCGGAATTTTTCTGTTCCTTGTCAAGTTTGCTGTCTGCTTTGTTGATTCTTGGTCGCTTGGTGTCCGGGTCTCGCCTGAAAGTTACTCCCATGTGGGAGAGAAAGAGGTTCATCGCCTCGCGTAGAGGCAATGGATTCGAACCATTGCCCTTCCTACTTGGAACACCTTCAAAGACCATGATGCGGTCTGCCAAGAAATCCTGCGCCACGATATCATGCTCCACAACGAATGCGAAAGCCTGTCGTGAGTCGATCAAGTGTCGTAATGCCTTTGCTACATTCAGTCTTTCCTCGATATCTAGGAAAGCGCTCGGTTCGTCGAGAAGGTAGACCTGCGCTGACTTTCCGAGGCAGGCAGATATGGCGACGCGCTGCAATTCGCCGCCGCTAAGCTCTGGGATCTTTCTGTCTAGTAGTTTGTTTATTGACAAAGGGCGAATGACTTCGTCAGTGAATAGTGAGGAAGAGTAGTCATTGGCGACACTCGTCAGTAGCTGGTCAACTGTTCCGTCGTAGTCCGATGAGATATACTGTGGTTTGTAGCTGACTTGAAGCTGGTTCTTAGATGACTTCGTGTAGTATTCAAGAAGTTCCTTGATGAAGGTTGTTTTTCCAATGCCGTTCGGCCCCAAGATTCCAACGATCTCCCCAGCTTTGAGGTGCCCAGACTCGACTTGAAGATTGAAACTTCCGAGAGTTTTCGATATCTCTGGCCATTCAAGCTTCGTTGCGCCTTCGAACTCGACCTGCCTTGGCGGTCTGACATGGAAGCGAATCGGTTCGTCTCTAAAGCGCATGTTCTCGTCGGCAAGGTATCCGAGCAAGTAGTCGTTGATTCCGCCTCTGGTAGGATGGACATGTGAAACGATTCCGTAGGAGCCGGGCTGACCATACACTAGGTACACCTCGTCTGAAAGGTAGTCTAACATGGCTAGGTCGTGCTCCGCGACCAGGACCGCCTTGTCGTCCTCTACAAGCTTCCTGATGCTGCGCGCCGCACGCACTCTCTGATATACGTCCAAGTGACTAGAGGGCTCGTCAAACATGTATACGTCAGCATTCCTCGAGATGGCAGCAGCTATCGCTACTCGCTGTAGTTCCCCTCCGCTCAGTACCTTTGCTTCTCTTTCGAGGAGCGGTTCAAGTTCAAGTTCTTTCACAAGTTCCGCGAGTTTTCCACCCTCATCAGCCTTTTTGAGCAGCTGTCCAGTCTTCCCTTCGAGGAACGCGCCGATTTTGTCGATGTGCTGCGGCTTGTTGATGACTTTCAGCTTGTTCGTTGTGACCTTCTGGAAGTATTCGAAGAGGAGGGTTCCTCGATAGTGTGAAAGCACCGTTTCCCAATTGCCATGTATTTCCGGCGTTCCAAAATTCGGCGTCAATTCGCTCGCGAGAACTCTCAGGGCTGTACTTTTTCCAGTTCCATTCCTGCCTATCAGACCTATGACGGTTCCAGGTTGTGGAATGGGGAGTCGGAAGAGTTTGAATTCGTTGACTCCGTAGCTGTGGATACATTCACCATCTAGCTCCTGAGGTAACTTGACGATGCTTATCGCGTCGAACGGGCATTTCTTAATGCAGATTCCACAACCCGTACACAGATCCTCATCGATTATCGGCTTCTTCTGTCCGGCAATGAACTTGATCGCATATCGCCGATTCAAAACCTCCGGACAGAATCGGTAGCACGGTATCCCACAATCATCTGGCTTACAGTGCTCCTTGTCGAGCGTAGCCACACGTAGCAAAATACCGCACCTCCGAACGGATAGAAATAGATTCTCGGTTGTTAGATTGCGTGGGAAGGTGGCAAGCCAAGGCCGAGCTCAGTTACCACTCCTCTTCTTCTCCCCAGCCTTCGTCCTCGCCCCATTCGTCGTCTGTCCAATCGTCTTCTTCTCCGCCGTTGTCCCAATTCTCCTCCTCACTCAAGAGAAAAATCTCCAGCGCTGAAAGCTAGTCTAACGCCCTAGATGTGAGACTTTAAACCTTTTGGCTGATTTTGGAGCATTTGTCATCGTTCAGAAAACTTGGAAGATGCTGATCCGATAGCCCGCGACTAAGCTACGGTCCGCACTGGGTAAACTATCTTCCCATGCTGCTGCGTGCGTGGCTTGTTCATCCGAGTGCTCGAAAATGCCCAAGGCATAAGCGGTGTGTTGTGTACTGCAGCAACACGACCAATACGGTCTACTGCAATGATCCCTGCTTCTCCGCGCAAGCGCTTTGAAGCCTTTTCTATGGCGCGGATTGCCGCAGCTTGTGCTGTGAGGCCGTCTTCCATCAGTGAGCAAACATACTTCGAAAGAGTAAGCCTGATGGCGACCTCACCAAGTCCGGTGGCCGTCGCTGCGCCAGCCAGATTGTCGGAATAGAGCCCTGAACCTATCTGTGGCGTATCTCCTATTCTACCCGGCAGCTTCATCGTTGGCCCTCCTGTAGACGCTGCAGCGGCAAAGTCCCCTTCACCGTCCAGAGCTACAGCGCCAACAGTATCCTTTCTCAGAAGTTCCGGGTGCTTGGCAAGCAGCTTAGGGTTCTTCTCAATCCAGCGAGATCGCGCATCCGGGCCGTCTTTCTTGAGTTTCAGAAGCAGTTTCTGCCTGTACGCAGTCACAGGATTAGCTGAGGGGAGCGAGTAGGCTTTGGCGAGTTCCTCTGCCTTCTCTCCGGCTACCAGTATATGATCAGTTCTCTCCATAACGATACGGGCGAGGCGAATAGGATTCTTGACGTTGTGAAGCAGAGCCACGGCGCCTGCTGAAAGGTCGCGGCCGTCCATAATCGCTGCGTCCATTTCGACCGTTCCGGCCGCAGTCAGTGAGGAACCTTTGCCCGCGTTGAAAACAGGATTATCCTCCATGACTCGTACCGCTGCCTCCACAGCATCCAAGGCTGATCCACCGCGCCGGAAAATCTCTACGCCAGCAGACGCGGCAGCGCCAACACCTGCCAGACCGCGACGAATGTCTCTTCTCCAAAAACCAGCTCCGCCATGAACCACAATCCGTGCCATCATCTCCCCTTAGCCACCTCGGATTTCTCAGCAATTCTATGTCTCAGTCTGACTGGCAACGAATTCACACACTCTCGCAGACTAATCTTTAAGCAGTGTGCAACTCAGTTAGCACAAAACTGTCGGCGATTTCCTTGGCACGCATCGTCAAAGCTGATCTGGAGGGATTGGCGCTGGCAGCGGGCTCGGTAGCCAAAGGCGGGATCATCTGCTACCCAACAGATACAGTCTACGGATTGGGATGCGACCCACTCAACTCATCTGCAGTTAAGAAGGCAATTGCCGCAAAAGGGAAACGAACGAAGGCTATGCCAGTTCTCGTAAAGGGGACAGACGATGCGGAACGTCTGACGTATTTCTCCGAACCTGCGAAAAAGCTCGCTGACAGATACTGGCCAGGTCCTCTTACTGTAGTATTACCCACCAGAGATCACGTTCCATCGATCCTCGCTCCCCGGCGGACTCTCGGAGTGCGTTCTCCGAAGCATGCGATCTGTCAGCAGCTGCTGGGGCTGTGTTCGGGGTACTTGGTCGGAACGAGTGCAAACCTCACTGGCAAACCTCCGGCAATCTCAGCCAAGGAAGTTGAGGACCAGCTTGGGGATCAGGTCGATATCATCCTAGACGGAGGCAGATCGCCAATCGGCGTTTCCTCAACAGTCGTTGATTTGACAGAGCGTAGTCTCTCTATCGTCCGAGAAGGACCTGTTACAAGGGCAGAGATTCTTCAGTGCCTCAGGCAGAAGTCAAGATAGCTATTATAGTCGGGGGCCTACATTTCGCGCTTCCTCGGTGCAGCAATTGCTGAACGACTTCAATCTGATAATCTCCACAAGTAGAGGTAACGAAAGGAATACTTGCAGTGAGATGTGGTACCTTCTCGGGGAAATTGGTGACCGTGGGTCAACCATCGAGACAACTTCAGTCATTGGGTTGGTCGTCGCCAAGACAAAGCTTGATCCGGTCAAAGCAATCCGAGATTTGAGAGCCCTCTTGAAGGAGAGACCTTGGGAATTCAAGTACACGTTGAAACTGGTTCCTGCACAGAAGGTTGTGGGAGCTCAATTACAGGAGATTGAGCAGGCCGCCCTAGACCTAGCTGGTCGCATTGCACAGAAGGAGAAGTTCAGGATAACTATCGAGAAGCGTCACACAGATCTGTCGAGCAAAACTATCATTGAGACCGTTGCGAAAGGGGTCGAACGGACTGTTGACCTAGATTCGCCTGACAAGATACTGATGATTGAGATCATTGGTCAACTGGCAGGTCTAGCTCTGATCCAGCCCGAGGATGTTCTGTCTGTGGAGCGCGAGAAACGAGTCGCTTAGCAACCTCATTTTCTGACAGTGAGTAGTGCAGATCTTTCTATAGCCAAGCGTTCGACAGCTTGCGCCTTTGCTTCGTTCTTCCTAAGAGTGGCTCTGAGTTCCTTCGAGCCAATTTCGAATAGAGAGAGCACGTTCTGAATTCTCTCAGCCGACCAATGGTCGATTAACCCATCGTTGCTCTTCTGAGCGAGAGTCTGGCATAGCGACTCGGTTGCGCCCAGCACTTCCTCCTCAGTTTTTCCAACCAATATCACTGCCACTGTCTTCGTATCGGAAGTGATTCCGACCAATCGTATTGCCTCAGTAATCTGCCGATTGGCCGATACGAAAAGCAGGATTTCCATGCCCAATGTTTTTGAGATTGGTTGGCGTGAATGGAACGATTTCAAGGCGTTCAACGTTGCTAGAAAAAGATAACGAGACCCTGGCACCTTGTCTAGATCCACAAACTGCGCGCTGAGATGCGGATACTTCTCCTGAATTCCACGCAGGGTCAAGTCAAAATCGTGAGGTTTCGAAGCGAACCCAGAGATCCAGAGGTACACTGAGAACTCGGGCAATTGGAAAAGCAACGGCTAGGTCCCGCTGTTCGCAAGCTGAAAGAGAGAGTCTATGGTTCCGTCCGGAATGCCACATCCTCTCAACGTCCGGCGAACAGAATCTAAGTCACGACCCTGAGATCGCGCTTCTTGAATCAAGAGCTTTGTGGCCTCCAATCTCTCCCATGGAAAGATAATCCAGTCGCTTGTTGAGTCTGCGAAGAAGTCGGGCTTGAAGATGCTGTGAGGCTTATAGTACACCGTGACAGTCTTAACGCCTGCCGCTCCCTTTTCGACCACATGGTTCAATGCCACTTTCAGGCTTTCGCCGGTGTCAGATACATCGTCAACGACGAGAACGTTCTTTTTGCTGATGTCTTCTGTGAGGGGTTGAGTCACGACAGGTTTTCGAGCCGTCTTCCCTATGCCAACATAGAATTCTATCTTGATATTCGCTGTGTGGGTATTTTCCAACAGATCCGACAAGATTCTCCCCGGCGCCCATCCGCCTCTTGAGACGCCAACGATATAGTCAGGTTTGAACCCCGAGCTTCTGATTCTCAGAGCAATGTCGATGAGCATTTCATAGATCCTATCCCAACTCGGAGCGAGGTACCTTCGTGGGTCCGACATTGCGCACCATTTGTTATGGCAAGAGCTTCTATGCGACTATAAGCGTTATCGCGGTCAGCGGAGATGCATCTCCTCATCTGGCGTGAGGGGCCTCGGTGCAGGTCAATCCACGTCATACCGCTCCTTGATGTTGAGCGAACAAGCTTAACAACTATTCGCCGTTGACTCTTCTGAAAGTGATTATGAAGTGGTCGCCGATTCTGTTGAAGGGGTAGAACCTGCCGAGCTCCCAGTCTAGGGACGAGATCTTCAACATAGCTGGCCGTAGTAGACGAAGGTGCTTTTCGAAGTATGGCGGTGGCAGAAACGTCGGAAGAGCCCTGATCTCCGCAATGGTGAAGCCACGGAACATCTTCGAGAACTCCCCGACAGAGTAGTACCTAGGCAGGAGCTCGGGAGTCCCAAGAGAAGCAATCACGTTGGCGAGGCGCTCGGTTCTCTTAAGAAGAATTGAGTTCAGGACGAGATCAAACAAGCAAAAACCGTTCATCACCGAGCAGATGAAACTTGAGCGTGGTTTCAACAAACCTGACAGCGACGAGACAAACTCTTTCAGCCGGGGCTCGCAGTTGAGCGCCCCGAAGGAAGAGTAGGCACCATCGAAAGATCTTGGACCGTATTGAGCCTCCAGTATTCCTATGTCGTGAGCCGCAAGCTGCTCTACGCGAATTCTGTCCTCCAGTTTCTCACTCTCGACCCTTCGCTTTGTCTGAGCAATCATTTGCGGTGATATATCGGTAGCAACAATTCTAATGTTTGATCTGGCGAGTTCGATGGCTTCGGTCCCCGTGCCGCAGCCCACCTCAAGTATTCTCTGCCTTGGGCGGAAAGTTGCTTTGAGAACCTGGAGAGAACGGGTTCGCATCACATGTCTGATGAGGTTCATCATCTCATCCTAGTCGTACTCGTGAGAAGCATCATCGAAGAGTTTCTGCACAGCGTCATAGTAGTTGTCGTTCAATGCTAGATCTGTCTCACAGCTTTCCAGCTGATCCGTGCGTCGCGCAGCATGACTATGATAAACAGCAGGTGAAGAACAATCAATCCCCATGCCTGAAACAGGTCCCAAGCTGGGCCGGAGATCGTGATGTCGACAATCGGATAGACGAATCTCCAGATTGGTACATTCAATGTGAGAAATGCTGTCACGACTGCGGAAAGCAACCAGTACGTTGATCGTCTTCTGAGATGTCCAGTTGAATCCACATCAAACAAGCATAGGGCTAAGAACGGTACAAGAGTTTGCTCGCTTACAGCCCCAAACAGGAGGTAGTACGATGTTCCAAAGATGCGCATCCATGCTATCAGCTTGAGCAGGTTCGATGATGGAGGCAATAGCACGAGTAGGACGGTCAACAATAGCAGTGTTTCAAGCCAGAGATATCGTACGGGCCACGGAAGCACTAGGTTTTCGAGTATTGCTTGAGTTGTGAAGACTTGAGGAAATAAGTAGCCTAGGTTGATTGAGACGGCGAAAGGGGAAATGGCATTAGGAAACCGGGATGTCTGACTGACTAGAACTTCCAAAAGTCTTCTTGGGTTCACTCGAAGAAGTACTACGGGAACAACTAGGCCAACTCCTGTTAGAGCCAAGAAGGAGAAGGCGAATCCGATGGCTTTTCTCCTGAGGTAGCGAAGAAGAGGCGGAAGAAAAACGATCTGATATGGTTTGAAGAGGGCGGAAAACGCAAAAAGAATTCCTGAGAGTTTCACTTTCCTTATTTCAAGAAGAGCGAGCAAAATCCCAGCCGCAATTATGTTGTCAGGCATCGCCCAGACGCTGCCGGCTATGATAACGAAGGGGTTCAAAAGATAGCTCCGGGAAATCCGTGAAGCGGTCGAAGGATCCAGTCTAATCCCCGGCCGAAGGTCGTTGACTAAGCTGATGATCAGGTTCGGAATCAGGAAATCTGCAGCGATGATTGGCAGCTTGATCAGTAAGTCGTACAGGTGGGCATTTGCTGGCGAAATCAGGGAAGCAACGGCGGAACTTATTCCTAGCCAAATCGGCCATATTCCAGGATAACCGATAGGAACCGGTAGGTCGTAGGGCGATTTCAATTGGGCTACGCTTTTTCCGGTTTCAAACCAGATGGGCAGATCATACGGGTGCCCAGTGAAAGGTGCCAAGATAAGGCGGACGCCGAACGCCAATATCAGAGTCGCTTTGTCGGTAGCGGGTATCCAATCTCTCAGTCGGAGAGGGATTCTGTCCAAGCCTTGTTCTCAACCTTTGATTGTTTGGCGATCGGTCTTTGATGTTAGCCCGGCCACAACCCCTAGCAGATAGGCCATTCGATCGAGGAGCGGTCTCCTTTCAGCAATCCGTCTCGAATGAATACTCGGATCGTAGTCTGCTCTTTGTAGATTCCGAATAGAGTTGCGAAGATCGCTCAAGAGGCGCCTTTCAGCATAGCTAAGAGGACTTCCACTCCATGTTTTATGGACGAGTATGGCGTTTCTTGCACTTAGGTAGGCAGGCCCCCTCAAAAGGAGTCCCGAGGATTTTTCAAGTCTGGGCTCATTCATGTGCTCCGCTACCGCTTGAGCGCAATTGTAAAGCGTAAATTCGTTCTTCTTGAGCACAAGCGACAGTTCAAGGTCTTCAAACATGTGGGAATATCGCTCGTTGAAGGCGCCGCACTGCAAGATGATTTGCTTCGAACAGAGAGCGTTGCCTGTCGCCAGATAGTCAGTGCGTCCTTCACCAGGAACAACTTCAATCTTCAAGGCCTCGCGCGGAGTTGAAATGTGTATCATCGCAGCCAGTGAGCCCCAAACGGCAGGAAGCAATGATCCGACTATCCCTGCGCAACGATGGTCCCTTCTGCGGACGCCGAGATATTTCTCGACCAATGCGCGTAGGTTTGATGTTGTGTAGTGACAGTCGTCCTCGGCAAAGTGAACGAGATCACCCTTAGCGACTCTCAACCCTATGTTTCTTCCCAGGGCTGAGCCTCGTCGCTGCGTATCATGGATAACCAGCAATTCGAATCTAGGATACTGAGATTTCAAGAGTGTTCGTATCGAAGAGTGGAGAGAGGATCTGCCGATAGTCGGCAGAATGATCGATACAAACGGCAGTGTCGATTTCTCGCTAGTCCCTGCAGGCGCTCTGCTAACCCGCAAGCCATCGCACGTCATCGCCTCCCATCGTTGAGCGGCCAAGGTCATCCTTTCTACGAGGGGTCAGCAATCTCAGAAACTTCATGCAGAAGAAACTTACTACGCCTCCTCTTCGAAAGCAACGTTCCGGAATGGAGTCTCAGGTTTGCTGTTTGGAAGGCTAAGTACGAGTTCTACCTTCACCGTCGTGTAAGGCGCGGCCAGAGAATCTTCCAAATAGCCTTGGTACTGTTCAAGAAGCCCACCGATATTCTTCTGAAACTTGCTGTACCAAAACAGGCGATGTCTCCCAGGCTAAGCAAGTGTGTAGTCATGTCTGAAGTCGTAGCGAGACTTCCCCGTTAGGATCAGGAAAGCAAATGATCTCATTGACAATCGGCATCTGCGCACACAACGAAGCATGGAATATCGGTGAACTACTCAGCAACATACTTGAGGTCCAGCAGATCCCTCTCAACACGGAAATAATCGCCGTCTGTTCAGGTTGCACCGACAGGACACCGCAAGTCGTCAAGGAATTTGCGCGTAAAGATCCGCGAGTCAAACTGATAGAAGAATCAAGGAGACCCGGGAAAGGAACAGCAGTGAACAAGATTCTAACCAAGGCCGAAGGCGATCAGATTGTGATGATTTCGGCGGACGTGATACCGAGACCTGGCTGTATAACGGGTCTGGTTAGGTCGATGGGGAATCAGCAAGTGGGGATCTCGTGTGGAAAACCGGAACCGATTACACGCGGACGAAAGCTCATTCGAGAGCTTGTTGGAACCTTGTGGGGATTTCACAACTGGCAGCTGGAGAAATTGAACCATGCTGGCTTGCTCATGCATGCCAGTGAAGTCTTTTGCATAAGGAAAGGAATTGTGAAGAAGATTCCAAAAGAGATGGTGAATGATGATGCCTTTCTTGCGGTTGCTGCGAAGAATGCGGGTCACTTGATCAAATATGTTCCAGATTCTGAGGTCAAGGTTTTCGGGCCGCAGACGATACCCGATTACATTAGGCAGCGTCGGCGTATTATTGCGGGTCACTATCAAGTACGCGTTGTCACCGGCCATTTCTCTCAGTACGTATTGTATTCTCTGCTAGTGAGGCCGATGTTAACATTGAGAACACTAGTAGAGTACATCGCAGCGAAGCGAGAAATTACCGGTTTGCTTGTTGCTCCGTTCATCGAGCTTGCTGCCAACCTCCTTGCGCTATCAGACTCGATCCTAGGTAAATCGCATAGAATATGGAGTATCTCGACGACGACGAAGACGGCTGTTGAACTTTGACTCAGGCAAAACAGCCACGCGTGTTGGAAAGAATCCACAGGCTTCTGTTTCTATACATCTTCAGAGACTTCGACAAGCGTACGTTAGATGTAGGACTTGAGTTTACAACCTTGTTGCCTCGAGCTGGCGGCACGGTTCTGTGCAAGGCGGTGACGCTGAACCACAAAGGATTGAATCGTGATAATTTCTTAGCAGATCGGTCAAATCGGAACATACTTGGCATGTCAGGAAGGTACATCTGCTATTGGGCCAATACGGAAAATGATTCCGCACGTATCTACAATCGACTATATTCGAAAAGTTCCAACGGGAGTTACGTTCACAATTCGAGTGCCGTAAAGAGCGAGGTTGTTTTCGATGACAAGGGTATGGAGGTAAGAGCAGAGAACTTGGTTTCAAGCCCCAGACGATATCATGAGAAGTTCATACGGTTTTTTCGATTCTAGACTGCCTTAGAAGTAGGCGTTTAGCAACAAGAAGGCCTGTCATCCCTTGCAAAGGATCGAGGGCGATCTTGATGCAGGGCAGGCGGCTGCAGCATTACGCGAGCTTAAACAACATCAGGATCTGCGAGGTTGCGTACATTAGGGCTAAACCTAGGATTATCGCGAAAGGTAGGCCGGGGAACATGTCGCGGCCCTCTAGCATCTTGAACCCTAGGTAGGCTCCGACTATGAGGCCGACGGCGGCGGCCGCAAATGGTAGGGTGCCGAAGTTCATCATAGAGTTGCTTGCGAGCATTGAGTAGAACACCATGTCACCCATGCCGACCGTCAAATCCCCGTATGTGAAGACGGCTCCCGTGAACTCCTCCAGATCAGCCGATTGAGCCATCTTGCCTATGGGACCCTTGTAGACCGCGAAAAGGTCGTATCCTGCCAAAGCTAGCAAGAGCGCGGCTGCGGTCAACGTGGGTATGGAGACGCCGAGAAATGTGCCGGTCATTCCTCCAATGATAATGATCGCGGCCAAGTGAAGCCGGCCTTTTGACTTGTAGATTGCCATGCCGAGCGCTATTGAGGTAAGTATGCTGATGAGCAACCATATCCAGATTGAGGAAGTAAGTATCGGCGGAAGATAGTCCACGTACAGAGTGCCATACCACGTGAACAGGAAGAACATTAGGGCAAACATAGCCAGGGTGATCAAGTTTTTGACCAAGCGCTTCAGGCCGTACTTTATGAAAAGATACATCAAGGTTCCAGTGGCAGCCATCAGAACTACGAATATGCTCGCGTTCAGGGTCACGCCGCCTGTGGTCTCCGGGAAGATCGTGATCGTTTCTATTGGGGCGTTCGATACTCGGAGAGAGTATGTTAACAAGCCAGCGAGCGCTATGGCGAAGATCTCGGGAAGCAGCTGTTCCGGTTTAGCTTTGAATTCTTTACTCAATCTTCACCATCAGCTGTGACCGGCAGTTCTTGCAAGGGCTTGCACTCTTAAGGTCCGTGTCCGCGAGTCGTTCTGAGAAGTGCATGACGCATGAAGCGTCAGAGCAGTGTTTCAAACCAATCATGTGTCCAATTTCGTGAACTGCTTCTTTGATTACTCTGTCATGAAACATGCCGGTCTCGTGCGGAGATTGCGGTCTCAGTCTGCAGGTTGAAATTACTCCCACTCTACCAGGCAACCTAGCTTCGCCGAAGACGAAATTCATGCTTGGGACGTACAGATCAAATGATGCAACGCCGAGGAGCTTGTCAACAGGTAATGTCTGAATCCGTCTCTCAAGCAGTGTCAAAATGCGCGTTGAGTGAAATTGGTTTCTGCGAGAGTCATGGGCCTCTCTCGGATCGGATAGCGGCGCAACAATACTTACCTTCATCCAAGGATATCTTGCTGAGATTGGATCGATAAGTCGATTCAGATCGTAGTCGAGCTCTCTGCCGATCTGCAACAGGCCTAGGTTCTCAGACATCGCATACTTCACCCGGCCGAGGAGTTGTGGTCTGCAGCCCCATTTCGTGAGCCGCGAAATCCGCTAAGCGTTTGCAGCTTGCTTCTTCGCCATGGATAACAAACACTTTCGTCCTTTTGTCCAGTTCCTTTAGAGTTTGCTCAAGTTGCGTCTTTCCTCCGTGTGATGAGAAATCGAATTTCTCAACACGGGCTTTGACCTTGCTCGCCTTTCCATGAAGTATGAAGCGACCTTCATCCAACAGGATCCTGCCAGGAGAGCCTTGGACTTGATAGCTTACCAGAAATATTCCATTGCCCTCATTCTTCGCGATATTCTCCATGTAAAAGACAGATGCTCCGCCTTTGAGCATGCCGGCAGGAGAAACTATGACTCCTGCAGTCCGGGCCGCACGCCTCCGCTCATTCCAATTTCTGATCTGCTCTGCTTCTCTCATCGCTTTCATGAAGTGCTCTTGGTTTCTCAATGAATCAGGATGCGCTTCCAGCATTCTGATCGCATCCAGAGCCATACCATCAACGAAAATTGGATGTGTAAAATTGTGGTCGGCGAGCATGCATATGATTTCCTGAGATCTGCCGACCCCGAAGGCCGGAACGAGCACCGTGCCTCCCTTTTCGACCACCTCCTTGCACGCGAGCACAAAGTCACGTTCGGATTCAGCTCTGTCTGGGTGATCTTCTGTCGCGTACGTGCTTTCAATGACAATCGCATCGAGGTCATTGTAGGCGTGGTCTGCTCCAGGAACAAGATGAGTGGGAATGAGGTTGAAGTCCCCAGTATACAGAACGCGCTTCCCGCCCGATTCAACCACTATTTGCGCGCTTCCTGGTATGTGGCCCGCATTCATCAAAGTGACGCCGGCATCTTCAACTTTGAAAGTGGAGCGATAATCGACAGGTACAGCACGGCTCATCATGCTTTCAAGGTCTATGTACTCAAAGGGGAGGTAGTAACCGCTCAACTTGATCATGTCCCGCACGAGTACTTTGGTCAGCTTGAATGTCGGTTCGACGCCGTAGACAGGTAGTCTGGAACGGACGTAGAACAGTGGTACGAGTCCGCTATGATCAAGGTGGGCATGCGTCAGAACCACCGCGTTGAGGTCCTTTGGAGACACATGGACTGGGAATCCTATATCGTGATTTATCATGACCCCATAGTCCATGAGTATCTGGCTGCGGGCGTTCCTAACCGCCACAGCAGATCTTCCCACCTCTTGACATGCGCCTAGAAATCTCAGCTGCATTCGAAATCAGCCAGTTTTCTGATGAATCAGATTTGCTCAGCCACTTGCATTTTGTTAATCTGCAAACGCGGGACTAGCCGTACATTCCGCGCAAGGAGCGTGCTGTCTGCTCCAATCTTTTGTCTATCTCTTGCTCAATGTCCTTAGCATCATATTCGAGGTCTTTAACATCTACTTTCAGGCGGTAGGATTTGGCGATGGATTTTATTGCAGTTGCCGCAGCCTTTGGGTCAGCGTGATTGGCGGAGGCGTAGGGAAGCACTGCGATAGCTGGGAAATCTCTCTTTTCGAATTCCCCTAACATGACTGCCAAGGGACCGTAGACGAAGAGGCCCGCTTCAAGGGTCGGGTGCTGCATTTTCATTGATCTTAGAGGATAAGACTGAGTGGGAACAATTCTCATCCCATCGGGCCCGGATTTCAAACTTGCATCCAATCCTCCGATGAGAACGGCATCTCTGAATCCATTATCTACGACCCAACGTGCGAGGGTTCTTGCGAATTCAGCCTCTTCCGTTCTATGCGGAGAAAACTCAAGCTTGACCAGGACAATTTTGCCTGCTTTGTACACTTCGAACGGTGTGACTAGCCCGGAGTCCGATGTTGCGACAAAGGGAGGTGGATGGGCAACATCCACGAATCCAATCCTATCAGCCTTCAAGGCGTGAACAAGGAAAGATACGGAGATGTATCCTGTCTCCCCCACTCCGTGAAAACCTGTAATGAGAGTGCAGTTGCGAAGATTCTTTGTTCGAACTTGAAGATTCACTGGCAAATGCGTTTCCTCGAAATTCTGGGGGTGCTGAAAACCTGCTTTCGCACGAAAGGCCGGACCAGTATAATAACTTCGCTAGGCAGTCACAATCAAATCCGAACCGGAGCTATGAAGACGAAATCGACGGCGTTTCCCAACGAGCAAGGTCAAAAGGGATCGGCGGGCTGATGGAAAGACTCAATTCTATCGGTAAGTGCTGGTAAGAAAATACTTATAACCGCCAGATTTCATGCAGGGAATTCACCTGAGGTAACAGAAAGTGTCCTATCTAGCTGGTCAACCTGTTCTCATTTTGAAGGAAGGATCAAGTCGCAACAGAGGGCGAGACGCCCAGAGAAGCAACATCACGGCAGCGATAATTGTCTCTGAAGTTGTCAAAAGCACTTTAGGTCCGCGTGGAATGGACAAGATGCTCGTTGACAGTCTTGGCGACGTGACGGTAACCAACGATGGAGCTACGGTTCTTGACGAAGTCGATGTCCAGAACCCGGCGGCCAAGATGATGGTGGAAGTCGCCAAAACCCAAGATGACGAGGTCGGGGATGGCACCACTACCGCGGTTGTTCTTGCGGGCGAACTGTTGAAACGAGCGGAAGATATGCTAGACGATAGCGTCCACCCCACAACAATTGTGGCGGGCTACAAGAAAGCTGCAGACCGTGCAGTTCAGATCATGGACTCCTTGGCCGAGTCGGTCAAGTTGGAAGACAAGGTGGCGCTGAAGAAGGTTGCCATGACCGCGATGCACAGTAAGGGTCTTGGAGGGGCCCGCGAGCACTTCGCGGACATCGCGATCGAAGCTGTCCGGCAAGTCATGGAGAAACGAGGCGACTCAATGTATGCGGACATCGACAACATCCAACTCATCAAGAAGGAAGGCAAGAGCATGTTGGACACAGAACTAATCAGAGGCATCATCGTTGACAAGGAAGTAGTTCACCCAGGAATGCCGAAACAGGTCAAGAATGCTAAGATTGCATTGCTCGATGCCGCACTGGAAATCGAAAAGACGGAGATTTCGGCAGAGATACGGATCAACGATCCGACCCAGATGAAGGCATTTCTGGACGAGGAAACTCACATGATGAAAGAAATGGTAGACAAGATCAAGGCTTCCGGTGCGAATGTTGTCCTTTGCCAAAAAGGAATCGACGATACCACCCAGCACTATCTTGCAAAGGAAGGAATGCTCGTGGTTAGGAGAATCAAGAAATCTGACATGGAGAAGCTGGCTAGAGCGTCTGGAGGCAGAGTCATAACAAACCTGGACGACTTGAAGGCATCAGATCTTGGCAAGGCAGGTCTCGTGGAAGAGAGGAAGATCGGAGATGACAAGATGGTTTTCATTGAGGACTGCAAGGATCCGAAGTCGGTTAGTATCCTGATCAGAGCGGGTCTTGAGCGACTGGTTGACGAAGCTGAAAGAGCGTTCAACGACGCGCTCTCTGTGGTGGCTGATGTTGTCCACAAGCCCAAGGTAGTTACCGGAGCCGGTGCAATCGAAGCTGAGCTGTCAAAGAAGCTGAAAGAGTACGCAATCAAAGTAGGCGGACGCGAACAACTTGCTGTAGAAGCCTTCGCGGAAAGCCTAGAGATGATACCGAAAACCCTCGCAGACAATGCTGGCATAAACCGGATCGACGTCATGGTCGCACTCCGATCCGCGCACGAGAAGAAAGGAGGTCTGGTGATGGGTGTAGATGTGTTCGACGGCAAGATCAAGGACATGAAGAAGCAGGGAGTTCTGGAACCTGTTCGAGTGAAGGAGCAGGCAATCAAGTCCGCAGCTGAAGCCGCCTCGATGATTCTGAGGGTTGATGATGTGATCGCAGCCGCCAAGCCGCCTCCAACTCCACCTCCAAGGGGCGGAGAAATGCCAGAATACTAAACCGCCTTTCTCTTCCCGTTTTTCATTCTTCTCTATTTTCCGCGGCTTGCACACGGTTAAAATACCGTGTGACTGCGTTAATCGAATTGCTCCGGGCAGCTGTGGCTCCGGTAGAAGCTTCGGCTACCGAGTATAGCCCGGTCAAGGCGTCTGTCGCCGAGAGTATGTTGGCCTCTCGAGT
>Ga0315282_10008770_pt1 | contig 16274 bp, 14 predicted proteins | sample YL17G07_20_MG_FD_203693 | JGI IMG/M metagenome (GOLD analysis project Ga0315282, IMG submission 203693) | Sediment microbial communities from Yellowstone Lake, YNP, Wyoming, USA - YL17G07_20 | ecosystem: Environmental > Aquatic > Freshwater > Lake > Sediment | place: USA: Wyoming | collected...
GTAGATGTTCTTGTCCTTAGTGAGCTCACTAACTGTTATCCACGGCAATTCTCCGCCAAAGTACCTTGGATCACCTGCCGGGCGGGGAGTTGATCCTCTAACTACCTTTGAAATTCCTCCAATTGAAACGACCCGCCATCCTTCTGGGATTCTTCCGATTTCGGTTTCCTTGAACTCGGTATGTCCTATTCCGTTTGTCAGCAGCTGATGCATCAAGCCCTTCTTGAGCTGTTGAATATTCGCAATGATCTCATCCGTCTTCTGAATCTCATCATCAACCGTCGAGAAAATGGCTGCGATTTTGCGTTGCTCCGGCAGAGGGGGAAGGAGAACTCCAAGCGACTCAAAGACGCTCTTACTCACATGTTTCAGGTACATGCCTGCGGTCTTTGAGTTCAGTTCCTTGAAGCGCGTTGTAAGAAAGTTATACAGGAATCCCTTGTCGACATCGCTACGCTTCGGAGTCAACTTCACAGCGGTGGATCCCAGTATCCCAGAAACTCCGGTAAAAACGCTTCCAGAATAGAACCCGTCCCAGATCATAATGATATCGTCCCGGTGAACGCGTGTTGTATCCTCTTCGTCTCTTGCCCACTGGTTGAAGCGGCTTGAACGGATAGATTCCACTGTCAAATACGGTAACATGCCCGGTTGACCGTCTTCATGCACCTCGGAAGGTCTGTTCCCCTTTTCGTATCCGACTAGGTCTGCAAGTCGCACCAAGTGCCATCGCTTGGGCATCTTGTCTGCCTCGCCGTCACCTATTCTTGGGCGGGGTACCATCTTCTCACCCCTTTGCGAACGGATTCTCCGGGAACCAGTCTGTCAGTTCGTTGCTCTTCTCGTCGAAACGAACGAAAGTCAAGGTCTTGTAAGCTGGTAGCTGTAGTAGCGAGAAGACCACTTTTGACAGTCTCTTGATTTCCTCCGGAATCTCCTCATTTGAGACAAGAAGACCGTATCTAGCATCAAACAGTTCGGCGTACTTCCTTGTTTGGTAGATGTCGTCTAGCTTAATCTTCTCAGCCTTGACCTCCACCACTATGAAATCCGAGGAATAGTCTCCTTTGCCAAAGCCTGTGATGTCAGGTGCAGCCTCTTTCAGAAAGGCGAAGATTATGTCTCTGTAGGAGCCCACCTGAGCCTTCAGGATGTTGCTGAACCTTTTTCCTGCGGTTATTTCAAGATGAAAACTGCTGAACCGTGCCTTCAGAATCTCCTCTAGTTTTGCTTTCACTGGTTCATAGTACTCGGCTTCTTTCTCACGCTTCTTTCCGCTCATAGCCCAGCTCCTTCATGTAACCGGTCAACCTGTCATCAACCTGAGAGTTCTCTTCTTCCAATCTTCGGAGTTCCTGCCAGGTCTGTGAGACGTCGATCTCTTCATCTTGTTCGAAAACGTCCACGTAGCGGGTCACGCTCAGGTTGAAGTCGTTCTCCATAATCTTGTCGAGGGAGTGTACGGTCGCATACCCCGCTTGATCTCTGAACTCCTTGGTAGCATCAGCAATTCTCTTGATGTCTTCGTCCCGAAGCCTGTTCATGTTCTTGAGCTTCTTGAAGTCCTTCGCGGCATAGACGAAGAGAACCTTTCCCCTCTTCTCGTGAGGTTTGTTCTTGTTCAAAAAGATGAGGCAACCAGGCGCTCCAGTGTTATAGAATATCTTCTCTGGCAGAGCTACCACGCATTCAACTAAATCGTGCTCGACAACTTTTTGGCGAATCTTGCCCTCGGCACTCCCTCTGAAGAGGGCACCTTGGTCTAGGACAACCCCCATCCTTCCCGTTGGTTTCAGGCTTGCAAGCATGTGCTGAATCCACCCCCAGTCCGCTGAACTCGCGGGAGCTATGCCGTAGGAGAATCTTCCCAGTCTATCGTTCTCCATCAGCTCTCTGTAGCCGTCTTGGTTCCACATGGGATTCGCGAAAACAAAGTCAAACTTCCTTAGACTATTACCTTCTAGAAACTTCGGGTCAGCAAGAGTGTCGCCTTGGCGAATTTCTGCTTCAAGCCCGTGCAGGATGACGTTCATTCGTGCGATTGCACAGGTTTCCGCGTTGATTTCCTGTCCATACAGGAAGAGTTTCTTCGGTTCTTTCTTCTTGCTCAGGAGATGGTAATGTGAGACGATGAGCATGCCGCCGGTGCCTGCGCAGGGGTCATAGATTTCAGCGCCTTCGCTTGGGTCGAGTATCTCGACCATGACCTTAACGACTTCTCTGGGCGTGTAGAATTCGCCGGCTCTAGCGGGCGCTAACTCATTGAATTGCTTGAGCAAGTACTCGTACGCGTTACCCAACACGTCCGCTGGAACTCGTTTGTTGCCGAGGTTCTTCTGGCTGAAGTGCTCGATTAGTCTGACGAGTCTATCTGCCGGAATCTCTTCCGGCTTGTTGAAGTCAGCTCTGTTGATTACGCCGTCAAGCTCAGCGTTGACTCTGGCGATCTCTCCAAGAACGGCATTGAGCTTTCCGCCTACGTCCTTGGTCTCCTTCCTTACGTCATCCCATAGGCACCCTTTTGGGATGTCTGCGAGTTTGTGGACGAAACTCTCCTTTGCGACTTTCTCGCTCTTGTACTTCTGAAGCGCTTCTTCGTACTCATCCTGGTAGACATCAGACAACCTCTTGAAGAAGAGCAGGGGCAGAACGCAGCTTCCGTACCTTTCAGGTTTGACGGCGCCTCTGAGTATGTCTGCCGCCTTCCAAAGCCAAGTTTCAAGCTGCTGTTGCGTAAGCTCCTCCTCAATGAGCTTGCGCTGTACCGCCATCATAATCACCTAGTGAGAATGACACACAACGAAAACGTACGCGTTGTTCGCCTATTTAGGCTCCTTCTCTTTGTCTGTGGACATACTGCCACAATCGCGAGTGGTACACATAAGAGACTCCGCAGGGCTTCTACTACTGGCGTAGTCGTTGTCACCAATGACCGACCAAGACATTAGAGCCAAGATTCTACAGGATATCTATAGCAGAAAACGAGCAGGCATGGAGATCAGAACCAATCCGCAACAATATGCCCAGTTCTTGAACATTCCGGAAGAGCTTGCAAATTTCAACATCCAATACCTAATAGATGCGGGGCTTGTCAGAGGGAAATCAAGCGGCTCACTAGGCACGACGAAGAGAAATTCCTTCCTGCATGATCTTACTAGTTTCGGCGTAGAAGCCGTAGAAGGAAGAACGGGTCAAGACCTAGCGGTGAACTACAGAATCATCAACATCAACGCACCCGTAAGCCAGAGCCAGATTGCGGCAGGAAGCGCAATCGAACAGACGCAGTCCCTGAGCATCAATACGCTGCAGGAACTTGAACGGTACCTGGACGAGCACTTCCAGGCGGGACAGATTGAGAACCTCAAAAATCAACTCCGTGAGCTCGACGCGCAAATCAAGGCAGAGTCGGTGAAACCAAGTACGCTCCAGAAGATCAGAGACACCGTGATGAATTTGGGAGCCCCTGCGATAGTTGTGATCGAGGTTATTCAGAAGCTTCTCAATTTCACCTCTAAGCCATGAGTGTACCAACAACGAGCACTAGTGTAGTCTTTTCTCCGGATGATGCCCGTCGCTCCGGCAATATTGATATGCAACCGCCAAACCGCATGGCAGAGATTCTTCTAAGCGCCGGATCGTGGCGTTATGCTATATGGCGGCTCGTTTGATATCTGACCATACACTAGGGTTCTAGACGGAAATTAGGATTCTGGATGTCTGACCATCAAACCGCACCTGAGCCAATGAGTGTAAAGCCTAATCCAAAACGAGCACACTCTCATTCTGACCCAGATTGAAGCTCAAGTTCGCCAAGCCCGAGAAGAAAGACATCCCTGAGGCGGACATTCAGAAGGAGTTTGAGAAGAACCTTGGACACCTGGATGACTCGGGGCTGAAGTATGTCGCATCATATGTTCCCATAGGAACGGGAATAATCGATACCTTGGCATTGGACGACGACCTGAATCCTGTCATAGTAGAGTACAAGCGTCCTGGGGCATTCGACAGAGACGCTCTGTTTCAACTCATGAACTACTATAGCTGGTTCGCTTCGGATGAGAACCACGTATCCTACATCCGTGAGTACGTCAGGAAAGTGAAACCTGAGCTGCTAACCGGTAGTATGACTTCTGATCTCAGGCTCATTGCAGTTGTCAGCGACGTAGAAGAAGAGGTCAAGAACGCATGCTACGCCTTGGAACCTGCGATACAGGTCGTGCAATACAGATTCTCGAAAATGGAAGAGGATGGGAGCCTAATCATGATTCCGCAGATCGTTCTTGACACTAGAGAATATGAGAGAGAGATTACTCCGCCGAAGACCATTGAAGACCATTTCAGAAATCGAGACACTGCAAAAGCAATCTTCGACAAGTTGCTGGACGAGTTGAAGGTGACCAGGAACGCCTGGCTTGCCATCTCTCCCGAGTATGCTTCCCTTATGCGTGACCTGGCGCGGTATCGTCGCCAACACGCTACGGGTTCAACCGTTGTGCATTAAACCGTTCACGGAGGCCGCTTCTTGGTAAAAGTGCCTATACCGTAACATTTCGGAATTGAACCCCCTAGTGTCAGGGCATCGTGATTACCCCCACGATATTCTACGAAAACGATTTTCCTAGGAAAACGTGTCACGTGTCAACGTGAGTGGATATCTCAAGTCTTCGACGCTAAGCCTTTGAAGACGATGTGGCCGTGAGCTTGCAGCAGGTCGATGAAGAATTCGTGCCCGCCTCGATCTATCGACTTCTGAGCATTGTAGCTGCAGATTGCCGACATTTCTGGTGGGCAGATCTTGCCAATCGCTCGCTCGTACGCCACCACATCTGGCGCGGAAACAGATGTTGGGAGAGACTCCCAATCGGCCATGGAGATGAGACGCATAGCCTTGAAGCCAGACTCGTGAGTTCTTCTTATGAGAATTTGAGCATTCTCCAAGACTTTCTTGCAGCTGAGACGGCCGCCGTCAAAGTAGAACTCCGCCGACGATATGTGGTTGAGATGTCCCGCCTTCTCAAGCTCATCGATCTTGACACGTCCGAGCTCCAGGAGATGAGTGTAAACTTCGCGAGAAGGGCTGACGAAGTAAGTTGTTTGCTTCCGCTCGACACCACCGTTGACGAAGGCAGCGAAGACCTCCGCCGCAACCTTGTCAGCATCGTAAAAGAATACGGCGTGGGCGGTCGGCGTTAACTTGGCAACATAATCCAGCACTTCTTGCGAAGCACTCATAGGATACCATGGACGGGATCGGCGGGCAGCGCGTATAACACTTGTCTTCCGAAATACTGCCAAGTTTGAGAGAAAACTACTATGTCACGCGAAATGGCTCTAGTTTCAAGAGCCCCAGTGAGAGATGAGAGCCCAGGAGACGACTCCCAGCGCTGTGACGACACAGCTTCTGGATCATCTGTCAACCTGAGGAGAAACCGTTTCACCCAGGTCTCTACTACAAGCTGACCATGCTCAGCATACTCAGTCCTAGGCATCTTAGGAACTTCAGCGTGTTGTCCGAAACAACTGAACTTGTCTATAGGCCATACTATTTCATGCTGGTTGCCAAGGAAAATCAGTCTTCTACCAAGGAATGGGACCAGTAGACAGATTCACAGACAAAATCGGCTGCAATTCGCTGGCCCGCACCATGCGAAATACCGCGACCACTATCAATACCTAGTCCTAGAACGATTCTTCTCTCTCTCTTGCCCTGCATCACAACAGAACACTAATCGGGTGCAGCGTATCAGAATGATCCGAAGAATCGGCGGGGCTTAGGGATTGGGAAGGCACACTGATCCGGAGACTCTGGAGCTTCTGGCGCAACTCAAGGAAAAGGGGGCATCTCTCGGATATGAAGCGATCGATGAATATCCTATGCTCGGTGGAGTGTATGTCGCTGATCTTGTATGGCAGCTGGCCAAGGACCAACCGCCCCTGGTCACATTCGAACTCGAGACGCAAGACTCACTTCGCGTTTTCAAGAACATTTCAAAATACTTCGACACGATTGCGACTGATATTCCGAAGCCTTTCCGGCACTTCCTAGTCGTGGTCAAAGGAGAGCTTTCGGATGGAACCAGAAAGCCCTTGCAGCGCTACATCGATCAGTACAATGTCTCACTCTTCGAAAACGTGGGTAGAGATGAAGAAAACCGAAAGCTCCTGTTCAAGCAATTGGAGGAGCTCAAGGTCGATGTCACAGACCTCGTGCGGAGATACCTGTCGTCCGGCAAGATCGACGAAACTCTCCGAGGAGTAATTCAGGGGATTCGGGAAGGTATGCCCAACGTCTTCGGCAGACCAAAGGAAGTCACGCTAAGCTTCGGAGAAGAGACCAAACGGGACCCTCTAAGACCTTTTGAGGTCAAGCTTTCGACGGAGAGCCCCTCTGGTCAACCTACTCTCATCCAGAGGCTTCACGACGCACTCAAGACAGGACAGACGATACGACTAACCAAGGAGGACAAAATACGAGCGCAGATACCGGGCTTAGAGGAGCGCCAAATTGACTCCATCGAGATCAAGCGAGAGATCGTCAGCGGCACAAGGGCTTCACTCGAGACGCCGAACTACGAACCCGCCATTGAGCTGCTCCTCACTGCAAGAGATGAAGACGAGCATTTCACTGTCACAAACAACGGACAGGATGCACCTTGGAGAATCGCGCTCAACTACGAAAAGAAGACTAACACTATGGAAATTCAAATGCATATCAACGTGCGAGAGGCAGATGCATATCAAATCGTCTACTTCGAGGATTTTGTGGAGCACGCAAAGAGAGAAAACAAGTTGATCCTGAGACGAAGCGACGGGATGGTTTTACTTGAAGCACCTTTTGCAGGAGACTTTGAACCGTTGCCGGAGTCATCGATGAGAATTCTCCGGGCATTAGCTGATATCCAGAACGCTACTGGGGTCAGATTCCCGGCACCGGAAAAGATGTCGAACGAGGAACTTGGAGTTTTGTCCAGACTGCAACAGATAACGAGCAACGGCTTTGAGGAAGGGCAACTACGCTCCCTCGGTATCAGCTTCACCAAAGAAGCAGCACAGCGCAGACTCTACCTCGCGAAGAACCCGGATATCATAGAGAATCTCCGAGTTGACCTCGGAGATCAAACACTAAACTTGCTAGGGAAAACGATTCGACTGGGAAGGGCAATAATGACGGTACCCGAAGCTAGAATCGACCTCCAGAAAGTTGACGAACACTTGAGGTCAGCGAGAGAGCCGATCGCGGTAGAAGTCTCAACAGACGCCAACCAGACTGTGAGGGTTGTCTATGAGAAATGGTCGAAGCAACAGGCTCAGAGAGGCAGCTAGAAACTTTGTCCAGTCGGGCACTCGTGGATTAGGTACCCTCCTCTATTCTGATCCACAAATGTCATCTACTGGATGCTGGATCTGCGGCCGCGTTGCCCAAACTGTCAGACCGTAGTTGAGCGGTGACGAGTTTGCACGCCTTCCAGCTCGTTGCTCAAAGAATGCAAACCGAGACACGATAGAAGGATATAGTGCACATCTTCTGGAAGATGCGTACGTCAAGGAGTTCTTGTTATCCAAGTTGAAGGCTATGGCTAAGTGAGCAAATCTAACATCATCTAGCTTCTAGCTGTCCGACGAACTACATTTGTGAGGAAGGTAACAACGGTGGGGACACTCCAACGTCAGGAGTACAAGAACCATCATATCTGAGATGTTCCGGTTACGTAGTAAGAGGCTTGGCTTTGTCGAATTCCTGCGAGGCTTGATCTCATGCAGGAGATCTTGCAACGTTCCATCCTGATTCTGCTCACAATCATAGGGTGTTCAATCGTTGTGTTGAAACCGGTTGTCGCTTCATCTCCCGCAATCTCAGTGTCACAGCCGATATTACCTGGACACTATTCTCTTCCGATTACAAACAGACAGACCGCAAGTGTCATGGTGAACGTGACCAAGACAAATTCAGCTCTGAACGTAATCTTGTATTACGCTGCAGTGCAGGGCGACAGAGCACCATTAGAAGCAGAGTACAGGCCGCTGCAGATGAAACCCGGATGGGCGTCAGATTCGATCATAACTTACTTCGTCGATATGTCCCCCGGGTCGCCCCCGATTGCGAATGACAGCTGGGTATGGGGGTTCGCAAGAGCTTACGACAACGAGGGAAACGTTGCAGGAGAGTCATTGGAGAGATCGAGGATCTATCGATATTGGACACCCAACCCTCATTCTTCAATCCTTGACTTGTCCTTCTCCATTCGTCACGTCGACCCGAAGAAAATGACGTTAAACATGAGCATGACAGCTCACCTCGTAAACTACGCCGAATACGATCCTGAGCAGCTGCAGTTTGGTTCTTGTACCGTGCGCGTGGATCAGAGTGGGGCGCCCTTTGAATATTACACGTGGGGGCAAACATGTACGCAGTACTATTCCTATGGCCATCCAGAACTGTTCCCGTTCGACGGATACGACTTCACATTCTATATGGACGTTCCCAGATATCTGAATCAGTCCAGTTTGCAGATAGCAGGGAACTCTCTGGAAGCCTTCAAAGTGTATCCTGATGTCATTCCGCTTGCACAGGACTTAACCGTGGAGGAAAGAGGGGACAATTCAGCTTGGGAATTCCACTCCTATGTTGAGTTCCGCCCCTCGCATAACTTCACTTTGCTCCAGCCAGCCCTAAGAGTGACAGTGACTCTGCAGAGAATCCCGGACCAGGTCAACTATCTTCTCTTGTATCCTGTAGTTGCCTTATACGCGCTGCTCGGCTTCTCGATTCTACTTCGCGGCGGAGACGAGATACGAAATAGGCTGCTGGTATACCTCAATGTGTTCGTCTTCTCGTATGGATTTCAATCGAATATACGCAATCTTTCGATAACACCACTCATAAGTGGAGTCTCAATGATCGAGAGGACAACTTTGGCGCTTATTCCCTGCACTGTTCTACTGGCGGTCCTATCAATTCTTGGGACTGCACTAACCCATTGGTCAAACGCAGAAATCAATGTCTCGAAAGTCTCTCACATGTTGGCCCTTGATGCCTTTGGAATTACGACAGCTGCATTATTCGTTTCTAGCATCGGATCAGTTAGCGTAAGGGACTATCTTGGCGGAGTCGCGAGATTTGGCCTTCTGAATATGAGCTGGTTTGGCGGTGCGATATTTCTGGGGCTATTCGCAGGGCTAATAATCAATGCGGCCCTAGTCATCTATGTGCGAGGGCGGTCTGGCACGATGTTCCTTCTGGACGGCAGCTTTGCCACAATAGTTATCGTTCTTGTGGTCATATCTCTATCAGCAGGGTATCCCGACTTCAAAGCATTTCCTTACACTTCATTCTTTTCTGCTCTAAGTGCGGCATCGGTCATTGTTCTGGCTTGGGAACGGCTCGCGGGTAGTAGAGCGGTTCAGCTTAATCAATTGATGAAGCGAGTCTACCTTGAGGAGGGAGAGATTAAGCTTCAGCGTGTCTTGACGACAATCTGCAACAAGGTTAGAGCGTTGAGAGCCATTGAAACATCTGAGAGAAACGGACTATCGCGCCCCGTCACGATCTTGGATGGCTCAGGACGCCTTCGGGGACTTGACTATCTTTACCCCCGGAAATCGGTCCAGCAATTGAGAGAGCTTTTCGTGCATGTTGATAACTACAATTCTGATCATGAAGACCTACTCCGCCGCATTCGAGAGTTTGATGGAGGTAAGCTTGAGGAATATGCCGATCATGTTCTGAGAGTTCTGAGGGGTGTAGCAGAAATGAGGCTTGAGGGTAATTCATATGTGCCATACAGCAAGTACGATGGAAAACCATGCGGGGCGTGGCCGACCCTTAACAGCGACACCGGACGGAAGTTCAATTCTCTTGTCAAGTTGCTGGAGCAGGAAGCTCCGTTTATGCGCGCGATGAGGAGCTCGATTTGGACCACTGCGATTCTTGAGAGAGCTTCTGAAATTCGCGACATGTTTGTCCGATTCCTAGAGCAGCGTGGTATAGAACCTCCGCAAGGTTACAGTGAAGATTTGGTCGGATCGGGAGTCGTGTTCGATAGGACTTGAGGGATGATTTGATAGACCGATACGTGATCTCGCCCTATGAGGGGAAAGGGGCACCTTCAAAGAGCAGCTGGAGCATGTGACGGCAACTGTACTGTATGAGCACTCCAAGCTGACCGGCCTCAGCCTTGATCGAGAGAGAAACACAGGTTGAACTTTGGAGGAACGTCTAGGGGGTTTCGGAGATCCCGAGGTCAAAGAGCTATTGCTATCCAAGCTGAAGGCCATGGCTACGTGAGCACATCCACTCATCTAGGACAGGTGTTCATGTGACCGAGAACATCGCCGAGACACTCCAAGAGCTGACACTCACTATCATGAAAACGGTGCAAGAAGGAGTATCAAAAGGTGAATTTCAGCCCGAGAAAGAACTCGCTTTTCGCTGGAAGCTCCAGAATTTCCGATACACTGACGCTGGCATCACCCAATCACAAGCCCGGGGAGATTATTTCACAAAAGAGTCCTGGTTTAGAGCTTCTCTAAAAGTGCTAGAGCGAATCAAGCAGACGAATTCTTACTCAAACAGCCACGAGCAACTGCGCAAGACCTTCGGGGACGACGTGAAATTCACTAGCGGCTTAGAAACCTTTGCAGATCAAGTCATTCATTCGTGCTTCTACGAACCCCTGACTAAGGACGCCAGAATCAACTCGCTCATTGCCAATTTCCTGAAAGACCTAAGAAGAGAACCAGTCAAGTATGGAGCGGAAGTTGAACTCGACGGGATAGTTCTGAGACCCGAAACAATTGAACTAGACTTTGGAATCACACTGAGGCAACCAAAGATTGAAGACCTTGAAAAGGAAATGCCCGCGTATGTTCCAATGGCGCCTAACTTTCTCCTCCCGAACCCATCCGCGTATCTGACGATCGAGTTTCTTGGGAGAGCGGCTAGAGAGGTGCAGATTAAGGTTGAACGTGCAATTACGACCCTCCGCTTGTTCAGAGTCGGCAGCGTGAAGTATTCGTCGTATCGCATGTATTCCGATTCTGTCACGGACATGATGGCAAGAGGAACGCTGAGATCCCACAATGAAGAACCCGCACTTGATAAATACGTGGTTACGGTTGAAGAGGCAACTAAGCTGAGAAAGTTCTGGCATGCAATAGCTGACTATCTTCCGCCAGCACTCTTCGAATTCGACCAAACAAAAGCAGATCATCTGACAATCGCGTACACCCGTTACAGCGACGGCCTGCTCCAGAATGGGGTCATTGAGAGAAGAATTGCAAATGCAATGATGGGAATGGAGTCGCTGTACCTCAAACGAGGTGAAACGCAGGAACTAGCCTATCGTCTCGGCGTCAGAGTTGGCAAGCTACTTTGCATGCTGGGATTCGATCACCATGAAGTCAAGAGGAACCTTAGCGATGCATACCGGATAAGGAGCCTCTTCGCACATGGAAGTCAACTTAGTTACAAGGAGAAGAGAAAGCTCGAACTGAAGTACAAGACCCTCAAGAACCTCCTTGTAACAGTTCTTGATTACCTCAGGATTTCTATCATAGTGGCGATTCTCTTGAAAAAAGGCAAAGACGAGCTCATAGACATTCTAGACGATTCTCTGATTGACAATCAGAAGGAAGACCAATTGAGGTCGTTGCTCTCTAGCACCAAAGGCGTGATTGGGTAATTATTTAGGCTCATGGCTATGAAATCATGCCAAAACTCAAAACACCCACAGCTGAAACCGCGCGCCCGCCGCCGCCGAACTCACGTTCCTGTCAGCTGAATTGGCGGTTGCTTTGTTGACGGCGGGGAGAGTTGAAATCGGCTGCTGTGATTTGGAATGGCGGATGCGGCGACGTGTAAGATTGTAAGATACAAGAATAGGCGTCTGCGGTGCCGGCGCAGTCAAACGTTACAAATGAAAGAATGATGGTACCGGCTACGGAATATCATTCACGGATTCACAAACAGAAGAGCTGTTGCAGTCTACGATTACCGGTAAGCTCTGAAGAGATGAAACGCCAACGCACTGGCCGTAGACATCGCCAGACAATACTACCGGCACCAGACTTCCATAACAAACCGCCGTGATATTCCAAGCTGCACAATCATCGCCGCTGCTTCGCCACCTCCCTGTCTCAACATTTCCGGTTGGGGTTACATGGGCGTGTAAGGCGGCGGCGAGCGGAGAGCGGTTTCAGGCGGGAGTGGTTCGAGTTTTGGTATCATGTACAAACATGTGGATGCAGGATGGAGAATTTATTATCGCCGATTTGGGTGTGCAATTGTCGCACTTCACTTCGGCGCAAGCCGAGATATGACAAAGCTAAGATCTGATGTACTCGACCGTTGATCTGTGTTGGTAATCGAATCGTTGGAAATCAGCTGAGGTGCCGAGATTATGTAGGTATGACTTAAATAGATTCCTAGTTACCTATATGCAACCATCCTTTAAATAGATTCGAGGTTACCTAGGTAATGCCCCGCGGCCAAATCCAAGATAGGATCATTAGAGTACTCCTCGTCAACCCGCAGGGAACCCTAACACGGTATCGCATTTCGATGCTAGCCAACTGCTCTTGGCAATGGGTTTTGGAACTCCTTCGAAAGCTAGAAAGGATGGGATTAACGAAGGGAACGGCTGTAGTAGATTATTCTGGCCTGATACGGTACTGGCTAAAGACAAGATTGCAACGTGATTTTCGAGACTATATGTTGCAAGATCCATTGGATCTAATTCAGCGTTCCGACTTAACCTACGCGTTAACCACCTACCAAGCAGAAAACATGATTCAACATTATCTGTTTCCATCCCGGACTGATGCTTATGTTCTGTCTGAGGACTTGGAGAAATGGCAGAAGCAGATACTAGATGCAGGAGGCTTAGTGGGAAGAGGAAACTTCCGACTTCTCCTGGCCGATAGTTACGCTCTTTACGGTGCTCTAGGAAGTTCAGGCTACAAGATCGTATGTCGCCCTCAACTGATAGTCGACTTGTTGGCCGAGGGAGGCCCAGCGAAGGAAGCCGGAGAACTTTTGCTGCAAAAGGTGACTTCACATCCTCTATCAACCGTATGAGACTGAGATCTCTAGAAAGATCCTGGTTTCAGTAGCTGATGTGCTAGGAAGCCCTCCATGCGTGTTGGGCGGATGGGCAGTTTACAAGATCGTCAACGAATCTTTCAGTCGTAGTATGGGACGAGACTACCTAGGATCACGAGACATAGACCTTGGCTTTCACCTCGATGCCAATGCTTCTACTTCGGAACTCAAGAAATCCGATTTTGCTGCGGCAGTTAACGCTCTTGAATCTAATGGCTTTGAGTCAGTTGGTTTCAGACTAGTCAAGCACTTTGACGTTGATTCACGCCAAGAGCTGACTCCTGAGCAGGCTAAGCGGAAGCCATCTTATGATCTGTTTGAAGTTTATGTCGACCCCATAGTCGACACGATTCCTTCGAATGCCCAAGCTGCCTTCGGTTTTGTGCCAATTGATGAACCCGTTCTTTCCTTTGTGTTCCAGCAAACTGGTGGACAGTCCGCACAGATTTTCGGCAAAAAGGTCGTTCTACCGCTTCCGCATCTTATGCTTGCAATGAAATTCCATAGTATGCCTAACAGAGACAAAGAGCATAAAATGATCAAGGATTTGGCAGACATCTATGCTCTAGCTTGGCATAGTCCCACAAAATTAGACGATTTGAAATGGCAAATGGAAACAATTGTGAGCAGAGAGGAGAGAAGGAAAGTTCTGATGAATATCACAACGGAACATGTCGACCTCGCATCTCAAGCCACAGGGGTCGACTCCGGCGAAATACAGCGAGTTCTCACCGAGTTGAAGAACTAGATTCCAGTGCAGTAGAATAGACAGCCTGGTTCATTCATTCAGATCCCTAGCAGCTTCGTTTTCGCAGTCATTACTCTGATGATCATCCTCCTCTATCATCATCTTCATCATCATTGTCGTGCTCATCATCATGATAGCAATCATATCCGCGGTGGGAATGGTGGTGGCAGTGGGAATGGTTGCGGGCATGGTCGTGGGAGTGGTGGGAGGATTAGGAGGAGCAATAGGAGGAGGAATAGTAAGAGGAGCCATGACGGTTGTAAAGATTATCCTTGGTAGGACTGAGAATTGCTCGACGAGATACTTCTAGCCAGGGATGGAAGAAGGCAACTCATCATGCCCGGAGGTCTGTGGGTGCGAACGTAGCCATAGCCTTTAGCTTGGATCGCAGGATCTCCTTGAACTCCGGATCGTCCACGAGGCGGTCATTATGTTATCGGTTTTCGACTCTTCTTCGTGCAATTGCATCGCCGTTTTCATATCTAACGGAGAGCCGCATCGTGAGCAGAAGCTGCTGGTAGGCGAGTTTGACTCCTGACAGCGCAAGCACGTCTTGATTCTTAGCTTGTGCTCTTCGCTGTTCACTTCATCCTCGGTCTTGATGCCGTTTAGCTTGAACAATGCGTTGTCTATGTTTCTGCCTGACAGGTGCACGTAGGTTGACGCCATTCTGGAATCGCCTACCCATCCGAGATATTCCTTCATCTGAGCTTCCGTTAGAACGTTCGCGAGGTTCGAGGCCCTAGCGTGTCTGAAGGAGTGGGGATTCACATGCTTGCCTATGCCAACTCGCTTGACGGTGACGGATAGCATCTTCCTGAATGGATAGTATTGAAGTGGCTTGGTTGAGTTGGCGGATTCGAAGCTTGTCCACAAAGGAGCCTCGAGATCAAGCCTCGAAGGATGATGGTTCAACCATTCCGACAATGCCTTCGCTGAGAAGATTATTCGTACTCTTCTGGGACCTGTTTTCCCTTTGACAATCATAATCGCTCCATGTGTGTCAAATTGCACATCGCCGACTTTCAGAGTGAGGATCTCTCCGACTCTGCATCCGGTCTCGTACAATACGAGTATGAGCGCGCGGTCTCGTTGGTTCTTACAGGCTTCAGCGAGTTTCTTCACTTCGTCTTCTGTTAGAAGATGTTCCGGCAGAATCTTGTGATTATTCTTCCGGGTGGCCTTCATCCACTTCACTTCGGCTGGATAATCATCCTCGGTGTTGCGGAGCCACTTGTAGAATCTCTTGATACATTGCTTCTCCGACAGTTTCGTATCGTAGGCTGTGTCCTCTTTCTCGAGGTCTGATACCACAGTGACCATGTCAGTTTTTGTTGTGCGATAGAATTCTTTGCCTAGTAGCCTCGAGATCTTTCTTAGTACGTATACGTAGCTGACCTGTCTTGGTATGCTTAATCCTTCGGCGCGGATGTACTCGAGAAATTGCTTGATCTTCTTACGATTGCTCTCGAGAACTTTCCTGTCCCTCTCTAGGTTCGAGAGGGCTACGGCGAGCCTTTGATCATAGTGGTGGATATCTGAGACCGGTTGCACGGTCATGAGTAGAAAACTCGAGGACTGCGGGACATAAGAGGTGTGCAAACTGAACGTAAGGTTTGGTGCGGCCGCCGGTATTCGCACTCAATTGGGTGTGCGTCCCCTCTGCCTTCACGGCGAGGAGCCTGGGAGTAACACCCATATAGGCCCAGATACCTGTAGATATCTAGAGCCATAATGAAGCGCATCCTGCTCTCAATAACCGAGGAAATGGAGGTCGCCTTGGAGTACGAACGACGAAAACGTATGCTTGCCTCAATACCCGAAACCGCGAGAGCAGTAATGGCAGACTACTTGACTGGCAAGACCGGCGTACCCTTCGAAATCGACCGATGCCCAGAGTGTGGACACAAACCGATGAGAAAGGACCCCGGAGATGAAGACTGGAAGTGTCCGAACTGCGGATTCCAAGGTGTCTTGGTGGGATGAGGTCGTAGCTATGTGTAGGGATCATTTGACGAACCGGCGAATTCTTCATTCGCATCGGTAGTAGCGGGCCCGGTGGTACTTGCCCCTAACTAGGGGCAGATACCGTCTTCCAACTACTCCAAGAAGGCACCCTCCCATCAAACCCAAGTCCTTTCGTCACAGGACAATCCGTCAAACCCTGGTCCGACTCTAGTCCACTGCCTCCGGACCCACCACAAACTCTGTCCAAGTCCCTTTCTCATTAGCGCAACGATTAGCTAGATACTTCGTGCGTGTATGTGTACGTAGGCCGATGTTCCGAGTGGCCTATTGAGGGTACTCGTTGCGGATACTCTAACCGCCTCGTGCACCTACCCAGTCTTCTCAAAGATCAGGCCAGTGGTCACGAATGTAAGCCGTTGCCTCACGCACATCCAGCGGTTGGGAAGTGTTGCCTGACCG
>Ga0315282_10008771_pt1 | contig 16274 bp, 16 predicted proteins | sample YL17G07_20_MG_FD_203693 | JGI IMG/M metagenome (GOLD analysis project Ga0315282, IMG submission 203693) | Sediment microbial communities from Yellowstone Lake, YNP, Wyoming, USA - YL17G07_20 | ecosystem: Environmental > Aquatic > Freshwater > Lake > Sediment | place: USA: Wyoming | collected...
GCCTTCACCGGCGAGGGCTTCGCGCCGGGCGAGACCGTGCGGGTCTACCTGGAGCAAGCCAGCTCGCGGGAGCAGGTGGCGGCGTTCCCGGCCGGGGCCGACGGCGCGTTTCAGGGAGCGGGGGCCTACGCCGTGCCCGGCGAGGCCGCGACCGGGAAGCTGCGCTTCGTCGCCGTGGGCGACCAGAGCCGCGTTCCGGTCAGCCAGGACTTCGCCGTGCAGGCGCCGAGCGCCTGGGCCGAGCTGAGCGCCTATTCCGGCCCGGCAGGCGCGCCGCCGAGCTTCCGGGGCAAGGGCTTCGCCCCCGGCGAGCATGTCGAGGCCCACCTGGGCGCCGCGAACGGCCCGGTCGTGGGGTCGGCGACGGCCGACCGGCAGGGGAGCTTCGATTGGGCCGGGCCCCTGGCGCTGCCGGCCGGCCAGGTCGGGCCGATCCGGCTCTACGTAGTCGGCGCGGCGAGCCGGACGAGCGCGGAGGCCGAGTACGACGCGGTGGCGGCTTCGGCCGCGGCGGGCCGATGAGACACCAGTACGCGGCCAGCGCATCACGGATCGCCCACCAGGTGCGGGTCTCCCTGCTGGGACCGCCGGGCTCGGGAAAGGGGACGCAGGCCGAGCTGCTCGCCCGGCGCTTCGCGCTGCCCCATGTCGACACCGGCGCGCTCCTCCGGGCCGAGGTCGCGGCCGGCGGGCCGCTGGGCCAGGTGCTCGCCCGATACATTCCGGAGGGGCTGCTGGCCCCGGACGAGCTGGTCATCCAGGTCATCCTGCGTCGGCTGAGGCAGCCCGACGCCCGGGCCGGCTTCATCCTCGACGGCTTCCCGAGGTCTCTCCCCCAGGCCGAGAGGCTCGACGCCGCGCTGCAGGCCGCCGGCCGACCGCTCGCGGCGGTGATCCTCCTGCGGGTGAGCGAGCAGGTCCTCTGGCGGCGTCTGCTCCACCGCGTCGTCTGCGACCACTGCGGCTCCGTCTTCAACGAGCTGTCCAAGCCGCCTCGTCCGGGGCAGATCTGCCCGCGCTGCCAGACGCCCATCGAGCTGGTCGGCGGGCAGCCGAAGTGCCGGCACTGCCCCGAGCCCATTCGCCGCCGAGCAGACGACCGCCCGGAAGCCATCGCGCAGCGGCTGCGGGTGTACCAACGCGAGACGATCCCGGCGGTGGAGCACTACCAGGTGTTGGGCATCCTCCACGAGGTGGACGGCGAGGGGCCGGAGGACATGGTGTTCAGGCGAATCCTGGACGTGCTGAGTCAGGTTCCGGCGAGCTGATCGATCGCACGGTTCGCCAGCAGGTCTGCCTGCAGGTTGTGCTCGCGGGGCACGTGCCGTACCGAAGCTGCCTTGAGTTGGGCGAGGAGAGACTGCGCCCGCCGGTAGTAGTGGGCGAGACCGGGGTTACGCACTCGGTAGACGCCCCGCAGTTGCCTGACCACCAGCTCGCTGTCGAGCGCGACGTCGACGGTGTCCGCGCCCATCTCCATCGCGGCCTCGAGCGCCAGGATGAGGGCGGCGTACTCGGCCTGGTTGTTGGTGGCGAACCCGAGGTACTGGCAGATCTCCCGGACCACCTGGCCCCGCTCGTCCCGGAGGATGGCGCCGGCCCCGGCGGGCCCGGGATTCCCGCGCGAGGCGCCATCGCTCAAGATGCTGAGCTTCACGTCGCGCTCAACGCTCGGCGAACAGGACGCGCCCGCAGCTCGGGCAGTAGACGAGCTCGCGCCCCGTCCGGGCGTGCTGGACGATGCTCATCGGCAAGGAGATGTGGCAGCCCTGGCAGGTGTTCCGCTCGATCCGAGCCACAGCCCGGCCGCGCTTGGTGCGGCGCAGGTCCTCGTAGGCCGCCAGGAGGCCGGCCGGGACCACCGCGGCAGAAGCCTGGCGGCCCTGCCTCAGTTGGACGAGCCGCGCGGCGAGCTCGGCCTGCCGGTCGGCCAGCATTCGCTGCTCCTCTTCCCACTCGCCGACGATCCGGCCCAGCTCTTTCTGGCTTGCCTCCGCCTCGGCCTGGGTCTGCTCGACCTCGGCCATGACCTCCAGGATGCGGTCCTCGACCTCGCTGCGGTTCCTCTTGAGGTTCTCCACGTCGCGCCGGAGGGCGTCGAGCTCCTTGGGGTTGCGGACCTGGCCGCGGTACAACCGCCCCTCTTCCCTCCCGATCTTCTCGCTCAGCCGCTCCACTTCCCACTCCAGCTCCTGCTGGGCGGTCTGCAGCTCGTGGAGTTTCCGACGGATGTCGTCCAACTGCTGGCGCGCGCCCGCGAGCCCCTCCGTCTCGCCGATCCTCGCCTCGACCCCTTCGATCTCCTGGGTGAGGGCGTCGACCTCCAGGTCGATCGTCTGCAACTGGTAGAGCGTTCGCGCTTCGTTCAAGGGCGCCTCCCGCGGAGCCGCGCAGCCCGCCAAGACGGCTTGACGCCGGCCCCGGGCCACATCACCACGGATATTAGCACGGAGGGCGGGGCCGGCGCAAGCAGCCTGCACGCCTGGCTGGGCCGTAGCCACGAGCGGATTGACAACCGCCCCAGCCTGTAGTATAGTCGGGCGGAAGTCAGATCGCGTCCTCTCCGTCACCCATCGCCGCGGGCCTAACGGCTCCTGGCTCCGCCGGTCTGGACGCTGTGTCTCTTGTGAGGAGGTGATGACGGGGGGGCAGCGCCCCGGAGTACCGCAGGAGCCGTGGGTGGTTGGGCTCGGACGTCGCTCGACTGCCACACCGTGCGCGAGGCCCGCCCCTGACCCAGCTTAGCGTGACTCAGGTGCTCCGGTCGCGGGCCAGTCGACTCGGGTTCTCCACGCTGCCCCCGGCGCGGGTTCATCTGGCGCTCTCCCGGTGTCTTCGGTTCCCCGGCGATCGTCGTCCTGCTTACCGCGCGTACCTGAGCGTGCCGTCCACGGGCTCGAGCCATCTAGCCATTTGGTTAAGGAGAGGTCAGCGATGCAAGTCCGCAAGCTTACCAGTCGCCGCGAGTTCCTGAGGCTCAGCGCGCTTGGCGCGGCGAGCGCCGCCATCCTGGCGGCCTGCGCGCCGGCCGCAGCCCCCACGCCGACCCCCGCGCCTGCCGCCCCCAAGCCGGCCGAGCCGACGAAGCCGGCGCCCGCCCCGGCTGCCACGACCGCCCCCGCGGCGAAGCCGACCGAGCCGGCCAAGCCCGCCGCCGGAGCCTCGCCCACCACGGCCGCCAAGCCTGCCGCCGTGACCGCCACGCCGACCGGGCTCAAGAACGTGCCCAGAAACCGCACTTTGAAGGTCGTTCACGGCGGCACCGAGAGCAAGCACAAGGACTGGGACGTCTGGAACCCGTACGTCGTCGGCGGCACCCACCAGGCCCAGCAGGGCCTCCTCTACGAGCCCCTGGCCTACTACAGCGCCTTCGCCGACAAGGAGTACCTCTGGCTGGCCTCGGGCTACGAGTACAGCTCCGACCTGAAGCAGCTCACCATCAAGACCCGATCCGGCATCAACTGGAGCGACGGGCAGCCGTTCAGCGCCGAGGACGTCGCCTACACCTTCAACACCCTGAAGGAGCTTGGCCCCAAGGTCAAGTGGGGCATCGACGTCCAGCAGGTCCTGGAGGACGCCAAGGCGGTCGACCCGAACACCGTCGTCCTCAAGTTCAGGACCCCAAGCCCCCGGTTCTTCGACCTCGTCACCTACAAGTACGACATCGGCGTCTACATCGTCCCCAAGCACGTCTTCAAGGACCAGGACTGGAGCAGCTTCAAGCACTTCGACCCGGCCAAGAGCTGGCCGGTGACCACGGGACCCTGGAAGGTCGCCTTCTCGGCGCCAGAGCAGAAGGTCCTGGACCGGCGGGACGAGTGGTGGGCGGACAAGGCCGGCCTGGCGAAGCTCCCGCGCGTGGAGCGAATCATCAACATCCCGTTCGTGGCCGACCAGCAGACTGCCCAGGCCCTGATCACCAACGAGGTAGACTACTCGTACGGCCTGCAGCCGGCCACCTTCGCGACCATCTTCGCCCAGAACCCCAAGATCATCACCCACTCGGGCCAGAAGCCGCCCTACGGCTACGTCGACTGGTGGCCCATCTCGCTGTGGGTCAACAACAGCAAGCCTCCCTTCGACGACCCCGACGTGCGCTGGGCTCTGAGCTACTACATGGACCGCCAGGCGTGCGTGGACGTCGGGTGGGCCGGCGCCAGCTCCATCTCCAAGATGCCGATGCCGAGCTACCCGGCTCTCCAGCCCTACGTCGACTCGATCAAGGACCTGCTCCAGCAGTACCCCACCGACAAGTACGACCCGAAGAAGGGCGACGAGATCATGCAGAAGAAGGGGTACAAGAAGGACAACGCCGGCTTCTGGGTGGACTCGAAGGGCCAGCGCATCAAGCTCGAGGTCATGGGCGCGGGGTCGTCGGGCACGGCCCTCGGGCCGGTCGTCGGCGAGCTGCTCAAGCGCGCTGGCATCGACGCTGCCTACAGCCAGCCGCCCGACGCGAGCACCCGGTTCAGCAACGGCGAGTACACCGGCATGATCTCCGGCCACGGCGGGAGCATCCGCGACCCCTACAACACGCTGCGCCTCTACCAGAGCGCGAGCACGACCGTGACCGGCGGCATGGTCAACAGCTCCCGCTTCAAGAACGAGGCCTTCGACAAGATCGTCGACGAGGTCGCGATGACCCCGATGACGGACAAGGCGAAGCTGGTCGACCTCTTCCGCAAGGCGATGGGGATCTGGCTACCGGCGCTGCCCGACATCCAGCTCACCGAGTTCCACCACCGGATCCCCATGAACACGACCTACTGGAAGAACTGGCCGACCGCCGAGAACCCCTACATCAACGGCGCCTCCTGGCACCTGACCTACGCGATCTGGCTCTGGAACCTCGAGCCGACCCAGTAGGAACCTGCCCTCACCGCTGGCCCCTCTCCCGCTCCGCGGGAGAGGGGTGCCGAAGGCGGAGTGAGGGTCGACCCTTGGCGGAGCGCTGGATAGGGGGAGACTGGTGCTTCTCAGCTACTTGCTCAAGCGGATCGGACTCTTCTTCCTCATCGTCTGGATCGCGGCGACCGTCAACTTCTTCCTGCCCCGGATCTCCGGCCAGAACCCGGTGCAGGAGAAGCTGCAACAGCAGGCGCTGATGGGCGGCTACATGCAGGCCGGCCTGCAGGAGATGGTCAAGGAGTACGAGGCGAAGTTCGGCCTGGACAAGCCCCTCTGGCGGCAGTACCTCGTCTACCTCGGGGACATGGCCCGGCTCAACTTCAACTACTCGATCTCCAACTACCCGCGGACCGTGCTGGAGATGATGACCGAGGCCATCCCCTGGACGATCGGGCTCCTGAGCATGACCACCATCCTGGCGTTCACGCTGGGCACGCTCCTGGGGGCCCTGCTCGCCTGGCCGAAGACGCCGCACTTCCTCAAGTGGTTCTTCCCGCCGCTGATTCTCCTGCACGCCATCCCCTACTACCTGCTGGGGCTGGTGCTCATCTATCTGCTGGCCTTCCAGGTGAAGATCTTCCCCATCTTCGGCGGCTACACCGCAGGAACGGTCCCCCAGTTGACGCTCGGGTTCGTCGGCGACATCGCCACCCATTCGGTCCTGCCGTCCCTGGCGATCATCCTGGTCGCCATCGGCGGCTGGGCGCTCGGGATGCGGGCCATGATGATCACGACCGAGGGCGAGGACTTCATGACCTTCGGCGAGGCCAAAGGGCTGAAGAACGCAACCCTCTTCATGCGCTATGCGTTGCGCAACGCGCTGCTGCCGCAGACCACCTCCCTGGCGCTGGCCCTCGGCCACATCATCTCGGGCGCCGTGCTGGTCGAGACCGTCTTCGCCTACCCGGGCATCGGCACGGTACTCTACCACGCCATCCGCGAGAGCGACCACTACCTCATCCAGGGCATCGTCTTCTCGGTCATCGTGACGCTCGGCATCGCCACGCTGATCCTCGACCTGATCTACCCGGTCCTCGACCCGCGCATCACCTACAGGAGGGCGTGAGATGGCGAGTGGCTCGACGCAGATGCCGCAGGCCCTCCCGGCGGGCGAGGCCCGAAGCCTTGTGCCCGACTGGGTGGGCAGCTTCCTCAGCTACCTCCGACGCAACCCCACGATGGTCGCCGGGCTGCTGGTGCTGCTCGGCATCTTCCTGTTCTGGACGATCGGCTCCCTGACCGTGGACATCCAGCGCGCTCGCCCGCTCTCGGTCCGCGTCATGCAGCCGCCGCAGGCCGGCCTGCCATTCGGCAGCGACCGCGCGGGGCGCGACCTCTTCGCGTGCGCGATTGCCGGTATTCCGATGACGTTCCGGATCGGGCTCATCGCCGGGCTGCTGGGGGTCGGGATCGGCACGGTCCTCGGCTTCTTCTCGGCCTACTACGGTGGCGCGGTCGACACGGTCATCCGGACCATCGTCGACGTCGGCCTGACCATCCCGGGGCTGATGATCCTCATCATCATCGCCACCTCGTTCCGGGGTGGCCTGACGGTCGAGCAGATGGCTCTGGTGGTCGCCACCCTCGCCTGGCTCAACCCGACGCGGACGATCCGGTCTCAGGTGCTGACGCTCAAACAGAGGGCCTACGTCCAGGTGGCCCGACTCTCGGGCATGGGTGGGCCCGAGATCATCTTCAAGGAGCTGATTCCCAATCTGCTCTCCTACCTGGCCGCCGCGTCGGTCAGCGCGATCTCGGCGGCGATCCTGGCCTCGATCGGCCTGGAGGCGCTCGGGCTCGGACCCATGGACTCGCCGACGCTGGGCATGACGATCTACTGGGTCATCTACTACGCCGCGCTGATCAACGGCTGGTGGTGGTGGTGGGCGCCGCCCATCGCCATCATCTCGCTGCTGTTCATCGGGCTGTTCCTGGTATCGCTCGGGCTGGACGAGCTAGCCAACCCACGCCGCCGCCGGGCAGTATGACGATTCACAGGATGTACAGGGTTGGGCAGGATATGCAGGATAGGTAACCAAGTCGCAGTCAGGCTATGAAACTCGCCGGAGTCACCTACCGCCTGACGTTGCCTTCTCATCTCATCCTGTACATCCCGCCTATCCTGTCCATCCTGTGAGTCGTGCCTACACGAAGTCGGCGAAGGCCGCGTCGACCTGCTGGCGGGCGGTCTTGATGGCCTCGCGGACCCGGGCGAGGGTCCTGGCGTCGGCCCGGAAGACGCGGCCGCCGGCGAAGAGGGAGCGGGCGAGCTCCATCAGCTCGGCCTGCAGCTGGCGCTGCTCCTCTCCGCCGAGGCCGTGGAAGATGCCGCGCCAGTGGCGCCCCTGGAACTGCCGCCAGGCACCGCTGGCCGCCTCCTGATTCTGCTCCAGGTAGGCTCGCCCGGACTCGGTCAGCTCGTAGACTCGGCGCTCGTCGCGCGTCTGCGAGCGGACGTAGCCGATGTCCTCGAGCATCTGGAGCGTGGGGTAGATCGTTCCAGGGCTCGGGGTGTAGGCGCCCTGCGAGCGACTCTCGATCTCCCGGATGATCTCGTACCCGTGCTTCGGCCCATCCTTCAGGACGCTCAGAATGAGGTACTTCACGTCTCCCCGGTCGACACGACGCCCGGGCCCCCAGCCCCTCCAGGGGCCGGACCGGAGCCACTCCTCCCAGGCCTCGTCCCAGGCGCCGCCGAACGCGCCGAATACCCCGAAGGGTCCACACCGACCGCGCATGGCAATCCTCCAGAACGCGACGCATCGCAACGCATCGCGATATATCGAGATATATTGTACTCGTCCCGCGAGCGCCGTCAAGCCCCGGCCGGCACGGATTGGCCGGAAGTGCTACAATGTTGCCGGTGCCGGCTGACCCGGATCGCCCGAGGACGTGGATGGGGGGAGCCTTGCGGACGTACGAAGGAGGAGCCACCGACCCCGGTCGGGTTCGGCGGAACAACGAGGACCACTACGGCTGGCGAAAGCCGGCGTCTCCAGCCGAGGAGGCGTGGGGCATCCTTTACGCCGTGGCCGACGGCGTCGGGGGCGAGGCCGCTGGCGAAGCCGCCAGCCAGATCGCAGTCGAGACCTTCCTGCGCGCCTACCACGCGGCCCCGGCCGAGGACCCCCGCGGCCGCCTTCGCCACGCCGTCCGGCAGGCCAACGCCGCGGTCTACCGGTCCGGCCGCGACGACCGTCGGGCGACCACGCTCGTGGCCGCCGCCGTCGTCGGCGACGTCCTGCACGTGGCCAACGTCGGCGACAGCCGCCTCTACATCGTCCGGGGAGACGCCATCACGCAGATCAGCCAGGACCACTCCTGGGTCCAGGAACAGGTGCGCGCGGGTCTGCTCCGGCCCCACGAGGCCAGGCGGCACCCGCGCGGCAACGTCATCACCCGCTGGCTGGGCCAGCCCGAGGTGGAACCCGACCTGTTCGCGCTCGAGCTGGAGCCCGACGACCGTATCGTCCTCTGCACCGACGGCCTCGTCCGTCACGTCGACGAGGAGAGGATCCGACGGGTCGTCCAGAGCCGGGCCGAGCAGGCGGCAGCAGGCGAGCTCGTCCGCCTGGCCAACGAGGGGGGCGGGACCGACAACGTGACCGTCGTCGTGGTCCGGATCGGCGCCGAGCCCGCCGACGACGAGGCCACGCTGTCTTGCCTGCCAGTGGAGCCACGGCCGGCGCCTCAGAGGCGCTGGTGATCACAGATGCGTGGCGCACGCGCCGGGCGCTCTCGGCGGCCCTTGCGGCCGGCTCGGCCCGGAGCCTATAATCCCTGTGAGCCGCCAGCGTTCCCGGCGGCGTTCCCAGACACGACTCAGGAGGCGGCACGTGGCCGCGGCTTCAGGAGGTCAGCGAATGGCAGTACTGGTTACCGGCGGCGCCGGCTACATCGGCCGGTGGCTGGCACGCGAGCTCGTCGGGCGGGGGATCGAGACCGTGGCCCTCGACCGGGTGGCGCCCGATCCGGCATCGCCCCTGGCCCTGCCTTCGGAGGTCAGCTTCGTCGAGGGCGACGTGACCGACCGCGAGGCGATGGTGGCCGCGGCGCGCCAGCGACCCTTCAGCGCGATCGTCCACCTGGCCGGCATCGTGACGATGGGCTGCGAGCGCGACCCGGACCTGGGGATGCGCGTGAACCTGGGTGGCACCCACAACGCGCTGGAGGCAGCCCGGCTGGCCGGGATACCGCGGCTGGTCTTCGCCAGCACCATCTCGGTCTACGGGCCGAACGTGCCGCAGCCAATCTCGGAGGACGCGCCGGCCGAGCCCCTGACCTGGTACGGGCAGAGCAAGGTGATGGCCGAGCAGCTCGGGCTCTACTACCAGCGGCGCTTCGGGCTCGACTTCCGGGCGGCCAGGCTGGCCGCCATCGTCGGGCCGTTCCGCGTCGCCGCCTCCGGGTCGGCCACCATGTACACGTCGCTCATCCTGGAAAGGGCCGCGCTGGGCCAGCCCTACTACGTCGACGTCGACGAGCAGGCCGCGACCCCCATCTGCTACGCCCGCGACGCCGCCCGGGCGCTCGCGACGCTCGCGGCGGCCGAATCGGCGCCCCGGCGGATCTACAACGTCGGCACCTGCCGGGCTTCTGCGGTCGGGCTGCTGGAGATCGCGAAGCGCAAGGCGCCCGACGCCCGGATCGAGTTCCGTCCCGACCCGAGCATGGCCGCCGTCGGGCGCATCTCGTGGGGCTGGGAGCTGAGCGTCGAGGCGGTGGCCAGGGACCTTGGCTGGCGGCCAGCGTACTCGCTGGAGACGATGGCCGAGGACCTGATGGCGACGGCCCGCGGCGAGAAGCCCGCCTGACTCACAGGATGGACAGGATAGGTGGGATAGACAGGATAATGGGACGAGTGCCGGCCGAGGTGCTGCTGAGGTTCACGGCCGGCGTCTTCGAGAAGCTCGGGGTGCCGCCGGCCGACGCGGCGGCGGCCGCCGAGGCGCTGGTGCACGCCGACCTGATGGGCATCGACTCGCACGGCGTGGCCCGGCTGGCGACGCACCCGGGGTACGTCCGAGGGCTGCAGCGCGGCCTCATCGCGGCGCGGGCGGAGCTAAGGGTCGAGCACGAGGCCCCCGCGACGGCCCTGCTGGACGGAGGCAACGGGCTGGGAGTGGTCGTCGCCACGCGCGCGATGGAGCTGGCCATCGCCAAGGCCCGGGCGGCCGGGGCCGGCTTCGTCTCGGCGGCCAACACCCACCACTTCGGCATCGCGTCGCACTACGCGATGATGGCCCTGCCGCACGACATGATCGGCATCGCCATGACGAACGCCGCGCCCCAGGTGGTGCCGACGTTCGGCAGGCGGGCCATGCTGGGAACCAACCCCCTCAGCCTGGCCGCGCCGGCCGGCGCCGAGCGGCCCTTCGTCGTCGACGTCGCGAGCAGCGTCGTCTCCGCTGGGAAGGTGGACCTGGTCGCCCGGGCCGGGGGCGCCATCCCCGACGGCTGGCTGGTCGACCGGGAGGGCGTGCCGACGACGGACCCCGGAGCGCTCCGGAGCGGCGGCGCGCTCTTGCCGCTGGGCAGCCGGCCGGAGCTGGGGAGCTACAAGGGCTACGGCCTGGCCGTCGCCGTCGACGTCCTCTGCGGCGTGCTCTCGGGCGCGGGCTACAGCTCCGTCCTCGACGCGACGAGCTGGCGGACCGGGCACTTCCTGGCGGCGCTCCGGATCGACGCGTTCCGGCCGGCGGCGCAGTTCAAGGCGATGATGGACGAGATGATCCGGGGCCTTAAGGCGGCCGAGCCAGCGCCGGGCGCCGACCGGGTGTACGTCCACGGCGAGAAGGAGCTATCGACCGAGGAGGAGCGGCGGCGCCTGGGGGTGCCGCTGCATCGAGACGTGGTGGCCTCGCTCCGCGACCTGGGCGCCGAGCTAGGGGTGCCGTTTCCGGGGGGCTAGGGTGGTCCTCCTCAGCGTCGGAAGGTGCAGAGATGGCAACCGGAGAGCAGGAGGCACACCCCAGACCTGAGAGCGCCAGCCCCGACATCCGGCACCCGACACCCGACGCCCGCACTGCCATCCTCGCGCTGGACGTGGGCGAGGCCCGGATCGGGCTGGCCCGGTGGGAGCCGGGCCAGGTGGTGCGCGACGAGGGGGTGCTCCGCCGGACCTCGCTCGCCGAGGACCTTCGCCGGCTTGCCCACATCGTCGCCGAGCGGAACGTCGGCCGGGTCGTGGTGGGCCTGCCGCTGAACGTCGACGGGACGGAAGGACCGCAGGCCCGGCGGGCTCGGCGCTTCGCGGCGGCCCTTGCCAGGACGCTGGACGTGCCCGTGGTCCTGTACGACGAGGCGGAGACGACCGTCGAGGCGATCCGCGAGCTGGGATTCGGCGGCCGGCCCCTGACGCCGAGAGAGCGTGCCATGGTCGACGCCCGCTCGGCGGCGATACTGCTCCGCCGCTACGTCGAGGCCGGCGAGGCGGCCTCGGATCAGCCGCTCCCCAACCTGAGCTAGCCGAGGTGTAGCGACGATGCTGATGTCCCGAGCCGCCGGCGTGCTTCTCCATCCAACCTCCCTGCCCGGCCCTCACGGCATCGGCGACCTGGGGTCAGAGGCCTACCGGTTCGTCGACTTCCTCGCCGCCGGCCGCCAGCAGCTCTGGCAGGTGCTGCCCCTCGGCCCGGTCGGCTACGGGAACTCCCCCTACGCCGCCCGGTCGGCCTTCGCGGGCAACCCGCCGCTAATCTCCCTGGCTCGTCTCGCCGACGACGGGCTCCTCTCGCCCGCGGAGCTCGACTCGATTCCGGTAGCCCAGACCGGGCCGGTCGACTACGCTGCCGTCGAGACGACGAAGCTGGCGGCGCTTCGTCGAGCCTTCGAGGGGCTGGCGCGGGCCCCGGAAGCCCTGCGCGCCGAGTTCGCCGAGTTCCGGGAGGCCAACCGGGGCTGGCTCCGCGATTACGGCCTCTACGCCGCCCTCCTGGAGGTGCATCGGGGCGCGCCCTGGGTCGAGTGGGAGCCCGACCTCGCGCGACGGCGCCCGGAGGCCGTCGCCGAGGCCGAGGCGCGATTGGCCGGCGAGATCGAATTCCACTCGTTCGTGCAGTTCGAGTTCTTCCGCCAGTGGACCGCGCTCCGGGGGTACGCGCACGAGCGGGGCATCCGGATCGTCGGGGACCTGCCCATCTTCGTCGCGCACGACAGCGCCGACGTCTGGTCGCGCCCGGAGCAGTTCCGGCTGAAGCCCGACGGCCGCCCCATCGTCGTCGCCGGGGTCCCGCCCGACTACTTCAGCAAGACGGGCCAGCTCTGGGGCAACCCCATTTACAACTGGCGGGCGATGGCCGAGACCGGCTACGCCTGGTGGATCGATCGGGTCCGCGGGGCGCTCGCGCAGGTGGACGTGCTGCGCCTGGACCACTTCCGGGGCTTCCAGGCCTACTGGGAGGTGCCGGCGACCGAGGAGACCGCCGTCAACGGGCGCTGGGTCCAGGGGCCGGGCGAGAAGATGCTCGGCGCGCTGAGGGGTGCGCTCGGCGAGCTTCCCTTTATCGCCGAGGACCTCGGGGTGATCACCCCGCCGGTCGAGGCGCTCCGGCTCCGGCTTGGCCTGCCGGGCATGAAGGTCCTCCAGTTTGCCTTTGGCATCGGGCCACGGAACCCCTACCTGCCCCACAACTACGAGCGCAACTGCGTCGTGTACACCGGCACCCACGACAACGACACCACCGCCGGCTGGTTCGCGAGCGCCGGCGAGGGCACTCGCCACGCGGCTCGGCTCTACCTCGCCAGCGACGGCCGCGACATCGCCTGGGACCTCATCCGACTGGCCCTCGCCTCGGTGGCCGACTGGGCGATCGTCCCCCTGCAGGACCTGCTGAGTCTAGGCAGCGAGGCCAGGATGAACACGCCGGGCCGGCTCGGCGAGAACTGGAGCTGGCGCTACGAGCCCGGGCAGCTCACACAGGCCGTGGCCGACCGGCTGGCCGAGCTGACGGAAGTCTACGGCAGGGCGCCGGCCAGGGAGGAAGAAGAGGAGGGGCACGAGGCCGAGGTGGAGGTGGCGCCCGAGTGATAGCCTCCAGGCCACAGCACAACGGCTCGCGGGGGGTTCGCGAGCTCCGATGAGCCGACGGCGAAGACCCTTGCCGAATCTGGGGGCCGCCGCGGGCGTCAGACCCGCGGCGTGGCCGCGACCCTCTCGAGGTCGCACCGGGCGCTCAGCGGTGGGCCGGCCAGGCAGGCGCGGCGGCGCGTCTTGACCAGCCAACGCAGCACGCCGAACTGCCCCTCGGTGTAGTACTCCTCTCTCTCGCCAAAGAGTCGCCACGCCCGGTTCGGCACGAGGAGCCGCCGGGCTTCGAGGTCGGCCAACTCCTCTGGCCGCGCGCCGCTCTCCCGGAGCATCTCCGCTCTGCTGTAGCGCTTCACGGCAACTTCCTTACGCCTCGGCTGCTACCGCCTACTGGTGCCATGTTGCTGCGGTCTGGTCTCGCCTATAGTAACGGCTTTCCCGTGAGCAAATCACCACCCACGAGTAGCCAATTCGGGTGGGGTACTTTCGGGCTATTATCCACCAATCGGCGTAGACCGGGGCATGCCTGGCCAGCCCGCCCATCGCGGCGAAGAACAGGACCACACCGGGCGGCGTCATCGTGATGCTGGCGGCCATCAGGAGGTGCTGGCGCGGCTCGCCCGAATGCGGTTCCCGCCGACGCCCATCCAGAGGGCGATGTGGAGATGACCTCGGTCGTCCGGAAGTCGTTCGCCGGGCGTGACCGTTGCGGGTTGGGCCAGGCGCTGACCCAGACGTCGGCGAGCGTGCTATAATGGCTGTTGCCGAAAGCGGCCGACCGGCCAATACTCCAGGCTGGGCTCTCAGCCCGACGGCCGTGCCGCAGACCAGGGAGGTCCATCGTGATCGCAAGACCGGACAGAGTGCTCGACCTCAAGCGCAAGGCGGTGGAGGTCCGGCGGCTGATCCTGAAGTCGGTGCAGAAGGCCGGCGCCGGCCACATCGGCGGGCCCCTCTCCGCAACGGATATCCTCGTGGCCCTCTACTTCGACGTGCTTCGCGTCGACCCGGCCCGCCCCGACTGGGAGGATCGGGACCGGTTCATCCTGTCGAAGGGCCACTCCAGCATCGCGCTCTACGCGGTGCTGGCCCTCCGGGGCTACTTCCCCGTCGAGGAGCTCGCCACCTTCGACGCCATCAACTCCCGGCTGCAGGGGCACCCCGACATGACCAAGCTCCCGGGCCTGGATATGTCCTCCGGCTCCCTCGGCGTCGGCATCTCCCCGGGCGTCGGGATGGCCCTCGGGGCCAGGCTCAAGGGCAAGGACTTCCGAACCTGGGTGATGCTCGGGGACGGGGAGATCCAGGAGGGGCAGGTCTGGGAGGCCGCGTTCGTCGCCGCGCGTTACCAGCTCGACAATCTGGCCGCCATCCTCGACTACAACCGCCTCCAGCAGTACGGGTACAGCGCGGAGGTCGCCGCGAACACCCGGCGCCCGCGAGTCTCCATCGAGGACCCGGCGGCCAAGTTCGCCGCCTTCGGCTGGAAGACGCTGGAGATCGACGGCCACGATATGGAGCAGATCCTCGCGGCCTGCGCGGAGGCCCGGACGATCCGGGGGCGCCCGACGATCGTCGTCGCGAACACCGTGAAGGGCAAGGGCGTCTCGTTCATGGAGAACGACTACAACTGGCACGCCAAGGTGCCGAGCAGCGCCGAGCTGGACGCAGCTCTGGCCGAGCTGAACGCGGCGGAGCCGAGGGGGTGAGTGCGATGGCTGATCTGGTGGCGCAGCGCGAGGTCTTCGGGAGCACGCTCGTCGAGCTGGGCGCCGACTTCCCCGAGCTGCTGGTGCTCGACGGCGACCTGGCGAACTCCACCCGGGCCGAGCTGTTCGAGTACGGCTACCCCAACCGCTTCCTGGAGATGGGCATCGCCGAGCAGAACATGATGGGCGTGGCGGCCGGGCTCGCGACCCTCGGGTTCATCCCCTGGCTGAGCAGCTTCTCCGTCTTCCTGGTCAAGCGCGACCTCGACCAGCTCCGGGTCACGGTCACGCAGCCCAACCTCGGCGTCAAGCTCGGCGGCGGCTACTCCGGCCTCTGGACGGCCAAGACCGGCAAGACCCACCAGTCGGTCCAGGACCTCTCGGTGATGCGCTCGATGCCCAACATGACCGTCGTCGCGCCGGCCGACGGGGTCGAGCTGCGTCAGGCGATGCGCGCCGTCACCGAGCGCCCGGGCCCGGCCTACGTCCGCATCTACCGCGACCCCTCGCCGATCATCTTCGGCTCCGACTACCGCTTCGCCCTCGGCAGGGCCGTCGTCGTCCGCGAGGGCCGCGACGTGACCATCGTCGGGACCGGCGTGCAGACGGTTCGGGCCCTCGAGGCCGCGGACCTGCTGGCGAAGGACGGCATCTCCGCGCACGTCGTCCACCTGCCGACGCTCAAGCCGCTGGACGAGGGGGGCATCGTCGCGGCGGCGGCCCGGACGGGCGCGGTGCTGACCACCGAGGAGCATACCATCATCGGCGGGCTCGGCAGCGCGGTGGCCGAGGTGCTCGGCGAGCGGCACCCCACCAGGATGAAGCGCCACGGGCTGCAGGACTGCTACGGGGAGTCGGGCACTAACGACGCCTTGCTGGACAAGTATGGGCTGAGCGCCGCGCACGTCGCCGCGGCGGCGAAGAGCCTGCTTGCCGGGAAGAGATAGACGGCGACATCACGGCAGGTACATCTGGCAGGTCGAACGCAGTGTGATGCTCGTTCCTCCAACCACCTGCCCGACCATCGGCTCGTAGGGAACGCTGACGGTCACCCGGACGTAGGGCAGGGTGTCGGATGGGCTGCAGCTCTCCGGGTTCGAGGTGCAGAATGCAGACTGGACCTGGACCCCGGGGCCAAGCGCCCCGGTCTCCGCGGAGACCGCCGCGGAGACCGCCGCCGCGGTTTGCTGGATGTACCCGGCCCGAGCTCCGGCCCGTGCCCCCTCGGAGATCAGGTTGTAGGCCACGATCGCCCGACCCAGGTCCAGCGTGCCGAAGACCAGCATCAGGAAAACCGGCAGGGTCAGCCCGAACTCCACCACGGCCTGCCCCCGCCGGCCACTCCGCGAATCGGCTGGAGCAGTGGGGCCAGCCGCTCGCGCTGCACCAAGCCGTCCGGCACGCAGCCATCCAAGCACTATGCCAATCACCGGCGCCCTCCCACGAGCTGTGCCACCGGCGCCCCCGCGTGTGCGCTTGACCCGGCGGCGCGTCGCCACGCGACAGGTCGCCCCCGCATGCGTGGGGCCACACATTACAGCGCAGAGATCGGCGCTGCTGCCCTGATCCTGATCGGGATCGTCGTGTTCACCGGAATCGGCGCCAGCGGCGAGAACGTGTACACGACC
>Ga0315282_10008772_pt1 | contig 16272 bp, 16 predicted proteins | sample YL17G07_20_MG_FD_203693 | JGI IMG/M metagenome (GOLD analysis project Ga0315282, IMG submission 203693) | Sediment microbial communities from Yellowstone Lake, YNP, Wyoming, USA - YL17G07_20 | ecosystem: Environmental > Aquatic > Freshwater > Lake > Sediment | place: USA: Wyoming | collected...
CAAGCTCCTGCCCATCCAGCCCAAGGCCAAGCTCCAACTGGTGGCCGTGGACTACATCTACGAGCCGGACCAGCAAAGCCTCCTCAACCTGCTCCTGCCCTGGCTGATTCGCATGCAGATTTTCCACGCCTTGCTCGAAACCAGGGCCAGCGAACTCGGAGCCAGGATGTCAGCCATGGACCTGGCCACCCAAAATTCCGAGGATATGATCAGCACCCTGACCTTGAAAATGAACCGCGCCCGGCAGGAATCCATCACCAAAGAGCTGCTGGACATCGTAACCGGAAGCGAAGCGCTCAAGAAATAAAGGAGGATAGAGGAAATGAATGTGGGCAAAATATCGCAGGTGATTGGCGCGGTGGTTGATGTGTCTTTTGAAAGCGGGAACCTCCCGGAAATATACAACGCCCTGACCGTGTCCAATCCCGGCATTTCCAGTCAGCCGGATAATCTCGTGCTGGAAGTCGCCCAGCACCTGGGGGAAAACACTGTCCGCTGCATCGCCATGGACACCACCGACGGCCTGGTCAGAGGAATGGAAGTAAAGGACACGGGCATCGCCATCAAGATGCCGGTAGGCAAGGCCACGCTCGGCCGCGTCATGAATGTGATTGGCGAGCCCGTGGACAACCTCGGACCCATCGTTTCCGAGACGCGCTTCCCCATTCACCGGCACGCCCCCGAACTCGAGGAACAAAACACTCAGCTCGAAATGTTCGAGACGGGACTGAAAGTGGTGGATCTGCTGGAGCCTTACTTGAAGGGCGGAAAGACGGGTCTGTTCGGCGGCGCCGGCGTCGGCAAGACGGTCATCATCATGGAGCTCATCAATAACGTCGCCTTGAAACACGGCGGCGTTTCCGTTTTTTCCGGCGTGGGCGAGCGTACCCGCGAGGGAAACGACCTCTGGCTGGAAATGAAGCAGAGCGGCGTTATCTCCAAGACCGCGCTCATTTACGGGCAGATGAACGAGCCGCCCGGAGCCAGAGCCAGGGTCGGCCTGTCCGCGCTCACGGCCGCGGAATATTTCCGGGACGAGGAAAGTCAGGATGTGCTCTTGTTCATCGATAACATCTTCCGCTTCACCCAGGCCAATTCCGAAGTCAGCGCGCTCCTCGGCAGAATCCCGAGCGCGGTCGGGTACCAGCCCACCCTCGGCACTGACCTGGGAGAGCTTGAGGAAAGAATTACCTCCACCAAGAAAGGGTCCATCACCTCGGTTCAGGCGATCTATGTGCCGGCGGACGACCTCACCGACCCGGCCCCGGCCACAACCTTCGCGCACCTCGATGCCACCACTGTGCTTTCCCGGCAGCTGTCTGAATTGGGAATTTATCCCGCGGTTGACCCGCTCGATTCCACCAGCCGAATCCTGGACCCCCTGATTCTTGGCGAGGAGCACTACCGCACCGCGCGGGAGGTGCAGAGGATTCTCCAGAAATACAAGGACCTCCAGGACATCATCGCCATCCTGGGAATGGATGAGCTTTCCGACGAGGACAAGGTCACCGTGGCTCGCGCGAGAAAAATACAGAGGTTCCTTTCTCAACCCTTCCATGTGGCCTCGGAATTCACCGGCCGCCAGGGGCGATATGTGAAAGTTGCGGACACCATTCAGGGCTTCAAGCAGATCGCTGAAGGCAAAATGGACGAGCTTCCCGAACAGGCTTTCTATATGGTCGGCACTTTGGACGAGGCCGCGGAAAAGGCCAAAAAGCTGGCAGCGTAGCGGAGGAAAAAGTGGCGGAAAAATTTGCCCTCCAAATAATCAGCCCGGAGCGGGTGGTCTTTGAGGGAGAGGTGGACGCGGTCTATGCTCCGGGCGCAGAGGGCGAGTTCGGAGTCCTTCCCGGACACGCTCCGTACCTGGTCCAGCTCAAGGTCGGCGAACTCCGAATCCTCCAGAACAATAAGTGGACCTATGCCGCAGTCTCCGGAGGCTTCTCCGAGGTGGAATACAAGTCCATGAAAATACTCGCCGAGGCCGCAGAATTAAGCCATGAAATCGATATTGACCGCGCTAAAGCCGCCAAACAGCGCGCTGAAGAAAAACTGAAAAAAGAAAAAAAGACCGAAGACGATGAGTTCTCACTCGCTCAAGCCGCGCTCCAGCGCGCCCTCAACCGCCTCAAAGTCGCGGAAAGAAACGGGTAAAATACGTGATCACAGCCCTGGGGTATCTCAAAAACTCCTTGCAATTGAGGTGCGGTTGAGTCGGATTAAAAGAAGGAGTTTCCTGGCCGCGAGCGGTGCGGCTTTGCTCGCGCCGCTTGCCAAGGCCCGGCCTGTTTCGCCTCCCCAGCCAAGCTCGTTTTCGGCGTCGATCGTCATCGAGCGCGAACCCCTGCACGCTCTCACGCGCACTCATTACGGCCAATTCATCGAGGTCATAGGCCGACAGGTCAAGGGCGGGGTCTGGGCCGAGGGCGAAAGCAAGGACATGTTCCTGGGCGGCATCCGGCAAGAGCTTCTGGCCGAAATGCGCAACGTGAAGCCCGCGCTCATCCGCTACCCGGGCGGGTGTTTCGCGGCCCGTAGAGAATTGGGGTCAGACCTACACTTAATAGTTTAACTGCAACGCGCCTTTTATTTCAAAAAATGATTTCGGGGTCAGAGTTGACTTTAAGCTTTAATTATTATTGCATCAGTAATTATACAATAAAGCAAAGTTGAAAAATCAAGGTCTGACCCCAATTATGCGGCTGGAGGCGCGGGCGGGTCTTCGAGTTCGCTTTGATTGATTTTCCATTCCGGGGTGTCGGGCGCGAAACCTCGGATCATGGCTTTTCGGGTCTCGGCCATCAGTTTTTCCTTGCGCTCCAAATGGATGGCCGCGGTGTCAATGGGGTCCCCTACCCTTATCCTCACCAGTTTGGGCCGCTGGAAGCTGAATGAGCCTTTGGGCATCATTGACTGGGTGCCGGTGATGCTGACCGGAATGACCGGGACCCCGGCCTTGAGCGCGAGCACAAACCCTCCCTTTTTGAAAACGCCCAGCCTATGGTCCCTGCTGCGGGTGCCTTCGGGAAAGACAAAAATGCTGGTGCCCTTTTTGATCTTGTCCGCGGCCTTGTCCATGGCGCTGAACGCCTGCTTGGGGTTCTCGCGCTCAATGATGATATGGCCGGTGGCGACCACGGCCTGGCCGAAGATCGGGACATAAATAAGAACGCGCTTAATCACGAACCGGGCGGGCCGGGGAAGAAACGCTCCCAGGCATATCACATCGAAATAGCTCTGGTGGTTGCTCATAAAGACCACGGGAGCGGGAGGAATTTTTTCCAGGCCCAGGAGCTCAACTTTCACCCGGCTCAAAAACACAATCATCCTGCCCCAGTTGCGGGAGCAGAAAAAATACGAGAACCTGCCCCAGTCAAAGGGCAGCATGAGGAACAAAAGTCCTCCCCAGAAAATGGTGGCCAGGGCAATCACCAGCCACATGTAAATGGTGTATAAGCTCTTCATCTTTTTCAGCCTAATGCGCGAGCGAGCTTGCCCGCGGTTCAATTCTGTGCGAGCGATTTCAATCGCGAATCTCTTCTTGTATTATATGGTCTGTTATGATAAATTCAAAGGAAAAAATGGAGACAAAATCATGGGGAGCTTAAACAAGGTTATGTTAATCGGTCATTTAGGCAGAGACCCGGAAATACGCTATCTGTCCGAGGGGCAGGCTGTGGCCAATTTTACCATAGCCACCACCAGGGTCTGGACCGGAAAAGACGGCAAAAAGCAAGAGAAGACCGAATGGCACCGGGTGGTGGCTTTTCGCAGACTGGCCGAGATCATAGGCGAATATCTTTCCAAGGGCAAACAGGTTTATGTTGAAGGCCATTTGCAGTCCCGCGAATGGGAAGACAAGAACGGACAGAAACGGTACACCACTGAAATCATCGCGGAGACCATGGTCATGCTGGGCAAAAAAGGCGATACGCCGGCAGCAGCAGAGGCTCCGGCGGAGGGAGAGGTGACTTACGAGCCGGTTGACACCAGCGCCAAGGGCAGTGATGAGGACATACCCTTTTGATGCATTTCGCGGAACCTGATTGAATAACCCGGTCTCCAAACCGGAGTTGCCCGGAAAAAATTCATGGAAGAAACAGGAGTGGTGAAGGAAATATTGGCTCTTCGAAGCCCCGCGCCTTGCGGGGCGAAGAGTGAAAAGGAATCGCTCGCCCTGGTGTCGGTTCGGCTCTCGTCCGGGCAAGGAGCCGGCCGGCTCGCCAGCCCCGGCATGGAGGGCAACGCCCTCCGCGAAATCTGGGCGCAGAACCAGGCGAACGCCAAACCCGGAGACCGGGTCGCGGTGTCCATCCCGGACGAAAAAATGCGCGCAACCTCCCTGGTTTTTTATATCCTCCCGCTTGCCTCCATCCTGGCCGGAGCCTTCCTGGGCAAATGGGCTGAAAACCAAAAACTGCTGTTTGAGAAAACGCAAACGCTCCTGGGAAAAACCCCGGCCATCCTTTTGCTCACCTCGGATAATTCCTGCATCCTGCTCGCCGCGCTTTTCCTGCTCATAAGCTTCATCGTCCTTTGGCAATGGAACCGAAGGCTCAAAGCCTGCGGCAAATTCCGGGCCGTGCTGGTCCGCGTCCTCGGAGTCAATGATGGCCAAGGCGGATGAGGAAAAGGGAGAGAAGGTTGTCTGCCGCAACCGCGCGGCAGTCCGGTATTATCATTTTGATGACCGGTATGAGGCAGGCCTGGCGCTCAAGGGCACGGAGGTAAAATCTCTGCGCGAGGGCATGGCCAATCTCAAGGATGCGTATTGCGATTTTACGGAGGACGAGCTTTTCCTCATCAACGCCCACATCTCGGTTTATCCCTACAGCAAATTTTTCGCACATAACCCGGACCGGCCGCGAAAATTACTGCTCCACCGGCAGGAGCTAAAGCGGCTGCACGGCAAGGTCTCCGAGCGCGGATTCACCATCATCCCGCTAAGGATTTATTTCAAGAAAAGCAAGGCCAAGGTCGAGATAGCCCTGGCCCGGGGCAAAAAACTTTTTGACCGCCGGGAGGAGATAAAAAAGCGCGACCTGGACCGCGAACTGCGGCGCGAGGCCAAATACCGGAGATAGCCGGAGCAGACATGACGAAATATTTCGCAGGAATCGACATCGGCTCAATCTCCACCGAGGTGGTGGTGGTCGATGATGCCGGCAAAATCTTAGGCTACGGCATTGAGCTTACCGGCGCGGAAAGCGCTAAAGCCGTTGACCGCGCCATGAGCCAGGCGCTGGCCCAGGCCGAACTGAAGCGCGACCAGTTCAAAAGGCTTGCCGCCACCGGGTATGGCCGGGAGCGCGCCGAGGCTGATTACAAAATCACGGAAATAACCTGCCACGCTCAAGGCGCGTTCACCATTTTCCCGGAGGCTCGGACCGTGATTGACATCGGCGGCCAGGACAGCAAGGCCATCCGGCTGGACGAGCGCGGCAAGGTGAGCAACTTCGCCATGAACGACAAATGCGCCGCGGGCACCGGCCGGTTCCTGGAAGTCATGGCCCGGGCCATGGAGATTGAAGTCAGCCGGATGGGCGAGCTGGACGGCAAGAGCCGGAACCATCTGCATGTCAGCTCGGTCTGCACGGTGTTTGCGGAGAGCGAAGTCGTGGGACTGCTGGCGCGCGGAGAGAAACGGGAGGACATCATTCACGCGCTGCATAATTCGGTTGCGGAACGCATCTTCGGCCTGGCGCATCGGGTGGGAATTGCGCCCAGGCTGGTGCTGACCGGGGGGGTGGCCAAGAACCAGGGGATGAAGCGCGCGCTTGAGGAAAAGACAGGAATGAGTATCCTCATTCCCGAAGAGCCGCAGACCGTAGGCGCGTTCGGCGCGGCGCTTCTGGCGCGGGCCAGGGAGCAAAGCGATTAGGCCGCGTCATTTTTCAAATCAGGAGCGGGAGATGGCGGAAAAAGTGGGAGTGGTTAGAGGCGACATATTTCTCAAGCATGACACCGGCTGGGGACATCCGGAAAGCTCGGAGCGGCTGGTGTCTATCTACGGGATGCTGGACCAGAGCGGCTTGAGCAAGGAGCTTGAGGCCATCAAGCTCCGGCGCGCGACCAAGGCCGAGATTTGCCTGGTCCACAGCGAGGACCATTATGCCGCGGTTGCAAACACCGCAAGCATGAACCAGAGCTACCTGGACGGGGACACGCCCACCTCCCCGGATTCCTTCGAGGCCGCGCTCTTCGCAGCCGGCACTCTGGTCAGCCTGACCGACCAGGTTCTTTCCGGCAAGCTCAATTCCGGCTTCGCCCTGGTGAGACCTCCGGGACATCACGCCGAGCGGGACCAGGCCATGGGTTTTTGCCTGTTCAACAATATAGCCATTGCCGCGGCCTGGGCTTTGAAGGAAAAAAGCCTGAACAAAATCCTGATTGCGGACTTTGATGTCCACCACGGAAACGGCACCCAAAAAGCCTTCTACAACACCGACCAGGTGCTCTATATGTCTTCCCACCGCTATCCCTTCTATCCCGGCACCGGCTATTTCAGCGAGGCGGGATACGGACGCGGCGAGGGCTTCAATGTCAATGTGCCGATGCCCGAAGGCATGGGCGACAATGAATATGACGCGGTCTATTCCCGAATCCTCATGCCGGTTGCCAGGCAATACCAGCCCGAACTGATTCTGGTCTCCGCGGGATTTGACGCCTATCACCTTGACCCGCTCGGCGGCATGGGAATCACGGACCAGGGCTTTGCCCGCCTTGCCAGCATCTTCATCACCCTCGCGGACGAGCTTTGCCGAGGCCGGCTGGTATTTGTCCTGGAAGGCGGATATTCTATTGACGGCATTGCCCGGTGCGTTCAAGAGACCTTTGCGCTTCTGCTCGGAAAAAAGCCCCTGGTCAAAGAACTGGGAAAACCGGTGGACGGCTTTGAGCGGCTGCTTACGGAAGTGGGCAAATATCAGAAGCGGTATTGGAAGGAGTTGGAATGAAAAAATTTGCTTGCGCCTGGGCCGCGCTTGCCCTGCTCTTGCTCTTTGCGGCCTGCGAGCAAGGCGACCAGGAACCGCCCGGAAGGGTCAAGGACCTGACTTTTGTCACCGACCTGAAAGCGGTCAGCTATGACGGGACTCTGCATTTCACCACCGAACGCTTCCCGGCCAAAACTTTTGCCTTGGCCTGGACCGCTCCCGGAGACAACGGGTACAAGGGCAAAGCCGCAATGTATGACCTGCGCTGGATAACCGAGCAGGCAGTCGCGGAATACGGCCTTGACCCCAATGACCCCTGCGACCGCGACAGCGACCACCTTTACCAGATGCAGGACGAGCCTTTCCCGCAAAAAGCCGGCAAGCCCGAAATCGTCAACCTGATTTTCCAGGGATTGGAGCGGGGAAGAACCTATCATTTCTGCCTCTGGACCCTGGATGAAATCGGCCAGGTCAGCAAGCCCGCCCATCTCAAGGTCCAGATACCTTTCCTCGGAATCACCCTCCGCGCATACGCGGACCAGCCCGGCCTGGGAGATGTGGCCGAGAATCTTGCGGATTTTTCCGGAGACGGACACCCGGATCTAGCCCTGGCCAGCCCGACCCGCGGCAAGGTGCTCGTCTATTTTGGCAGACCCCAGAATGAAATTTATTACACCCAGGACATATTCGAACAGGAGCAGCGAAGGGTGGGCAGTTTTGACCCCAGCCTGGTCATCAACGGCGACAGCGTCTCGCAGTTCGGAACCGCCCTGGCATCGATTCACGACCTGGACCTTGACGGAAGAGCAGACCTGGCTGTGTCCGCGCCCGAAACTTCCGCGGGCAGGGTCTACATTTTTGCCTACGAGAACAAGATTCCGATTGACTCTTCCGAGGCATGGGCGGTGATGGACGGCGAGGCCTCGGGCGACAAGCTCGGAACCGTGCTCGCGGCCTGCCATGACTTGAACGGGGATGGCTATGCGGATTTCGCGGTCAGCGCTAAACCCGCGGGCAAGGCCTACCTGGTCATGGGCGGAAATGTCGGCACCTCGCTCGGCCCGGTTCCGAAGAGCGGCCTCATTGCGGCCGCAGCGTCAGTGGTGATAAGCTCAAACCCGGCATCCGGGTTCGGAAGCTCCATCGCCTGCGGCAATGACTTCAACGGAGACGGTATTCCCGACCTCGTAATCGGAGCGGAGAGCGCGGACAACGGCTCGGGCCAGCAGACCGGCGCGGCCTATGTTTTCTTCGGAGGCGCGACCGGCGTGAACCAGTTCAGTCATCTGAATGCCCGCAACTCGGCCCTGACCATTGACCTCACCGCAGCCGGCAAGGCAGATATGGTCATATACGGCGAGAATGACGGCGACAAGTTCGGCCAGTCCATGTGCAAGCTGGGGGATGTGGTGGGAAGGACCCTGGCGGACGGCACGCGGGATTTTGCCGTGGGAGCGCCCGGGAACGGCACGGGCAAAATTTATATTTTTTACGGAGGGCCGAGCGGCAATCTGCAACTGAATGCCCTCTCCTCGCCCACAAGCGCGGACGCCAGCCAGGCTGACCTGTTCATTGCCGGGAAGGCCGGCGAAATCATCGGCGGAATGGTGCGCGGCAAGGCTGACCTCAACGGCGACGGCCATCACGACCTGGCCACGAGCAACGGCCTGGGAGATGTGCGCATCTACTACCTGGTTCCCGGGCTCCCGGTGTCCAGCCTCAACTCCAGAGTGTTCCACGCGGCAGGGCCTATCACCGGCTTCGCGCTCGTGCCGGATTTCGACCGCGACAGTCTGGCCGATGTTTTGCTCGGCGCCGGTGGATTGGGCGTCGGTTATCTATTAAAATAACTAGCGGGGAATTTCCGGGATGAAAAATCGCTGGCTAATGTTTTCCGTGGCGCTCTCTCTCGGCCTGCTTTTCGCCGGCAATTGCCGGAAGCAGGATGAGCCAAGACTTGTTCCCGCGGACGAGCAGCTTCTGACCAAGCCCGCAGACAAGCTCACCATCAAAGATATGAAAAAGCTGCGCGTTTCGGTCAAAACCAGTTTGGGAAGTTTTGTGATTGCCTTTTATCCTGACCAAGCCCCGCACCTGACCAGGAATTTCATCAAGCTCATTGAGCAGGGGTTTTATGACAAGTTGACCTTTCACATGGTCATACCCCGTTATATGATCATCGCAGGAGACCCCAAGGGGGACGGCACCGGAGGCCCGGGCTACTGGCTCAAGCCGGATTTCAACTCCCTCCCGCACAAGCGCGCCGCAGTCGGAATGTCCCATCCGCCGTTTGCGCCCTTCCAGATCGGCAGCCAGTTCTATGTCATGCTGAACAACAGCATGCGCGAGAGCAACGCCTATCCCGTGTTCGGATATGTGGAATCAGGCATGGAGGTGTGCGACCGGGTCGGAGATGTGCCCACCAGCGGACAACTGGGCAAGCCCCTGCCCTGGGCGCCCCGCACCCCCGTCATCATTGAGGGCATGACCCTCATGGTTGAGCAAAGCAAATGAGCCAGGCCTTAAAAAATATTTTCCGGCTGGCCTATTCCTATCTCGTGCGGCCGGACCTGATTCTGCGCAAGGCCAACCTCCTGGAACTCGCGCTGGAAGGAGAACTGGTGGAGCTGAAGCCCAGGCCGAGCTTGCTCCAGAGATACATGGCCAGGCCGGCCAGCTCCTTCTCCGACCTGGTCTTCGCCCTGAAAGAAGCAGAGAGCGACCCCAACATCAAGGCCTGCCTGATAAAAATTTCATCCAGTTCGCTCGGCTGGGGGCGGGCAACCGAGCTGCGTGATGCCATCAAGCGCGTGCGCGGGTTCGGAAAAAAGGCGGTGGCGTTTCTTGAGGAGACCGGCAGCCTGGAATATTACCTGGCCAGCGCCTGCGACGAGATAATCATGCCCCCGAGCCAGAGCCTGAATCTGCTCGGCCTGATCAGCGAGGTGCTCTATTTCAAGGGCATCCTGGACAAACTCTCGGTCAAGCCCGAGCTGCTGCATGCCGGCAAATACAAGTCCGCGGTGGAGCCTTACACCCGCGACTCCATGTCTCCGGAGCACCGCGAGGCCCTGGACGCGATTCTCGATGACATCTTCGGAGAACTGGTCAGCGCCATCTCCGAGAGCCGGAAACTCGCGCCGGAAAAAGTGAAGGAACTGATTGACCAGGCGCCGCATCTGCCGGAAGAGGCGCTGAAGAACGGCCTGGTGGACAAGGTCATTTACGCCGACCAGCTGGACGAGCATCTGGAAATAATGCTGGGAGAGCCAATCCGGAGAATCAACGCGGAATTTTATTACCGGCTGCGAAAGGTGAGGCTGGCCGGACTCGAGCCGTTCCGAAAAATTCCGCGGCTGGCACTGATTTACGCCGCGGGCGTCATCGAGCAGAGCGATGAGCGCGACTACCAGGATTTCGAAGACAGCATCACGCCGGAGCGCATGGTCCAGGCCTTGCGCTCGGTGCGCGAGAACCCGTGGGTCAAGGCCGCAGTGCTGCGGGTTGACAGCCCGGGCGGGTCGGCCATTGCCTCGGATTTGATCTGGCGCGAGCTAAACCTCCTGCGCCGGGCCAAACCGCTGATTGTTTCCATGGGCGATGTGGCCGCGAGCGGCGGCTATTACCTGGCCATGCCCGCGGAAAAAATAGTGGCCCAGAGCTGCACCCTCACCGGGTCCATCGGCGTGATTGCCGGCAAGCTCAACCTGCGCGGCCTGTATAACAAATTCGGCCTGAAAAAAGACCAGGTCAAGCGCGGCCAGAACGCGGACCTCTATTCTGACTACACCGACCTTTCCGGCACCCGGGGGGACAAGATGGTTAAAGAGGTTGAAAATTTTTACCAGGCGTTTGTGCAAAAGGCCGCGGAGGCCAGAAAGATGAGCTGGGAGGAACTGGATGCCAGAGCGCAGGGCCGGGTCTGGACCGGGAGACAGGCGCTCAAGCTCGGGCTGATCGATGAGCTGGGCGGCCTGCGCAAAGCCATTGACCTGGCCAAGCAGGCCATCGGGCTTCGGCCCGAGGACCGGGCCATGCTTGAAATTCATCCGAGGCCCAAACGCCGGCTCTTCCCGGTTTTTCCTTTCCGCATCCCCTACCTCCCCTTTTTGGAGGAAAAGGACACGCGGCTTCTATTCAAGCTGGCCAGGCTCACGCGCGACCGGATTCTGCTAATCATGCCCTTCCTGGTCAGGATCAAGTGAGCCATGCCGCGCTGTCCATCCTGCGGAGCAGAATTCCAGGACGGGACCTATTCCTGCGCCAACTGCGGGGCCTGGCTTCAGGATTACAACCCGCCAATCGAGCAGTTGCGCTCCGGGACCGAGCTTGCGGAAATCGAAGTTGAAGACGATGCTGCCACCGGGGACGCGATTCTGGAATTCCTACACCAGAACGGAATCAATTGCGCGCTGAAGACACAAGAGCATCATATTAGTATTATCGGGCACGAGCGCGAAGCCGCGCAGTTCACGGTGTTCGTTCCCGAAGACCAGGCGGAAGCCGCCGCGGAGCTGATTCGGAATTTTTTGCAAAGCATGGATGAGGGGCCGGAGGCTGACCCGGAGAGCATAGTCTGCCCGCATTGCGAGGAACTGATTCCCGCGGAGAGCGCGTTCTGCCCGAAATGCCGCGGGGAGATAAAGGAGGAATAAGGAGGCGGTCATGCCATTTTGTCCAGTATGCGGAACAGAGTATGTCGCAGGGGTCGCGGCCTGCTCGGATTGCGGGACGAAGCTGGTGGACAAGCTGAAGCCGAAAGAAATTCGTGAAAAACTGCGCGATGCTTACACCACCAAGTCCCCGGCCATTGCGGAGATGGTCAAGGACCTGCTCACCCAGGAGGGCATCTATGTGCTTTTGAGCAACGAGCTGGGGTCCGCAATCCTTCCGCTCGGAGGCGAGAGCGCGGAGATAAAAGTGCTGGTGCCGGAGAACAAACTGGCAGAGGCGCATAAGCTGCTCAAAAGCTTTATCGACGAGTCGCCGGAAATAGCCGAGTTCGTCTTCTGCAGCAACTGCGGGGCGCGGCTGGAACCCGACCTCTCGTCCTGCCCGTTCTGCGGCGAGCCGTTTGACGAGGCATCCCGAAAATAATCTTGCGGGATTTGCGGGCCCAGCTTCAGCTCATGAAACTTATCACTCTGAAATTCTGACATAAGAAAGAAAGCGAAAAAAAGAAAAAGAAAATATGAAATATTCTCGAATGGCAATATATTTTAATATCAATATATTATATTTTTTAAATATTAAAAAATTGCCTTGTCCCGATTTTATTTTTCTTTTGCTTGAATCATTTCCAGGTAAACTCGGGCTTGGGAGAGGCCGGGGTCAAGCTCCAGCGCCTTCTGCAACTCGCTTTGGGCGGAGTCAAAATCGCGGATTTTGAAAAGAGCGATTCCCAAATTCAGATGCGCGCTGGCTTTTTGCGGGGCGAGCCGGACCGCGGTCATATAATCATCGAGCGCGGCCCGGTTGTCGCCGGTATATTCGCGGGCCTTGCCCAGGTTGAGCCAGAACTCGGCCTGCTTCGGATTTTGCGCAATGGCCTTCTCATACGCGGCAATGGCCTTATGATATTGCCCGGCGCGGGCGCAGGAGTTGCCAAGGTTGTAGTAAGCATAATCCAGGGTCTCGTGAATCAGGGGCAGCCAGACCAAGGTTCCAAAAAGCGCGAGCCAGGCCGCGCCTCCGGCCAGGCTCTTCCATTTCTTATCTTGCGCCGCGGAATAAATTTCGAGGGCCGCGAAGCCGGCGAAGACCAGGACCGGGCCGACCACTGCCAAGCGGTATCGCGCAAAAATATAAAAAACGCTCACGCTGACCCAGTAAATGAAAATGTATCCGGCAAGCAAAAATCCTTTTTTCCGACCCAAGGCCAGGACCAGGCCGAGCAGGCCGAGCGGGCCTATGACTCCGAATCCGGGGAGCGGCATGCGCAGGAGCAGGGAAAATTCCTTTTTGAAAAGATAGATGCTTTCCTGGTCCGCAATCTCCCGCTGGTTCCAGAAAAGGGCCAGCTTCAAGAACATCCTTTTCCAGAATAGCTTCGGGGCCGCGGCCATCTCCTTGAGCGTCTCCTTGAACCAGAAATTGCTAACCTCGCTCGGACGCATGGCATCCCGGCCCGTGCGCTTGAGCGCCTCCTGGTAAAAATCTTTTTCCTCAAAAAAGGGATGGGGCCGCACAAATTCCGGGGCCACATAAGTGCCGGTCAGATTTTCCCGGTGATTGCCGATGAAAAAATTCTGGCCGGCCTGGCTGGTGGTGAGCACGAAATCCCTTCCTGCATCCAGGTTGCGCAAGGCGCAGGCGCCGAGCACGAGCAGGAACCCGGCGAGAAGCCAGGTTGAAGCGACCGCCCTGCCCTTTTGCCCCAGGCGCCAAGCCAGCCAGGGCCAGAACCAGAGGATGAGGAGCTGGAAATTATCGCGCGCCAGAGTTCCAAGCCCGAGCACCAGTCCTGCAAGGAAAATGATGCTTCGCCTGGCATTGCCAGCCGCGACCAGGAGCAGATAGATGGTCAAGTCAATGAGGAACACTTCCAGAAAAGTTTTTAAAAGCGCGACCTCATAAAAAATAAACGGCTTGTAAAGAGCGGCCAAAGCTCCGGCCGCGAGCCCGGCTCGCTTCCCGAAAATCCTGTTGCCGATTCCGAAAATCAAAAGGCAGTTCAGGCTGCCGACCAAAATTTGAACTATATAAACCCAGAGCAAATGCCTGCCGAAAACCGCATAGAATGCTCCGAGGAGATAAGGATAAAGCGGGGATTGGTAAAAAACCTTGTTTCCCATCCAGTCCCCGGCTGCGAGCTTTTGCGCCCAGGCATCGTAGGCCTGGGGGTCCAGTCCGGGATAGAAAAGCAGGGGAGATTTGGAAGCTTCGAGCAAATAGCTCAAGCGCAGGATTAAGGCGAGTAAAAAGATAGCGAGCAGATATTTCCCGGTGCGGTTTTGAGTTTTGGGTTCAGTCATTTTCAAAAATCCAGATTGAGTATCCGGCGATTGCCACCGGTTTTTTCTTTTGAAAGGGAATGACCTTTTCCGGGTCAACGATGACCCCGCCAAGCGGGGGCTGATGGAAGAGCATGGGATAAAAAAATTCTTTGCCGCCGAAAAGCAGTTGGGCGCTGATGGCCGCGTATTTCAGGCGCGGCTCCTCGCCGAGCGGCTGATATTTGACGCCGTAGATTTCCGGGTCGGCGTGTCCGAAATAATCCAGCTCGATTTTGTCGATTTTATTTTGCCTCATATAATCCGCGAGCGCGGGCAGGTCCTGCCCCCAGTCAAGGTTGGAATCGAGCAGGAACTTGTGCCCGTTGGCCGGGCCCCGGACATACTCGTTGAAATAGGAAAGGTAATGGGGATAAAAATGAATGGTCTCGGAGGCGAGCCAGAGCATCAAGACCGCGAGAACGATTCGCCGGATGATGCCCGAATTGTTTCCGAGCCGGGCGATAATGAGAAATCCGAGCGGGTAAATGGGAAGCAAATACCTGACTCCAATCTGGAGACTGTTTTTGAGCGAGAAGAGGATGAAGAGCCATAAGATGACTGCGAGCGTCAAAATTTCTTCCGGCGCGAATTTTAGCCTGGCCTTTCCCGGCCAGAATCCGAGCCCGAGCGCGAGCAGGGCCATCATTTGGATAGGAATGGGAACCTTGACCAGAAGCGCAATGGCAAAATAGCTGCGGCTGGCGCCGGCATACCATTTGCCCAGAAGATAGTTGGCGAACTCGCCGCTTTCCATGTCGCGGAGCTGTCCGTCCAGGCCCTGGAGATAAATTCCGGGAAAAGGCGCGGGCAAGGGACGAAAAATTTTCCGGGTCCTGGTCATCAGCTGGCTTTTAAATTTGAATTCAGCGGTCTTTTGAAAAAGACCTTGAAATCCGTATCCAGCCGCGACGAGGAAGAGCCAGAGCAAAAGCATGGTTATGACTTGCGAACAGCGCAGAGCGAGTGTGCGAATTTTCAGCCGGTCTTTTTTGAAAGGCCAGACCAGGAAGAGCGGGGCGAGCAGATAAAAGACCAGGAGGGAAAGGGAACTGAACTTGGCGAGTTGGGCCAGTCCCAGGCAGAGGCCGGCGATGAAGGTTGGTTTCCAATCGGGCTTCTTCAGGTAATTTCCCAAAGTGAGTATGGCGAGGAAAATGAAAAGGCTCGCGCCGATATCCACGGTGGCCATCATGCTGTGCGCGATTATGTCCGGGCAGAACACAAATAGGGCCAGAGACAAAAACGCTCCGCCGCGGCCGCAGCGCGACTTGGCGGAAAAATAAAGCACAAGCCCGAGCAGGCCGGCGAGCAAAATAATCATGGCCCTGCCGGCCTGGAAAATTTTGATGAAGTCAGCACGGTTCTTCTGCATAAAATCATTGGCGAAGAACCAGGGCAGCCAGCCGGTCTGCGGGAATTTTTTCAGGTCCGGCTCAAATGACGGTTTGAGCAGGTTGAGAGGCAGGGCCGCAATCATCTTCACAAGCGGCGGGTTCTTGGCGTAAAGCCTGAATCCCCTCTCTTGCCAGTAATAATAGCCAGCCGGGAGATGGGCGAACTCGTCAACCGTGACGCTGTTATGTTTCTGGCCGAAAACGCAGAGGCCGGCAAATATCGCAATCAGCACGGCAACGCCAATAAAATCGATTCGCTTCAAGCCAGAGATATTTTATCATTCCCGAGGGCGGAAAACTATTCCTGGAGTTTTTCGCGCAGCTCTTCCAGCATGATGGTCAGGGTCTGGAGCTTCTGTTCGATCTCCATGATTTTCTGGAGCACGACTTCCCGCTCAATGCCTGAAATCATTTCCTTGAACCTCTCCGCAGGAGCATGGGGAGGAGGCTTGATTGATTGCCGGGGCGCTTCAACTGCCGGCTCGGCCGAGGGCGGAGGAGCGGGACTGGGCTTGGCTTCTTCCACCACAGGCTTGACCGGTTCCGGGGATGGTTCTGGAATTTTTTCCGGCTCTTTGGCTTCGGGCTTGAGTTCAACCGGCTCGCCCTTGTCGGAGATGCCGAGTTCCTGCACTTTATCCTCGGGCTTCAGCTCCGGCTCCGGTGCAGGCCCTGCTTCTTCCATCTCGCGCATTTGACCGGGGAAGAAATCTCCCATTTCCCTGGTTTCCTCTGCAGGCGGACTTTCTTGTTCAGGCTCCACAATTTCCGGCGCGGATTTGGCGGGATTTGCTTCTTTCCAGAAATCCTCGGCTTCTTCCGCCGGCTCCGGCTTTTTTTCCTCAACCCCGGACGGAGCCGCTTCCGCCGGCTTTTCCGCTTTTTTCGCGCCTCCCAGCTCAAGATCCGGGACTTGCACGGCTAGGCCCTCGGTCTTGGGCTTGGCAG
>Ga0315282_10008773_pt1 | contig 16272 bp, 16 predicted proteins | sample YL17G07_20_MG_FD_203693 | JGI IMG/M metagenome (GOLD analysis project Ga0315282, IMG submission 203693) | Sediment microbial communities from Yellowstone Lake, YNP, Wyoming, USA - YL17G07_20 | ecosystem: Environmental > Aquatic > Freshwater > Lake > Sediment | place: USA: Wyoming | collected...
CCTTGTGCCATAATGCTTTCACCTCGTTGGTGATAGATTGCTTTTGCCAACTCATTCTATCATCCCTGTTTATCAGGACCAACGAGGTTTCTATTTATTTTTGACGGCGGATTGAGGTACCCTGCCAGAATCAACACCCACCCCAAAGAGTAACCTGGTGTAGATATGTACTTCATAAACAGTGTATTTTCAGTGTCTTAAGCCTTCTCACCACAAATCCCAAAACAAAAAAGCCCTATCGAAGGAGCTCAGGGAGAGGAGGAATCGGCTTTCCCTTACTGGCATCTAAAAGATCGGGTAGTGTAAAAAAGAGGCTTGAGGAGGAATTGAAAATGGATAAAATGGAAGTCAAAAATCTGAATTCCCCAGAGGAAGCAAGAACTTTTGACAAGGGAAGGTTGGATCTCGTAAAAATCGGGGGAAGAGTTATCGGGCGGGCCACACTCCAACCTGGTTGGAAATGGTCTACATCGGTTAAACCTCTGGTTAACACCAAGAGCTGTGAAGCCCCTCATTTCCAATATCATGTCTCCGGAACATTGCGGGTGCGAATGGATGATGGGACTGAGAGAGATTTAAAAGCAGGCGATGTATCCCTATTGTCGGCTGGGCATGATGCCTGGGTTATTGGAAATGAGCCGGTGGTGGTGATTGATTTTCAAGGGATGATCGACTACGCCAAAGCACTAACAAAGAAATAAATATTTTTGGTGGAGACTCTAATATTAGGCTTAGGGGGGCAGGTTTGCCTTTTGGAATTTCTTACAAGGCTGTTTTTAGCTTTTCCATTTCCCTCGACGGCTGGCTGGTTATCCAATCTGGATTTTTTTCGCCAGTCGTCGCCGAGACACCTAAGCTCGAGATGTCCCGGTTAAGTCGCTTACTTAATTTATAGACTTTAGCAGTAGTGTCCCAATGTTATTAGAGTAATTTTAGCTGGTTAGACAAATCGATCTCTTTTTCTTCGGGTTCGATTTGCAAAAGCAATTGTAATAATGGAGTTTTCTCAAAAAGAGACACACTCAAAATCTGTAACATGGTATAAAGGCTCACTTTCGTTTCGAGCTTTTTCTTGACGATGGCTACCAGGACATAGATGCTGATCGCAATCCAGATCTGAGTCTTGACGGCATTCTCCGAGGTCCCATAAAATGCCTTGATCCGGAGATGCTGTTTGATCCATTTGAAAAATAATTCGATCTTCCATCGGCAGCGAAAAAGCTCGGCAATCGTGAAGGCCGGCAAGGTAAAATGGTTGGTTAGGAAGACCAACCTCTTCTTCTTTTCAGCATCGTAGTAGCGGATACGGCGTAGTCGGTCGGGATAATCTTTGCGGGCATAAAAGCCGTAGAGTTCGATGATCTGATCGGCTTGAATCCCGTTGGTTTTGTCGGCCTTCTGGGAATAAAGACGCCGGAAACGGAAATTGCTTTTGGCGCGGATAAGGAGAAAAGCCCTGGCCTGATTTATGTTGTAGAGGCGTGCAAAGTCCAGATAACCTCGGTCGAAAATGTAAATGGCTCCTGGCTCTACGAGGAGGTCGTCGAGGAGATTGACCTCGTGGACTTTGCCATGCGTGACGAAGATCAACGTAGGAATGCTGCCTCGCAAGTCCATGAGGGTGTGGAGTTTGATCGCACCTTTCCGCTGGCGGAATTGAGCCCAAGGGAAAAGAGACAGACAAAGGTCGATGGTTGTGGCATCGAAAGCATACACCGTCTGTTTCAACTCGATGCCAAAGTCTTCGTGGGCGTATAGACTTCGAGCCTGGGCAATCAAGATTTGGGCGAAGGCGGCGTAGATGCGCCAATCGCGGACTTGGTTGGCGTGGGCCAAGGTGTTGCGTGACACGTTTCCGCGAAAGCCCATGTGATAGAGTTTTTGTTGGTTGCCCCGGAGACAGGCTTGAATGTCTCGAAGGCTTTCGCGATAGGTGAGTTGGGCAAAAGCCATACAAAGGAATTGATCCCAACAGGAAAAGGACTTGATCTTGTAGTTGCCTTGGTAGCACTCGACACATTTTTGAAATTCGTATTGGGGAAGGAACTCCATTAATTGTGAGAAAACTGTTTTTCCAACATTCATAGGCCATCTCCTTGCAAAGCAGTAAAGGAGTATGGCATTTAGGGGGTTTCAAACTCAAATCGAAAAATAGCATTTCTTTTCAATACCAAAATAGTTTCGGATAGTTAACTGACTCCCCAACCATAACGTTGGGACACTACTGATGCTTTTTCTTAAAAAAATGGTTTGGGGTGGAAAGGAGATTCGGGCAGTGGTTTAGCCTGCGTAGAAGGAGAGCATCCATTGATTTGAGAAATAGACGCGTCGGGAATGGCAAGGTTTCAAACGTCGAAGATTTTCCCGGGGTTGAGGACGTTGTTGGGGTCCAGGGCCCGTTTGATGGACCGGACCATACCGAGATAGGCCTCATCCACTTGGTGGGGACGACTTCGATTTCCCTTCTCCGTGCAGAACCGCTTCGGCCCTTCGAAGAGATTCCTGAACATGGGCAATGTGAATTCGCAAGGTATAAAGCTCCCCCGCATAGGAGAGAGGCACAGACACATGCCTGACCTCACTGGCAATTTTTTCAAGCTCCAGGATGCAGGAACGGATCTCTTCCGGGGAAGTGCTCTGGTGCCCTTTGAAGTCGATCTCCTCGAGATTCCGGTACCAACGGTAGATTCGAGAGCGCATTCTCCAACGGAACCCCGGGGGGAATAATCTCCCCATGGGAAGGAGCAGGGTGAACAGCGGAAGGAACATCACCTTAACCCGGTCGATGAATACCGCCGCCCAGAAGGGGAGGTATTTTTTCAGGAAAGTGGGCCCGGACCGGAAAAAGCGTTGGGCCTCTCTGTGGAGGGGAAAATCAAGGTATTTCTGGGAGGGGAATTCGTTGAGGTCTTGAAAAAGGCCCGGGGCACCATGAACCTCCGTGGCAGTTCCAATCAAAAGGTCCACCAAAGCAGGATGTAAATCCCGGCGAACCACAAGGTTCGCGGCGGGCGCGAGCAGAAGGATATCCCGGTCGGGAACGTTCTTCTCGAAATCCATCACCCCCTCGGGAAGCCTAAGGATGGAAAGAAAGCGATTGGCCCGCTGATAAGCCTCGCCTCTTTCGAAGCTGAGAAGGTTAAGTTCCTTATGTAAAAAGAGGTTCCGGATAAGGGAAGACTGTGGAGAGACGACAAAAAAGGCGGCCTCGGCCTTCTTTTCACGGAGGGCTTCCACGGCCTTCTCTCCTCCGAGCGGGAGCAGAGTGGCCGTTTGGGCGTTGACTCCGTTTGCCGCCAGGAGTTTTGTGGCGATGGCCTTCACCCCGCTCTCTTCGGGCCCGATGGCGATTCTTTTTCCGCGCAGGTCGGGGAGCCTTTTGATCTGCAGCCCGCGGTGGTAAAAAACCCACAAAGGTTCGAAATAAAGGCTGCCGAGAGATCGAAGTTCTGGTTGGGCGGCAGGGTCTCCGATCCCGCCTTGCACGAAGGCAATATCGACACCCCCCTCTTTGGCCTCCAGAAGCTTTACATTTTCTACGGAACCGGCCGTGCTCCGGATTTCGAGGGTGACGCCTTCTCGCGCCAGAATCTCCCGGTAGCGCTGGGAGAAAGCGTAGTATGCGCCAGATGGATCACCCGTGCCGATGGTGATTTTTCGGGGAGGCGCAGGTTCCACGAACAGATAGGCCACGATAAAACCCAGAAGGGTGATTAAAATTGCCGGCCCGAATATTCCGAGGCGCCCCTTGAAACTCCGTCCTTTCTTTTCTGCCCGGCTGGCCCCTTTTTCCATACCCACCTCCTGGGAAAAGCCATTATATCCTTTTTTATGTTCGGGAAAAAATCTCGCCGATCTTTTCAAAGACTCCCGGGCGATCCTCTCAGGCCGGAAGCCAAGGGCCTGGACATAAGGTTCCTCTGCCTCCAGGCGGACCGGCTTCCCGGTCGGTCCAAACATAACCTTTCCATGCGGGGTCGTGGCTCCCTTCTCAGTCATCCTATAAGCCTTCAGAATGGCTTCGATGAAGACAGGGGAAGAGCATCTCCAGGGCTCGGAGATAATCTTCCCGCTCCGCGGCGTTCATGGCGTTCAGGCCCTTCTGGTAGATGCCGCTATAAAGTCCATGAACGCTTTCTGCCGGAGTTTCTCCCAGCAATGGAATTCCTGTCCGCGGCGAACCAGAAATATTGATGCCGATCGGGGCCGGGATCCCGGCAACGCCTCACCTGGAAAAGGGAAAAATTATTTCAGGTCAAAAGAGTATATAGATGTGGTTTGCGCTGGCCCAAAAGATCATATTTCGATCTGACTGCATCAATTAGGTTCAGGTCGATGGCATGAACTAAAACACCTTCTCCGTCAGGGGCTGTTGCTAAAACGACGCCCCATGGGTCAACAACCATACTTCTCCCGACAAAAGTGTACCCTGCGGTAGCCTCCAGGCCATATTGACCGGCAGCGATGATAAAAACCTGATTTTCGCATGCTCTGGCCCTTAAGAAAAATTCCCAATGATCCATTCTCGGGCTTAAAAATGCCGTTGGGCAGAGTAAGATTTTTGCCCCCTGGACAGCGTATATCCTTGGAATCTCCGGAAATCTTAAATCAGAACAGATAAAGATACCAATCTTGCCAAATTCTGTATCGAAAACAGGAAACTCTCTTCCCGGTGCTACCTTGTCAGATTCATTGATCCCAGATTTTACATCATCTCTTCTGGGGAAATCGGCCAGGTGAGTCTTGCGATATTTACCCATGATCTCCCCCTTTGGGTTTATAAAGGGGGAAGTATTATAGTAAGTTCCGGAAGCGTCTTTCTCAAACATCGAACCCGTGATATAAAAATTAAATTTCTTTGCTTTTTCACATAATGTATCCGTAATCCTCCCCGGAATCGTGTCTGCAAATTTCTGATAAGGATAGGCCGGGTTTTGTCCCATCCCGCCCTGCCAGTGCTCCGGGAGAACTACGATACGAGCCCCTTCTTCACCCGCGATGTCAATAAAATTCATCATCTTCGAGAATGTTTCTTCACGGTTCTTAGAATCGGAAGTATTTTGAATCGCGGCCACCTTAATCGTTTTCCCCAGCTCTGCTCGCCCCATTCTCGTCCTCCTTTCTTAGGCTCCTTCGCTTAGCGCAGATGGCAGGCCACAACATGATTTTCCCCCACTTTCTTAAGGGGAGGGTCTTCCTCTTTACACTCCTTTACCGCATACGAACAGCGGGGATGGAAAAAACATCCTCGCGGTAGATTGATCGGGCTGGGGACTTCTCCTTCCAAAACAGTACGACTTCTTTTTCTATGAATATCCGGGATAGGAACTGCGGAAAGAAGCGCCTCCGTATAAGGGTGCTTCGGGTTGTTGTAAATTAATTCATTAACGCCCATTTCAACAAACTTTCCAAGATACATGATGGCCACTCGATCACTGATATGTTGTATGATCATCAGGTCGTGGGCGATGAATAGATAGGATAATTGAAATTCATTCTGCAACGATTTTAGGAGATTAATCACCTGAGCCTGTATGGAGACATCCAAAGCGGATACCGGTTCATCGCATACGATCAGTTCCGGGTTGGAAGCCAGGGCCCGGGCAATGGCAATTCTCTGTCTCTGGCCTCCGCTGAATTCATGGGGATAATGAGCCATACTTGACGGGGAAAGTCTCACTTTCCTTAATAGTTCCGCCACCTTATACCTTGCTTCCGCGCCCCTGGAAATATTATGGATCTTTAAAGGCTCCCCCAATATATCCCCCACTTTCATTCTTGGGTTCAACGACCCGAAAGGGTCTTGATGGATAATTTGCATCTCTTTCCGAAGTTTTTGAAGCTCCCCGGCCTTTAGCCGGAGAATATCCTTTCCCCGGAAAAAGATCTCTCCCCCGGTGGGTTCGATGAGTCTTAGGACCATTCTCCCCAGGGTCGATTTCCCGCACCCACTTTCACCGACCAAGCCAAGCGTTTCCCCCTTGGCGATTTCAAAACTGACCCCATTGACCGCGTGGACAAACGCCTTCGGAGACCACAATCCCTTCTTCCTCTTTAAGGGAAAATGCTTCTTAGCGTCTCGAACAGAAAGTAACAGGGGCTCCATAGTCTCTACCAGTAATGGTTCAGGCAGAAGGGGCGTCGGCCAGCCAGCAACTTACCAGGTGCCCCCCCTTGACTTCTTTGGTTGGGGGGGGTCCCTTGCAGGAGGCAAACCTGCTATCACACCTGGGATAGAAGGGACACCCCTTCGGCATACGGTACAAATTAGGTACGCTCCCCGCGATTTCGGGAAGGAGTTCGTCCCGCCGCTTATTATAAGGCATCGAGCGGAGCAAACCCCGGGTATACGGATGTACGGGACCATCGAATATGTCCTGGGCCGACCCCCCTTCGACGATTCTTCCGGCATACATGACAAATATCTTCGCGGCCATTTCCGCCACGATACCCAAATTATGGGTGATCAGCATAATCGAAGTATTAAATTCTTCTTTCAATTTCAGCAGTAAATCAAGGATCTGGGCCTGAGTGGTCACATCCAAGGCCGTGGTGGGTTCATCGGCGATCAAAAGCTTGGGGTTGCAGGCCAGGGCCATGGCAATCATTACCCTCTGGCGCAATCCACCGCTCAACTGATGGGGGTATTCATTTGCCCTTTTATGCGGATCGGGAATCTTCACTTTGTCCAGCATTTCAACGGTATGAGCCCAGGCTTCTTTTTTCCCTTTCCCGCGATGCAACATGAATACTTCGGCGATCTGATCTCCGATCGTAAACAGGGGATTCAAGGAAGCCATGGGTTCCTGGAAAATCATGGAAATGCTGTTCCCCCTTATCTTGCGCATCTCCTTTGGGTTGAGCCGTAATAGGTCGATTGCTTCAAAAAATATATTCCCCGCAACGATTTTACCCGGAGGATACGGAATGAGCCGCAAAACGGAGAGGGCGCTGACCGTTTTACCGCATCCGGATTCGCCGACCAGACCGATGATCTCGCCATAATCGATGGATAGGCTGACGTTATCGACCGCATGGCAGATGCCCTCCAGGGTATGAAATTCGACTCGAAGCTGACGGATGTCAAGCAGATGAATGCGCCTCACCCCTTCCGGCGAAAGAATTCTTTCGGTTTCGTAGGATACTCTTTCACAGCTTTATCCTGGCGTAAGGGTCAAACAAGCCCCGGAGCCCATCTCCCAGCATATTGATTCCCAATGTGGTGACGAAGATGGCGATCCCGGGAAAGGTAATGTACCAGCTGTTCGTATAAATATGCAATCTTGCTTCCCCCAGCATTCCTCCCCACGAAGGGATCGGAGGTTGGATTCCCGCTCCTAAAAAACTCAAGAACGACTCCAGGATGATCATTCGGGCCATTTCCAGAGTACCCACTACGATGATCGAGTTCAGGACGTTGGGGAAAATATGGCGGAAGATTATGCGCATATTCTTGCAGCCTACGCTCCTGGCGGCTTCCACATATTCCAGTTCTCGAATCGTCAGGGTTTCGGCCCGGATGAGCCGAGTATATATGGGCCACCCTGTAATCCCCAGAACAATCACGATCGTTTTAAAGCTCGGGCCGATGATCGATATCGTGGCTAAGGCGAGAAGGATAAAGGGAAAACCCAACATTATATTGACGGCGTTGGAGATAAGCGAATCGACCGCTTTCCCGTAATAACCGGCCAGCAAACCCAGCAAAACCCCCAGGCCGCTGGCGAGCGCGACGGACAAAAAGCCAACGCCCATCGACACCCTGGCGCCATAGATTAATCTGCTCAAGAGATCTCGCCCCAGTACATCGGTCCCCAATAAGTGGGAGGGATTGCTTCCTCCCGCCCAAAAAGGAAGGACCAGTTTCTGGGTGATATCCTGGTCGAAGGGATTATGGGGCGCGAGATAAGGCGCGCCGAGAGCGACAGCGCCCATGAATAACACGATGACAGCCCCAACAATTCCGATTCTTTGCTTCCAGAATTTCTTGATCCCCGACCGCAATCTTCCCCAAAAATCGGGGGGCAGCAAAAACTCCGTTTGCTGGCCGTCGAGGCCCAGGTTTTGATCCTGGCCGGCATTAATCATATTTTATCCTTGGATCAATGTACGAAACGAATATGTCAGCCAGCAAATTCACCACGACGATCGCCACGGCCAGAACAAAAACGGAGGCTTGGACGGTTGGAAAATCGGCTTTGGCGATGGCTTCGACCGCTAAACTTCCCACTCCCGGCCAGGCAAAAATGGTCTCCGTGACCACCGCGCCCCCGATGAGCCGGCCAAACTGCATGGCGATGACCGTAAAGACCGGGATCCAGACATTCTTGAAGGCATGTTTCAAAATGACCTTTCCCTCCGGCAATCCTTTGGCCCGGGCGGTGCGGATATAGGCTCTTTCAAAAACGTCGATCATTCCCGAGCGGACCAGACGCATGGTGATGGGGGCGATGTACACTCCCAGGGTGATCGCCGGCATGATTAAATTGGCGAATCCTCCCCTGCCTGAAACCGGCAGCCAGCCCAGGCGCACGGCAAAGAAATTGATCAGGATAAGGCCCAACCAGAATATGGGAATCGCCTGTCCGGTTACCGCCAGGCTCAAGGACAAATTATCAAGGATGGTATACCGTTTGGCGGAGGCGAGTATGCCCAGGGGAATGGCCAGGAGGAGGGCGCAGGCCATTCCCCCGATGGTTAATTCAAAGGTCGCGGGTAATCGGTCCATCACCAGCGGGAACGCGGGGGATCTATGGAAATAGGAATTGCCAAAGTCTCCCTGGACGATCCGTCGAATGAAGCGAAAATACTGGATGTGCAAAGGCTTATCGAAGCCCATGGTTTGTTTAAGTTCAGCAATTTCTACCTTGGATGCTTCCGGTGAGAGCATCAGGGTCGTCGGGTCGCCGGAGAGCTGGAGTAAGATGAAAGTAATCGTTATGACCCCCAGAATAACGATCACCCCCTGCCAGCATCTCTTCAGAATATACCGATTCACGCCGTTGAAACCTTTTCGCGCGAATGGCCCGCCCCATGGGCGGCGGGCCTTTGAAAAACAGGTTTACCTAAACGTTGGTACCCAAGTTTGTCATTCCCGCGAAAGCGGGAATCCAATAAGGGCGGGTCCTGAACCGCCCCTACACCCCGCCCGCGCGGGCGTGACAGCAGGTAACTTCCGGTAGGGGAAAAGAAGATTCCGGAAATTCGCTTCTACGTTGCAGCGTAAATTCTCTGCGGGTAATGATTTTGTGCAAGAAAAGAGTAGTTATTTTTTTAGTTTGATGTCATAAAATCTGACAATCTCATCCTTGCTCGGCTTCCAATCAATCCGCTTGTTGATTCCGATCAAATCAATCTGCCCCCACATAAAGAGCCAGGGCGCCTCTTCCTTCACGATTCTTTGCAATTTATAGTATATTTCCTTTCTCCGTTCCTGCTTGATCGTTGCTGCGGCTTCTTCGATCATTTTATCCGTCTCCGGGGTATACCAGTAGGCTTGAACCCCGTCTTTGTGCATGAGATAAGGATATAACCCTTCGGCATCGAAGATCGAGTATGAACCCCACGTCCCCATATGCATGGGGGTCGCCTTCCCGGCCCGGATGAGCTGACCGTAGGTCGGCCACGTATCATACCATTTAGGTGTCGTTTTAATATTCAGGTTCTTCTGCAAATAGCCCATGATTGCTTCCATTACTTGCCGCGCGTTAAAAAACCTCCCCCCATAGCCGTAAAAAGTGCACTCAAAGCCGTTGGGATACCCCGCCTCAATCATTAGTTTCTTCGCCTTTTCGGGATCGTAGGGGTAAGGTTTAACCGCCGGGTCGCAGCCGAAGACCATGTTATTCACAGCCGTCGCCGTCCGGTCGCCATAACCCAGCATGGTGTGTTTGATGATCGAGTTGATATCCACCCCATAATTTACCGCCTGGCGAACGCGCTTATCCATAAAGGGTCCCTTTTCTCCCTTGCCCACGGCGTCGAAGGCAACGTACGCAACCCGTAATGAAGGCGCGGACTCGACCTTGGTATGGGCCGATTTCTCAATCGCCGCTACCTGGTCCGGGAGCAGGTCGAAGATGATGTCCGAGCTCCCCGACAAGAGTTCGGCGATTCGCGTGGAATCGTCGGGGACCGACTTGAATATTATGGTTTTTATCGAGGGAGCCTCTTGCCAATAATTCTCATTGGCTTCGTACTCGATATATTGACCCATCACCCATTTTACGAATTTATAGGGTCCAGTTCCGATCGGGTTTTTGGCAAAATATTCATTGCCCTTTTCCCGGATATAACGGGGAGGAACCACAACGAAGTTCTGCAGCCTTTCATAGGCCAACGGGTACGGTTTATGGGTTATGATTTTCACCCTGTAAGGACTGACAACCTGAACCTCCTTGACCCAATCGATATTTTTGATGATCGGCGATTTCATCTTCGGGTCAAGGGATCTCTCCACGCTGAATTTTACTGCTTCAGCGTCAAACCGTTCCCCGTTATGGAATTTCACCCCTTCCTTAAGGTTCAATTCCCACGTCGTGGGGTTAATGTTCTTTATGGAAGTCACTAACCACGGCCCAATGTTCAAGGTTTCCGCATTCCGATGGAGTAAACCGTCAAAGAGGGCATGATTACTCCACTGATCCACCCTCCCGCTGGCGATCGTTGGGTCCAGGGTATCGGGTTGGCTCTTGACCGCCAGAACGACTTTTCCGGATGGTTTGGCGTATACACTCGCGGTAGTACAAATAAAAGAAAGGGCCAACAAGAGTGATAGAATTCTGATGGTTCTGCGCATTGACATTTTATTATCCCCCTTTTTGATTTTGCCAACCGTACCAACTGAAAATAGCAATGGCTTCTGTTCTGCGGCAACTTCCTTTCTCTACGATTAAACATGCATCAACTTCAGCATGTTTTTCGCAAGGATCTTTTCCAGGTCTTCATCGCTGAGACTTTTCAGCAAGTCATATTCCAACAGGTTGAAGAGCTCGATCTTGGTGGAAGAATAAGGCGTATCGGACCCGAAAATAACCCGGTCCACCCCAAACTGCAGGACCGCCTCAAGGATTTCATAGGGATAGGCGAGGCCCGTCTCCAAATAGACATTCGGGGAATCCTTTAGGGCAGGTATAATCTTATACGCCTTGCCGTTGGCGAGCCCGATATGGGGTATGATCACTTTCACATCTTTATACTTATCACAGAAAAATTTGGTGTTTTCAAAGGATTCTTCAAAGATGACCGGCAAATCGTGCCTGCGTACCTCGGCCATAAATTGGTCGCATTTCGGATCCGCATAATCGTACTCCGGCTCTGACCAAAAATGGCGGTGCCATTTTATTCCTTTGAATGCCGATAGATTATCGGGTATGACAAAATCACTCCAGACGAAGTAGAAGGGATAGAAATTTTGATTGTTTTTGGCGATGTCGAGAAGGTAATCGTGGGCTTTTTGGGCAGTCTCCTTGGTGGCATAAGGCTTCCTGTAAATATCCTCCGGGAAAGGAAACAGGACGGCCCCCGCCACGCCGATCTCTTCCAGATTCCTTTTGAGACGGTCAAAGGGGTTCGACAACTCCTTGTCCGTTAACCTCAACCCCTTGAATATCCTGGGTCCACAATGAACATGACCATCAATGATAAATCTCTTGTTCATCTCAAATTCTCCTTTTTATTGGCCAATTGAAACCCATCTCATATCAAAAGGCATCATAGAATTAATGCAAAAAATCCTCTTTTTCCTCTTTTTCTCAAAAGATAAAATCCTTGATCTTATGGATATAATTGAAGGCAAGATCAAAACCTCCATTTAGGAATGACTTTCAATTACCTCCATTGATGCCCAAATGAGATAACTCCTCCTTCTACCAATCCATTCCGCGTGGGATCCGAACTACCGGCTCTTAAAATTAGGAGAAAATTTTTAACGATCGATATTGGCTTTTTTTTTAAATTTATTTACACAGTTAATTTTAATGCCTAATATCTCGGCAATACGAAATTTGGCTTCCATGCCCATAGGGCGACCGGGGAGGGGAGTCACCAAGCCAATCCCCAGTTCATCCCGTATCTCCGTCATCCGGAAAGGGTCGGAAAGATCGGTTACGGATACCGACAGTTTCCTGGCCACGTATTCTTTCGCTTCTTTAATCCTCATGCCCCGGGTCATCTGCATTCGGGCCACCAGGTCTCCGGCAGTCCGCATCCCTCCCATGCCCGAAGCGATGGCATGTGTGATCGCCATCCCCAGAGGATCCCCCACGCCTACCTACAACCCATCCAACCGTCCAATCTCCACCATGGCCTTGGACGCCCGCGAGATCGCATCCGTGGGCGGATTGTCCACCACCGGCGCCCCTCCTACCCCCATCCCCATATTGGCATGGACCGGTATCGTCGCGTTCGCCACGCAGGGCTTGATGAAAGTAATCGCCCGGGCGATATTCCAGGCACAGGATTTACTGGTGTTCGTATTCACCACCGGACCAAAGATACTGACGCCCGCACTCTGGGCCAGTTTCACTTGCTCATGGGGATAGAGCCCGGCCAGGCGGACACCCTCAAACTCCAACCTCCCATGCATGCCCAGGATGAATTCCCCGGCCATTCCCAACTCGACGCACAGATCCGGGTATTTCGCCTTGAGAATCTTACTGGCCCGCAGGGTCGCCAAAAAGTCCGGGTCGCCGGCGGCCCCGGTCGTGTCAAAGTTAATGCCATCGGCCCCGGATTCATACATGGCGCTGCCCACGTAGACCATGTCCTTCACAGCCAGCTCTACCGCTTCCTCCTGCGCGGCCCGGGCCTCCGCGATCTTGCCCATCGGCATTAGCTCGGAGGCATTGGGAACCGGGCCGTCCGGCTGGCTGTATATCCCCAAATTGGGCATCGCCCCATAGAAGAGAGGAATGGTTGAAGTGAGTAAGGCCTGCTCCAGGATGGGCTGTTCATTGCCGACGATCGGCTTCACGGCCTTATAGCTATAGTCCACATGGGCCAGCTCCATCGTATCCGCGCCCAGTAACCTTTCATAAATCTGGAGCGCGTGGATCCTCCCCACGTCGATCCCCACCCGACGGATCTTCAGGGTCCCAGCGTCATACGTAAGGACTACCTCATCTCCGATATCTACACTCGTAAACTTGGCAGAAGAACGGTAGATATCATAGAGGTGTCTGAGCTCATCCTCGTTAAGAGGGGGAACCTTGGCTCTCTCGGCCGCGTCTTTGGTGCCCTCTTCCAAATCTTTGCGAAGTTCCCCCTCCGAGACTTCCGCCAAAAACCCGTCGCCCATCCGTGTCAAAATTTTCGGCATAGTGACCCCCCCATGAATTCCACCCGATTTCGGGTTTCACTTGAATTTTTTGCCCACTCGACCCCGGAATCGATTTACACAGTTGATCCCGATGCCCAATACTTCGGCGATGCGGAATTTTGCATCTATCCCCTTCACGCGATGGGGAAGGGACCGGACCAGGCCCAGGTCCAGGTCATCCCGCACCTCGGCCATCCGCACCGGGTCCGCGAGGTCCTGAACCGGGACGGATAGTTTCTGGGCCACATACGCTTTGGCTTCTCCAATCCTCATGCCCCGGGTCATCTGCATTCGGGCCACCAGATCTCCGGCAGTCCGCATCCCTCCCATGCCCGAAGCGATGGCATGTGTGATCGCCATCCCCAGAGGATCCCCCACGCCTACCTACAACCCATCCAACCGTCCAATCTCCACCATGGCCTTGGATGCCCGCGATATGGCATCCGTGGGCGGATTGTCCACCACCGGCGCCCCGCCCACCCCCATCCCCATATTGGCATGGACCGGTATCGTCGCGTTCGCCACGCAGGGCTTGATGAAAGTAATCGCCCGGGCGATATTCCAAGCACAGGACCTGCTGGTGTTCGTATTCACCGTCGGCCCGAAGATCGTAACGCCCGCCTTCTGGGCGAGTTTCACTTGCTCATGAGGATAAAGCCCGGCCAGCCGCACTCCTTCAAATTCCAGCTTCCCATGCATGCCCAGGATGAATTCCCCGGCCATTCCCAGTTCAATGCACATCTCCGGGTATTTTTCTTTCAGGATCTTCGTGACCCGCAGGGTGGCCAAGAAATCCGGGTCGCCGGCCGCTCCGGTGGTGTCAAAGTTGATGCCATCGGCCCCGGATTCATACATGGCACTCCCCACGTAGACCATGTCCTTCACGGCCAGCTCTACCGCCTCCTCCTGGGCGACCCGGGACTCCGCAATCTTGCCCAGCGGCAGCAACTCGGCGGAGTTGGCCACCGGCCCGTCCGGCTGGCTGTAGATCGCCAAATTGGGCATGGCCCCGTAGAAGAGGGGAAGAGTGGAGACGAGAAGGGCCTGCTCAAACTCCTGCTGTTCATCGCCCACGATGGGTTTCACGGCTTTATAGGAGTAATCGATATGGCCCATCTCCATCGTATCCGCCCCCAGGGCGCGCTCCATGATTTGAATATTATGAATCCTTCCCGTGTTGATTCCCAAACGCTGCAATTTAAGAGTCCCGGCGTCAAAGGAAAGGACGATTTCGTTGCCCGGTTCCACGCTGACAAACTTTGCCGGCGAATGATAGATGTCGAAAAGGTGCTTCAGTTCATCCGCCGAAAGCGGAGGAACCCCCGCCCTATCAGCCGCGTCCTGGGTTCCCTCTTCTATGTCTTTCTGTAACTCCCCCTCGGTCATCTCCGAGAGAAACCCATCACCCATTCTCGTCAATATCTTACCCATAATTCCCCCCTCTACATTCTCTCTGGATTGGAATCATCTTCCCGAAGCAGGGACCCCCACCGCCGCTTGAAAACAGTTTCCGAATACTTTTTAAGCTTCCATTCCGGAATCCCGCACTCCGGACAGGCCTGGGAAAACCACTTGTTCCGGAGCCAGCGGGCGGATCGGCTATTCTTGGAATTGCGCACCCCTATCTTTCGGCCGCAATGCGTAGTCAAGAAGGCCAAAGAACCTTTCACTTCAAAGGCCTTGATCCCGTGGAGAATCCCCTGCCGGGATGGCCAGAGTTTCATCTTTTCGATCAGGCGAAAGAGGGGGATCTGTTTTCGGTAATAGACACTCCCTTGCGTCTTCTCCGGCAAGGTCATTTCTCCATCTTTATACTTCGTTCAATCATGGAGGGGAGTCCGGGAGTTACACCCGGCTGCGCAGATTTAGAGTCTGCGCTGATCCTTCCGATCGACCCCCCGCAACCTGTTATTTTCTCTTTTGCTCGGAAATGGCCTCAGCCAGCATGGTGGCCACTCCGATCTGCAATGGATCGTGAAGGAGACGCTCTTTGACGATCCAATAAGCTTCCTGGCTCACCCCCAGAGGAATCCCCGGGGTGGAGATGATTGTTTCCGTGCCGACATACTTGGCCGGGATGATATCCGCTGCCGGGGAGGCATCAAAATAGATCGTATGTTCTCGCAGGGATTTATCCAGATCTCTTACCACTTCGACCCGGACTCCAGGAACCAAGGCATTTAAGCGATCTTGATCGAGATCATAAGCGGATACTTTTGCCCCTCGGGCGATAAGAAAGCGGACGGCATGCCAGCCCACGTTACCGGCGGCTCCGATCACCAGCACCCCTTTATCTCTCAAGGTCCCGGCCAGGAGTTCCAGGGCGGTACCATATCCCCTGGCTGTAGCCTCGCCATTATCCACTACCTTCTTCAAAGGTAAATTCACAGCAATGAACCGACGGTCATCGGCCAGAAAGATAATCTCCGCCCCCCTGTCAATCGCCTCCGCCATTCCTTCTACATCCACGGCCGAAGTTTGAATGAGGGAGGCACCTATATGTGCCAGGATCTCTCCGACCGTTTCGGTGAACCCCCCGATCCTTCCCTGCCCGCTGGTGATGGGAATGGCCGCAATCGTATGCGCAGAAAGGGCTGCGTCCATTTGGTCTTCCGATATTCCAACGGCCCGCAGCGCAATTCCTTTCAGGTTGAGGCCGGTCTTTTTCATTAACTCGGCATCATAGCCATGCAGTTCTTTCCCGATCGCTCGCAGATCTTCCTCTCGGAGGCGCGTCATTAGATTCCCCCCGAGGAATGAGAGGCTGCTGTTTTACTTCCAGGCTTATTCGTCGAGGATTCACCCAGAAAATCTCCTATTTTTTCCATGACCCGGCAGCGTCTCTGCCAAGCCTCCTGGCGGTCCTTCCCCGTAGTAATCAGGGTGGCCACCCAGGAAGGCCTGGACTCGGCCAAATTGGTAAGGCCCACATCGGCTCCAAAAAAGCCGCTGAC
>Ga0315282_10008774_pt1 | contig 16271 bp, 30 predicted proteins | sample YL17G07_20_MG_FD_203693 | JGI IMG/M metagenome (GOLD analysis project Ga0315282, IMG submission 203693) | Sediment microbial communities from Yellowstone Lake, YNP, Wyoming, USA - YL17G07_20 | ecosystem: Environmental > Aquatic > Freshwater > Lake > Sediment | place: USA: Wyoming | collected...
TGAGACTAAAGTTTGATTTGGGTCTGATGAGCGTTGCGGGTCAGGGGCAAAACATCGTTGCAAACACCGAGGAAGGCATTCTGTCATATTTGTTTGGAGCATTCATCCCACCAGAGAAAAGAGAAGTATGAGAGACAAACAACATATTAGAAAATGTAGGGACGGTCATCCAGAAAATGAACTCGAAAAGATTGGCGAAAAAACATACAGGTGCAAGAGATGCGATGCCGTAATCTTTAAAGGATGATTGAATGAAATTAAAAACAGACCGAATCAAAGAAGACTTGGAGTGGCTAACTGCTATAGGTCTTGTAATAGCTGGCACAATCGCATTCAGCTATATTATAGTAAACATTCTCGGCTTGCCACCTTGGATGCCGTTGACATTTTATTTTCTTTTTGTGGTTCTTGTCTATTGGAAAAATATAAAGAAACTGCTCGGTAGGTGGATTGAGTGGAAAAGATGAACAATAATTTTTACATACCAGAAGACAATGATGAGCTCAAGAAAAAATACGAGCCAAGGTTTGGAGTTTGCGGAATCTCAGTCATCGCAGTCCTTGAAAAGAAAACAGTGAATGAAATTCTGTTTGATTGGATTACCGATTACAAAGGATACGCTCCTATGAAGGAAATGAAAGCAATGCTACAGAAGCTCGGATATAACTGCAAGGTGAAGTTCGGAAAGAAGGCAAGAGTGTTTCCAACACCATCAACAGACATTGCGGTCATCAGGATTCAGTTTCTAGACGAGAACGGCAAGGAATTTTTCTGGGCTGAGGCAACCTTGCATTCGCACTACGTCCTGATGCAGAAAATAAACGGCGAGTGGTGGATATTCTGCAACGGAGATGCCAAGTGGTTTGCTAAAGACAGCGAGACTGCAAAGAATTATCTCAAAGATTGCTATGTTTCAAGTTATCTAGAGTTGAGAAGATGACAGAAGAAAAGAAAGTCGATGTTGAAATAACAAGATTATTTCAAGATGTCAAAGCTATTAGGACATATAATGAAAAATTTACTGTTCACTCGACAGATGAAATGGGTTGTTATAATCAGGGTATACTGAAAACAGTTGGTGAAGGAAGCCCAAAACTAAAAATATCCTTAAAAGAAAATCAAAAGCGTGGCGTGGAAGTTGATTTAGTTTTTTTAGGAAAAAGGGAAATAAGAGAGAATTTTAATCCCGAAGAAAAGAAGGATTGGACAACATTTGGTCATATAGTTTTGGACGAGGAACAAGCAAAAGATTTGGCAGAAAAAATATTGAAAATACTCAAATTCAAAAAGTGGCAAAAGTGGAGCTGACAAAATGACAGAAAAAATCAAAGACGTTGGTTGCGGGGTTGTATGGTTGAGCAATAAAGCATTGAAAGAACTTTCTTTTCCACCGAATGTTGGTGAAGGCTATACGATAGATGCTTGGATTAAGATGCAGGCAGTCGCAAGAGGCTGGAAAATAGAGCAAGGATACATTCCCGTGCATTACAACAAGCCACCTTCTTCAATGAAGCGGGGCTTGAAAATGGTGGTTGGAATCACTCTTTTCATTATCGGAGAAGGTTTACGTTTGAGATTTTGGAATCGCAAAAATTATATTTTTTGGCTAAATAAATATATGGTGGCATAATGTGCAACAAAAGAAATTCAACAACTGTATACATTCAGCATCAGAAAAGATGGGTTAAATTGGATAGTTGCATAGCACCTCTGATTCTAAATTTGAATCAACACAATTTCAAAACTCTGGCAAGTTGTTGCGGACACAATAAATATCCGATGACAATTATAGTAGAATCAAACACCAATCTTGAATTGATTCAGACAATACCAATCCCAAGAAAGAAAAGATTTTATGTGAAAGACAAAAAAGGATTCTACTACATACCAGAAACCAAGGTTGGATTGATAAAATGAGCAGTATTGGAGTGATTCCGCACGAGGAATATTTGAAAAAATTGCCACAGACAATAATTGTGTGCCTGAGATTTTATGGCGGAGATACGTTCTTCTCTGACGATGAGATAAGAGATTGCAATCGATGTGGGCACAAAATATTTGTCAGACCGTATAATTTGACAGCAAAAGAATTGATTTGCGTGGAATGTGCCTCAAAAATGTGATTCAATGAAAGTAGATTTGGAAAAAGAAAAGGAAAATAAAACGGGCATAATTATGAAAGCCCTAGCCAGAAGATACAGAGAAGAATTTTTTATCCCAGAGTTCAGGAACAAGCCATCGGGTTTCAGCCATTTGATTGACGCACTGATAATATGGTTGCATCCAAGCAGGAGCACAGAAATAGAGTGCTTCGAGATAAAGACAACGAGAGCTGACTGGTTGAAAGAACTGGATTTGCCGTCAAAATCCGATGACGTTGCAAAGCACTGCGACAGGATATGGCTTGTGACTTCGGACGATAAAATTGCGAAACTCGAAGAGATACCAACCAATTGGGGATGGATGTTTCACAACGGAAAGAAGCTGAAAATAATCAAGGACGCACCAAAGCTAAATCCTTTTTTTGACAAAGATTTTGTTATTACGGTCGCACAGTATTCTAAAGAAAAAATAAAAATACTGTTGGATGACGCAGAGAACAGGGGATATGACAAGGGAATGAACGCTGGAAAAAAATCGTGGATGCAAGATGTTGTCAAGAGAGACTACGAGAACACTATGCAACAATTGAAAGAATATGAGAAAAAGGAACAGGAAATGCAAGCAGTTACTGGAATGAATTTTAGATGGGAGAGCATAGCAGACATCCGAGAGATGTTCGAGCTTGTCAATGCAATAAAAAAATTAAAGGAGTCATACTCGCTCAGGTGGTTTGTTGATAATGTTGCCGACATCCAGAAAGAATTGGATTTTATAAAGGAAAAATTAAAAATCCTGAAAGAGAAATCAAACATCCCGAAAGCCCTGAAGAAAATGGACGATTGATAGTTCACAAAAAGTTATTAACACCGTTAACAATTGTTAATAAGGTCGTTCTTTGTTGAAAACCATTAAGAACTATGTTGAAAGAAGGAACACCATAAGACAGCGTGATTTTATGCCCAAGTTCAGGTTCAAAAATCAAAAACAGGAGATTCCACCCCACGTGAAGGCATACAGACCTTCAACTTACTTCTTCGGATTTAGAATACCAGCTTAGTTCTCTTCTTCAACCGGTTGCATTGGTGGTTTGGAAAAACGGTCTTCCATACATCCCTCGCAAACATAAGCTATGGGAGAGGATTTTATTTTGTGAATCTCTTGCAAAGGCTTGTAGAGACCGCATTCTGAGCACCGCCTGACAAGACCCCGCATCTGCCTTCGGATTTTCTTGAGACCGTTTTTCATAAAACAAATATGATTCCCCTGTATAAAAACATCAGCGTTTCATTTCATAGCTTACAGTCCTTCTCTTTCTGCTCACGTCAACGCCACCGCATTTCTCGCAGAGCCAGCCGATGCCGTCCTTGGTTTTTATGGGTCTGACCTTGGAGCTCTTGCAGTATCGGCACACCCTGATTTTGGTAAAACTACTTTTTCCACCCACCATTCTTCATCTCCATCTGCTGTATGAAAAAATCTTCCCTCTGCCTGAGCCAGACAAAAAATCCTAGAAAAATTATTGTAGACATAAGATGAATTAGAAGCATAGTGTAGCTATAATAAACATATCTGGGATAATCCAGCTCGTGAAATTCATAATGCAGTTTATCGAGCTCGTGCCTTTGGCTTTCGCTGAGTGCCCAGTATTTTGTTTCATTGCAGTCGGTATAACCGCCGACTATTATCGATATTGCTCCGCCAAAAATAGGTATGGTCACATTGTCGTATCTTACTTTCGCATCAACGCCAAATAATTTGCATAATTGGACGTGAACTTGTTCGTGTGCAATCGTCTCCATACCAAAGCTATCGATATAAAAATACCCTGAAAGGCATAGGATAAACATCCCGCCGATGAGAAACGCCGTGGAGTGCCTCATTTCATCAGCTTTTCCAGCGGTATGCCAAATTTTTTTGCTTGTTCACCGATTCGATAACCAATGCAGAAAGAAACAAATTTTCTCCACCGCTCAGGCTCGTTTATTCTGATTTCTTCCATTCTCGCTAGTATTTCATCTATTATGCATTTCGCCCCCTCTTGGTCGTCCTAGCAGAGGTCTGTCCACAGCATCTTCCAAATTGTTTTTATTGCAGACGACACATCTGAATCCTTTCAAGTTTCTAGTGTAGACATTGTTTATCTGTGCATTGAACACACCCTTCGTCTTTTGGGTATGCCCGCAGTATCTGCATTTTTTTATCATTATTTCGCCTGTATGACTTCATTGGTTGTCGGAGATTTTGGATTGGTTCCTAAACCTGTGAGCCGATGGCTAGCAAGCTTTCACTTACCTTCCATTCCGACCTCAGTCAATAGGTGTTATTCCAATAACTTTACCGCCATCAAATGTGTTGCCCCAAGTTGTCGTGCTGTTGTCAAGGTTCTTGCAAGTCACTGACGTAAGGTTGAACTCGACCATTGTCGCAATCTTTCCACTGCAATATTTCTGGTTCTGAGTAACTTCAAGTGTCTTCTCGATTGCAGTGAGCCTTGCGTTCAACATTTCATCCCTAGTATACAACACCTGAGCTTCCCCTCTTGTCAGGAAAACTTTTGCCAAGGCGTTGAATATTTGGATTGCGACTGGATGTGCTGTCTCAACAGTCCCGTAGACATACGCTGGAATCTGGTCGAATATGTAAGTGAGCCAGTTCCAAGTAAGATAGTCGCCCCAGACGATGCTGTCCACTTTGTTATTAACGCTCTCTATCTGGTTGTTCAGGTCGACCCCGTTTATTTTCACGTCAACATTGCCACCTGCGTTTATGTCAGCATTGAAATCCACATTCTGCGGAGTCCAAATGTCTACTGACACGTTTGTATCAGCCTTTGCAAGTGGCATAGCTAGAAGCAACACTAATAGCATTGCCCCGATTGTTTTTGTTTTCATCTTTATCCCCCGTTTTTATAAGTAAAAAATGGGCTTTCGCCCGCATCAAATTTAACTTGAACTCATTGAATAGGTTCCGCTCATCCCGCCTGTGAATGAACCACTGAATGAAGCAGTTCCTGCTCCGAAAGTGAATCCATTGAAGGTTAGTGAGTTGGCACCAAATCCAGCTTGTGTTATTGCACCGTTACCAGTTGCTGAAACAGTTCTTATTTCACCGCCGTAGTTTGTTGAAGATGTTCCTGTTTCGCCGTTAGTCCAACCCCAGATGTTTGAGTTCGACATTGTTGCGAGACCAGTAGTTGTGACACCCAGATACAGATTCGTTTTAAGAATGCTGTTTTGAGTTGTCGAAACTGATTTTTCAATCAAACTTCCTTGCAGTGCTGGGCTCCAATATGGGTCTGTAGCTTCTGACCAGACATACATCGAACCGATTGATTTCAAATTCATAGCAACCTGATTGTCGTTTCCAGATGCGTGTGCATAGAAACTGCCAACCACATTGTTGATATGATTTGCACTCAATACGTTGAAGTTCTGAGTGTCTGTCATTACCAAGTCAGCCCCGCCAGAGTATGAGTTTACGTGAGCGTATGTGCTCAATGCTCCATAACTGCCTTCGTAGGCTGTGTATGTTCCCGTGAATCCACCCATTCCAACAAAACTGTTCGTCTCGCCGACTGCGTTAGGATGCCAAGCTGAACTGTCAAATCCGTTTGTTGTCAGACTGACCGTTCCGCTACCAACATCCATATCCACGTCAACGACAGGAACAGCAACTGCTAACACTGGACTTGCTATTAAGAGACAAGCTACCAATGCTGTGATTAATTTTTTCATTTTTTTTGACCTCTTTTTTTAGCCTCGCTCGGTTCTCATCAGCTGTTTCTGTTATAAAGTATAATCATAAAGGTTCTTATCTTTAATCACCCATCAGTCGCAAACCTTTTAACCTTAACGCACATCTCCTTTTATTTCCATTCTTTTTACATCAAAAATTAAATATAGCAAATACAAGGAGCAGAAGAAAACAAGCGTGCTGATTTTTGAAGCCACATTGAGGCTCACTGGATAAAGCCCAGCCTTTGCCAGTTGTTCAACATCCTTTGCACTGATTATCAATGTTATGTTTGTGGCGTAAGGGACTGTGTTCCTTATCAAATCGAGATTCGTGAAGCCGTATTGCGTGTATTGTGCAAACCAGAAAAAATAGTTGAAAAGTATTTCATAAAAGCTCGCCATCGCTATCAGAAAGCCGATGACAATGAAAACTTCCATCCGACTCTTCCTGATTCTTTCCTTTATCGAAGTTATATAAGATGCAAAGGCAAGGAATACGGAGTATTGAAAAACTGTTATCGGTTTCAGCAGATAAAAAGCCTCGGCAGTGAAACCATAGAGAATGCCTATGTAAAATGAAACAAGACTGATTGCAGTAAAAAATATTGACGCATAAAAATATTGTTTGTTCATAAAATTACCTCAAAGGCATATTAAGATGTTCTGCCTTGAACTTTCTAAAGGCATCAATGCTGTTGAATCCGAAGCCGTCCAACACATATTTAAACTGTCTTTTCCGCCATCTCATCTTTATCTCTTCTCCAATGACGCACTCACGCCTTTTCCCTCGCATCTTACAAACTGCCTGTCATTGACCATCACGCTCGCAGTATGATTGTCATATCCTTCGGACTTACAGAAATCATCCAGCTCCTTGTTCGCAGTCATTGTAGCTACAAGATACCAGACTGCTATCATAAGAAATACAAAGAGCACGAAAATTATCACAGCTCTTTTTTCAACCATCCAGCATCGCCTCAAGCCTTTGCAACTTGCTTTTCCTAAAAATGTCAATATATTCCGTTCCAAAAATCTCTTTTAGTTGCTCCAACATTATTTCAACATCAACAATTTCCTCTTGTATACTGCACGATTTGCCCCGCAAATCTTTCAACAATTCTTTTGTAAGCTCCGACATTTCCTCTATAGCCATCAAGACCTGAGCTGTCTTGCCCCATTTTTCTATTGTTTTTTTGTAAATTTCTTTTGTGTCCATACGAATCATCTTCTGCCAATCACAGTCTCCGCATACCTGAATCCCCCGAAGAATTTGCAGGGTGTCTTTTCTTTGAACAAAAATAATCTTTTGGGTTCTTTCCAAGATTTTGGTTCCCAGAACACCATTTTCCTTTTGCGGTCGATTCTCGTTATGAAAAAGTAGCCACGCACCATACCTCTAGTAGCAAAATATATTTTGTTATTTGGAAGCACGTCTCTAGGAAATCTTTTAAATTTCCAACTGCATTCTTCAAATCCCAAATCCTTTTTATTTTCCAAGGTGGTCGGATTTGTATAAACAACTATGTCGCTCATTTTTTTCCCTTCTTTGGTTTGAAAAAAGTGCTTATCGGGACAACACCCCCCATAGGTTCCTCTTCTACCTTTGCGGGACTCAATCCCACATCCCGCAGGGACTTCTTAGCAATATCAAAATGTATCCACTTTCTACCGACTGAAATTTTCACTTCAGCCTGAAACTGCTTCTTGTTTTTTTGCCTTGATTTTTTCATACAGCTCACGCAACGGTGTCTCTAAATCCTTGGTCTTTGTCTGGATGTCAGCAAGCTTTGAATCCATTCTTGCCACGTCCCCTTCAATTCCTTCTAAAAATTCATTGTCAGTCGCAATTGCGAGTCCTGACAAATCAACTCTCAATGATTCCAGTGCCTTTTTTATTTCGTCCTCTAAAACCCTGCTCTGCCTGAAATTTGCTGGGACTTTCTTCAACTGCTCGAAGCTCACGACTATTGATTCGATGTCGTTGATTATTTCTTCCTTGGTCTTCATTCTTTTCTTCCCCCCAGCACCAGCGAGTAAAGTGACATCGTAAAAATGCACGAAAAAATAATCAGCATAAACGAATCATACCAAGGAGAAAAATACAGGTTGTCGTGCCATCTTGCAGAGATTACATCCTCTGACACATCGCTACAGCCGTATACGTTGCACATTTTCATACTGGTTTGATTGTTCCACTGAAGGCTTTCCCAAGCATTTGTGTAGATTTCAACCAAAAAAGAAGATGCCCTGATTTCTGAGTATGTCAGCACTATGGCGAAAAAAGAGACGAAACACGCAAGAGTCAAGACAATTGTTTTCAGTTGTTCGAGTATGGATTTTTTTATTTTAAACATTCCCTCTCACCTGCATTGGTCGTAGACTGTGTAGTTTGTTCCATTTCGTTATTCCAACTTTGAATATCAAGATTTTTTATTTTTTCCTCAGCAGTTTTCATAATTTGACTGAACTTATTGTTATCATTAAATTTTATTATTTGTTTTAGTTTCTCTCGCAAATCTTTCAATTCTTTTATTATAATTTCTGCTTGTGTAATTTTTTCTCGAATTATTGTTATGGAATCCATTCGATTTGTAGAAAATTTTACAGCAAAAATTATCGGAAGACCATTATTATTCAACGTTGGAAAAGGAAACCACCACACTTCCTTAAATATTTCTAATAGACGTTCTATTCTTGCATCTTTTGATTTTATCTTACTGCTATTGATATTCAAATCTCCACATTCAACAGCAATATTTTCATCGTTACTAACAAGGTCAGGAAAGATGTTTAGTTTAAATTTATCTTTTAAGGAACTTCTATTCACATCAGCAAAACGAAATTCCTGTCCTTTTATAGTTTCCATTACTTGTTTAGAAAACTCAATCAGTTTGTCGTGTTCCAAAATTATTTTCGTTTCATTCATTTGATTCAACATCCTCTTCTTTCGCAGGTTCTCCACCTTCTGGCTCTTCGACCGCTTCCTCGGTCTCCTCTATCTCTTTTTCTGCAAGTGCCTCGCTCAAGACTGTCTCATCCCATTTTCCATATCTGTAAGCAAAGGCTTTTTCGATTCCAGTATGAAATGCACTCAGCATACCACGATTGAGCTTGTAGAAGACCCTCTTCTTGTATTTGTCTGCTTGGATAATTGTATGAAGCAACGGGTGCAAAACGTTGTAAAATCTTCTCCTGTTATTTCTCCACTGCTTGAAGTTTTTTTCCTTCAATTCTTTTGAAATGTCAATTCCAATCTCTTTTGCAAGTGCTTCACGAATCCAGATGGATTTTCTGTCAAAAGCATTGAATAATTCAGAAGCGAGTCTGATTCTGTTGACTGCCTTCGGATTTACCCCGCCGAATCTTTCATCAATCCACTCGTCAATTACGCCTTTTTTCATCTAATCACCCGCAAATCCCCCATTCATACAAATTTTCCCAGCTAGGAACAGGAATGCATCTTGATGCCGGAATGTATAATTTAAAAAAATCAACAGATGTTATGCCCGTATGAACAACCATCTCAAGATACCAGCATCTTTCATCGCTATTGCACGCAAAGACGCAATTTTTGTCAACAACGTGTTTAACTATAGTTTTAAAATCTGGTTGATTGGAAAAATACTCAGGATTTGCAACCTGAAATATATTTTCTAAGCTGTATTTGCATTCGGATTTTTCCAAATAATCTATTTTTGATTTTATGTTCGTCTCAGTCAGATTCGGCAAATAAAGCGTCACCAGCTCCCCAGCAAACAAAACCACTGCAACAAGCACGATAAAGATTTTCGGTTTATTTATTTTTTTTATTTTCATATCTACACATCTCTTTCCAACAATTCTCCAAGTTCATCCTTTCCGATGTTATTTTTTTCTATACAATCTTTGCACAATCTACCTTTCATTTCTCCAGATTCCCAATACCTTAATTCTTTTTTATAAAACATCTTCTTACAAAAAGAACACCAAATTTTCTTTTCTTCTTCTTTCATTTTCTCAACTCAATGCTTTCAAAACGTGCCCGATTACCCACAAGTCAAATAAAATGAGAAAGACTATACCAGCACCTGCAACCCAGTAGTTTCCTGTCAGATGATAATCTAAATGCAAAATAAAATCAACCACCCAATAATTTGCATAGAGGAAAACTGCTATAGCACCAATCACAGTCAGAGCTATAATTATGACTAAAGCGAGGTTATGCAAAACATCTCCGATTCTCCACGTCAAGGTTCTTTTTTTCTTAGCCATCAATTGCTCACCCAGATTTTTTTCACGCATTCTTCTGCCGTCACATTCTTTACGTTCCACCTCGGACAATCATTAGCCAATTCTATGTTAGCTGAAGCAGAGAACATGACATCCCAAAATCGATTGTTATTTAAAAGTGTGCATCGCCTTTCAAAACACGTAATTTCCAGACCTTTAAACTCTGGCGGTATAGGTTCAGCTATAAAAGATTTCCAGTTCGGAAAGTCAATCGTGAATGATATTCTGTAAGGTGGAAAGTCGACTAAAAAATCACCTTCGCAAGACAGAGATGTTTCTGTGAATCTAGAAGCAATTCCAACCCAGCTTCGATTGTAATGTTTTTCAAAGATTTTACTGCAAACATCCCCATAATAATATCTCTCATCAAGTTCTACTGAATGAATCGTAAACAGCGGGTGCGGGAGCACGTTCAGTCTTTCAAAATCATCCTCGGTTATAGAAACATCTGAGGGAGCTTGAAAATTTATAACTACCATGTTATATGGATTGAGTGTCGATGTTGGAAGGTTTGGACTCATTCCAACAATCTTTAGCGTATAGTTTTCTGCACACACATCTGTTATGACTTCTTTCGTCACGTTCTGATACTGGCACTCCCAGTGACCTTTCAAAACATCCGAGTTGACGTAAGCGGGAGAAGACGTTCCAGAACAATCATAACCAGAATCAGGCAACAGTCCGAGCTCGCAGTTCAACTTGTTGATTTTATCATTCGCTCTCTGAAGTTGACCCGAAAAATAGCCCAGTGCAAAGACGACTGCAAAGAAAGTTATCAACCAAAACAATGGTCTTTCAAACAAACGTTTTTTCTCCAATTTTTCTCTTCTTGCCATTTTATCAATTTCCAAAAACTGTATGGGCAGTGTAATTTTTTTTTCGTGTGAAGGTCTTTTCCCACTGTATATCACTAATGATGCACTGAAAAGTATAAATAGTTACGGTGCGTATCTGCGACCTAAGCGTGCGTATCCAGATGACCCCTAAGAAACCTCATTACCCGATGCGGTGACACACCGTCACGCACTCTCGCTAATCATCCCCATCAAACGACCACTTCTTTACTGCCGTAATAGGCAGACAGGGGGTTCCGCATTTTCTTTTTATTCGACAACCATCCTGCACACCGATTTTCAGCCCTGTGTGGGGTTTTTTACATTGCTTTAACCGGACGCTTTAACCGGAGTCTTTAATCAGAGCTTTATTTCCTTGGGTCTCGGCAACAAGTCCACACCCTCGCCTTCAACCTCTTCTTCCTCAAGCATCAGCCAGACGGCATACGTTTTGTGGCTGTGGATAGCTATCTTATGGTCTTTGTTGAAAATAATGCTCCCGTTGCTTACCTCGAACTTTGCAAACGGCTCAAAAGGTCTGACTTTCTGGTATTTTTTTTCTCCCCGCCTGACCCATCGCAGACTGTCTCTCCAAGCCCAGAGGGCGTAAACGCCGTCATCTAGATGATGAAACGTCTCTTGGAGCCAGTAGCTGAACTCGGCTAAAGTCCGCCATTTTTCCTCAGGGAATGAATAACGCTCTCTCCAGAAGCCACGCACCGGCGACTTCCTTACGTTTTCCCAGCTAGAATTTTTTGAAAGCTGGCTAGAGGTCAAAACTACCTCGTTGTCGTTCCTCTGGAGCCTGACAAGTATGAACCCCAATGACCATTCTATCGAAGCCATTTTCCCACACAACCTGCCACTATTCGCTCGGCAGAAAACCCGTTTTCCTTATTATGATTAGTTTCCTGATGTATATATATATATTATACTCCCACCTTGTGTGTGTGTGCGGTTCGGGGAATAACTTCTACTGATTGGCAAAACTAGAAGGGTTGTTAAAAAACGAGTGTGTTTTATTTACAGCTGTAAATACAATCATTAAAGACCCACAGAACTTAGTCAGCACTTCTTCCTGAAGCCCGCAAGGTTTCAATAGAACAGTAGCTCCAGTCGATGCATTTCACTCATTGCTTCCCTAGGAAACAAGTCTTCTGAGTAGTTCACAGGCAACAGTCTAAGACCAGAGCCGTAAAGCCCTTTTGGCAGTTGCAGGCGAAACGGTGATATTGAACTTAGCCAGCACTTCTTCCATAACCCTCTTCACCGTGCCGTCCTTGGTCGCCTTATCCATCCCCTTCAGGGCATCAACGTTAATGCCAAGGTCTTTGACGACTGCCTCGCATAGCTTCTGCCCACTCTGCTTGGCTTCTTCCAGTCTGGCTTTCTTCGCCCGTGCCCTCTCTTCCTTGATTTTAGCTATCACCTTGGCTTCGTGCCCTTCCACGGTAGTCTTGTATTCTTCCCACACATATCTGAAGTCCTTCGTTGGCTCGAATGTCCTGAGGCTCACCTTCTCGTCACAGCTCAACTTGGGTCGTGGCAACTCGCAACCAATCTGCTTCTTGTTGTTGTCGTCTTCCCACGTGTTGACCGGCAGTCTCATATCGAAGAACCTGTGTATGCCCTTCTCTCCCCAGTCATCCATTACTCTTCTCAGCGAGCCCTTGTTTATCTTCATAATAGATGCACACCGTTCAATCCCAAGGTCATCAGTGTATCTGGTTACATAGTTCTTGCTGAACTGGCTCCTGATAAATTCATCCACGGAATCAAAGTGCTGGAAGTCCGCCCACAATTCTATGTTGGAGTGTCTCGACTGCGGAATCAGCCACCTGCCAAAATTAGTGAGAGCCTGATGAACGCCTCTATAAAACTTGTCCTTCTGCTTCGGAAACAATACTGACAACTCGTTGAGGTAGTCGACCACCTTGAAATTAATCCTGTCCCTGAGTCCGGACATCGCCTGCCACTGAAATTCTATGAAGCTGACGAGGTTGAAGACCCTGATATATTCCTGCTGGATGAATCCAGAGTAAAGTAGCACGATAGCCTTCTGGTTTTTCCACTCGCCGTTTTCCCTGAAGACTCTTGGGAGAGAATAAGGAGATGTGCTGGAGTTGAGCAGTCCTTCATCGGTAAAAGAGTTTAACCTGTTGAGGAAGCTGGAGATTGTGGGGAACGAAGAGCTCCCGTGGAATTTGACTGCATTGATTGTATTGTCCAGTCCCCTTGCCTGCAAATCCACCATCTTGAATCGTGTCTTGCTGAGTTTGTGCTTCAGCTCGGAAAACGTCATGCCGTTTCTTCTCACGCCGATATATTCCCTGTAAGCATCCTCTGAATTTCTTGACCCATACAAAACTTGTATGGCTCTTTCCCCCAACTTGTCGCAGGGCAAATCATAAAAGAAAACCTTTATCCTGTCGTTGTCAGGAAACTGGAAGGGCTTCATTATTGAACGCAGTTCCGCAGGGACATTTCCAATGTGCGAAGTTATCGGTATGTAAAGGTGAATCTCCGTCTTGTCAATCCAGTCCAGTGGCGTGTATTTGTCCCAGACCCGTGGATTTATTTTTTTCATATCCGCAAACAATGCGAGCGAAAGTGCCTCTTCCAATCTGTCAATATCTTGTTTTTGGTAGAGCGGGCAAAACCCATCCCTATATCCACAAATGACAGAATTTTATGAGGTTCATCATCACTCCGAGTTCGGCGAACCAGAAAGCAAGATATGTTTTTCCGCTTGTGGTCACACCTTCAAACGAAGTGTGCGTTATTGCATTTCCCCGCTTTTCAAGAGACTTCTTCAGGCTTGTGAGCCAGAGGTATCTTTCCTGAACCATTGCCATAATTAATTATGGTCACTCTTAGTATAAAAAGTATGCAAAGATATTTTGAAATAGATACAGCACAGATTTAAACAAAAATCTACAAATAATAAATATGATGTTTGAAGCCACTCTGATGTTCGTCCTGATTATAGCCCTCGTTCTTCAGATAGCCATCCTGCTTGTTTTGGTTGCGTATGACAAGGGATTACTGACAGATTTTACAAAAGGCTCCCCGACTGGTTTGCTGTCGCCGGAAAATATGTCTTTGGTCGAGCAGTGGATTCCTTACACAATCGGTGCTAACGTGCTGTTCATCATCCTTGTTGCAATTATTGTTTTCAAAAAGTGAGCAGATGATTGATAGGAGCATTTTTCACAAGGATGCGAAAGGCGACTTGATTTCGTTCACAGGAAGTTGCGGGCATAGGACAACTTATCACTATGCCAAGACACACAACTGGTTATGCAAAAGATGCTATGAGTCAGATGATAAAATTTAAACGTGGTCGGTGATGAAATGCGAAAAATGCGGTGGAGAACTTGAGAGAGAACAGTATACCACTACATACAAATGCAAAGACTGCGGACAGAGATGGTATCTAAAAACAGAATGGGACGGGACTGAAGAATTTGGAGAGTTGGAATAAAATGCCGAGACGATTACGAACCGACAAAGACGCTTCGCCGATGCATCAGCAGATAGAGATGCCGAGAATTTACACTTATGACGAGCTCCTGACGGATTTCTTCCAGACCTTCGGATATTTTGCAAATATAATGAACAAGACTCATCGGGAAGTCTGGGATTATTTTCACAGCAGAGCAACTTTAGATTCTTACATAGACATACGTGGAGAGTATGTCAGGAAGAAAACAGAAGCAGAACGAGCAGAGCGGATGCACCCGCAAACCGCTCCGCTCAAAGGTGTCAACAGTAATTAATAATGCATTATGCGTGTTTAAAAAGATTGAATGGATAAAAAAGCATAAATACCGAAGAAAAACAATTTTTAGATAAGCGGGGCGGTCAAAATCAGGTTTAGATATTAGCCTCATAAGCTGAAGATTGGACGTTCAAATCGTCTCCCCGCTATCACTCAATCTTTATAAATATTGAACTGCAAATAATTCTTATGTTTCATTACTATCCGCAAGCACCAGCCCAGTAAGGGCGAAGCATTGGTTAGCGGTTCTGCTCCTTTCAAATTTTCTAAATTTCTAGTCTTGGTGTAAAGGCAACACACAAGGCTGTAACCCCTGAGATGCAGGTTCGATTCTTGCAGACTAGACTTGGGCTCATAGCGACAACAGAAAGAGCGTCTGCTTTGCAAGCAGAAGGTTCGGGGTTTAAGTCCCCGTGAGTCCACACACCCCGTGAGTTTGTCGGAAGAATAATCGGCTCTGAAGATAATTCAGCGAGAATTTGAAAATTGAAGAAACCGATAGGAGCCTGTTCAATTCAGGCACGGGGAATATGTCCGCAGTAGTGTAGCAGGCATAGCACACAAGTCTGTGAAACTTGAGGAAAGGGTTCAAGTCCCTTCTGTGGACTTCGGGGATGTAGTATAACTTGTCAGAACTTATGCCTTGGGAGCATAAAATCTGGGTTCAAATCCCAGCATCCCCATTCATTTTCTCCAATTTTCTTTTGCAGAAAAAATCCACTACTATATAAACATTAAAAATTAGATTCGCCTGAATCCTGCAATAACGTGAGAATGAAGTTTCTTGTGCAATCTATGTGTTCGGCTTGTGAAATCAAAATATAGCTTCCACGCTAATTACTATGTGGGGTGAAAAAAATGGTATGGTTACAAACTTACGAAAAAGAAGATAAAAAATATTCGCACCTCAGTGAGCAGAATATTAAAGATGAGCAAGCTGAAAGAATTGTGAAAAAAGTTTCGAGGCATTTCAAGCTGAATGCGAATCACGTTGTCTTCAAGAATCTCCACACGCACGGCGGACTCGCCTCAAGGATATGGAATACGATAACGATGATTCACTGTCCGAATCTTCTGATAGTCGCTCACGAGCTGAACCATTTTATGCTCTGGAAAAAATATCCGAACAGAAAAGTAAAGCACGGAAGCAAGAAGTGGTTCTGGAACCTTGAAAGAATAATCAGATATTGCGAGAGGAAGAATTGGTGGCGTGACGAGGAAAAAAGATTGGCTGAACAGACACAAAAAACATTTGAAAAGAGACTTGGGAAAGAAGCATACAAAAAAACTCCAGAATGCAAACTTGAACAAATACAGAGTTCGATAAAAAACTGGGAGAGTAAAAAGAAGCGGGCTGAGAACGTCCTGAAGAAGCTCAACAGAAGAAAGAAAATATGGGAGAAAAAGGCAACGGGGAGAGTTTAAACTTTCGGTGAGCGGGAAATCCCACATCCTTTAGGAGTGGGATGAGAGCGAACAATGTATATATATGAGTGAAACATATAATAATATATGCCAAAAGGTTATATATCAAACCAAACGAGCGTTCAT
>Ga0315282_10008776_pt1 | contig 16269 bp, 17 predicted proteins | sample YL17G07_20_MG_FD_203693 | JGI IMG/M metagenome (GOLD analysis project Ga0315282, IMG submission 203693) | Sediment microbial communities from Yellowstone Lake, YNP, Wyoming, USA - YL17G07_20 | ecosystem: Environmental > Aquatic > Freshwater > Lake > Sediment | place: USA: Wyoming | collected...
TTAGTCATCGCTATGCTCATGGTAATGATTTTGACACTGATCGGTATTGCTTCAACCTTTACCTCAACCGTTGAGATTAGACTCTCTGGGAATAAAAGAGGGTTAACAGATGCCTTCTATGCAGCCGATGGAGGAATCCAATCTGTCCTGCCTGGCATCGGGAATTTTAATGTTTCAACCAATTTTTTCTCTGTCGATCCCAAAACCCTTCCCACCGACCTTCAGAACGAATCCATTGACAAGAAAAATTCCAAACCTTCGCTTGCCTTACCTTCTGGCCAAAGTTTTGTCGAACCACCCAGAGTGACTATTTACCACACTGCCCAAACCAATTCACCAATAGGATCAGGCTTCAGCGCAATTAACTTCGAATATGACCACTTCATCGTCGATTCTATTGGAAGGGATCAAACGGAGATGGGTTTAGTCCGGTCCAACTGTCAGATAAGGGAGAAAATAGCGACGGTTGTCCCCACTCTCCAAGGTGGTTATTAAGTAGTAGTGGAACATCTTTGAGATAAAAAAGCGAACAGTCATTTCAACAATTTCCTTCATCGCCCCCAAACGATCTCCTTTGCCATGGTTTGTCATATACCTACCCTATTCGTAGACCTTTGATGATGAAATCACCGGCCTGTTTCTCTTTGCCGGAGAAAAAGTGATGCATTGAAAAGTCTTTATCACATTGTTATTCCGATCTTAGAAGAGAACATCAAACAAAGCACCCATCCTCTAATAATCGGCGTATTGATGGCACAGCTTAAGTTTGGAAACGGCGCCAAAGATCCGTCAAGATTTGATTACTTTAGAATCTATTACCATCTGTTCATTGAACAGTTATGCTATTCGCATTCTCCTAAGCAAAATAGAATTACCACCCAAAATATTGTATTGCAACTTCTTTCGATTTCTTATATCCTGCATTTAGTTCAGGTTTATCTATCAATTTATAAGTCGTGGAGGACAAAATGATAAATGAAATTGTGATTAATGGATACCGTGGCCTTGATAACTTTAAGATTGATGGGATGACAAAATTTAATCTATTAGTTGGGCCAAATAATAGTGGAAAATCTAGCTTGTTAGAAGCTTTATTTATGCATTTTGGTCCTTTAAACTTCAGGATTTTATTCTCCATTCTGACATTTAGAGAAGGGGGATTTCAAACAAATCCACATTATATTGTCGAACAAATGAAATGGTTTTTTACAGATCCAATGAATAGAAAAAATTTTGACATAAGTATTGCCGGTAATTGGGGGAAAGTTAAAAGAAAAACTACAATTTCCTTGTCCAAGTATTTAGGTTATGAAGATACTTCCCGACAATTGCAACAAATTACAAATAAAGTTGTTCCCATTTCAGGCAAAATTGAAATCTTAGAACCTGGAGAAAGCAAAGGAATCACAATAGGCACTTTTTCCTTTAGTTTTGAATCAAGCAAACATAAAAGACTTAAACATGAAGTTGAAATTAATACAGAAGAATCTCTTAAATTAGGCCCACCACCTATTGAAACAGATGTTAAGGCTGTCTTTTCTGATCCTTTCCTACATAGAAGGCTAGGGGCTGGCTTAGAAGAATACGATAAATCAGTTAAGACTGGTCATCATACAAAATGCCTTAAGCTCCTACAAGAAGTAGATCCTGATATAACCAATGTCTCTATTTTATTAGCTGCCGGCGGAATTCCGCAACTTTATGTAGATCATAAGAGAACTGGTTTGGCACCTATTGGTACTTTAGGTGACGGTATACGAAGAATTTATCTTCTGGCAACTCAATTTGTTCAATGTAAAGGAGGGGTTTTATTAATTGATGAGCTAGAAGATTCTGTTCATTGGTTGGCATTAAACCAATTTATAAATTGGATCGTGGATGCTGCTAACGAGTTGAATGTTCAGATTTTTGCAACGACTCATAGTCTTGAGTGTATTGACGCTATTTTGGCCAGTAAACTTCTTAAGTCAAAAGATCTGAGTCTATTTAGAATGAAAAAGCAGAATGGGCAAATAATATGCAAGAAAATTAGAGGTGATACATTAGAAACAATTCGCTACGAGCTCGGTCAGGATGTAAGGTGGTAATATGAATTATGGATATCTGGTTGTTGAAGGACATCATGATGCTGAGGTCATTGGCAAATTCTTGAGAAGAAGAAATTTGACCTCTGTCACTAAATTTGACACCCTAGATCAATACTGGAAACCTCTGGTTCCAAAAGAATTCCCGCCAGGTGGAGACCTTATGAAACGGGTTCAGGTCCCCCTTTTTTTCCAAAACGACAGATATTCTATAGCAATTCAAATCGCCGGAGGCGGGTTAGAAGAGATAAAGAGAAAATTGGAAGCTACCATTGAGAACTACGAGACATTACGTAGGGATGTAGTGGGTATAGGAATTATAGTAGATGCGGATTATAAACATAGGGGAGCAAAAGACAAATTTAAAGAATTTAAAAAAGAATTAGTGCATTCAATACGATTACCTAACACCCCTGGGAAGGTCTTAGACTCGAAGCCTAAGAGTGGAATTTTCATTTTCCCAGATAATAAAAAGCCCGGAACAATTGAAAAAATGCTTTTGAAATGTGGACACGAGATGTATCCAGATATACTCGATGGTGCAGAACATTTTGTTAACGCTATTAATTTGAACTCCCTTCATGCAAAGGATAAAGAAGAATTTATAAGACCGGCTGGAAAAGATAAGGCGATAATTGGATGTGTTGCGAATATTCTTCGACCCGGAAAAGCAGTACAAGTTTCCATTCATGATAATGGTTGGATAAGCGATCAAACTATCGGCATCCCAGAAGTTGCTGATTTGAACCGATTTCTAGAAGAACTCTTTGAATTGCCCTAGGGGGAAGAGAAATAAAGAAACCATGAAATATAGCGTTCCTTCAGCCTAGATGTAAATTTAAACCAAAGAGAGCTCTTCCAGACAAATAATAAAGTCGATTCTACGCGAATATATACCAACTCCCCCCCTGTATATTTACCCGTGATTGGTCGATTTGCCCGGACTATTATTTGCGTATCAGGAAAGTGCTACTTTGCTCCTTCCATCATTAATTATTGTGGTCAAAAAAAGAGCATTGTAAATCACGAAAAATCTCTTATTGGAAAAAGTTGAATATAAGATCGAAACGACGAATTTTGGGGTCTGGCGGAGGTTTGTCTATCCCAACGAAGCCTATTTTGCTGAGTTTAAATCGACGCTACTTTTGAGGTCATCGATAAAAAAGTTGTCCCTGTCGACATATAAAAGCGCACAGGGCATAGCGTCCACCCTCCGCAGTAGCTCTGCTACGGAGGACGGGCAAGCAACATAGCGACGGAGTTTAATAGGCACACATCTCATTTTTAAATCATTGCCTTGCCATTGATTCCACCTGAACATGAACCTATTCCCCACCTCACTTTCCCTTCGTATTGATAGTGGTGATTATTGGTTTGAGCATCAATGGCGATTGTGTTAATTTGAAGTTTAGACGAAGTTGAAAAAGGAGGCAACCATGGATATAGAAAATTTCATTGACTTACTCAAATCGAGAAGAAGTATTCGAGCCTACAAGCCTGATCCAATCCCGGATGAATACATTCAAAAAATTATCGAAGCTGCCAGATGGGCTCCTTCTGGAGGCGACTCCCAACCCTGGGAATTTATTGTCATCAAAAGAAAAGAGATCAAGGACAAAATTGCAGATCTTTTCACGGAATCTATAAAACCGCTTCGGCAAGCTGAGCTCACACGGGAAAAAGATCTTAGAATACCTGCCTTAGAAATGGAGATGCCAGAGCCAGGGTTTAAAAATGCCCCCGTGTTCATCGTATTATGTGGTGATGCTCGAACTAACGAGGCTTTCCCGTTAACTGTTTATCAGAAGTGGGGGACTGAAGTCTTTATCTCAAACTTAGCAGGCGCCTTTTTATGCATGCAACTTGCTGCTAAATCCCTCGGTTTGGGTTCCCAATGGGTTTCCTCTTCGGGCAGCTTAATGGAGGATAAGTTGAAGGAGCTTCTCAATATCCCAGAGAAGATTAAAATCTATGACATGATGGCAGTGGGTTATCCCGCCTATCAGTTAGGACCTAGGTCTCCAAGGAAAATTGATGAAATGACTCATTCTGAGCGATATGATCGGTCAAAGCTGAGAACGGACCAGCAGATTAAGGACTTCATCAAGAATTTACGAAAGAGAGATCGGGAAGAAATGGAAGGTTTGATGCGTCGAAGGGGGCAAAAAGCTTAAAAATGGGAATTAGGATGAAGGTGAGTAATAACCAATGAGGGTCAAACCTTCAAAGACTGCCGAAAAATGCCGTTCTTGTGTCACCCTGAGCAAAGCGAAGGGTCTCAAGAGATCCTTCACTTCGTTCAGGATGACACTTCGTGGCAGATTCTTCACGGAGTTTATCCTGAGCCATTAAATCAGACTCTTCGCTTCGCTCAGAGTGACAGTGAGCGAAGGGCTCAGAATGACATTCTCTCTGTTTTAATGAGTTAAAAACAACCGAGGTCATCCGTAAAAGAGTTGTTCCTATCAGATAGACCATGAAGAACCTCTTATTAGAAAAGGTTGAATATAAAATTGAGAGCAAAAACTTTGGGGTTTGGCGGAGGTTTGTTTATCCCAGCGGCGCTTATTTCGTGGAATTTAAATCCCATGCCACTTTCATGGGGCTGCCCCTCTTTCATTATACCCGTGTCAAATGTCCAGAAACAGGTAGACGCATCATTGCTAAAGGAGTGATCGTGTTGGAAGGCTTGCAACAGGAATCGTGGCCATAGGCCATGCATCCTTCGGTCTGATTGCCATTGGGCAACTGGCTTTGGGTTTGATGTTCGGTCTGGGACAATTCGCCACAGGGCAAATCGCCATTGGACAATTTGCCTACGGCAAATATGTATTAGCCCGGTTAGGTTATGGTGACTATGTCTGGAGCATGAAAAGAGCTGATCCAGAAGCAGTGAAATTTTTCAAGACACTTCTATCCAGATTTATATCATAATACATACATAAAACCTATTATTCTCTGAATCCCCCTCCTTCAATTTAATCCGGAGATTACGTAGAAAATAACTTTCAAATCCCCCCCAACCCCCCTTTTCTAAAGGGGGGCGAGGGGGGATTATCAATTTTCATGGTTCGAGGGCGGTCAATCAGCCATCAGCAATTGACTTGAAAATCACACTTCTATGTGATAGGTCTAACATCGACAAATGAGGAGAAATTTATGTTGCACTTAAAAGAAATCAGGCTGAAATCAAACCAATTTCCGACGAAGGACCATTACCCCTTCAATCTTGATGTTCTGTGCAAAACTCCCAAGATAAAATTTCCCTCTCCTGTCACTTTTTTCGTTGGAGAGAACGGATCAGGTAAATCGACCCTTTTAGAGGCTCTGGCCAGAAGGTGCCAGATTTACATCTGGCGAGGAGAGGAGAGAACCCGTGCTGTGATTAATCATTATGAAGAACGGCTTTTTCTCTATCTCGACGCCATATGGACAGATGGTATCGTCCCAGGCTCCTTCTTCTCATCCCAGATCTTTCGCAATTTTGCCCAACTTGTAGATGTATGGGAAGCCGACAATCCCGGACAGATTGACTATTTCGGCGGAAAGTCCTTATTGACCCAGTCTCACGGCCAATCCATCATGTCTTTTTTTAGATCCCGCTATAAGATCAAAGGACTCTACCTCTTGGATGAGCCTGAAACAGCCCTTTCCCCAAAGACCCAGTTAGAGCTTCTCAGACTTCTTCGGGAGATGAGCCGGTTGGGCCACGCGCAATTCATCATTGCCACCCATTCACCCATTCTTCTGTCATGCCCAGGATCCACGATTTACAGCTTCGATAATGTCCCTGTAAAGGCCGTCTCTTATGAGGAGACAGATCATTATCAGATTTATAAGAATTTTATGAAGGACCCCAAGGCGTACGATAAAGACCCTATCTAAGATCCCATTTAAACCATGCACTATCTCTTCGGCGTTTTCCTCATCCTTATTTCCGGCAGTTCCTTTGGGACGCTCGCCATCTTTGCCCGGCTTGCTTATGAGGATGGAGTCACACCGATCACTCTTCTTTTCCTGCGATTCGGGATTGCTTCCCTTTGCATGATTTTCATCATGTGGCTTAGGCGTATTCCGATACCTCGTGGATGGGTCTTGTTGGGTCTGGCCCTCATGGGTGGCGTTGGATATGTCGGTCAGGCACTCTCCTACTTCACTGCACTCACCCTGATTCCGGCCGGGCTGGTGGCTCTCCTTCTCTACCTTTATCCAGCCATTGTGACCATCCTTGCTATGATTATCCTTAAAGAACGCATCTCGAAATGGAAAATGATCGCCCTTCTCATAGCGCTTGGAGGCACTGTCCTTACCATTGGACCCACTGGAGGTGGACACCTCTTGGGCGTCATCTTTGGGCTCGGTGCAGCTTTTATCTATTCCATTTACATCCTTGTTGGAAGTAAAATCACAAAGCAGGTGACTGCGATTCAATCCTCCACAGTGGTCATTGTCTCAGCAGCTATCGTCTCCAGTGGTCTTGTGGCGATCAAGGGACCTGCATTTCCGGCGACAGCTTCTGGCTGGGCATCCGTCATTGCCATCGCGCTTATTTCCACGATATTGGCCATCGTGACCTTCTTTGCCGGTCTTGAACGTGTGGGGCCAACGAATGCATCCACTCTCTCCACCGTCGAGCCCGCCGTCACGGTGGTGCTTGCCGCTATGGTCCTTGGTGAAGCCATTTCATTCTTCCGCATCATAGGCGGCATGATGATCATCCTGGCGGTGATCATTCTGGCAAGAAGTGAGGTGCCTACGAATGAGCAAACGAAAAGCACGAATGGTAGCGAATCAATCGAATAGGATTCGTTAAATTCGTTATCATTCGAATTATTCGGATAAATGTAAATGGACTATCGAAGACCCGCCCTCCTGGTTACAACTCTTGGTGGCTTTCTAATCCCTTTTATGGGTTCTTCCGTTAACATCGCCCTTCCTACCATTGGAAAAGAATTTGGGATGGATCCCCTTTTTCTGACCTGGGTGACGATGTCCTATTTGATGTCAGCGGCAATCTTTCTCATTCCCTTTGGAAGAATTGGTGACATTTACGGAAGGAAAAAGACTTTTCTATTTGGGTTCATCCTCTATACCTTCTCATCCCTTCTCTGTGCCGTTTCACCATCGGCCATTTTTTTGATCTCTTTTCGAGTCTTAAATGGAATCGGTGCATCCATGACCTTCAGTACTGGCATGGCCTTTCTTATCTCCATCTATCCACCCGGAGAGCGGGGAAAGGTTCTCGGAATCAATGTGGCCGCGGTCTATTCAGGACTTTCCTGTGGCCCATTTTTTGGAGGGCTCTTAACCCAGTATTTTGGCTGGCGAAGCATTTTTTTTGTAAATATCCCTCTGGGGTTGCTTATCATTTTTGTCACCATTTGGAAGTTGAGAGGGGAGTGGACAGAGGCAAAGGGCGAGAAATTCGATGTGGTAGGCTCCATTCTCTTCAGTTTCACCCTTTTAACGATTATGTACGGCTTCTCTCAGTTACACGGGGTATCGGGAATCCCCTTCATTCTCTTGGGTGCGGGGGGAGTTTTTCTATTTGTGAAATGGGAAACAAAAACGGAGAGCCCTATTTTTAATATAGATCTCTTCAAAGAAAACAAAGTCTTTGCCTTTTCCAACCTTGCTGCGTTGATTAATTATAGCGCTACCTTTGCTGTGAGTTTTTTGATGAGCCTTTATCTCCAGCTTATCAAAGGGCTCCATCCACATGAAGCAGGTATGATTCTTGTCTCTCAACCAATCATGCAAGCTATCTTTTCTCCTTTGGCTGGAAAACTATCAGATCGAATTGAACCACGACTGGTCGCCTCCATCGGGATGGGAATAACGGCCCTCGGGCTTTTCTTCTTCACCTTCTTGGATCAAAAGACAACAACCCCACTCATCATGAGTAGCCTCATTCTCATTGGCCTTGGATTCGCCCTTTTCTCTTCTCCCAATACGAATGCCGTGATGAGTTCTGTGGAAAAGAAGTTTTACGGGGTCGCCTCAGGAACGCTTGGGACCATGCGTGCGACAGGAATGATGTTCAGCATGGGGATGGTGATGTTGATTCTTGCTCTGTACATGGGGCGGACTCAAATCACACCTTCTCACTACCCACTCTTTCTGAAAAGCCTGAAGACAGGATTTATCATTTTTACTGCACTGTGTGTAGCTGGAATCTTTGCCTCCCTTGCGAGAGGCCGGGTGAGATAAGGGGTTCGAAATGAAAAAAACGATGATCGTCGCTCACCGGGGTGCTTCAAGTTTGGCAAGAGAAAATACGATAGAATCCTTTAAGAAAGCCATCGGGATAGGAGTTGACATGATTGAGTTCGATGTGAGGAGAACCAGAGACCAGGCTTTGATTGTCCATCATGACGAACTTATGGAGGGAAAGCCGGTTAAAGAACTAACCTATGATGAGATTTCCAAGATGACCACAAGGCAAGCTTTTTCCGTTCCCACCTTTGAAGAGGTTTTGAAATGTACCAGTGGAAAGATAAAACTGGATGTGGAAATAAAAGAAGAAGGTTACGAAAAAGAGATCGTAGAATTATTATTGAAGTACTTCAAGAAAGACCAGTTTGTCATAACTTCTTTTTATGATTCCTGTATAAGGAAAATCAAAGACGATTATCCAGACACTAAAACAGGATTAATCTTGGGAATTTCGAAGGCTAAAAACCCTATCCTCACCAGATTTTCAGAATTCTTTCCTCATAAGAGATGTAGGGAAGCAAAAGCAGACTTCTTGGCGCCCCATTGGAGATTGTTATGGTTTGGGTTCTTAGATCGAGCTAAAAAAGAGAATAAGCCGGTTTTCGTCTGGACCGTGAATGACCAGAGGAAGATCTGGAAAATGCTTCATGACGAGAGAATCGATGCCATCATCACAGATAAGCCGGATCTGGCTGTTGCCTTGAGACAAAAAATGCACTCTCGAATATAATTCCCCCCTCACCTCATCCCTCTCCCCAGCGGGGAGAGGGGAGGGTGAGGGGGCCTCATGTCAAAGAAATAAATGCGTTTGTATTATTTGAAAGAAAAGAGAGCCATACGGGGATGACGACCATGGATAAAGAATTGAGTTTGAAAAGAATTCAGTTTTTAAAGAAGGATTATTCAAGGGGATTCATAGCAGACTGCGGTTTTAAAGCAGTCAATTATAAGAGGGGCTATCTGGAGTCACGGTTGAGAGTCTTCCATCGCCACCGGCAACAGGACAATTACATTCATGCCGGAGTCATCGCAACAATGGCCGACCATACGGCAGGTTATGCTGCTTTCAGTCTTGTTCCCGATGATCATCGCATCTTGACCATCGAATTTAAGATCAATTTTCTCGAACCTGCCTATGGCCGTGCCCTCGTTTGCAGGTCTCGGATCCTTCGAGAGGGTGGGCAGATATTGGTTGGGGAATCAGAGGTTTTTGATCAGAGGGGAAATAGAGAGGCCCTGGTGGCCAAGGCCATGGTCACGTTGAGATCCATCCATCAGAGCAAAATCAAACCCATTCGAATGTGATTCTTAGTCCCCTCTAACCCTCCTTTAGAAAAGTCGGTACAACTCAAAACCGAAGGGGTAGGGGGATCCTTGAAAGTTATTTCCTAGGTAATGGCTTCGAGGATTTTATTAAGCCCCTGGGCAGTGGCGGGTGCAGTTGTCGCAGTGGTAGTGGATGAAAAACTGGAGATATTGCATGTGGCGGAAGAAGCGTGGGGACTTGATCATCTCCAACCGCTCTTGCATGGAGGGCTTCTCTGCCATCTCCATCATAAAGCGCATGAAGTTTCCCACATCGTTGGGCTGGCTCACTCTCACACATCGATGACTTAATACACGGCCTTCTTCCGTAAATGCCTTCCCAGGGCAGGTTGATCGACAGTCGTAGTGGCAACTGCCGCATGGATCATATCCACTGATGGGAGAATCTGATTCCAAGTCCAGGCTGTTCAGAAGCCCAAGATACATGACGCGTGGTCCAAATTCTCGAGTCAAAGCGAGTGTGTTTTTTCCCCATACAGCCAGTCCACTCTGCACAGCAGCATGGCGAAGGGAGACGCTTCCGATGGGAGAACGAAAGGTTTCCTCATCAATTTCAAATGGTCGGTGGGCCTGAACGAGAAAAGATTCGCCACCGTATTCACGCTCCATAAACCTTCCCAGGTGATAAGCAGCCGTATTCCCAGCTCCTTCTACGCTATACAAATAAGATGGCATCTTACTCCATGTATTTTCCTGATAGTGATAGGCCCCTGCAAGAGGCTTAAAGGCCAAGACGATGATGGATTTCGCTGTTGGAAGGTAGCGATGGGGATCAGGCGACCGTGGGCTATTGTAGTCTTTGAGGTTTAAAACACCCACGAGGTCAGCTCCCAGGTCTTTGCCCTTTTTCCGAATCCTCTCTTTCATCGTTGGTCTTCCTTTCATTCGTTACCCTCCATCATTCCCATGTCCTTTGATCGACGATTTTCTTCGCTCCTTCAGCAATTGTTCCTTGCGAGACGAATTCGATCTTGTCTGGTTTTACCCGGCAACTCTCCTGGATGCTCTTCTGAAGAGACTCTAAGAATTTCTGTCGATCCACCTCTTCTTTCAATTCCAAGTTTATCGCCCACTCATCCCGATGACCCGAACGGGAGACATGGACCTGAAATTTTAAAACCTCCGGAAACTTCCGAATGACCTCTTCGATCTGTCGGGAATGGATAAACATCCCCCTGACCTTTACCGCCTCTCCTACTCTTCCCATGATACGGGTTAATCGATAGGACTTTCTGCCGCATGGACATGGCTCATCCGTGAAACTTGATAAATCTCCCGTTCCAAAGCGAATCAGGGGATAGGTTTTATCGAAGAGGGTAACCACGACCTCTCCAATCTCTCCCGGCCCTAAGGATTTCCCTGTGGGCGGATCGACGATCTCAATAATGATCTCTTCTGGAAAATGGAAACCGGATTTTTCCAAACATTCATATCCGAGAATTCCGAGGATGGCTGAAGCATAGGTATCGGCCACCTTAATCCCGTAATCGTCCTCAAAAGTTTTCCTCATGGAGGGAGGAAGGATCTCTGCGCTGCAAAGGGCGCAGCGTAAAGAGAAGTCTTTTCGAAACTGAAGACCCATTTCCTCTGCCCTCTTGATCAAGGTCATGAGAAAACTGGGCGTGCCCACATATCCAGTGACCTTCAAATCTTTCATGATCTTCACTTGAAGGTCGGTCAATCCCACACCTGATGGGATCACGGTGGCACCTAAAAGTTGAAGAGCTTGATCCACCCACAGGCCTGCTGGAACCATGTGGTAAGAGAAGGTATTGAGGACCCGGTCCCCTTTTCCAATGCCAAAAACAGAGAGTGCTTCAGCAGCGGCTTTGGCGAAGTCTCCGATTCGGATGGGTTCATAGAGAGGACCTGGTGAGACAAAGATCCTCTCCAGCTTTTCGATGGGAATGGTGAGAAATCCTCCAAAGGGTGGATTCTCCTTCTGGAGTGAAACCATCTCACTCTGCGCTGTGACCGGGATCTTATCCAAATCCTTGATCGTCTTTACCTCCGAAGGCTTCACACCCGCACGGTCCAATTTAGCCTTGAAAGCAGGGGCGTGCCGGTAGGCTTGGGAGACAATTTCCACCAACTTCCTGCTTAATTGATTCTCCCGGCTCGGCCTCGTCTCACTCTTTTTGGATCGTTCGCGTTTAATCTTCTTTTTCCTTTTCACGATAACCACCTCTTCCTCCTCCGGTAATGCTTTACCTCTCGATAGCTTTTCCGTTTACCCACCTGGCTGAGCCCGAGATAGAATTCCTTGATATCCTCATTCTCCTTCAATTTGGGGGAAGGCCCGTCGAGGACGACCCGCCCGTTCTCCATGATATAGCCGTAGTCTGATGTGGAGAGAGCGATCTTCGCATTCTGCTCCACCAGGAGAATCGATGTCCCCTCCTCTTTGTTGATCCTTTTGATAATACCGAAAATCTCCCTCACGAGGAGGGGACTGAGACCGAGCGATGGTTCATCGAGAAGCATCACCTTTGGATTAGCCATCAGGGCCCGACCCATGACCAGCATCTGTCTTTCTCCCCCGGAGAGATAGCCGCTCACATGTCCTTTGAGATCTTTGAGCCTTGGGAAATAGTGGTAAACCGATTCAAGATCCTTTAGAATCACATCCCTGTCTTTTCGGGCATAGGCACCCACTCGAAGGTTTTCCTCAACGGTGAGATGCTCGAACATGCGGCGGCCTTCCATGACTTGAACAATTCCCATCTGGACAATCTCTTCCGGGGCTTTCCCATCAATCCTCATATCATCAAACTCAATGCTTCCATCCGTGACTTTGCCTAATTCTGTATAGAGGACTCCTGAGACGGCCTTCAGAGTAGTCGTCTTCCCTGCACCATTAGCGCCCAATAAAGAAATGATTTTGCCGTCAGGCACCTCAAGAGAGACCCCTTTGAGAACCAAGATGACGTCGCTGTAAATTACTTCGATGTTATTGAGCCTGAGCACGGTATATCCACGTAATGTCAAATGTCAAAAAAAAGTAGGGTGCGTTCCCCGAACGCACCATTTAACGGCGTGATCGGGGATCCCGCCCTACTGTTTCGGAGCGGGCTTCACAAATTCCAGTGTCGTGGTAACCACTGCTCCAGAGTCAGTACCGGAGGCTTTAATGGTATAGACTCCAGGAGGAATGGGATTGAGGGTTTTAGGATCGATAGACAGAATTTGAGTGTATCCCACCCGAAAGAAGGTGTTCAATTTTGCGCTGGCAGGAACCTCTCCTTTGAAATTGCCTGCCTCATCTGCCTCACCATAGGCGATCCCAACATCCTCTCCAGGTTTGACCCCTTGCATTTGCACCTCCGGAGGGAGGACCATATCCACCACCACCATCTCTTTGGGTTTCCACTGCGTACCTGTGAAAACAATAGGAACCCTCAAGATGCCAGGAAATGCCAATTCTACCTGTGCAGGGGTGACGGCCACTGTGGCTTTTGGCTTGGGAGGTGGAAATAGTGTACTACAGGCCACAAAGGGTAAAAGGAACATTAAGACACTGAGAACAATGATCATCTTTTTGAAGGAGTTCATTGATTTCCCCCCTTTCTTCTTAAAATTTGTGAAGAGAGACAGCGTCAGGAGCCTTTATCCAATCTGATATGGAGACAACCTTTCCTGCTCGAACCTGATAGAATTTGATCTCCCAACTTCCCCTGCGTGAGGTTGGACTGTAAGCACAAGGACCCTGGAGCCCAGCCCTCTGCACACCTGTAAGTTTTTGGTAGGTTTGGTAAATAACCTCTCCATCCAACTTTTTATAGCCCACTTCTTTTAAAGCGATTTTCAGAGCTGCCTCGAATGTCATGGCCCAAGCCATCCCGATGGTATAGACTTCGTTCATATCCTCTAATTTCCCTCGACCATACTTTGTCCAAAGATTTGCCAAAGGATGTTTTCTAGCATCGTCCCCACGGAGGTAATAAGAGCCGATCACTGTTCCTTCCAGGGCTTCAGGATGGAGTCGGGTACCGAGGGAGGTAGGGCCCCAATAGTCACAGAAGAACTGGATGGTTTTGGTTAAACCCAATTTATGGGCATCTCGAATCACATTAGTCGGTGTGGGATCAACTCCGCCGACGAATATATAATTGACCTCTGCTTTCGCCAATCGGCTAAGATAAACGGTATGGTCCAGTGATCCTGGCGGGAAAAACTCAGGCGGAGCCATAGCCACCCCCATCTTCTCAGCATACTCTTTTCCGCCTCGCAGAGGTTCCTGACCATAAGCGCTATCCCAGGAGATGAAACCGAGTTTGGGCATTCCTGTTTTCCCCTTCTTCTTCCAATCTGCAAGGAGCCAGTCAACGGTGGCAGCAAAAGCGTCCTGGTAGGTTGGGCCCCAGGCAAAGATCCTACCAAGATTAGCCTGAAATTCTCCATCTCCAGGAACGAGTGTGATTAACTTATCTTTTGTCGACAATGGAGCAACTGCTTTGCCGATTGGAGTGCCGATGGCATTGACCACCAAAAGCTTTGGCTCTGTACGGTATCTTTTATAGGCAGAAACCCCTCTTGCCACATCATATCGAGTATCCACTCCAATGAATTTTATCTTCACTCCGTCCACACCACCTCTTGAATTTAAATCCTTAATATAGTCCTCACATCCCATATCCGCAGGGACGTTTAGGCCTGCAATCGCAGCCGTGTAATCTGCCAGACTTAAATAGGTAACTTGCTTTTCTGCCGCATGACTCTGGGCACCCCCGATTAAACAAACTAATGCAAGTACAACGATTCCACATAAAAGCCTTCTCATCTTTATGGCCTCCTTTCATTTTCGGTAATCTGTCATTCTGAGGAGCAAAGCGACGAAGAATCCCGTTCCTAGAGATTCTTCGCTCCCAAAGGTCGCTCAGAATGACATAAAGGGAATTTTCCTCCTTCACCTCCTTTCAAATCCCCCCAACCCCCTTTTCTAAAGGGGGGGAGGAAGGATTAATGCGCAAATGGATAGAGCCGATAAGAAGCCTTGAAGATTTCCCAGCGATGGGCCAGTCCTCTCGGCTCATAGATCAAAAAGAGGATAAGGACTATACCGAACACTGAGACGCTCATGGAAGCGGCCGGATGGATCCCTATCCAAGGAAAGAGGGTTGCCAGAATTGGAGCCGCAAACATCACTCCTTCATCCAGAAGGCGAAGGAAAATCACACCGAAAAAGACTCCTGGAATGCTCCCTCCACCTCCCACGATAAGCATTCCAATGTAATTCAGGGCATGGAGCAAGGTGAATTGCTCAGGGTGAACCACTTGAATCCAGTGGGCCCATAAGGAACCAGCAATCCCAGCATAAAAGCAGGAGATGAAGAAGGCAAGTAATTTATAGCGATAAAGTTCGATCCCCATCACCTCTGCGGCAAGGTCATTATCGCGAATGGCCACGAAAGCCCTGCCGACACGGGTCCGAACCATATTCCGAGCACCATAGGTCATCAACAGCATTACGGTAACGATGATATAGTAGATTTTTTCATCACTATCGAAAGCAAAACTCCCAATCTGGGGTGCAGGGGGATGGAGACCCTGAGTCTTTCCTGTGATTTCGAGGTGAGGGATCAACCACATGATCACAAAATGGATCGCGATCGTAGCCATAGCAAGATAAAAACCTTTTATACGGAGGGAAGGAGCACCGCTCCCCAATCCAATCAAGCCTGCAACGATTCCTGAAATGGGGAGCGCCAGAAAGAAGGAAAGTCCCAGCTTTCCGGTGAGGATGGCAGAAGCATAAGCACCGACGGCCATAAAGGCCGCCTGTCCGAATGAGATCTGACCGCAATAACCACTGACCATCTGGAGACCGAGAACAATAATGATGCTAATACAGAGATTATTGATCAGGCTGATGAAATAATAAGATCCAAAGAGGGGGAAGGCATAAAGAAGAATGAGTGCTCCGATCAAAAGCCCCCAGTGCCTCTTAATTCTTAAAATCGCCATGTCCTGGCTATAACGCTCATCAAAAGTCCCACAAGGCCGCATACTCACCCCTATAAATGAGGAATGTCAAATTTCAAAGTTCAAATGTCAAATCAAATCCAAAGCTCAAATGAGATGCCAAAATCCTTAGGTCCTAAAACGAGTTCAGAGTCTTCGATCTCAGAATCCAATTTTAAACTTTGACATTCATTTGAAATTTGGATTTTGACATTTGACATTTCAGTTATACTCTCTCTATTCTCTTCAACCCAAAGAGGCCATAGGGTTTCGCCAGCAGAATAATAAGAAGCAGCGCATAGGCTGCCACATCTTTGAGACCGCCTCCGACCAGAGGATCGAGATAACCTGCGAAGAGATTCTCGAGTACTCCGAGTGTGAGTCCAGCCACAAGGGCGCCCGGTAGAGAATCTAACCCTCCAAAAAGGGCGACGATCAATCCTTTGATTCCGATATAGGGAAGGGGAAAGTGGATATCCATGACATAGGCCGTCCCCATCCCAGCCACCGAGGCGACAATGGCAGAGATGATCCAGATGAGAGAGAAGATCGTCCTGACATTGATTCCTGTACTCTGGGAGAGTTGATGGTCCTCTGCTGTTGCGCGCATCCCCAATCCTGTCTTAGTAAATCGAAAGAAGAGGGCTAAGAGGAGAAAAACTAATAGGACCACACAAAAACT
>Ga0315282_10008777_pt1 | contig 16268 bp, 12 predicted proteins | sample YL17G07_20_MG_FD_203693 | JGI IMG/M metagenome (GOLD analysis project Ga0315282, IMG submission 203693) | Sediment microbial communities from Yellowstone Lake, YNP, Wyoming, USA - YL17G07_20 | ecosystem: Environmental > Aquatic > Freshwater > Lake > Sediment | place: USA: Wyoming | collected...
CGTCAGAAAGCAGCTTAACCTAGATTTTTTAGTCGCAAGTGGCCGCAGGGCAATAGTTGAGACTATTGAGCCCATTTGGAGTCAATTCTTTTGTTCAAACAATGCGTAATTCTTTTGTTCAACAAATCGAGCCAGCGAAAGATGCTATGCGTATGGAGGAGGTTGTTAAGCTTTTCAGCACGGCGTTGGCTCAGCCTCTCCTATCTTTAATAATGTTTGGGATAACGGCAAGGAAGGCAACTGTTGGAGCGATTACAATGGCGCTGATACTAATGGCGACGGACAGGCGATACGCAATGCGTAATAGATGACAGCAACGTAGGCCAATATTCTCTCATGACTCCATTCAATCTCATTCCAGAGCGCATGAATAAAATTCTAACGCAGAAAACGTTTATATGAAAAAGACTATTCTCATAGGAAGACAGTTGCATGTGTGCCGAGGTAGCTCAGCCTGGGAGAGCGCTCGACCCAGTCACTTTTTGTGACTGAGGGCGAAGCTGAAGACCGAGTTGTCGCCGGTTCAAACCCTGCCCTCGGCACCAAAACATCGTTTTGGAATAAGCCAGAGACACATTCACTTTCGTTTTCTGAAGAATTTGAGATCATCCAAGTTGCAGATGTATTCAAATCGGCTTCTATCAGGCTTTGGATTTCCTGAGGCGTCTTAGCCAGTTTGAGGACGAAATCATCCTCTTTTTCATCTGCCTGAACCTGTTGGGTGTAGAGTAGCGTGTTTTTGATGTTCTTGTGTCCTATAGTACACATTACATGGAGGGTGTCGTTGGTCTTGTGGTAGCCAAGTTTTTAATCTCAAGATTTTTAATTCGCTGAGCATAAGTTGAATGAGGGGAAATAAAAATGAGCTTTGTAAAATTAGATGCTGGTAGAAATCTTGTTGTGCGTGCTAAACACGATTCGGACCTAGTTGAATTCTTAACTGAACTGGCAAAAAAGAATAGGATAATGGTTGCGACCTTTACGGCAATAGGTGCTTTGAAATATGCGAAGCTTGGATTTTATGATCAAAAGACACATGAATATGTGGAGACCCTGCTTTCGGCTCCTCAAGAAATTGCAAGCTGCGTGGGCAATATTTCCATGAAAGAAGGCGAACCCTTTGTCCATGCACATGCAGTCTTAGCCGACCGAAATGGAAATACAAAAGCCGGACATCTGCTGGAGGGAAAAGTTTTTGCTGCCGAAGCCCACCTAATCGAATTAGTTGGAACAAAACTTGTAAGGAAAAATGACGCTGCAACTGGCTTGTCGCTTTGGGACATACAAGTTTGAATAATAAAGAAATTAAAACAAATTTGGCGCGCATGGCTGTTTCTAAGTTCGTTTGGCAGGGTTGCTCGTGTCGCTGGCCTCGCTTGCCAAACATATTTGGATCATATATTAGACCCCGGGGGTAGGCTGTGAGAGCACAAGAGCCGGAACGTAAAGCATCACAGAAGAACATCAAAAAACCACGCGACCACAGCCTCCGAGGAGAATTCAGGAAAAGACATGCGCGCCGTCGATGTAGCAAAGTTGCAATTGCGATGATTAGCGTAGCCGAGCTAACTATAGTGAATTGGGATCCACGTGGTGTGAAGAGGATTTTCAGGTATGACTGAAAGAGTGAGCGGGTAATAGTCGGGTATGTATGGTCCGGGCAGAATAAGCGGATCTCGTGGCGGTTGACTAAAGTCAAAAGCCTCCATCATGTCAGTGTCGTTGGCATCTCTGCTTGTGAGAGGCTGAAGCGAGCAGGTATCTTCTATGAACTTGAGTATAGATACGAAATCTGCTGGTTGCCAGCCTAATTCGCCTCTTGGGTTTGCGCGCCTGTTTTCCCTTTCAGAAATCTCCCCGCCAGTTTGCCTACGTCCACCTTCAAAAGAATAATCGTAACGACGATGGTCAGAACTACCGAGAGAACTATCATGGCTTCTGGACTGAGCCACTCCGAAAAAGTGCTCTTAGTCCAGCTTCCCAAGAACGCGCCCACCACCGTAATCGAGAGCTTGCCAAGGAAGAAGGCTGAGAAAAACTTCACAGGGCTGTATTTCAAAAGCCCCAGAGGTATAATCACGGGCTCGTCAGGAACAGGTGTCGCAGCTGCCACGAAAAGAAGAAAAAACGCCCACCGCTTAACTTTCAACGCCTCTGCATCCAAGCGTTGGCGCTGCTTCCCGCTCAAATGCTTACTAACGAAGAAGGCAACCAAGTAGTGTATGCTTTTCGCCAACGCGGCGCCTAGCGCAACAAGAAAACCTATAGCCACCAAAGTGGCTGGGTCTGCAACGCCTAAAACCAGAGCAAAGTTTGAAGCTATGAAGAGGTTTGAAGGACCAGCGAAGGGTATGAGATTAAACCCGAAAGAGCTAAGCAAAACAACCAACAGCTCGATGAGTGACGCCATTCTGAGGTTGCCTCATTTTCATGTTAAAGAGTGAGAGCGGATTTATAAATACAAGCATAAACTCTGCAGAGCTTTTCGAATCCTCTTTGACAAAAAAAAATAGCAAAAACATGTAAAAGCCATAATGACGGTTTAAACGCTCCTGTGAAGATAGCCCTCGGCACTTTGATGATTAAAAAAGCAGTATGAGTTGCAAAGAGCTGGCTGTTTTTGATCAGGTGTGACCCGCAATTAAGAATAATGAAACCAAAAGAGGATAGTGAAAAGCTATAGGCCTAAAATGCTTAGCAGGTTGTACTGTACGATCAACGCGGCGAACAGCGAAGCAACCAGCGACATCACCGTAATCATCGTGTTAAGCGACGGGCCAGCCGTATCCTTAAACGGATCCCCAACCGTGTCGCCAACCACCGCAGCCTTATGCGCATCAGAACCCTTACCACCATATTTTCCTGACTCGATCAGTTTCTTAGCATTGTCCCACAAGCCACCCGCATTAGCCATCAACAACGCCAACAGCAAGCTAGAGAATATAGCACCCGCAAGAAAACCCCCAAGCGCCTTAATTCCACCAACAAAGCCAATTAACAAAGTAGAAATGATCGCCACGAGGCTTGCTGGCATAAGTTCCCGCAACGCTCCCACAGTCGCAATGTCAACGCATTTCGCGTAGTCTGGTTTGACACCTGGCTTTCCCTCCTTAAGCCCTGGAATCTCTCTAAATTGCCTTCTAATTTCAGCGATCATTCTAGAAGCATTTCTAACCACGCCAAGCATGACCATTGCCGAGAACACTGCAGGAATCGCCACACCTATAAGCGCACCAAACAAAACAATCGGGTCCAAAACGTCAAACCTCACCGCGTAACCGGCTCTTGAGGCTATTTCTTGGAACGCGGCCAACAGCGCAATCACGGTTAATCCTGCTGCGCCTATGGCGAAGCCCTTGGTTATAGCTTTGGCTGTGTTCCCTGCGGCGTCAAGCTCATCTGTTACGGCGATTACTTCTTCACTGAGCCCAGACTGTTCAGCCACTCCTTTAGAGTTGTCCACAATTGGACCATAGGCATCATTAGAAACCGTCAACCCAACAATCGAAAGCATACCCAGAGAAGCAAGAGCTATTCCGTAAACAGCATATCCCACACCTAAAGATTCACAGATCTTATACGCGACGACTGCTGCAACCGCTATTCCGATCAATGGCACAATGACACTGCGCAGACCGTATGAAAATCCCGTCAAAATGTTCAACGCCGGTCCAGTTTCAGACGCTTCAGCGGTTTTCAAGACTGGCGCTTTATCTTCTGACGTAAAGTAATCGCTTGTAACCCCAATTGTTACTCCAGCTCCAAGACCTACAATCGTCGCCCCCCACAGTTGCCACTGATAGCCGAGATACCATGTCGCCACGGCAGTAAGAATTCCAAAGATTATGCACGTTACATACGTGCCTCCGTTCAACGCGGCTCCTGGATCGCCTTTGGCTCCTACTCTGACTGTCAAGGCGCCTAAGACAGCGGCTAAAATGCCTAATCCAGCGAACACAAGCGGTATCTGCACGTAAATGCTAGTGATGCCAAGCCCCACACCTAGAATCATTGTCGCTACAATACTTGCCACGTACGAGTCGAAAAGGTCTGCTCCCATGCCTGCAACATCGCCCACATTGTCGCCCACGTTGTCAGCTATTACAGCAGGGTTTCTTGGGTCATCTTCGGGTATTCCCAGCTCTACTTTGCCCACTAAATCTGCGCTGATGTCCGCGGTTTTTGTGTAGATGCCTCCTCCAGCTTTGGCGAATAGCGAAAGAGAGCTTGCTCCAAAGCTGTAAGCTAATACCGCTGGAAGGGTGCCTTCCATTCCAGTAATTACATAGACTACGCTTATTCCTAGAAGACCGACGCCTACCACCGACAATCCCATTACTGCCCCCCCGCGAAAGCCGATTGGAAAAGCTTTGTTCAAACCACTCTGTGCAGCGTTTGCCACTTTTGCGTTCGCCTTGGTAGCGACGTCCAATCCTAAGTAGCCAGCCAGCGCTGAACAGAAGGAACCAAACATGTAAGCTATGGGTAGCTGGAGGTTTAGCACAAGGTTATGGGGTTCCCATATCGGCTGCGGCAGAAATATGCCGATCAGTATTGCCACAACACCTGCGAATATTGCCAGCGTCGTGTACTCTCTTTTTATGAAAGCAGCTGCGCCTTCCCTGATGGCGCCAGAAATCTCCTTCATTCTTTCAGTTCCGCTGTCCTGCTTATTCACGTACCGATAGAAGTAAAGACCAACCACAATTGAGAATAGAGCTGATAACGGCGCTATTAACCATGGCTCAAACATTTTCCATCTTCTCCATTTCTTTTAATGTTTGTTTTTGAATACCTTTATAGTGATTTGCAAACTTTTATAAGCTTTTTACATGGGAAAAGATTATAACCCATGTGGTAGCAAGATAAAGCAGTTCACGTTAATCAACATGAGGTGTGGAATACGTCAAAGCCTTGGCACGCGACGGAAACCGATGAAATCATGCATGAATTGAACGTAACTAATAAAGGGTTAACTTCTCAGGAAGCTCAGGAACGACTGAAAAAATATGGATACAATGAGCTGAAGGAGAAGAAAAGAAAAAGCGCGTTGCGGATGTTTCTCGAAGAGTTCAAAGACGTATTCATCATGCTGCTCATCATCGCCACAATACTTTCGGCCATGATAGGGTATTATGAATCAATAGGCACCCAAAAGAGTGTTCTCGAAATCTACACAGATCCTATAATCATTGGCATCATCGTCATTCTTGTGGCAGTTGCCGGGTTCATTCAAGAATATCGAGCTGAAAAAGCCTTAGAAGCCTTGAAAAAGCTAACTGCGCCTAAAGCACGAGTGATGCGCGACGGCAAAGAAGTAATTATACCTGCTAGGGAAATAGTGCCTGGCGACCTATTAATTCTTGAGTCTGGTGACACTGTTTCAGCTGATGCACGACTCATTGAAGCTATTGAAATGAAAGCGGATGAGACTGTTTTAACAGGTGAGTCGACTCCTGTTAACAAAGGCGTAGTCACCATCAAGGCGGAAACGCCTGTTGCCGATAGAAAGAACATGCTTTTCATGGCTACTCACACGATTTATGGTAGAGGAAAAGCTGTTGTAACATCAACCGGCATGGGCACTGAGTTTGGCAGAATCGCAGAGTTGGTGCAAACAGCTGAGGAAGAGAAAACTCCTCTACAGAAGAAGTTGGACAGATTCGCCAAACAAATCGCTTATGTTGTTTTAATTCTCTGCGCCATTATTTTCGTTCTTGAAGTTTTTGCCGAGGGCTTTGTACTCAAGGCACTCATAGATTCTTTTATGTCGTCCATCGCATTGGCGATTTCAGTGGTTCCCGAAGGATTGCCTGCTATAGTGACAATCAGCCTAGCTCTAGGCGCTCGAGAGTTTTCACGGCGTCACGCTCTTGTTAGAAAATTGTCTTCAGCCGAAAGTTTAGGTGCCACTACAGTGATTTGCTCCGACAAGACAGGCACTTTAACCAAGGGCGAGATGACTGTTCGCCGAATTTACAACAGTGAGAGAATTGTTGAAGTCGCTGGAGTAGGCTACGAACCAAAAGGTGAGTTTCATCTTGGCAGTGATTCGTTCAATCCTCAAGATGACAAGGAGCTCTCGTTACTTTTAACTATAGGCGCCCTATGCAGCAATGCCACTCTAGAATATGAAAATGGTGCGTGGCGCATTTTAGGCGACCCAACCGAAGGCGCTCTCATTGTATCTGCTGCCAAAGCAGGACTAGAAAAAGTAGAACTAGACAAAATATACTCGCGTATAGGCGAAATTCCATTTACATCTGAAAGAAAACGCATGACCACGGTTCATTCTACACTTGAAGGAGAGCAATTTGTCTTTGTTAAAGGCGCACCTGAAGTTGTTTTGGAACGTTGTACGCACGTTTTTGAAAACGGTAAGGAAAAGAAGCTGACCGATACAAAAAGAAAAGAAATCCTAGAGAACAACGAAAAACTTGCCAGCGATGCCTTACGTGTGCTGGGCATGGCGTTTAAGAAAGTGCCCAAAACACTAAAAGAGTTCAATGAGGAAACCTTAGAAAACAACCTAGTTTTCATTGGTTTGGAAGGCATGATAGACCCGCCGAGGGAAGAGGCTGTTGAAGCAAACAAGAAGTGTGAAGAGGCTGGAATAAAGACAGTAATGATCACAGGCGATCACAAACTAACAGCCATGGCTGTAGCTAAAGAAATCGGTATAATGAAAGAAAACAGCATAGTTCTAACAGGTGCAGAGTTAGACAATACGAACGATGAAGAGTTCGAGAAAATCGTCGAAAACGTGTCTGTCTACGCCCGTGTATCGCCGGAACATAAGTTGCGCATAGTTAAGGCGTTGAAGAAAAAGGGTCAGATCGTAGCCATGACCGGTGACGGAGTCAACGATGCGCCAGCAGTTAAAAGCGCTGATGTGGGCGTTTCCATGGGCATTTCAGGCACAGACGTGACTCGTGAGGCCTCAGATATGGTTCTAACAGACGACAACTTCGCCACCATTGTCAGGGCTGTGGAAGAGGGCAGAGTCATATACGACAATATAAGAAAATACGCTCGATTCCTCATTTCATGCAATTTCGACGAAGTTCTCGTTATAGGAACCTTCGCATTGCTCGCTGGACTGGCTGGAGCTGGAGGAGAGATTCTGTTTCCGCTGCCCTTGACTGCAGCCATGCTATTATGGATAAACTTGGTCACAGACGGCGCTCCAGCAGTATCGTTGGCAACTGACCCCCCAGACGAGGATGTGATGAAGCGTAAGCCTCGCAAACCAGACGAGGGCATAATGCATGGGATGGGCGCGTTCATTATAACATCCTTTATTTTGCAGTCTACTGGAACAATACTCCTTTTCGTTTTAAACTATTACATATTTCCAACTCATCCTTGGGGCTGGCCAAATGGGCCCATAAATGAGGCAGCAAGGCAGTTAACTCTGAATGAGGCAAGAACCACGGCCTTCATCCAAGCGACTATGTTCGAATTGTTCGTTGTTTGGAACTGCCGGTCTGAGAAGCGCAGTGTTTGGAGGATGGGACGCAACGCTTTCAAAAACAAATGGTTCGTCATCGCCGAATTATCGTCAATATTGCCGACGCTCGCTATACCGTACATACCGATTACCGCATCCATGTTCCATCTGGTTCCATTGACCTTATCCGATCTAGTACAGGTTATAGGAGTGGCTAGCTGGGGCTTCTTTTTTGTACTTCCAGAACCTCTCATGGGCAGAAAAATTTGGCGCTGGGGATAATTGGTGAGGTGAAATCAAGATGAAGAAATCTGCTAAAATTTGGCTTGTTGCATGGACATTGTTTTGGTTGTCATTTGTCATTACTTTTCTTGTTGATAGTTCAGGTATTTTTGAAGCTAATAATTTAGGTTTTTTTGAGGCTATCTGGATTTCTTGGATTCTGTGGACTGTAGGCTTAGGACTTACCCTAGCAATTCTGACACGTTTCATCATAAAAGAATGAAGCCACGAAAATTGCTAATATTGTATTATTTTCTTTTCAGAAAGGCTTTTGCGCCTTCTTTGATGGCCGCTGATTTCTTTCATTCGTTCTGTTCCAGTGTCTTGTTTGTCAACGTAACGGTAGAAATATAATCCCACTAAGATCGAGATTACTGCAGCTATTGGTGCTATTAACCATGGCTCAAACATCTTTTTCACCTTGCAAGTTTTCAGTATTGCATTTCTGATGTTTTTAAATTGAGTTGGGGAATTTATATGAACTTGTTTATTAGCCTTTGTTTTCTACCGTGGCGAAAGGAAAAGATTATAACCATTGTTCCAAGAATTACTGAGGTTCATACGCTATAGAACTGAGGGAAGCAAAAACGTCCAAGTCTTGGCACATAGGGAAAATTGATGAAGTTATGCATGAGTTAAGCGTGACTCATGTAGGGTTAACCTCGCAAGAAGCCCAAGAAAGACTGAAAAAGTATGGTTATAACGAGCTAGTTGCAAAGAAGCGCAGAACAGCGCTTCACATGTTTCTTGACGAGTTCAAGGACATCTTCATACTTCTCTTAATTGCAGCCACAATATTTTCCGCGATTATCGGATATTACGATTTGCTCACGGGAGAAGCAGAGGGATTTATGGAAGCCTTTGCTGACGTCATAATCATAGGCGCGATTGTCATTCTAGTTGCTATAACGGGCTTCGTTCAAGAATACCGAGCAGAAAAAGCTCTAGAAGCAATGAAAAAGCTGACGGCGCCTAAAGCGCGGGTTATTCGAGACGGAATTGAAGTGATAATACCAGCCAAAGAAATTGTGCCAGGAGACATCCTTGCCTTGGAGTCGGGAGACCAGATTCCCGCAGACGCCAGAATCATAGAAGCGATAGAACTTAAAACAAGCGAGGCTGTCTTGACGGGAGAATCTACTCCTGTAAATAAAGACTTGTCAGTTCTGGCTGATGAAACGCCGATTTCTGAAAGGCGGAACACATTGTTCACGGCAACTCATGTTGTTTATGGGAGAGGAAAGGCCGTCGTAACTACTACTGGAATGAACACGGAATTCGGCAAAATAGCCGAGATGGTTCAAACAGCGCAGGAAGAAGAAACGCCTTTGCAGAAGAAGTTGGACAGATTCGCGAGCAAAATAGCCAAAGTCGTCGTAGCCGTTTGTGGAGTGATATTTGTCCTTGAAGCCTTCGATGTGGTTGTCCAAGGGCAACTTAGGGTTGACGGTTTTATTCAAGCTTTTTTGTCCTCAATATCTCTCGCCATATCGGCTGTTCCAGAGGGATTGCCAGCCATAGTGACTGTGGCTTTAGCCCTTGGAGCTCGAGAGTTCGCGAGACGGCATGCCCTCGTTCGCAGGCTTTCCTCTGCTGAAGGCTTAGGAGCAGTCACGGTCATATGCTCAGATAAGACAGGGACAATAACGAAGGGAGAAATGACGGTACGCCAGATTTATGCAGATGGGAAACTTCTGGAAGTTACAGGCGTAGGTTACGAGCCGAAGGGAGAGTTTAAACTAGGCGAAGATTCTACGAAACCTGAAGGAGACTTAGAACTTCTCCTTAGGATAGGTGCTTTGTGCAACAACGCGCAGCTGCGAAGGAACGACTCTAACAATTCTTGGGAAATCTTTGGCGATCCAACAGAAGGCGCCTTGATTGTAGCCGCTGCTAAAGCTAATCTTAGAAAGGAAGAACTGGAAGAAGTCTATCCGCGCATCAGAGAGATACCGTTTACTTCTGAGAGAAAACGCATGACCACTGTGCATAGAACGTCGCAGAATGAAGTAGTTGCTTACGTGAAGGGCGCGCCAGAAACGATTTTGGAAAGATGCACTCACATTCTTGAGAACGGCAAAGAAGTAAAACTAACCCAGGCAAAAAGCAACAAAGTCTTACAGGCAAACGAGCAGCTTGCGGGTAATGCACTGCGGGTTCTCGCAATGGCATATAAACGGTTACCCTCTTCTGCGGAGAACTACGAAGACGAAAAAATTGAAAAAGACTTGGTCTTTGCAGGTTTGCAAGGAATGATAGATCCACCACGAGAAGAAGCCATCAAAGCGAACAAGACATGCCAAAAAGCAGGAATAAAGACAGTAATGATAACTGGCGACCACAAGCTAACTGCAGTGGCTGTAGCTAAAGAGGTTGGAATTTTCAAAGAGGGCGACTTGGTCTTAACTGGAATTGAGCTGGACAAGCTCAGCGACATGGAATTTGAGCAAGAAGTCGAAAAAATCAGCGTGTATGCAAGAGTATCACCCGAGCACAAATTGAGAATTGTCAGTGGTTGGAAAAGGAAAGGACACATTGTAGCCATGACAGGCGACGGCGTCAACGATGCACCAGCAGTAAAGGCGGCTGATGTGGGCGTTTCAATGGGTATCACAGGAACAGATGTCACTAAAGAAGCGTCAGACGTGATTCTCAATGATGACAACTTTGCCACAATAGTGAAAGCCGTGGAACAGGGAAGAGTCATCTATGACAACATTCGCAAATATGCACGTTTCTTGATATCCTGCAACTTTGACGAACTGTTAGTCATAGGTACATTCGCCATCCTTGGAGGAATTTTCAGCCCTGAACTCTTTCCGTTGCCACTGTTGCCAGCCATGATCCTGTGGATCAATCTGGTCACAGATGGAGCCCCAGCGGTTGCGCTTGCAACAGACCCACCTGACGTGGACGTTATGGATAGACCGCCTAGAAAACCAGATGAGGGAATACTGCATGGGATGGGAAGATTCATTGTGATGTCCTTCATACTTCAGTCTATGGGGACCATTCTGGTGTTCTGTTTGGAGTATTATGTGTGGCCTTCACATCCATGGATGACAAACGGTATCATCAATGAGGCTGCGCGGAAGCTCACGTATGAAGAGGCGACAACAACCGCGTTTGTGCAGGCAGCAATTTTTGAGTTGCTTGTGGTGTGGAATTGCCGTTCGGAGAAGCGCAGTGTTTGGAGAATGGGCAGAGACGCTTTCAAGAACAAGTTCTTTGTAATAGCGGACCTAGCGTCGGTAGCTCTAACATTAGGAATAACTTACATACCGATAACGCAGCAGTTGTTCCACTTGGTAGCCTTGAGCCCAACAGACTTGGCTTACGTTGTGGGCGTTGCTGGTTTAGGTCTGTTTGTTTTGCCGGAAATTACGATGGGTAAGAAACTTTGGAAGTGGGGATGAGCCAATAAAAGCTTATATGCTGAGTGACGGCAAGAATGCAGTCCTTAACGGATTGAAGGCGTGAGAACATGAGCGAGAAATTGGCGAATCCAGCACCGCTCGGACTACTGGGTTTCGGACTCACCACGGTATTGTTGAATTTGCACAACGCTGGCTTCTTTCCGCTTGACACGATGATACTCGCGATGGGCTTAGCCTACGGTGGACTGGCACAAGTCATCGCTGGAGCTATGGAGTTCAAGAAGGGAAACACGTTCGGCACGGTGGCGTTCACGTCCTATGGGCTTTTCTGGTGGTCTCTGGTAACGCTTCTTGTTCTGCCTAAACTTTCATTCGTCACTGGTTTCAGTGCTCCAACAAATGAGACGTTTGCAGCGTACTTCTTCATGTGGGGACTGCTCACGTTTGCAATGTTCTTCGGAACGCTGAAGAAGAACCGAGCATTGCAATTCGTGTTCATGAGCTTGGCGATTCTGTTCTTCCTTCTGGTGGCGAGAGAACTGACAGAAAATGCAGTAGTTTTTGGCAATGTTGCAGTAAACACGGTGCTTGGTTACGAAGGCGTCATCTGCGGCTTAAGCGCAGTCTACTTGGCTATTGCGGAAGTGCTGAACGAGACCTACCAAAAAACTGTACTACCCATCTGCCCCACGAGCTAAAAACGCCTCAACCCTTTTCTATTCTTTTAAACTCAACCGAGACACTGGCAAGTTATTTGACCCAGCTTATTTTTTTAAAATGCACACGCCGCTCAGTTCACTCAGAGCTTCAACCCACGTTTCAGCCTTTACATAAAGAAGGGGATAGGCGCCTCATACAGTCTAGACAGCAAACCCCAGTTCTGAAGCAACGCTCAGCTCCATGCTCAAAGCATTCGCATACAGCTCCATTGTTGAACAAAAGTTTTACGGATTGTTTGAACAAAAGAAAAACCACAAAGCGGTTTCAATGGTTATAACCTTGACGCAAGGCTTGACCTTGACCATACTACAGGCTCAAAGCATCAGAAGGCTCAATTGTCTCGACAAAAGTTTTCTGTCTTGTCGCGACAAATCTACAACGTTCAAGCTGCTTGTTTATGGACTATACATAAGGGGACTATAGACTTTTACGAGCACTAGTACCGTTTAGCTCTTAGCAGAATCAATCACTGGTTCCCCTCTTTTTATAGAGGGGGTATAGTTTCTTCCACGCGCTAGAGAGCACTAACGCCAAGACAAACAACTCAAGCAGTATCCACACGCAACAGCGATAGCTGCAAAAAACACCGAAAACATCATTCGTGAATAGCCCAATCTCTCACATTGAACCGAAAAGCTTTATATTCTCTGAATTTAATTTTCCCCAACAAATTAATCGGCGGAAGGATAAAAAGAATGTCTGAAGCTAGTTTACCGTTCAACGAAAAAATCTATCCAAGCAACGCAAAGGTATCTTCTGGAGAAAAACTGAAGCAAGAATGGGAAAAATCATTGAAGAACCCTCGAGAGTTCTGGGCTGAAAAGGCAAAGGCTATTGACTGGTTCAAAACGTGGGACGAAGTGCTTGATGATTCAAATCCGCCCTTCTACAAATGGTTCCAGGGCGGAGTTCTCAACATTACATACAACGCTTTAGACAGGCACATTAAGACCCAGAGAAAGAACAAGCTGGCATACATCTGGGAAGGCGAGCTCGGTGAAGTCAAAACTTACACTTACTATCAGCTTTACAGAGAAGTGAACCAACTTGCAAAAGTCTTCAAAGACTTCGGCCTAAAAAAAGGCGACAGAGTAGCCGTCTACCTGCCTGTAATCCCTGAACTGCCAATAACTCTACTCGCAACAGCACGCGTTGGCGGAATCCACATGGTCGTCTTCTCAGGCTTCAGCGCCGACGCACTAGCAGACAGAATAAACGACAGCGGAGCAAAAATCCTCGTCACAGTAGACGGGTCATACAGACGCGGAAAAACAGTCGCAATAAAAGACAATGCAGACCGCGCATTGCAGGCTACGCCGAGCGTCGAGAAAGTGATAGTCGTGAAAAGAACTGGACAGGAAATCCCTATGAAGGAAGGGCGAGATGTCTGGTTCCACGAAGCTCTCGCCAAAGCAGGAGCAAACGCTTACGTTGAGCCTGAGCATATGCAGGCAACAGACCCGCTGTTCATCCTCTACACTTCGGGCACAACAGGCAAACCAAAAGGCGTTCAACACGGCATAGGCGGATACCTCGTTTGGGCATATTGGACCCTCAAGTGGGGTTTCAACCCGAATGAAGAGGATATTTGGTGGTGCACAGCAGACATCGGCTGGATCACAGGGCACACCTACAACGTTTATGCGCCACTATCCTTAGGAATAACCTCACTGCTTTTTGAGGGAACACCCGATTACCCAGCACAAGACCGATGGTGGAACATCATCGAAAGACACCGCGTAACGATACTTTACACTACGCCGACGGCCGTCCGCATGTTCATGAAGTTCGGAGAAGAATGGATAAACAAACACGACCTCAGCACCCTGAGACTTTTGGGAACTGTTGGCGAACCCATAAACCCCGAAGCATGGAAATGGTACTACCGCGTAATCGGAAAAGAAAAATTGGCAATAGTCGACACTTGGTGGCAGACTGAAACAGGCGGGTATATGATCTCGCCATTACCCGGAATAGAGCTTGTAGCGCTTAAGCCAGGCTCCGCAACATACCCGTTGCCAAGCATCCAAGCAGAAGTCTACGATGAAAAGGGGCAACCCGCAAAAGCAGGAAACAAGGGCTTCCTCGTAGTGAAAACCCCTTGGCCAGGAATGCTGCAAACCCTGTGGAAAGATCCCGAAAGATTCAAGCAAACCTACTATGGAAGATGGCTCAACACCTATTACACGGGCGACTACGCAGTGAAGGACCCAGAGGGATATTTCTGGCTTCTCGGCAGAGCAGACGAAGTTCTCAAAGTGGCAGGACACCGCATAGGCACGGTTGAGCTTGAAAGCGCTCTAGTTTCGCATCCAGCGGTTTCGGAAGCAGCGGTCATGGGCAAAGAAGATGCTGTAAAAGGCGAAGTGCCAGTAGCGTTCGTAGTGCTCAGAAGCGGCTTTTCGCCGTCAGAAGAGCTACGCGCAGAGCTCGTTAAGCACATAAGAACAACGATAGGTCCCATAGCCACGCCGGACGCGGTTGTGATAGTTAACAAACTGCCGAAGACGCGCAGCGGGAAAATCATGCGCAGACTCCTCAAAGCAGTGCTGGTCGGAGCGCCCCTCGGCGACGTTTCCACGCTGGAAGACGAAGCTTCGATGGAAGATATTAAAACGACATATGAAGAACTGCGAAAACAATTATCAAAATAGATTCCGCTTTTTCATTTTTCTTCTATTTTTAGCTCAAGTAAACGCTCAAACTATTGAAAATACAATCGGGTCTAGGTCTCTGCGATGATAGACCCCTCTTATATATAGATTGAAGCAGCGTGTGATTTGTGCGTTCAGCTTTGGTGTGCTTATTGCTTATGGGTGAACGTTTGGGTGGGAGTAATAGTTCTCTGGGACGTACGTTGTAAACAGATTAGTCAACGGAATTCCTGAAATTGAATAGCGGCGCATTCGGTTTTTACCCTAAAACTTTATGTGGAAAGTGCGTAAATATGAAAAAAGAAGTGCCAGCATGAAGTTCTCTTTCATCAGCGCCAGCCCGAATGAAGACATTGACGAGCGGGAAGGAAGAAAATCCATCGCCGCGTTTCCACCCTTGAGCCTATTGTATTTAGCCGCGGTTCTCCAAGAAATAGGCGTTGAAGTTTCGGTGCTGGACCAGCCTGGGATAGGCTTAACAGTAGAAGAAACCCTAAGGTGGGTGGAGAAAGAAAACCCCGACGTTCTAGGCTTCTCAACGCTCGCAAGCTCAGGTCGTACCGCTGCACTGATCAGCCACAAAGTGAAGGCGAAAAACCCAAACTTAACCATAGTCTTCGGCAACCATTACGCCACATTCAACCCAGAACGAATTCTCACGAAATACCCCTCCGTTGATATCATCGCTAGGGGAGAAGGCGAAAAAACAGTTGTCGAACTCGCAAACTGCCTGAGAAACGGAGGCGACCTAAAGAAAGTTCGAGGAATCAACTTCAGAAACGAAGGAAAAATAGTCGCCACTCCCGACCAGCCTTTAATTAAGGACTTGGACGCCTTGCCCTTTCCTAACCGCAAACTGATCGATGTTAATTATCACTGCCTAATGGCTGGAGCAAATGTGGCGCCAAAAAAATTTACAAGCATAGTCACCAGCCGCGGCTGCGTTTACTCTTGCAGATTCTGTAGTTGCACAGAGATGACACACAACGTGTGGAGGCCAAGGTCAGCCAAGAACACGCTTGAAGAACTGCGGTTTCTCGCAAGCGAGGGCTACAAGCAACTCATCTTCGTGGATGACAGTTTTACCTTAAACCCGAAAAGAGTGATCGAAGTCTGCAGAGGCATGAGAAAAGAAAAACTAGACATGGAATGGATCTGTGAAGGAAGAGTGGATAACTGCTCCTACGAAATGCTACGGGAAATGGTGAAGGCAGGCCTCAAAATTCTATACTTCGGCATCGAAAGCGCCAACCAAAGAATCCTGAACTACTATAACAAAACCATCACGCCGAAACAGGCTGAAACTGCTGTGAGAACAGCCAAAAAAGCAGGAGTAGACGTGATTGTCGGATCCTTTATTGTAGGCGCTCCAGACGAGACCAGAGACGAAATTCAGAACACAATAGAATTCGCAAAAAGGGTTCCAATAGACCTCCCGCAGTTTAACATATTAGGCGCTCATCCCGGAAACGACATCTGGAACGAGTTCGAGGCTAAAGGACTTTTGAAAATTGACGAACATTGGGAAACAGGCGTCGGTGTTTGCAAGATATCCCCAACAGCAGTGCCCAGCGACGAAATCAGACAAATGACACATGCCGCATTTTTCCAACACGTGAGCCGACCAGACTATTTGATAACGCAAATCGCGAAGACGCTAAAGAGTTCGTATCGAATGAACGTGATGATAAACAACCTAAACCGGATAGCCGAGATCATAGAAGGCGCCAACGCCGTCACATAGTTACACTAGCTACAAGATTTTATAGGAACACACTGTAATAC
>Ga0315282_10008778_pt1 | contig 16268 bp, 16 predicted proteins | sample YL17G07_20_MG_FD_203693 | JGI IMG/M metagenome (GOLD analysis project Ga0315282, IMG submission 203693) | Sediment microbial communities from Yellowstone Lake, YNP, Wyoming, USA - YL17G07_20 | ecosystem: Environmental > Aquatic > Freshwater > Lake > Sediment | place: USA: Wyoming | collected...
CCTCCATCAAAATCCACGACCCGACCCTGCTGGTTGTCCAGCCCTTCGACCCTTCCCTCCTGGAAACCCTGGACAAAGCCATCCGCGGCTCGGACCTGGGGCTCAACCCCACCAGCGACGGCAAGGTCCTCAAGGTTCCCATCCCACCCTTGGACGAGGAGCGGCGCCTGGAAATGGCCAAGCGCATCGGCAAGATGCTGGAAGAGGAAAAGGCCGCCCTGCGGGTTATGCGCCGCGAGAGCAAGGAAATGATCGAGGAAATGGAAAAGGAGAAGATGGTCACCGAGGACGAAAAGTTCAAGGGACTGGACCAGCTTCAGAAGATCACCGATGAGGCTATGAAGAAGATTGAAGAGTTAGCCGCGGCCAAAGAGAAGGAAATCCTTCAGGTCTGAGGCGCCGGCCTTTCCGAAAACACCAACCTCTTGCCCCCTTGATTCCAAGGGGGTCGGGGGGATTAATATTTTTTCAAGCAAATCAAAAGGTATCTTCGGCAGCCACCCCTCCCCACGATTCAATGGGTAGGAGATGCTTCGCCGCTCTAAACCGTCCGCATCTGGAACCAGTTCTCCGTAGAGCCGAACTTGGTGCGGATGGCCACGCCGAAGGTGAGGAATTCTATAAACAGCGAGAAGAGGATGCCCAGGAAGGGGATGAAAGTGAGGAAGCTGACCACCAGCAGGCCGAGCAGGGCGGCGCCCAGAGGGGAGGGCTTGGATTTGCCCATGGCTTTGGCCAAGCTGTCCCCGAAGAAGTGGTAAACCGTCACCTGGCCGAAGACGGTGATGAAAAAGTGAGCGGCCAGCAGGGCGAGCAGGATGGGGATGCCGATGAGGACGATGCACAGCAGGGCGGCGATGATCACCAGGAAGGCGTAGATGATCACGCTCAGGACGCCGGTGCCCATGACCGGGCCGAAGTCCTTCCTGATCCGGTCCGAGGCGAAGGTCACCCTGGTGGGAATGACATTGACCACGACCAGGATGATGAGGAACCAGATGAAGACCATGATCAGCTTGAAGATGAGGATGAAGGGGACGAGGGACAGGGAGAAGAATCCCTTCCAGCCGCCGGCGAATTTGGGGATCAAGGTGGAGAGTTTGAAATAAGTGGTGTCGCCTTCCACCCGACAGCCGGACTCTTTCTCCAGCGTTCCCCCGATGCAGACCACATCACCCTCGACCACGGCCGTGGACTTGAGGATGACCTGAGCGCCCAGCCCGAACACATCGTGCTGGACTCGGCCGCTCAGGGTGACCCGGCCGCCCAGGGCCACTACGTTTTCCTCGATCAGCCCTTCGATCAGGGCGCTGCCGCTCAGTATGACTATATTCTCCTGTCGTTCATCAGGACCGATATGGATGTCCTTTTCGACCAGGATTCCCTTGTGAATACCTTCCGGGTGGCCGAACAGAAAGCCGGAGCCGGCCAGGCCAAAAAACAGAAGGATAAAAATAAGCTTCTTGTTCATGTTCTATCTCCTGATGAGAAATTTTCTGAAGCCGAAATAGGAAGCCGCGGTGATAAGGACAAGGCCGGTCAGAGTCAGGGCCAGGGTGGCGGGCGTTATGAGTTCAGCCAGCACGTTTAAACCTTCCCAGATGGCCTGGAACAGCTGGACGACGACCTTGACCAGGGTGACTATCAAACGGACAGCCTTGGCCATAAATGTCAGCCCCGACTGGAGGACTCCCCACAGCATCCGGCTCGAGTCGGTCATGAGCTCCGGCCAGTTTCGTCCGCTGAGAACGGCCAGGAGGGCCGAAAACAAGAGCAGGGAAGCCAGCCCGGCCGCCAGACCCCACAGCCAGCGGGGCTGCGGCCTTTTCCTGGGGAAGGCGGCCTCCATGACCCGTCGGGTGAAATCGGACGGCAGCTCCAGAGAGGGAAGCGACCGGGAGGCCTCCAGCATCCTCCTCCTGTCTTCGGCAACCTGACGGCAGCGGCTGCAGGCAAGCAGATGGCGGTCTACCTCTTTTTTTTCCTGCTCTTCGAGCAGGCCCTCCAGGCAGTCATACAAGCGATCGAGGGTCAGGCATTTCATGACATTCCCTCCAGCATCCGGCGGAGCGTTTCCTTGGCCTTGAAGACCTTGCTCTTGATGGTTCCCACCGGCTGCTTTTTGATCTCGGCGATTTCTTCATAGCTGAAGCCGGAGACATGGCGCAGGACGAAAAGCTCGCGCTGTTCGGGCGGCAGCTTCTTCAGGCCGTCTTCGATGCCCGCCCGCAGCTCGGCCGTTTCCAGCCGGTCAACGGCCGAAGGGCCCGGATCGGCCGCCTCCGGACAGCGGCCCTCCTCTCCAGGGTTCAGGGGCTGGTCCAGGGACAGCGTCACCGGCTTTCTCTTCCGCCAGTGGTCGATGATGAAGTTGGAGGCAATCCGGTAGAGCCAGGTGGTGAACTTGAACTCCGGGCGATAGGTGGCCAGGGAGGCATAGGCCCGCAGGAACACTTCCTGGGTGAAATCCAGGGCCATCTCCTGCTCGCCCACCAGGCGGCCGATATAGTTGAACAGGGGCTGTTGATGCTTTCGAATGATCATCTCAAAGGCCTTCCGGTCTCCACGGAGCGTGCGGCTGACCAGTTCTTTATCGTCAGTCATAGGAGACTTCCCGGCCTCAGGTTATTGTACGAATTGATATGAAAAAGGTTTTGGGAGCCGGCCGGCTCAACTGTCTTTTTTGGGAGACGACGGCGGGAGTTCATCAATGATTTCACAGTCTTGGGGGACCTTGAGCTCAAAGGTCTTAGAGGGAAGGGACACGTCTGTCTTGGACTTTTTAAACAGGAATTCGGTCCTGTTCCCGGCCAGGTCCGTGAAAACCGCCCTGATCAGGAGGGAGGTCCGGTCGTCCACCTCGACCAGGATGGAGGAGTATTCGCCCTCCTGGAGAGGGGTGAGTTTGAGAGAATGGACATTCTTCAAGGCGGCGGGCGAAGGGCCGGCCTCGATGGCATAGCTGTCCCGAAGCTTTATTTCTCCGGTCAGGAGGGCCAGGATTTCAGCGCCCGAGTCTTCGCCCGACAGCCGGCTGCGGATGAGCTGATTATCCTCGGCGTAATACTGTTCGAAGATCCCTTCCCGGTAGAGGAAGACCTTGGATTCGGGCTCGAAATATTCCCAGCGCATGCGGTTCGGCCTCTGGAAGAAGAGGCGGCCCTTTTCATGGAGCGGAGCGGTCATGGAAGCGGAATAATAAGACTGTTCAAAGTCCGCCTGGAAGGAACGGAGGCTGTGAAGCTTTTGTTCAAGCCGGGCGGCGGCCTCTTCTGCCGGCCGCTCTTGAGATTGAGTCTGAGCTTGAGCTGGAGACGCGGAAACCAGGACCAGCAACAGGAGGAAGCAGACTGCTTGACGATTCACTCCCCCTCTATACCATAGAGAACGACCGCAGACAAACCGGATTTCCTAAGCGGTAGCATCTCAAAACATGTGATTCCCAAGAGGTGTCGGAATCGCCCCCTAGGGCCCCATAGCGGAGGGAGGGCCCCGTCCTTGGGACGGGGGGAACCGACGGGACGCTCGGCTCCATAAGGCTTGTCGCTGAGAGCCGAGCGTCGGGGAATCCAAGGGGGTTTGCCCCCTGGTCGCAGCGCGGGATTCTTGCCCCGCGCGAGAAAGGGAGGCAGCGAGCGAAGCTCGCGTTGGAAGGGGGAAACGCGAAGCGGGTTTCCCCTCCAAGGGGACTGGTTCCCCAAGGGCCCGGGGGGATTCCGGCGCTGATACTGAATCACATGAACGGAGATGCTGCACTTTAGGCTTTCCTGCCGGCGGTTGTTCTGATATATATTCCTGCCATGAGAGCGGGATTCCTGATTCTCTTCCTGGGCTATCTCCTGGCCCTGGTCGCGGTCAGCCTGGTCTTCTCGCGCCGGATGAAGGGTTTGGAGGATTTCTTCCTGGCTTCCCGCCGGATCTCCGCTGCCCTTCTCTATTTTACGGTCTGTGCCTCCTGGATCGGGGCCAGCTCCGTCCTGGTGACGACCGACCAAGCGCTCCAATCGGGCGTGAGCGCCTTCTGGCTCATAGGCCTGCCGGCGGCGCTGACCACTTTGATTTTTGCCTTATTCCTGGCCGGGCCGATTTTCCGCTTGCCGGCTCTGACCCTGGCCGACCTGGCCGAAGCCCGCTACGGCCGCCTCGTCCGCCACTTCGTTTCCCTGCTCATCGTCTGGTATATGGTTCTCCTGGCTTCCTCCCAGATGGTGGCCATCGGCAGTTTTTTCCAGATCTTTCTCGGCCGGTCTTACTTGTTCTGTCTGGCTACGGGCACGGCGGTTGTCCTCCTGTATGCCACGCTGGGCGGGTTTTTCACTGTGGCCGTCACGGACAGAGTCCATTTCTTTTTTTTGATATCGGGACTCCTGGCCCTATTCTTCTGGCTGTTGGGATTTTCCCCGCCGGCGGCCGTTGCGGGATTGGCCGCCCGGCTGGGAAAACAGGGCTATGGAAATTTTTTCCTGGGCTGGAAGGAGAATTCCCTGGTTGTCCTGTCCTTTGTCTTGGCCTGGCTCATCTCGCCCATCGTCTGGCAGCGGATCCAGGCGGCACGCTCCGGGCGGGCGGCCCGGCAGGGCCTCCTGGCCGCCTCGGCCACGTTCCTGGTCGTCTATGGAATCATCGTCTCCATCGGCATGCTCTTCCTGCCTTTCTACGGCCGTGCCCGGCTGGAGCATCCGCTGCTGGCCGAAGCCATCACCAGCCGGGCGGGGCCCATCCTGGGCGGCCTGATTTTTGTGGCCGTAGCCGCGGCCATCATGTCTACCATGGATACGGCCATAAACACCGGCGCCTTCACCCTGAGCCGCGATATCGTCCAGCGGTTCCTTCCCGGGTCGGCCGGCCGCCGCCAAGTCCTGGTAAGCCGGCTGGCCACCCTCCTGGTGGGCGGGCTGGCCTTCCTGGTGGCCACCCGGTTTCAGAGCATCCTCAAGACGCTCGGCCTGGCTTCGGAAATCATGGCCGAAGGGCTCTTTATCCCCGGGATGGCCATGCTGTTTGTAAAGAAAAGAATCCCCCTGGCCGGACTGCTGAGCCTTATTTTGGGCGGCGGCTTTTCCTTTCTCAGTTTCGCTTCGGCCTCTCGTCTCATTCTTCTCAGCCTTCCAGCCTGGCCTTATTCCGTGCCCTGGGGGGTGGGCCTGAGCCTGGCCGGCTACCTGGTCGGCGCGGCTGTTCATTCGACCCTGCGCGCCCGCTGGAGATCGTAGCCGCTCAGAGTCCGGTTTCCAGAAGATTAAGGTCAAGACGGAATCGAAAATTCTTATTGGCAACCTAGGAAGCAGCTCTAAGCATCTAATTTCAAAGAGGCGTCGGGGTCGCCCCCAAGGCCCCCATAGCGGAGGGGGGCCCCGTCGTTTTTTAGACGGGGGGAACCGACGGGACGAACGGCTCTACGAAACTTACCCCGGGGAGCCGCTCGCCGGGGAATCCAAGGGGGTATGCCCCCTTGGTCGCAGCGCGGGGTTCATTCCCCGCGCGAGAAAGGGAGGCAGCGAGCGGAGCTCGCGTTGGAAGGGGGAAACGCGAAGCGGGTTCCCCCTCCAAAGAGACTGGTTCCCCAGGGGGCCGGGGGGGATCCCGAGGCCGATAGCAAATCACATAAACGGAGGTGCAACCGACAACTTAGCGGACGTTTACTGAGCCTGGAGTTTGGGCTATGATGGCCCCGATGCAACTCCCCGAACGGCTCAGAAAGACACTCATCGGGCTGGCGGGCAAGCCGCTGTTCTGGTTGTGGTTCAAGCTCTGCCGTTGGACGGTCGTCGGCCAAGCAGAGTACGAGGCTCTGCGCCGAGCCGGGAAGCCGGTCGTCCTCATCGTCTGGCACAGCCGGATCTTCATCGTCCCCTATTTCTTCCGCCGGAGGGGAATCATGCCCCTGGTCAGCCCCAGCCGCGACGGCGAAATCCCGGCCCAGATCATGGACCGCTGGGGCTACAAGGTCCTGCGCGGGTCGAGCTCCCATTCTATGGTCAAAGCCTGGAACGTTATGGTTCGGGAGCTGCGTGAAGGAGGCGAGGTCCTCATCGTCCCCGACGGCCCGCGCGGCCCGAACCGCGTCCTGAAAGAAGGCTGCCTGAAGCTGGCCCAGCAGACCGGCGCTTATATTGTTCCCTTTACTTTTTCGGCGTCAGGCAAGAAATTCCTCCGGAGCTGGGACCGGTTTCTGATGTTTCCGCCCTTCAGCCGGGTGACGGCCGTGTTCGGCAAGCCCTCCACCGTGAAGTCAAAGCTGTCCGCGGACGAACTGGAAAGGCTCCGCCAACAGGCCGAGGGCCTTTTGAACAGCCTGGACAGTCGGGCCGAGGCGCTGTTGGGTCGGACAGCAGCGGTCAATTAACGCGAGCGCCGAAGACGAGGCCGGCCCAGCTCTTCTTGACTTTGCCCAGAAAAAACGATACACGGTAGAGGTCGAAAGCATCCTTCGGGGAGGGAGAAATGAAAAAAGCGACGATCCTTGGCGCGGTGATGATTGCCGCTGTTCTGGTTTCCGCCCTGCCGGTTCTCGGCCAAACGGCCCAGGATTATATCGTCAAGGGCGACGAGTTCTATGTTCAGTTCAACGATCAGGAGGCTTTGGCCCAATACCTTCAAGCGCTCAAGCTGGAGCCGGCCAACTATGAAGCCCTGTGGAAGACAGCCCGGGCCTACGTTGACCTCGGCGATCTTTTGGACCCCTCACTCAAAGACCTCCGGGCCAAGCAGATGGCCACTTACCAGTTGGGCGAGGACTATGCCCGCAAGGCCGTCAAGGCCAACGCCAACGACAGCTGGGGCTACTTCGACCTCGCCGCGGCCATGGGCAAGCGGCTGCTGCTTCTTGGTGCGGGGGAACAAGTCAAGATGTCCAAGCAGGTCAAGAGCTACATTGACAAGGCTATCGCCCTTGACCCCAATAATGACCTGGCCTATCACGCCCTGGGCCGCTGGCAACGCCGCATGGCGGAGATCGGCGGCCTCAAGCGGCTGCTGGGGGTGTTTTTGGGTGGGATTCCCAAGGGATCCTTCGAGGAGTCCCAGAAAGCCCTGAAAAAGGCCATCGAGATCAAGCCCACCTACGGCAATCACCACCTGGAGCTGGGCCGGACCCTGCTGGCTCTGAAAAAATATAAGGAGGCCGCCCAGGAGTTCCAGGCTTGTATCGACGCGCCCGTCATCACTTCCAAGTGCCACCTGTATAAAAAGGAAGCGGAGAAGGAGCTGGCCGACGTCAACAAAAAAATAAAGTAAAAGATTTTCTGCCTGACGATATTACGGGAGTGTATGCGAACCTTTGCGGCCTGCTCGATTTTGGGTTTGATTCTGTTTGTCGCTGTCACCTCCGCGCCGGCCGAATACTCGATTGAAGCCATCCGCTACGGCACTATACGGCAATTTCCCGTTTCCGGGCTTGTGCTGGGAGCGCCGGACGACGAGAAATTGGACATCGCCCTGATGTTCTGGCTTATTCGGGGCCAGGGCCGAAATATTCTTGTGGATACCGGTTTTCACCGGGAAAAGTGGTTCAAGATTTTCAATATCACCGATTTCATCAGGCCCGACGAAGCTGTCCGTCAAGCCGGCCTCGACCCCGCCCAAATCAGCGACATTATCCTGACCCATGCTCACTGGGACCACCTGGGCGGCGTCGATCTCTTTCCCCAGGCGCGGCTATGGATCCAAAAAGAAGAGTTTACTTACTACACGGGACCGGCCTGGCAAGAAGGCGGCAAAAGCGGCGGAATTGATCCCGAGGATCTTCTCGTTCTTCTCCTCCGGAACACGCAGGGAAAGTTGAGGCTGATCGACGGGGATGATCGGGAGATCATTCCGGGCATCCGCGTTTTCACCGGAGCGCGGCACACGGCCGCCTCGCAATACGTCCGTATCCAGGGGAACCCGGTTTTTGTGCTCGCCTCCGATAATTGCTATCTCTACCGGAATCTTGAAACCCGGAGGGCGATTCCCACATTCGAGGCTGCCGACCGCGACAGCAACCTCAAAGCTCTTGACCGGATGGCGGTTCTGGCGGGTGCGCCTGAGCGGGTCGTCCCCGGCCATGACCCGCTCGTGTTCAGCCGTTTTCCCTCGAAGGGCCGCCTGGCCAAAATCAAATAGAATCGAATTATTTGGAGTATTGCACGGCGGCCAGGGCGTTGACGATACCCCAGCCGTAATCATTGTCCGGGGTCGTGCTGCGGCTGGCGGTGGCCAGCAGGGCTTCCCGAACATCATCCGGCGTCCAGTCGGGGTGGGCTTCCAATAAAAGCGCGACCACGCCGGCCACCAAGGGGGTGGCAAATGAAGTGCCCGAACCCGGGCCGTACTTTGGAGACCCGTCCCCATTGAGGCCGGCTATCCAGGTGCTGACGCCCAGGGCACAGACCTCGGGCTTGATCCGGCCGTCGTAGGTCGGGCCGGGCGAGCTGAAAGAAGCGATGCGGCCGTCGGCGCTCACCGCGCCCACGGCGATGACCTTGAACCCGTCAGCCGGAGCGTTAATGTGGCCCCAAGCGTCGTTCCGCTCGTTGCCCGCGGCATTGACCACCACCACTCCCAGGTCGGCGGCCCGATTGGCGGCCCGGGTGGTCACGGCCGTCCGGCCGTCCATATCCTTGAAGGTGTACCAGTCCGTATAGCCCAGGGATGAGGAGACGACATCGGCGCCCAGAGATTCCGCCCATTCGATGCCGGCCGCCCAGTAGTCTTCCTCGACCGGCCGCTCGAACCTGTCGGTTTCGGTCTTGCCCAGGATGAATTCCGCCCGGAAGGCCGGCCCCATGAGCTGGCCCGGCATGAAGCCGCCCAGGGCCGACCAGGTCCCGGTGCCGTGAGAGTCGGAATAATCCTGAGGGTCGTTGAGGTTCTGCTGGACATCTCCGTCGCCGTTGACGAAATCCCATTCGGCCAGGAGGCGCGCCGCTTTGAAGACGGGGTGGGATTTGTGGAAACCGACATCCAGCAGGCAGACCAGGACTCCTTGGCCGGTGGTGCCCATCAGGTGAAGGGAGGGGACATTCATCTGCTCAAGCTGGGTTCGGGATGGGCCGTAGATGCGGTTGAAGAAGCTATCAGTGGATGGGGAAGGCTGCTCGAATTGGGGCTGCCCCTCCTCGCTTCTTTGGAAAGAGGCCACCGGCTCGAGCCGGCGGACAAAGCCGAGCGAGCCCAGAGCTTCGACCTCCTCCCGGCCGGCCTCGACGCTTAGGGCGTTGAGCCAACGCGATACGGTCCTCACCCGGGGGACCATGGCTTGGACGCGCTCGGCGTAGGCGGGGAAGACGGCGATGTCTTCGAAGTCCACCATCTCTGGGCCGGGCCGGGCCTTGGCCCTTCGATGGAGACAGCGTTCTCTCATGCTCCGTGCCCTCTCCTGCAGAATTTTCTTCATAAGCCCTGGAGAATCAGGTTCAAATCCTTTATCGGTGAGATAGACCCACACCGGCCGCGTTTCGCCGGACGGGAGGGAAGCCAGCTCCATGGCCAATACCGGCGAGAGCTTGCCCGCGGGGCTCTGGGCGGCCGGCGGCGCCGACTGGACGGCCAGCATGAGCAAAAGGATCAGGCCCGGATAATAAATTCGTCGGTTCATTTTAAATCCTCGGGGAGGCTAGGCTAAGAATTCCCGCGGCGTCTGCCGCAGCCGCACGATGTCGGTGACCCTGTCCTTTACATCGAAGCGGCTGGGGCAAGCCACCCGGCAGGTTCCGCACTCCCGGCAAGGCTCCGCAGGCAGGTCGAGCGAAGCCAGCAGGTCAAAGGCCGCTCCCAAGTTCCGGTAGCCGTAAGCGTACATATAGCTGCGCATGAGGGAAGGGAGGGGAAGGCCGGCAGGACATTGGGGCAGGCATTGCCCGCACTGCCGGCAGTACAGGCCGCCTGTCTTGACCTCCAGGCGCAGGTCCTTCCATTCCTGAGGGGAGAGGGTCAAATCATCCATGATCGAAAGGTCCGTCTGCAGATGGTCGAAGGTGGTCATGCCGGGGATGATGGTGGTGATATGAGGATTGCGGAGGACCCATTTAAGGGCGGCCTTGGCATTGATGGCCTCGGTCTTCTCCTTGTCCCAATAGACCCCGGCCAAAGGCTTCATGGCGATGAGGCCCAGTCCGGCCCGGGCCGCCTGGGCGATGGCCTTGTCTACCGTTTCCAGGTTCTGTTCCCGGAAATTGTAACCGGTAAGGACCACATCGTAGAACTTGCTGTCCACGGCGGCCTGGATGGTCTCCGCCTGGTTGCCGTGGGTGGAGATGCCGACGAAGCGGGTCTTGCCGCTCGACTTGGCCGTCTCCAGGGCCTTGAGCAGCGGCTCGAACAGCACCGAGTCGCGGTGCAGGACGTTGTGCAAATAGAGAATGTCCACCTGGTCCAGGCCCAATCGTTTAAGGCTGAGGTCGAACATCTGAAGAAAAGTTTCGCCCTTGGTCTCGGCCGAGAACAAACCGGTCTTCGGGTCTCGGGGCCTGCCGGGGACCTTGGTGGCGATGACATACGAGTCCCGGGGCCGGTCTTTGATGACCCGGCCGATCATTTCCTCGTTGCGGCCCCGCTGGTACCCGTGGGCCGTGTCCAGGTGGATGATGCCCGCCTCCAGGGCGGCTCGCACCAAATTCTCGTTGTCGGCGTTCATGACGCCCAGGGACACCACCGGCAGCCGCAGGCCCGTCCGGCCCAGGGTCCGGGTGATGAATTTGCCTTTCTTTTCCTGCTGCGGGGGGGTAGTCGGGCCGGAAGCCGCCGAAGCAGACAGCGCTCCGAGCCCGGCCGCTCCCAGAAGGCCTTTCTTGATAAACGACCTCCGTCCCAAAGTGGATTCAGCTCTGCGCATCTCTATTCTCCTGATACAAAATGGGGATTATTATAGATTAAAACGGATGCTTAGGGTATTTAAATCTCAGGCCCTTATTCTTCTTCGGAGAAGACCTGGGCGGTGAAAACCTCGACGGTCGCGCCCTTCTTCCATTCGTCCTCATCCAAGCCGGCCTTGAGGCAGCCGTGCCGCAGAAAGGTCTCCCGGTCCCAGCCGTACTCGCCCGGGACCTGGGGGAGAAGGAGACCCTTGGAGGTGCCTTTGGAAATGACCAGGCCGTGCCGGCCGACTTCGATTTTGTTCGGGTCCTTGATCTCCTGGGGCAGGCTGAGGACGGATATTTCGATATGGGTGCGGGGCAGTTCCTCCTTTTGCAGAGACCTGAAGCGGCAGTCCTGGGTGGCGGCGGCTACGGCCATTTCGGATACGGTCAGGTAGAGGGGTTTGTAGGGAAGCGGATAGCCGATGCATCCTCGCAGCCGGCCGTCCACTTTGAGGCTGACGAAAGCGCCGCGTTTTTCCTTGAGGACGGGGTCGGTGACCGCGGCTTCCGGCTCCTTGTTCTTTTCCAGAACTCTTCGGATGGAGGCTCTGGCCAAATTCAGGAGAGCCTTCTGCTGTTCTTCGGTCAGCTCAACGTTCATGTTTTTTGTTTAAGGGAGGCGAGTCGGACCGGCCTGAGGATGAACCTGCCCTCATAATCCGGGCTGAAGGCTCGCCAGGAGAGCCTGGCTTCCGGCTTGCCTTTCGGGCATAAAAAAACCTTGCCCACGGCGAAAGGAGGCGGATTCATTCTCCCTAAGCCTGCTTCCGAGGAGAAAGAAAAAAAACCGATGATGGCGTTTTTGGTGAGAGCGCTGAGACGGGCATAGGTCCGGGGAGAGGGATAATACCCGGCTGTGGTGGGTATGGCTTTTTCAATGATGAAGCGGAGCCCTCTGCGGTGGCCGATGAGGATTCCGGCCGAGGCCTGAGAGCGGCTGATGAAGAGCGCTTCCAGAGTCTGACGCGCTTCCGGGGCCAGGAGGGCGTCCATAACGGACATTATATCATGCCGGGCCGGGAAAGGGGCGGCCGGAGGCAGAAGCGGACGACGGCGATGCTGACGTCGATCTTTTTTCGGCCGTCACCAGCAGACTGTATCCTCTTTGAAAAAAAAGAAGGAGGTCCAGCCGGCTGAGGAGCCAGAGCCAGGGATAAACCAGGCCGTAAAGGCGAAATTCTTTTTGGCGCGAGACGAACTCTCCGGCCGTTGTCGGCCGGATGCGGCCGTCGCGGAGGGCTTCTGTTTTCCCGGGCGACAAGAAGCGGACATAAAAGGCGTTCAGGAGGAGCTCGAAGAACTCGGAGATGAACTTGGCATAAGTCCGCTGCCCGGTCACCTGAAGTCCAGCGGCCTGCAGTTTACCGGACAGGTCGCGCAGGCTGTACCCCTCCCGCTGGTGGCCGTAGAAATCGAGCTTCAGGCCGAAGGCGGGCCGCAGTTTGTGGAGGAGGAGGAAAGAGCCGGAGCGCGGGACGATGGCCACCAGGCGGCCGCCCGGCTTCAGAACGCGGCCGATCTCCCGGAGGAGCGATATATCGTCCTTGACGTGCTCCAAGTAGTCCGGAGCGGTCACCAGGTCAAAGGCGCCGCTGCGGAAGGGCAGGCGTAAGGGCTCGACCCGGACCAGGGGACCACCGACCAGGTCCCGGGTCGTTCTCAGGTTGGTCAGGTCCTGGTCGGTGTGGACCCAGCGGCCTCCCTGGCGGCGGAGGAAATGGCTCAGCATTCCCTGGGCGCAGCCCAGGTCGAGGCAACGCTCCGAGGGCCGCACGCGGATCAGCTTTTGAAGAAGGGCGATTTTCTCTTTCTTCTTCAGGGAGCGCTGGGCCACCTGCAGCTGCCAGGGATTCCGGTTCATTTGCGCCGATTATAATTTTTTGGGTCGGCCCTGGCAAGCTACCTGGACCCGTCCCTGTTTATCACCGGCCAAAAATGATTCAATCTTGACTCATGAAAAATGATGGCTTTATGATAGGGATGGGCCGGCCATGAAATTCCAAACGGTCATCGTCGGAGCGCTGGAGACAAACTGCTTCCTGGTTTATTGCCCGCAGACCTTGGACTGCGCCATCGTCGATCCCGGGGCCGACCCGGGCCGGATCTTCCTGGAGATCTCCCGCCTCAGCCTCAAACCGGTCATGATTCTCAACACCCATGGCCACCTTGACCACACCGGGGCCAACAAGGACATGAAGGAACATTACGGCGCACCCCTCCTTATCCACGCCGCCGACAGCGGCCTGCTCAGTTCCCTCGAGCAGAATGAGCTCCGTTTCCTGCTGGGGGCCAAGGATTCGCCTCCCGCCGACAGCTTCCTGGAAGATGGACAGGCTATCCCCCTGGGCCGCGGCTCGCTGCGCGTGCTTCACACCCCCGGCCATACGCCGGGAAGCGTCTGCTTCCTGGACGATCATTTTCTTCTATCCGGCGATACCTTGTTCTTCGAGGGCGTGGGCCGCACCGATTTGCCCGGAGGGTCTGCCCGCCGGCTGGAGGAATCGATCCGGACCAAGATTCTGACCCTGGATGACGGCCTGGCGGTCCTGCCGGGCCATGGACCGCCCACCTCTATTGGCCAGGAAAGGAGCAACAACCCGTTTCTCGCATGAGGTCCCCTCTTTCCTCCCAGGACCTGCTTCGCTCCTTTCTGGAATTTTTAACGGTGGAAAAGGGGCTGTCGTCCAATACGACCTTATCCTACCGTCGCGATTTGGACAGGTACATTCTTTTTTTGAACCAGGTCCGAAGTCAGCCCTTGAAAGCGGGCGAGGAGGATCTTGTTCGCTTCATTCACCGGCAAAGCCGGGCCGGGCTGGGGGCCAGATCCCAGGCCCGTCTCATTTCCACCCTCCGGTCCTTTCACAAGTTTCTGGTGCTGGAAGGGCTGCGCGACAAGGACCCCACCGCCAACCTCACCCCTCCCCGCACCTGGCTGTCCTTGCCCAAGTTCCTGACCGTGGAGGAGGTCGAGCGTCTGCTGGAACAGCCGGAATCGGGCTCCGTTCAGGGGCTGAGAGACCGGGCCATGCTTGAAGTCCTCTACGCCTCCGGGCTGAGAGTGTCGGAGCTTGTTATGCTGAGAACGAACGACCTGAACTTGAAGGACGGCTTTTTGATCTGCCAGGGCAAGGGAGGCAAGGAACGGGTCGTCCCCCTGGGATCCTCAGCCGCGCGGGCAGTCAGGCGGTATTTGGAAGAGGCCAGACCCAAGCTGTCCAAAAGACCCACCCCGATTCTGTTCCTCACGGTCCGGGGAGGCGCCTTCACCCGCCAGGGATTCTGGAAACTTCTCAAGGCCTATGCGGCCAAGGCCGGGCTGCCGGACAAAATCAGCCCGCATGTCCTGCGCCATTCCTTCGCCACCCATCTCTTGGAAAGGGGGGCCGACCTGCGCTCGGTGCAGCTCATGCTGGGACACAGCCAGATCACCACCACTCAAATCTACACTCATGTCAGCCGGGAGAGGCTGCGACGAGTCTACGACAAATATCACCCCCGGGCCTGACGGATCAAGAGCCCCTCCGCCGCGCCTCTTGACTCCCACCTTGACTTCCCCCGGCGGAAGTCAAGGTGCTTTCAAGGGACAACTAGGTCTGAGGAAAGGAAGTTCGCGGTCTTTCAGCCCGCCTCTGGGCGAGACGGGCCGAGGGCCGGATGAAGACCTTAGCCCTGACTTGGTGATCGTTCAGCAAGGAGATGTCCTGGTCCTGTGTCTCCAGCCATAGCCGGTGCCTCCAGCTCCAGGCAAAATTCCGCTCGACCGGCGTGGCCTCGATGAGGTCGGCGGGAAGCTCCACAAGATTCGAACCCTTGATGACATGAGCGTCATAATTAATGGACGAAGAATGGAAGCCGCTCTTGGCCGTGCGGGGCAGGTCAAGCTCGACCTTCTCAGCCGAGGGATGGACGGGGACGATGAATCCCTCCAGGCTGAAGGCAAGGTGGATGACATTTTTTTCATGGAGAACATAGAGATAATTGAAGGAAGGCCCGGCCGGAAAATTCGCCGTGGTCAGGATGATGCTGAGCTCGGGCAAGGATGAGGTCTCAGTGGCTTTCCAATCCAGCAGACGCGTTTCACGTTGAATGAGGCGGAAGTCCTCTTGATCCTCCTCCATGGTTCCTTCCCAGATCAGGGTGAAGGCCAAGTCGCCGTTGTAGGTCACACCTCGGTCGATGACCTGATAGCGTCCCGTCGTCTGTAATGTCAATCGGAGGTCCCAGGCCCTGGGACCCGGCCGGCCTGCGGCCGGAAAATAGAGGCAGAGGGCCAACCCCAGGCCCAGGCCGGCCGGCCAAAACTTACTGCCCGCCTTCATGGTTGAGCATCCCCTTCCTAATTTTACTGTGGAGGAAGACGATTTGACAAGGCGGCCGCGGTACGGTCTTAGGCTTTGTACCTCAACAGCGCGCCGATCTTACCGTAGCGGTCGATCTTGGAGGCCGGGCCAATGTGCTTGACCCCGGATTTTTTGTCCCAGGCCAGCTCCACCGCCTCGTCCACGATGTCCTGGACCGCCAGGGTCGGTTTCCGGCAGGACGGGCAGGTCTTTTCCTCGATATAAAGAAAGCGGCAGCGCGGGCAGAGAGTGCCCGGCGCCGAATATTCGCGGCCGACCAGCAGGGTCAGGGCTTCGCCCGTGTTGAGGCTGCGCAGAGTGTCGCGAAGGCCGGACACCGCCAGGCCGCCCTTCTCCAGTTCCGATATGAACTTGAGGATGAGGCTGTCCTCTTCCTCCTTCCTCAGCTTCTTCTCCAGTTCGGCCGATTCTTGAAGGACTTTATCCGGACCCGCCCCGGGCTTGAGCCGAAGCCCGGCCCGGACCTTGTTTTTGAAATAGGCATGGAACTGTGCTTCCAGGTCCGGCCGGAGTTCGTCCGCGCAGCCTAAGAGTAGATAGTCGAAGCCATGGGCCTTGAACAGGTCGAAAGTGGTCTGGGCTACTTTCTTGAAATGTTCCAGAAGGCGGGCTTCCAAGTGTCGCTCGATCCGTTTGGAATCAGTGCCTTCGAACCCGCCCTCCTTGACCTTGCTCGGAACATCCGACCTGAGATGTTCGAGCGGCCCGACCTGGCCCAGGTGGACGGAGAACCAGCTGGCTTCCCGCCGGTCCACCAGCAGGGCGCACAGGCGGTGGGATTCGTCGAGCACAACCGAGAGGGGCTTGACGTAAGGGTTGTAGTCGAAGACGAGGCGGTTGCGGGGCGCGCTGCCCAGGTCGAAATCCTGCCAGAACCCTTCTTCCTGGCAGGAGAATACGGCCAGGCCGGGCAGGCTGGAGCCGGAGATTTGCTGGGCGCCCCAGGCCTTGATCTTGTCCAGGTCTCCGGCCAATGACTCTTTCTGAGCTTTGCTCAGGTCGAGCGCCTGGATCCGCTGTCGGCCTTGATGGAGGATATTCTTGAGGGCCAGGCCGATCTCCTTTT
>Ga0315282_10008779_pt1 | contig 16266 bp, 17 predicted proteins | sample YL17G07_20_MG_FD_203693 | JGI IMG/M metagenome (GOLD analysis project Ga0315282, IMG submission 203693) | Sediment microbial communities from Yellowstone Lake, YNP, Wyoming, USA - YL17G07_20 | ecosystem: Environmental > Aquatic > Freshwater > Lake > Sediment | place: USA: Wyoming | collected...
TTATTTCAATACTGTAATCATTCCACTCAAACAAAAATTGTTTAATGTGAAACCAGATATTAAAATTCACAAAACTGCTGGCACATGTTATATCCGCATAAATTCCAAAGCAATAAACACGTTCTATCATTATGCTATAGGTCTTCCCAGAAATAATAAATGCAAAATAATTACCATCCCAAAAATTATCTTGAATTCTTCGAATGAAATTTTAGCTGCATGTATAAGAGGAATTACTGACACAGATTTTTCACTGAGTTTTGGAAAAAGAGGCAATGATTACTCCTATCCGATTTTACATTTAACATCTGCAAGTAAAAAACTGATTTTTCAGCTTCATTATTATCTAAAAAGATTTGGGATATTTTCAAATGTAACTTATGATTACGGAGAATATGATTTCAGGACAGGGAAAACTTACATAAAAAACAATTTGTTTGTAAATGGAAATAAGAATTTTGAATATTGGATTGAGCATATAGGATTTTGCAATCCTGTACATGCCACAAAATATCTGATTTGGAAAAGGTATGGATACTGCCCACCAAAAACGACTTTGAAACAAAGAATTGATATACTGAAAGATAACACATATCTCAGATCTTTAGGAAAACAATAGATTCAAATCACCCCTGTCCCACTTCTTCATTAAATTATTTTTGACATTCAATTATGTCCATCATCCGCTTTAAGTCAGAAAAATCTTCAAAAAGATAATCGGGTTTGTATTTCATTAATTCTTCTTTTGTATGTATTCCAGTTGCTACCGCAATAGTTCTCACTCCAACATTCCTCCCGCATTCTATATCAAGAGGTGCATCCCCTATATAGAAAATATCCTTTTTGTAAATCTTTACTTCAAAATTCCTTTCAGTTTCTCTTATAACATGTTTTAATAATTTTTCTCTAATTTCTGATATTTCTCCAAATCCACCAACTTGGAAGAATTTTAACAAGCCAACTTTTCTCAGTTTCAGTTTTGCAATTTCCTCTAAATTACCAGTCAATAAGCCAAGTATGTATCCTTTGTTTTTTAATTTTTTCAATAGTTTTTTTGCATTTGGAATAGCATATAAATTAGAATTTTCTATGTTCCGTTTTACATATTCAACCATTAATTTAAAAATTTGTTTCATTTTTGGTTTTACTTCTTTTGTGTCCATTCCTTTTTTATTTAAGAGTTCTATTAAAATCCTTGTATCAGTTTTGCCACTTGTCTGAATTTCATTTATATCTACATTAACGCCAAAAACTTTTTTTGTTGCAACAGAATATGATTTTCTATGCGCCTTATTTTTCCCTTTAACCAATGTACCATCTATGTCAAATAGAATCAATTTATTCATTAACTCATCTTAAAGATTATATGGCACTGTAATTAAAAATTTAAGATTTATTGAGTTTGAACAATAAAATATGAATTATTTTTAATGGTTACTTGATTTTGGTATTGGTAATCCGAATTTGCCTACAATATAAGCACCTAATATGTCTTGTTCAGCAGGAGGTAGTCTATCTACGTAGTTAGTCCAATAAAATAGTTCTTTCATCAATTCTCTTTTTTCAGACAATACTACACGTTTTGACCAATACTGTCGTAGAGGTTCAGTTTGTGGAAGATTAAGAGTGAAATGCAACATTTCCTCTGCCTTAATAGCTTCTTGGGTTTTTTTCCATTCTTCATACACTGTAATAACTCTTGCTACATTCGGCGAATATGGTTTAAGTTCTTTTTTCATGAATTAATGATTAAACATAAAACATTTAAACGTGACATTTTCCAAAATTTTATTGTTCATATTCAATAAAAATTTAAGTTTTATTAACATCTTACAAATAATACTTTAGATGGTAATATGGCAGAAGAACAACCTGCAGAATTGGCGATAAAAGGCGGTTGGGAAGGAGAATTGCTAGAGGATAGAGTAATCATTTGGGATTCTAAAGCTGTGGAGCTGTATGATGAATCTGGATATGGCAAACCTCAGCCAGAAGAAAATCCGAATAGATTAGAGTTGGATATAGTCGAGGCCACCTATTTGGTTGAGAAAGAAAAACTGAAAGTTTTTGTCAAAGAAAATAAGAAGAAGAAATCTTTGAAATTTAAAGATCTTATAGAGATTGGAAGCAAGAATGTGAACTTATTCCATCCTTCTCTCGTTGTTTTCAGAGATCTAAGAGACAGAGGATATCTGTGTAAAACTGCCTTTAAGTTCGGTGCTGTATTCCGTGTATATGAGAGAGGTGTCAAGTTAAAAAGAGGACCAAAGGCTCCGCATGAGCATACAAAATTTGTTGTTCAGCCAGTGGCAGAAGAAGCTGCTTTTTCCTTACCAGAAATGTCTCGTGCTGTTCGACTCGCTCACAATATCAGAGCAACATTCGTCTGGGTTGTGGTGGATAAGGATAATGACTGTACCTATTACGAAATCAAGCGTTTGACACCTTAAGAAATAGGAAATCTGAGTATAGCTCCGACATCAAAAGTATTGCAGAATTTTTTTCCCGTAACATCTTTTTTTGAAACCAATTTTATCTCTCCCCTCTTGCTTTCTATCAACTTCATCAAATCCTCAAAAGTTTTATCTCTAAGCTTCTCTTCTGGAATCAAAACAATCTTCACAGCACCAAACCCAGCCGCAACTTTGACTTGGTCAAATCCATAAACAACCAGCCCATCATTTTTATTGCAATGGACAAAAAACTCTTCCAAAACCTTTGGGTCTCTCAAAACCTCTATCCTGATTGAAGCCCTTTTCAACCTTTCCAACTGCTCTTCGTTCCATCTCTCCTTTTCTATCTCTATTACATCTCCTCTACCAACCTCTATGGTGTGATAATCTCCCAGCTGAATTTCCTCCGGCCCTTCCACAATCTTCCCATTCAACCTCAATTTCTTTTGATATTCATCAAATTCTATCTTCTCAACTCTTATTTTCAGTAAAACCAATTTTCTCCTCCCTTTTTCTTTCTGATCTTCCCTTCTGATGAAGATGGTCCTCACAGTTCTTGCTTTGACCAAGTCCTTCTGTTCAACTATTTGCTGCAAATGCCAGACATCCAAATCGTTTTGTATCTTCAATTTTCTGATATTAAGGTCAGATTTGACGATTTTCAACTTATCACCATAATTTTTATTGTTGTAATAACAAATAATTTTTAGGTATTATCATGCCAGATGCCAAGATAGATGAGTTTGCATTCGTTCTGTTAGCCGGTCTAGTTTTGATAATTATCATGATGGTTGCCTTCACATCTCCTACCCCAGGGGCAACTACAGAAAATGAAACCACCACGCCTTTTAACATCACTGGGACTGGAGATGTCGCGAGATTCATTAGCCTGGGCGATTTCAAGGTCACGTATGATTTGGGCCAAGATAATATAGTAGAAAAGAACAATGTAGAAGTTTCCAAAAGCCTTTCTTCCGAGAAGCATGTCAATCTTGTGGGGATCGTTTCAAATGATAAACTCGTCATCACCACTTCTGGCTTCATAGAGATAATTGTAGACGATGCCAGTGGAGACGGCAATTTAATTGTTCTACTTAACGATAAAGAAGTTTTCAACAATAAAGTTGGGCCGGGAAGAGTTTCCATACCATTGAAAAGAGATCAGATTAATGACACCAATGTCGTGACTATAAAATGCAGTGGCTCTGCATGGAAACTGTGGGAAAACACAGTCTACTCCATCAGTTCGACCAAGATGGGGATAAACTTTCAAGGCATCAACTTCAAAACATTCAGTTTTGTGATGAGCTCCGATGATGTTCTGAAGTTTAGATTCGGCAGGATCACATTCAACCCCAAGAGTTTGTCAACTGCGAAGAACGATCTTGTGGTGAAAATAAATGACAAGACCATCTTCAGAGGAGTTCCATCCTCGCCTTTCACACAAGATTTCGGCAGTGATGTTTACCTGTCCACAGACGCCAACAATATAACTTTTTCCACAGAAAGGGCAACATCCTATGAATTAAATGATGTGACATTGATTTTGGTGAGAAGAGCCTAAACTAATGCCGATAGGCTGAAAAAATCTCTTAGTCCTGTTGCAGCGCCAAGAATTCCTATGCATATCTTCAGGTATCTGTTGAACTCTTTGTCGTTAGAAAATCTATCAATCGCTATTAATATTGCCACAATCGCGACAAGCTTTAAAATCACGAACGAGTACGGGCCGAAGATGTTGATGACATAAGTCGGCAAAATGTGCTGTTCGCTGTAGCCAAAAAAATTCATTGAAACGAACGTGGAGTTTGCATCAAACATGTGCAAGCTGGTCACAATCCTATTTTCCGCATTCCATTTTTTTGCAAGATAAAAAATTATCGGCCATGGCAAGAAGAACAGGAAAACAAGCATCATCCCATAGTAATTTGTTATTTGCAGATTTGCCAACATGAAAGACAGGATTAAAATTCCAACGAAGAAAGTCGGTTTGTGGTAATCCAATATTTTCCTTTTCTCGAGGACTAAAGAAATCAGGAAGACCGTGAAGAAGACGGAAGCTATGAAAAAATATATGCCCGGTGAGACAAACCAATATGAACTGAAAAAATTTGCATCCTCCAAAGATCTGATGGTTGAGGCCAAGGCCACATAAGGAGAAACAGCAACTGCAAGCCTTCCATCAATTTTCACATTGAATTTTTTCAACAGCCTGTAAATGAGATAAATGGCAACAACCAACATGACCGAATAGAGTAAAGTATTCTCAAGGGTGTATCCCATCTTCTTTGGCCACAAGAACTGCTCAATGCTCATTGTTTAATATATCGAAATTCAAAAATTAAATTGATGAGAGAATTAATTTTACTGCTTATAATAATGGCAGTTTTCATTTCCGGTTGCACGACTACCCTGACACTCAATTTCAAAAACGATGCGATCACCCTTGAGCAATATGTCATTTCTTCTACCAAACTGTATGCCGACAGCCCAATCACCATAACTTTCGATGTCACCAACAATGTTGACGCGGCTGTAAAAGATGTAGAGATTAACTTTTTTGATTTGCCTGGGTTCAAGATATTGGAGCTGAACTGTGGGATCGGGCAGAAGAAGGGTGATGATGTTTGCCTCTTCGACAGCATAGAGCCTTTGGATTTCAAAACGGTCTCCATAACCTTGCAAGCTCCTAACGGAGAATTGATAAAAGCGCCTACGAAGTTTACGATAAGCTTTTCTGTTAGCTACAAGTATTCGGGATTCAGGCAGGCGAACATACCAATAATCGACCAAGTTACCTTGAAGTCCCCAACACTGAAATACGTTTCCAGTTCTCCATCCTACGGTCCGATAAAAGTCGATTTCGACCCGCCGATAGGAAGAGAGACGAAAAAAGGCAAACAGATCGTCAGAGAATACTGGGGAGTTAAGGGGAGCACTTTCAACATGAAAATGACTTTCAGTGATGTGGGAAGCAGCACGACAGGAACCAAACTGCCAACGAACATTTCAGCAAAAGACATGACAGTGGAATTGACTGGCATACATGTCGCGCCGGATCTGCCCTGCGATTTCGAAGGAACGAAAACTCTCAGCCCAAAAGAAGATGTGATGCTGGGGAAGGATCTGAGTTGCAACTTTGTTTCAAACGATTTCAGCGAGCCAGAAAAGCTGGCGACAATAGCTGTCGACTTCGACTATACGTATAAATACCTTAGAACAGAAACGCTCACGATTAATCCTTTAGAATAATGTTTAAATTAATCTTAATTCAAATAATTATTAAGGTTGAGTAGATGAAAAAATTAGTAATTTTGCTTTTGATTCTGGTAGTTTTCTTGTCAGGTTGCAGTAGTGGAACTACAAGCCTGGTCGGCTCAGGCACACAGGGTGTAATAATCAAAAGTTTTTCTCCATCCGACACAACAGTTGAACCCAACACACCGGTTCTTTTGACGCTGTTGGTTTCTAACGTAGGATCTCAAAAAGCCACTGGTGTGAATGCCAATCTCATGGGACTGACAGACGAATGGTCTATTCCAGACGGCAGATCGCAATTCATAGGTGATTTGTTCGGTACTGATCCTTCCAGAGGCGTCACTCAGGGTGAAGAGAGAGCAGTAACATGGACTCTCACAGGGCCGCAAAAGAACGTGCAACTTTCGTACGAAGCAACAGTGAGAGTTACATACACTTATACTTCCGAAGTGAGTGGAATGGTCAAGGCAGTTTCTTCTGATTATTATCAGCAAAAGAAAGTAAAGAGCGAGATACAAAGTCCTAAAAATACTGGCGGTCCACTTACTATCACGCCTAAGATGACATCAGTTTCTGTTTCAGGCGGATCAATGCCCATAAGGTTTGAGATACAGAACTCTGGTGGTGGAAGAGTTTATTCAGGAGGCTCACCAAGCGTTGGTAATTTGGACAGATTGTCTGTTTCAGTTTCAGGGGCAAGTTGCTCCAGAACAAGCGTAACGTTAATCCAAGGCAAGAGCGCTGTTTTGTATTGCACAATCAATACAGGCGGAATTAGTGATTTCAAACTTGTACCATTCACTCTGTCAACAACTTACAACTACTTCGTCGATAGCACAACATCAATTTCAGTCCTGCCAAAGGCGCCATACTAATCTGCTTCTTTTTAAATTCATTGTGTATAATTTTCTTTAGGGGCCCATAGTCCAGTTCGGTTAAGACGTCGCGTTCACATCGCGAAGATCGTGAGTTCAAATCTCACTGGGCCCACTCATTTAAAATCCTTCAAACTTCTCTGTTCGCTTGCTTTCGCTTTCTGCTGTTTCTCTATCTTTTCAAACTCTTCTTCTGAGAAAACCGGTCTTCCATACACACCATCATACCCAGCAACATATTTCACTTTACCTTCTCTGACTGCAATTATCGCATCAGCAATCTTCTCATTTGTTACTTTCATCAATTCTTCTTTCGTTACATCCAACAACACATTGAATTCACTTCCAAATTTGTCAATCAGTTTGTCCTGTTCAACAATCACTTTTTGTGAATATAGTTGGTTAGTGCCGGTAACAAAAGAAATTATTTCATACAACGGCAGTAAAGACTTGAACGGTATCGCGTCTTTCGGCACATAACCATCTGGCCTGTCTGCCAAATCATCAACTCTATGCAAAACACCTATCGTCAGCGATCTGTCGCATCTGGGACAAATGTTGTTGTGTTTTTTTGCGTCAGTGGGATTCAGATTTATGCTGCAATTCCTGTGCCCGTCAAAATGATATTTGCCGTAGTTCGGATCAACTTCCACTGTGAATAAAAATCTTTTTTTATCTTTTTCTTTTATTGCATCATGAATTTCTTTATAACTAACTTTTTTCAAATCGAAAACATTCGCCTCTCTTCCCAATCTCCACGGATGCGGACTGTGACTGTCGGAGTTGGAAAGCAGAGTGAATTTATCTAGAGCAGACAATCTCCAATTCATCGGCGGATCGCTTGACAAACCAGTTTCCAAACCATGTATGTTTTTAATCTGGTCTTGATAACACTCTTCCATTGAATCGAAACCAGATTTGGATCCGAGAACTCCAAACCATGGTGTCCAACAATTGTGTATTGCTGCAGATTCTGTTAGAAAAGAATTGTCTTTGCTGACTTCAAGGTTAAATACCTTTCCATTGTAAGGAAATATTGCCATTTTTCTGATTGGTATATAGGCATATTCCTTATCCATCCATGCATGTCTTCTATCAGTTTTTGGAGTAAAAACACTAAATTCTTTTTCTTTCAGAAGATTAAATTCGTCTTCAAAAAATGCAAGATGTTCTAAAAGGTAATTGTCATTTTTAGCTTCGATATTTCTATTTCCTATAGAATGTTTACCTCTTTTTTTATGAGATTCTTTTTTATCTATCCGTGTGCATGGTATAATGCCTAACCTAAGACAAATAATTTTCATTTGGTTGTAAAGTAATCTTGAAGATGTTGATCCGACATCTCCTCTCCACCAACATTTAAAAATTTCTACTTGTTTCTTCTTTGAGAGGAATAACATCCATGAAGGTAAGCATTTATTAGACGCATTTTTATCATGATTTTTATAAAAAAGCGATTCAAACAAATACATCAAATTTTTTGAATAAAAAATTAGGTCACCTTTCGTTTTACCTTTTTTCGCATTTATACCAAATATTTTCTTAACCAATTTTTTAACTTCTCTTACATATTTGATTTCAGTTTTTTTATTGAAAGAAAAACCTATACCATCTCTACCATTAACATACCCTTCAGCAAGGTAGTATCCAACAAGTTTGCAGAAATCTAAATTTAATTTAATTTTATTCGGTAAATTTCCTACATTTTTTATAAATATTTTTACTTCTAATTCACCCACATCTTTAATTTGAGTTATTCGCGGGTAAAGTAAAACATCGCCTATTTCTAAATCCTTTGCTTCTATCCAAGTAGGTTTATATTTTTTATAGCAATGACGATAACAATTTCTTGTATGCTCTTTTGAGGGTTTGCATACTCCTCTACCACCATTACAGTTTTTTATTGTTTTTATTGCTAAGAAAGGATGTTCTGGTGTAATTTTTATACCTGCACTGAAATACCACGGTACAATTTTTTTTATATTTCCTTTATAATCTCTAATTAGTACTTTTTCAATTTTTTGTAATTCTCCAATATGAGTAAAAATTCTATCTCCTTCTTTTGCATTTTGAATTTCCTTTACATCAGGATTTGTTATAATTATTTCATTTGGGAGAAGACAATGCGCTGGATAGATGAAAATATTTTTATCAACTCCCATCACGGCTTCCACCATTTCCGCAGCACTGACAGTCAACATTGGCCTACCATCCGATTGCAGTCTACCCCATTTAGATAACACTTCATTGATTTGCTCCACCACTTCAAAATTTGGCGCATGCAAGACGTGATGAACTTTTTTTGTTTTGTGCTCATGAGTAAAAATAGTGGCAATCTCTCCTGTCAACATGAAGTAAACATCATTGTAAACAAAAAGATCTTCTGCGGGTTTCAATTTATTCTTCAGTTCATTCAACCAATCAGGATGTGTGAAATCGCCTGTTCCAAGCAATTGCAAACCTTTTAATTTCGCCCCTCTTGCCAGATGGACGATGTCCATGTCTTTGCTCGTGGCCCTGGAATACTTTGAATGGAAATGGAAGTCAGCTATAATCATCATAATCTACACTTCATCTGATCAATTAAATAGATTGGATAACAAAAGTCAGAACCAGGAGGAATGATATTGCCATAGAAGCAAACCAGGCTTCATGCTTCCAGTAAAGAATTTTAGCTCCGTCTAAAGGTTTTACCGGTATCAAATTGAAAAATGCCAGCCATGCGTTAATGTAAGACAGGATATAAAATACGCTGCTTATATTACCGAAAAGCCTGAAAAATAATCCTAAAGCCAGATTGGTCAAAGGGCCGACAAAAGAAATCAATCCAATTTCTGTCATCGTCAGGTGGGCAACCCTATAGCCCCATCTTCCAAATCTGAAAGGTTTAATGGTGACATGACCAGGGACCAGCAAAACAAAGCCAGTCACTACCGATGCTATAAAAGAAAATGCCAGATTCAAAGGACTCATCTCATAATACGCCACACATCCGAACTTCCTTCCGACATATCTGTGGGCCAGCTCATGAGCAAGAAAAGAAAAAATCACTATAACTATGAACACAGGATATGTCAAAATAGTAGTTGCAACATTTCTGCCATTATAGACATACGCAAAGATGAAAGCGATGACTAGAACGGATATGGCCAGATCTCTCATTTCCTTGGGAGAAAACATCTGCTCTACTTTCATGTATAAGAATTTATTTTAAAAAGTATTTTAATGCTTCATCAATAGTGCCAACTTCTTTAACCTCTATCCCCGCGGTTTTGCTTACATTAACATTCTGAGTGATGTAATTCGTGGTACAGTACTGTACCGGTCCCACATTTTCACATTTTTGTACAGGATTATAAACTTTCTGTACGCTTTGGCCTGCAGGAACTAGGAACAAAGTTGCTCCAACCTCTTTTGCAGCCGTGGCTTTTTCAGCAATCGCGCCAACCGGCCCTATCGTCCCATCAGGATTAATCGTTCCAGTTATCATAACATGAGGATCCAACGTTTTATTCTCAAGTGCCGCCACAGTGGCTATTGTCATCGCGGCTCCTGCAGAAGGCCCTTCTATGATCGAAGCATTTGAATTTACATCATAAATGATATCGACTTTGCTCAAATCTTCTTTTGTTATATTTTGCGCGACTCTTTGAGCTGTTTGAATGGAAGTCTGAGTGTCGGTCCAAAAAATCAAATTGTTTATGTCTGCCAAAACCCTTCCTTTGCCTGGCACAATGTCAACTGTCAACATCAAAGCCACGCCATTCCCCACATTATCGATTGCAGGCGCGTTCAAAGAAGCTGAACCATATTTAATCGGAACAGTGGTTGTAGTTTGAGTGGTTTGTGTTGCTGTGGTTGTCGTAGTGGTCGGGAATAACTTCATTTCTATATACGGCTCATTGAAAGCCGCATACACAAGTAAAACCAGTAGAGCAACACCTAAAATTATCTCCAATTTTTTTCTCATTTCAAAATTTCGCCTTTTCATACCAAAATAAATGTTCGAAATAGAATTTAAACCTTTCCATTACTTTTCCTATTTGATAAAAAGTGCAGAAGGTACGCTTCAGGTGGATAAAGACATGCAGACTATTTAAACCCAACAATCCTTCTCCACTCCGTTATTCCACAAGCACTAATCCATTCACCTTATGGCTGCTTGGTTCCCCACCTCGCCAGGTTCGATGAAAAGTCAGCCCCGTGGGACGAAGCTTCTCAGTCGGAAAGTTGGAATAGCCTACAAAATCTATACCGCCCTTCAGCTGTGGTCGACCATGTAGACCGTTTGTCACCAGCCGAAGCTGATAGAGAGGGCCTGACTCTCCAACCATTGACCTTCTGCAAAAAGAAATAGACTATGTTGACATTTAAACTTTACTAATATGAAAAACATATAAACCAAAGTGCTTTATTATTTTTATGAAATATAAAATGGTAGTTTTCGATTTGGACGGAACCATCATAGATTGTGCCGATTTCATTTGGAATGCGCTTCATGATCACTTCGAAACCGATGGAAAGGCGAGGCATGAAGCCAGCAGAAAGTTTTTTGATGGAGAAATCAGTTACAAAGAGTGGTTCGAGCATGACATTAAAATGATGAAAAAGAAGAATGCGAATAAAGAAACTCTTTTTGATGCAATGAAAAAAATAAAACTTATAGATGGAGCGAAGGAAACGCTCGAAGAACTGAAAAAAAGAGGACACAAGTTAGCCATAATCTCTGGCAGCGTTGATACAGTGATAAACTATTTTTCTTTGGGTGATTTTTTCGACGAGATTTTTATAAATAAAATATTTTTTGATGAGAAAGGTGAGATTGCGAGATTAGAGCACACGCCGTATGATGTGCAAGCAAAAGCAGACGGCCTCAACTATTTGACTAAGAAGTTTGGCATAACTCCTGAAGAATGCATTTTCGTCGGAGATCATTTCAATGACATAGAAATAGCAAAATTAGCTGGATTGAGCATCGCATTCAATCCAAAGAGCAAAGAATTGGAAAAAGTTTCTGACGTTGTCGTAAAGAAAAAAGATTTGAGAGAGATTTTAAAATTTATTCAATGACTTTTCCGTGTTACGAATGCCAGATCCATTTTAAAATTAATTAAGCAGGAAAAACAGAATAAATATAATGCAAGAAATTAAATGGGTCGTCAAAAAGAAAAACATCTACTGGCCTTCTGAAGAGATGAAAAAAATCGCTTGGTTGAAGGACGAAAAAGTCTATAGAGAGGCTGAAAAAAATCCTGTAAAATTCTGGGCCAGACTTTCCAGAGAAGGGATAGAGTGGTTCAAGCCTTGGAAAAAAGATTATATTTCGAAACCGCCTTACTTCAAATGGTTCATCGGAGGCAAGCTAAACGCATCTTATAATTGTCTGGATAGGCATGTGAAAACTTGGAGAAAGAACAAGGTTGCGATGATCTGGGAATCGGATCTGCCTGAGGAGAAAACCAGAGTGTTGACTTATTATGACCTTTACAGAGAAGTTAACAAGTTCGCGAATGCTCTGAAAACTTTGGGCGTTAAAAAAGGTGATAGAGTTTCCATTTACCTGCCGATGATTCCGGAAATCCAAATAGCCATGCTGGCATGTGCAAGAATCGGAGCGATTCATTCTGTTGTTTTTTCGGCCTTCAGTCCGACCGCTCTTCGAGTTAGGTTGGTTAGTGCTGGTTCAAAAGTTTTGATCACGGTGGACGGATACTACAGAAGAGGGAAGATGGTCGATTTGAAAACCAGTGCTGATGAGGCTGTTAAAGATACAGAGGTAGAAAAAATTATAGTTGTGAAGAGGGTCGGCAATGAGGCGAAGATGAAGGAAGGAAGAGACATATATTGGCATGAACTCATGAAAAATTCCAAACCGTTTTGCAAACCAGAGGTGATGGACAGCGAGGATATTCTTTTCTTGATTCATACATCAGGCAGCACAGGAATTCCAAAAGGAGTTCAGCATTCCACTGGAGGATATCTGACTCAAGCTTACTGGACAGCTAAATGGGATTTTGATTTGCACGATGAAGATATATTCTGGTGCACTTCCGATATAGGTTGGATCACTGGCCACACATATGCTTGTTACGGTCCGTTGCTGAACGGAGCCACTTTTATTGTACATGAAGGTGTCGCGGATTATCCTCAAGCAGATAGATGGTGGGTAATGATTGAAAAATATGGTGTTACAGTTTTCTACACAGCTCCGACTGCAATAAGAATGCTGATGAGATACGGAGATGAATGGACTAAAAAACATGATTTGACAACTTTAAGAATCCTGGGAAGTGTAGGCGAGCCGATAGACAAAGATGCTTGGAACTGGTATTTCAATTCTGTCGGCGGTGGGAGGTGCCCTATAATAGATACTTGGTGGCAAACAGAAACTGGAGGGACTTTGATAAATGCTTTGCCTGGTATAGGACCTTTCATACCAACCGTCGCAGGAAGAAGTTTTCCAGGAATTAAACACAATGTTTTGGATGAGAAAGGCAAAACTGTTAAACCAAAGCAAACCGGTTCATTGGTCCAATTACCGCCATTCGCTCCAGGAATGTTCCGAGGACTTTGGAAAAATCACAAAAAGTATGTAGAGACTTATTGGAGCAAATATGGAAAAAAGATTTACTATACCAGTGATGGAGCGTTTATCGAAAAGGGGTTCATGAGAATTACTGGTAGAGAAGATGATGTTCTAAAAGTTGCTGGCCACAGATTGTCCAATGCCGAGATAGAAGATATAATAAATTCACATGAAGATGTCATAGAATCTGCTGTGATAGGAATGCCTGATCCGATAAAAGGAGAAGTTCCGCTGGCTTTGGTTATATTGAAAAAGGGTTCGACACTGAGTAACGAACTCGTGGACCAGCTTGTAAAGCTCGTCGCGGAAAAAATAGGTCCGATAGCAAAACCTGCAAAAATAGTTTCTGTTGAAGATCTGCCGAAGACCAGATCCGGAAAGATCATGCGTAGAGTTCTCAAGAAATTGGTTAAAGGCGAGAGTGATTTGGGCGATCTTTCGACAATAAGCAATTCAGAATGCTTGGAATCCATTAAAAAGATTGTGCAGTCCGGTTAAAGTCCTATTTTCCTAATTTTTACTATCGATTAGTGATTCCACAACCCAAAAATATAAGATTTATATACTTTTATGTTCCTTTAGAATTGATTATAGGTGAAAGATAATGGAAAATAATTGGGACGAATTATCTGAGGATGAACCAGAAGAAGACTGGGAAGAAGGCGAAGAAGAGGAAGACGAAAGTTGGTAATTTCTTTCCAAAATCTTTCTTACTTTTTCTTTTTCATTTATAAATTAGCCAAACATAGAAGCCAGAGCTGATTCTGGACTGGATCCCGGAGCCGAATACCTCCTGCCGGTCCTGCATTCGCCACAAACCCATTGCTTGCTATACTTTGTTATGCATTTTATGCATCCAACCGCCTGGCATAGATCGCAAACTATCAATTCTTTTGTAGATGAATTGCACTGTGGGCATCTTATTTCCAAAAAATCACTAATCATATCTTTTGTATTTTACAGCCTTAAAGTCCACCGCAAAATCTTCTTTTCTCAGATGTAGTATGGGATTTAATTTTGTCATATCGATTTCACCGTTTGTCAATATATCGTCTTTTGCTTCTGCCACCAAAACCTCTCCAAACACCACGACATGATCTCCAACAATTTTCTCGTCGTGCAGTTTGCATTCCATCCAAGCCTTAGCTTCTTTCACTCTGGGCGGCTTCACTATAACCGAAGAGTATGTATGCAGGCCAACTTGCTCCAATTTATTGACTCCCGGCGGATAGCGTGCAGCACATCTCAAAACCTCATCAGCATATTGCTTGCTCAAAATATTTATTACAAATTCCCTCTTCTCTCTGATGTTTTCGTATGTCGCCCTTGTGGATCTCATAGAAATCATGGCAATCGGCGGGCTCATACTGACAGGTGAGACAAAACTCATGGGTGCTGCGTTCACCCCTTTCAGAGAATTCACTGTTGTTATCAACCCCACCACTCTCGGCGAAAGCAGATTATGCGCCTTGTCAAGCTCTATTCTCATATTTTAAACTTAGTTTTTCAAACTCAAATTTTCGTGTTACTACTGGAAAAAGGTTAGATTTTTAAGGAAAGAATCTTTATATCCAGTAGTAACACAAATTCTATTAAGGTGAACAAATGGTGTTTGAAGGATTAGTTGGTTTGGGAGTAGCCTTCCTACTTGCCCCGGTCCTTGCTGAGTGGGCAAAAATAAGACACAAAGCCGAGAAAGGATTCAATTGGTTTGCAGTGTCAGGAGCTTTCTTCTTGTTCGCTGCTAGCTTCACCATTCCTTCGATCAGTGGATCAGGTGCTATAATATCAGTCGTTGCACCTTTGGGAACAGTGTTTGAAATAATAGGATGGCTATTCGGACTAATTGGAGCAGTCTTCATAGGTTATGAGACTCTCCTAGAGAAGTAGAAAATTTTTAAGATTTTTTAATTTCTTTCTTTTTCTTACGAATGTCTGTGAAAAATTTACTTAAGGAAATGTTTTACAAAGATAATGCAGGGGCTGGGATTCGAACCCAGGAACTCACTAAGAGACAGGATTTCTTATTTCATCTTGAATCAAAACTCAAGTCAAACTTGAGTCCTGCGCCTTTAACCAGACTTGGCTTTAGGGATCCAACTTTTAGATTACCCCTGCAAAGTCTCACCCTGCATTTATAGCTTCATTTAGTTTTTCCATCTTTATATTATCATCGAATCCAATTTCTTTATAAAATATTTTAAAACTTCCCTTCCATATATAAAACTTCCAAGCTTCTGTAATACTTTTATCCTTCCTTTCATTTTTTCTACAACACATCACAGGTGAACATTTTATACCAAAATCTTCAACCATCTTTTTTAACTGTTTCATATATTTATTTCTAAACGTTGATAAAGTCGACAATTTATATTGTTCGATTTCTAACCTCCATCCAGAGTGTTTCGATTTATAGATGCTACCTTCTCCTGTGAACATTCCTAAGAGATAAGCTCTTTTTATCTCCTTTTTACCACTGAAAATCCAGTCAGGAATTAGAAATTTACTTGAAACTTTACTTCCAACAGGGGTTCCTAATTTGGATAAGAACTTTGCAAGTTCTTTTGAAGTGAACATAATTCCATATCTTATGCTTCTTTTGGTGTACGTGTAAATATGACCTTTTATACAAAAAACATCTTGAAAAAGCCCGTCTTCTTTTTTAATTTTTTCAATATCTTTCGAATAAAAAGACACTACACCTCTTCTATTGTCTAATTGCAAATGACCATCACCAGTTATATCAGCAACTATCCTTGCCAATTTTGAATTTTGTGTAGTTGAAGTTAATTTCATGCAATAATTTTTGTAAAATTTTATATTTAAGTGTTATTATACCCCTGCTCAATCTATCTTATTATTTAATTAATATTTAATCTCTTCTCTTTTTTCTCTTACGTTTCTTCATTTTTTTCTGTAAAATTGAGAGAATGTAGAAAAGAACAATGAGTAGAAAGAAAAAAATAGTTAAGGCCGCAAGAAATCCATGGCCTTTAGGCCGTGGTTGAATTCTGTAATATTTTGGCGAAGCCCTAAATAAATAAGTGAGGGCTCACGCCCTCTGTTAGAAAAGAATATCAGTTAGAGATTATTC
>Ga0315282_10008780_pt1 | contig 16266 bp, 14 predicted proteins | sample YL17G07_20_MG_FD_203693 | JGI IMG/M metagenome (GOLD analysis project Ga0315282, IMG submission 203693) | Sediment microbial communities from Yellowstone Lake, YNP, Wyoming, USA - YL17G07_20 | ecosystem: Environmental > Aquatic > Freshwater > Lake > Sediment | place: USA: Wyoming | collected...
CGGGCTGAACTCAAGGCCGCAGGCCACCTCTGGGGGAAAACAGTGCCGGAGACCATCGAAAATTTGCTCGGCGAAACAGACCCCAGGGCCAGAGTGGCTTGCATCGGACCGGCCGGGGAAAAGCGGGTCCTTTTCGCGGCCATCATGAATGACAAATACCGGGCGGCCGGCCGTTCGGGAGTAGGGGCGGTAATGGGCTCCAAAAACCTCAAGGCGGACGTGGTCCGGGGAGACGGCCTGGTTCCCATAGCGGACAAGGATCGGTTCAAAGAGGTCCAGGATCGAGTGATGACCAAGTTTAACAATGCGGCCAAGGCTGCGCCTTCGCCGTTGAGTCAGCATGGCACAATCGGGGTGATGACTCCCCTTACTCAAAAACACGGGGTTTTCCCGACAAAGAACTTCTTGCAGGGCACTTTTAGCGGTTGGGAGGCAATCTCGGGTCAGACCCTGACCGCAAAATACCTGCAAAAGACGGTCGCCTGCTGGTCCTGCCCGGTCGCTTGCGGCCGGTATACCAAAATCGAGGAACCGGGATTTGAGGGCGAAGGAGAGGGGCCCGAGTATGAAACCGGCTTTGCGCTGGGTGCCATGTGCATGGTGGACAACCTAGCCGCCATCACCAAAGCCAACTATATATGCAACGATCTGGGTCTGGACACGATCTCCATGGGAGGGACCATCGCCTGCGCCATGGAACTTTTCGACAAGGGGTATATCACGGAAAAGGAGGCTGGCGGGCCGGTGAAATGGGGGGATGCCAAGAAAATGGTCGAATTGGTGAGGCTGACCGGATACCGGGAAGGTTTCGGCGACCAGCTGGCCGAGGGCAGCTACCGGTTGGCAGAACGCTACGGCCATCCGGAGCTGGCTATGGTATCCAAGAAGCTGGAGTTGCCCGGATATGACCCCAGAGGCCTGCAAGCCCAGGGACTGAATTATGCCACCGCCCCGATCGGCGCCTCCCACTGCCGCGCCCATATGGCCTATTGCGAAATGGTGGGGTTTCCCAAGCCCGTCGATCCGCATGAATGGAAAGGCAAGGCGAGGCTCGTCAAACTCTGGCAGGATGTATTCAGTCTCATTGACTCTGCGGGCCTCTGCATCTTTTTTGCCTCCCGTAACCTTCTGCGGCAGGAGTTGGAGTTTAATCCCGATGTCATCCTGGAATATCTGAATGCCGTCACCGGAGCCGAATATTCGCTGGACGAACTGGTAAAAGCCGGCGAGCGAATCCTGAATGCTGAACGGATGTTTTTAGTCAAGGCGGGGTTCTCCCGCAAAGACGATACCTTGCCACGCCGGATCACCCACGAGCCTCTGACGGAAGGACCGGCCAAAGGCAGGGTCTCCCATCTTGAGGAGATGCTCGAAGATTATTATCAGCAGCGTGGCTGGACCCAGGAGGGAATTCCCACCGAAGGGAAGCTCAAGGAGCTCGGGTTAAAATGATCCGATGGCGGCCCGGCCGATGATGGTCAACGTCCAGCTCTTGGGGTACCTGGCGAGGTATTCCCCGGCAGGGAAAGAAATCTTTACGCAGGAGCTTGACCCGGAGGCGACCATCGGGCGGCTTTTGGAGAAGATCGGTTTCCCGCCGGACGTGGAAAAGATGGTTCTGGTAAACGGACACCAATCGAATGAGGCCACCCGCCTGACGGATGGCGACGAGGTATTTATTTTCTCCCCAGCGGCCGGGGGATAATCTTTTTCGGTCCATGCGGGCTCTGAGTGATTGTTGAGAGCCTGTGATTTCACTTGAAAATGGGGGTTGACTGGCGGTCAAAGGGGTTGGTCCTCATGGCCAGGGAAGAAAGATACGGGTAATGGACTTTTAAATGTTCCATGTAATCCACCCATTGATGAACCAGCAAGTGGTAGGCCCGATTCATATCCCCGGCGATGTGGGCCATATCCGTGTCTGGCAACCGGGTCAAGTCTTCCCGGTAGGACAGCTCTTCCGCCAAATGGAAGACTGCCCGGAGGAGATCCGTGAAGAATTCATGTTCCAGCAAGATGGGGTTTTCCAGTAGCCTTACCAGAAAATCCCTTTGCCTCAGCAGAAAATCCTTCAATGAAGCCAGGCCGACTTTAGAAATTTCAATGCCGTATTGGAAATTCTTAAGATGATGGCTAACGGCCAAAAAATCCTGATGGGTCCATTTCTCCGTAACCATCAAGCCCTTTTGAATCTCCTCAAAATTGGTGTCCGCATCTGAAAAGGCTCTTATTAATTTTATTCCCACTTCGCTGAAGAAAACCCCGATGACCATATTCATCTTGTTCATCCGGATCTGCTTGTCTCTCCGGCTGAGCATCATCTCCGTCGCATTGGCGATGACTCCCAGGAAAGTGCTCACGCCCAGGACGATCAGAAAGACCGTGAATATTTTCCCCGCCGCAGTAACCGGGTGAACATCCCCGTACCCCACGGTCGCCAGGGTCACAATGATAAAATAGAAAGCGTCGATCCAGGTTTTATTCTCGACAATTTTGAAGCCGGCGGTGCCGCCGATTAGGACGGCCAAAAGGATGATTAAATAGGTGGTTAAGCGAAAGTGAATGGGATCTTTGCTCATCATTTGGGATGACCTTGGAAGTGATTTTGAGAAGCATTATTATATCCCAGAAATCAAAGAAAGGAAAACTCCGCATCCTCCTCTTTTTTGACTTACAAATGAGGCCAAAATTGTCTAGACAGGGATTTCATCTTTTTTAAATCATCCTGGATTCCGGCTTCCGCCGGAATGACGGCAAAGAACCATGCCTTTCTAATGTTCGTCTCTCCGGCGAAAGCCGGAGTCCAGTTCGAGGCTTTCAAAAGGAAAGGTCATCCAACCAATGATGTTTAGACTATTACGGACTCATTAGTATATCCGCCAATAAACATGTATTGCCCAATAATCATTTACGGGAATTTTTCGCAAGGCCCCCTTTTTTAGCAATTTCCAGGGCCTTCTTTTCCAGAAGCCGGGTATATTCGATCCATTTCCGCGGCGCAGCCGGATCCCCTTGTTCGATCTCGAAAAAGCACGTTTCGCTTCCCGCGGGAATCGTTGTATGCACAACCAGATCCCAGACAACTTCCCGACCTTGGCTCTTCAAGAAGTCCGTGGCGGCATCCAGCATGCCCTGCACGAAATATCTCTGGACACGGCAGTCCATGGGCTGGTAATGGTCCTGATGAGGACACCAGTCGATATGGAAATTCACGAGTTTATCATTCACAACCTGCGGGGACTCCAGCGACGCGTAGGCGAGCCGGTTCATGACGGTCGCATAAAAACTCATCCATTCGGCAGTGGTCATATCCTCCGGAATGGACGTACCTTCGGTCGCCTGCTGACCGACATCGTATCCCACCCGGTATAGACTTTCCAAAACCACCTGCTGGCCCTCGCGGTCAAACTTTTTTTCGACGGTTTTTAAAATCTCGATGACCGCCATGGCCTGCATCGTTCCCCATTGCCAGAGTGTACTCGGGTCGAAGTTGGTCTTACCCAGAACCTCTTCCTTTAGTCGCGATAGTCCTTGCGGATACGGCGGATTGAACCGGAACCCCTTCCACGCCGCTTCCGGCCTTGTTTCCCAGTGTTTCACGTTCCCCTCATCATGTTTCGACTTCATAGACACCCTCCTTGTTGAGTTCCAAGAGAACCTTGGCGGGCCGGATCGATTCAACCCTTTTCCTGCCGTTTCCATCTCTTTGGAAAAGTCAAGATCTTTCTCCCCAATATCCATTAAGAAGGCCGGAGCGCAATTAAAGGGATTTCGCCTTGGCCCACAAAAACCTGACCAAAGGGCTGCCAAGGGAAATAATGGCTAAGACTAAAAGCGCCAGGGAGATCGGCCGGGTAAAAAATATCGTAAAATCCTGGTGGGACATCTGGAGAGATTGCTGCAGGGCGTTTTCCATCAGGGGCGTCAGGATAAGCGCCAGGACCACAGGAGCGGCGGGGAAGCCGAACTTTTTCATGAAATAGCCGATGATGCCAAAGAGCAACATGATCCAGACTTCCACGAGGTTGTTGTTCACCGTGAACACTCCCACGCTGGAAACGGCCAGGATAAAGGGGATCAGCAGCGCATGGGGAATCTTCAGCATGCGGGCCCAGATTCCCACGAAGGGCAGGTTTAGGATTAACAGCATGACATTGCCGATATACATGCTGGCGGTGACGGCCCAGAAAAAATCAGGATGCTTTTCAAAGAGGAGGGGACCCGGCCGCATGCCGTGAATGAGCAAGGCCCCCATCATAACCGCGGCCGTGCCCGAACCCGGAACGCCGAGAACGAGCAGCGGGATCATGGCGCCGCCGGTGGCGGCGTTGTTGGCGCTTTCCGGGGCAGCCACCCCCTCGATGACTCCCGTCCCAAATTTCTCCGGGTGCTTGGAGATCTTCTTCTCGGTAGCGTAGGCCAGCATCGAAGCGACGGTGGCCCCTGCCCCGGGCATCGCGCAGGCAAAAAACCCGATGGCGCTCCCCCGGAGGATCGGGAAAATAGACCGCTTCCAGTCCTCCCGGTTGGGGAGCAAGTTGGAAATTTTATCGATATAAGTGGGGACCTGGGAGGATCGTTCGGCCATCTCGAAAACCTCGGAGATGGCGAAGAGCCCTACGGAGACGCTCACGAAGCTGAGCCCGTCCAGAAGCGTAGGGACTCCATAGGAGAAGCGTTCGATGCCGGTGGTGGGATCCATGCCGATGGTGCCGAGAAAGACCCCGAAGGCACCGGCAATCAACCCTTTGATCATGGACTCTCCGACCAGGGAGATTACCAGGGTCATGCCCAACGCCATCAAGGCAAAATACTCCGGCGGGCCGAAGCGAATCGCGAACTCGGCCAGCGGGGGCGCCAGCAGCATCAGGCCGATGACGCTCAGGGTCCCCGCAATGAAAGAGCCAATGGCCGAAATCCCCAGGGCCGCACCGGCCCTGCCTTTTTGGCCCATCTGGTAGCCGTCCAGGCAGGTCATGACCGAGGAGGATTCCCCGGGTAGATTCACCAGGATGGAGGTGGTCGAGCCGCCGTACATGGCCCCGTAATAAATTCCGGCCAGCATGATGATGGCGGTCGTGGGATTCATGCCGAAGGTGAAGGGGATGAGCATCGCCGTCCCGGCGACCGGCCCGACGCCGGGCAGGACCCCGATAATGGTTCCCATGGTCACGCCGAAAAAGCAGAAGAGGAGATTGGTGGGGGAGATGACGGTGATAAAACCCCCGATCAAGTGTTCGAGCATGTTTTATGTCCCCGGTACAATTTAGCTCTTTGAAAAGAACCACTCCATTTCATTGAAAATTGCAAATGGCAAAATGAAAAGTGCGAATCTCAGGAGAAAAAGGACGGGGCGAAACGGCTGCATCCCCCCTAAATTCCCAGAAATCCGGTCGGGAGCGGTGATTTCAGCCATACCCGGAAAATGGCGTAAAGGAAGAGAGTGAAAGCCGCACTGGTCAGCAAGGTCTTCACGATCCGCCTGTGGCCGAGGATGAAGATCGTCCCGCAGAAGAATAGAAAAGTGGAGGGCACAAAGCCGATTCCTTCGACGAGAATAATGTACGCCGAAAGGATGACCACCACCGTAACCACCCGCAAGGCCCCTCCCTTCTCGCAAATGGGCTCATCCTTAACCTTGATCTTGCCCCTCAGGACGCCGACCAGAAGAACCAGCGAAAGAACCCCCATGGCAAGGCTCATGGTAAACGGCAGAAAGCCGATTCCTATGCCCATCTTCATGGTTCGCTCCAGCCTGGAAGATTCGACAATTCCAAAGAGTGACAGGGCCATCAAGACCAGGCTTGCCGCGATCAGACCTTTTTTCATATTATAATAATCTTTCACCGCAGAGCGCGCAGAGACCGCAGAGTCCAGTCATTCAAAAGACAAAATTCACAAGAGCCGGATCTTTCTTGGGTATTTCCACTTAAATTCTTCTCTGCGTCCTCTGCGCTCTCCGCGGTTAATCTTTTATTTTTTATTCCCGAACCTCTCCGCGAGCCATACCTAAGCTGCTGGATAACTCCCTGCCCAATGCGCGCGTCCTTTTATTTAATGACGCCCATTTCCTTCATGATCCGGGTACAGCTTTCATTGTTACTCTCCCACAGTTTTCGAGTCTCCGCGCTGTTTTTGTAATCCCAGGTTAGCATGTTCTCTTTGATGTATTTCTCCTTCCACAACTTGGAATCTGCCAGTTTGCGGAAGAGTTCTTCATAGTAACGGATGGCCTCCTGTGGGATGTCCTTGGGCGCCGCAATGGACCGTACCTGTTGGAAAGCCGCATTGATTCCCAGTTCCCGCAGCGTGGGGAAATCAGGGGCCGGCTCCAGTCTTTTCTCGCTGGCCACCGCTAAGATGCGCACCTTCCTGGCTTCCAGTTGGGCCAGGGCCTCTCCCGGATTGGGATAGAACATGTCCAGATTCCCCCCCAGGAGGGCGACCATGGCTTCGCCGCCGCTCTTGAAGGGGATGTAGTTAAATTTTACCCCGGCCTCTCTTTCGAGGAGGTGGGAGATGAGGGCATCCGTTCCAGGAGCATAGGTCCCGCCAGTCCGGATCTGTCCGGGCCTTTTCTTGGCATCGGCGATGAGGTCCTTCATGGTTTTGTACGGTGAATCGGCCCTCACGGTAATGAAGAAATCATCATAGGCAAGGTTCGCCAGGGGGGTGAAGTCCCGGTAGGTGTACTTTGATTTGCCTAAAAGCGGGGTGGTCAGAAAGCTGGTCGTGGCTGTAAGCCAAAAATGGGGATCCCCCTTTTTTCCTGCCACATAGGCGAAGGCAATGGCCCCGCCTCCGCCCGCCCGGTTGACAACGGTGACCGTTTGGGGACAAAGCTTTTCCTTTTCGATGACCGCCTGCATCATTCGGGCCATGATGTCGCTCCCCCCACCGACTGCGGCATGGCAGACGAACTCGACGGGTTTGGTGAGGAATTTCTGGGCATGAGAACCGTCCGAGAAAAGAAGCAAAAAAGCGAAAGTGAAGGTCAGTACCATGACTATTTGGTTTCTCTTCATATCTTTCCCTCCTTACTTGTCCGTCGGTATTGTCTAAATCCAGCCACAGAGGACACGGAGAAGAGATTTACCTTCGCGGAGTTAAAAAAATGGTTATTCCCTCCCCCTGTGTGCCCTCTGGTCTTTAGCCTTTTTACCTCTTCCTTCAATCGATCCCCAAAAAATCCTTTACCGACTTCCTCCATGCACCCCGTCGTTCGCTTATCTCTTTTATAGGAAGGTCTTTTTGAGGACACAGAGTTTTTCTCTGCGGCCTCTGTGGTTTCATTGCATCGGGGAAAAGGCGGCCGGCGTCAGGATCTTGTTCGCCTGGGTCAGCAGGCGCGCGGCGCCTCCTCCCGGTGGCCACACCCCGAGCTGCACGGCCTTGGCCCGGACCGCGGCACGTTGGTCAAGGCTATTGTAGGCCCAGATATGGATGAAGCGGTTGACCTCACCCAAATCAACATTTCCGGCAATGACCAGTGGCGAGAGCTTCATGCGCTCGGGCAGTTTAGCCTCCCAACTTTTCATCGTATCAGGAAGCGTACCGGGCTTGAATGTGTAAATGCGCATCTCGTAGATCGGCCCCGGCTTGCCCGGCATGGGCAACGGCGAGAACGGGAAGGGGATTAGGATCTCCGACTGCTGGGAGCGGATGAACTCGGCGATCTTGGGCGGCCAGTTCGGCTCCTTGGCAATCTCGGCCCGGACACGGGCGCGCTCGCCCAGATCCTGGTAAGGCCAGACGTGGATGATCTCGTTCAGGGGGCCAATCTCCGTATGCCAGAAGGCAGCCAGTGCCGAGTACTTCTTCCGGTACTCGTAGGCCTCGCCGAAACGCTTCTCGACCTCGGCCAGACTCCCCACCGCGAGGCTGTATGTGCGAATTTCGTAGATCATCGTGAAGCTCCTTTCGTCGGTTTTTTTAATAGAGACTGATTTTTTGTTACTGTGAGTATACTGAGAAGAAAATTGTGGGTCAAGCGAATTTGAGTCGAGGTGAGTCTAGGAAAAGGAGACGGCAGTTACTCGGGAACCCACGTCCCCTGCCCCTAACCGGGAAGGTTGCGGGATAAGGCCCACGGGGGTGTGGAAAAGGCTTCTAATGGGCCTTCTGTTTTTCATCCTTGGCTGGCGGTTGTTTCTTTCGCGGCGGCTGCTGGCGTTTCTGCAATTCCTGGGTTTTCCGCTGTTCCTGGAGGGCCCGCTGTTTTTGCAATTCCTGGGCTCTTTGTTGTTCCTGGATCGCTCGTTGTCTTTGCAGTTCGTGGGCTTTCTGTTGTTCCTGGAGGGCCCGCTGTTTTTGCAATTCCTGATTCTTCTGCTGTTCCTGCAACACCCGTTGTTTCTGGATTTCCTGAGCCTTTTGTTGTTCGTGGATGGCTCGCTGCCTCTGCAGTTCGTGGGCTTTCTGTTGTTCCTGGACGGCCCGGGGTCTTGGCATGTCCTGGTTTTTCCGCTGTTCTTCCTGGACCTTGATCAAAGCTCTCCGGCGGCGCTCCTCCAGGAACCTTTGCTTCTCCGGCGGCGGCTGCTGCAGGGCAGGGCTTCTTCTAATTTCCACGATTTGTCTCTGCTGCTGCTGGACGGCGGGAGTGTTCCCCTGGATCTGGTAAACCTGCACCAGCCGCACCCTGGGTGCGACGACATGGGGCGTGAGAACTACCGCTCGATTATAATAGACAGTCGCCCGGTTATAGTCCTGCCTCGTCTGGAAATAGATATCTCCCAGGGAAATGTAGGCCGGGGCAAAGTTCGGATCGATCCGGGTAGATTGATCCAGGAGAGCGATGCGCTGCTCATCGCTCTGGGCTTTTCCCTCCGGGGTGTAAGTGTCCATGGCACGGGAGTATAATTGGAAAGCCTCCGCGGAGTTCGTGGGCTTCGCGGTTAACAGGGATTTCTCCTGATCGTTCAGGGGCAAACTCATGTTGGCCAGAAAAGAAGCGACGATTTTATCCTGGAGCTCGAAAATCTGATCCAGTTTCCCGGTGGCTTCGGCGGTGGTGTGGGCCGTCGCCTCCTCCACTTTCAAAAACCGGGCATTGATGCGGATCGTCTGGCCGACGACCTGGAAGGAGCCAATCACCAGCTCCTCCGCGCCCGCCATTTGCCCGGTTTGGGCCGCGGTGGACTCCGAGATCAACCCGGTCTGCCCCAGTTCGATCTCCTTCATCGCCTCGGCAAGCCTGAGCCGCTCCACCAGGCTGAAATAGGGGAGGCTGCCCAACTTGGTGCTTATGGATTCGGCGATCCCCGTGCACAGCCAATCGTTTTCCTTTTGGCCGCTGGTGTTCGTAAACGGCATGATGGCGAGGACCACGGGCTGATATTCTTCCGCCGCCGGCCCTGCCGTTTCCGGGGCCAAAGACTGACTCGGGGGGGAGGGCAGAGAGGATGCCGTTGATCCCATTGTGGCCGGGGAGGATACCGGGGGACTAACAGCCGGTGGCGGAGCAGCGCATCCCAAAAGAATTGTGCCGAGCATCACGGTCTCAAGAAGAAAAAGGTTCTTTCCCATAGATACCTTCCCTTTTGAAAAAGGCTTTCGAGCAATGGGCCGGAAGACCTTTCCTTGCCCCTTCGCCTTTATCGCTCTGATCGCCTTTAAGTACCTCATTTGCCTGCTTTATCGGAATAAATGGCAGGAATCTTAAAGGAGGAAATTCAAGCCTTGGGCATATTTCCTCCAGAATCGACGCGGGAATCATCGCAGAAAACGATAAGGGCGAGGGTAAAGACAGGCTATCCTACCGGCTTTACCGCGTATTTGGCTTTGCGGCTGGAGCGAGCGAAGGCGAGTATGGAATCTCGCTTTGCTTTAATGCGGCCAAAGAGGACAGGGCGGGTTCAAATTTTGTCGGAACGATCAACCATTGTCAAGAATAAGGATTTGCTGCCTCCCACAGGAAATGGGAACCCTTTCAAAGAGGATGCTGGGCGCAGATGCTTTTTCGAAAGCATAACTTTTTGTGTCCTAAGCCGCGCCTACTTGATCCGCTGCCAGGAAAGGATTTCTCTACGGATTACCCTTATTTTGCTTAGACCTCCAAATCGACCGGTTTGCCGGTACGGGCAGATTCGATGGATGCGCGAATCAAAGCCAGGGCTCTAAGGCCGGCGAGGCCATCCGTTTCGGGCTTCTTCCCGGTCAATATACAGTCCGCAAACTCGTCAATTTCTTCCTGGATCGGGTCTCCGGGGACAAGGGGGATCTCCCTGGGGGGATCCTTTCCCTTGGCAAATAATTCCAGGCGAGTGAATTGATCGGCACTGGGACCCCTTTTAAGGTATTCATTGAATGGCCGGTCGGGAGGCCTTACGGTGCGCAGCAGGTTCGCTTCGGTGCCATATCTGCAAAGGACTTTTCCTGGGTGCACCCATATTTTTCAGCGACGGCCGCCCGTCTTTCCGGAAGGGCGTCAAAGCAGGTCACCAATTCAAGCTTCTTGCTCCTTTTCACCGCATCGCCGATAATGGCGGAAAAACTTCCTTAACCACTGAGGCCAACCCGCGCAATGTTTTTCCCCTTCGCCATAAATTCCTCCATTTTTGATTCCGACTTATAATTACGCTACCGCTCATCTTTCTTCGCTTCCGCCTGACGGCGACGGCGCTCTTCTCCCGCCCGGGCCAGCGCTTCCCGGTTACTGTCGTCAACGCGCATGAAGGCGTCGCGCCACTCGTCGCTGCCCCAGCGGAAGGGCGTCTGAACCGTAGTGCGGGCCATCCAGGCTCTCTCCAGCGTATCCAGGGCAGTTCCCACGATCGAGCGCTGCATCTCGGCGTCCCATGGCTTCCCACAAGGGTTCCCCAGTGGGAAGTCGGTGAAGACGAAGCGAGCGATACCGCATTCCTCGACGACATCTCGGGCCGAGCCCATTACCACGGTGGGCACGCCGTTCTCTTCGAGGTGCCGGGCGACCAGACTCACGGTCTGGTGGCAGACCGGTCAGAGGGCGGACAGGAGCACGGCGTCGCCCCCATCCTCGCGGCACCACTCCAGGATCTTGGGGGCGTCGCGCATCGATGTCTTGCCCTGGCTGTAATCGGTGGGGACCCCATAGAAGCGGGGCGAGACCGACCCGATGCGGCCGCCGGCAGCGTATTGGGCCAGATGGTTCAAGGGCAGGAAACTCCCGACGTCATCCGTGTGGGTTGCGACTTTGTCCCAGAAAAGGTCGGCGGTGAACATACGCGTCGGGGCCGGGTTTGCCGCCATCGCGTATAACTCCCGGATTTTCCGCCGCCCTTGCCGTTCCGCTTCGGCGTCCATTTTGCCTGCGGTCGTCACCAAGCCCACCCGGCACTCGGAGAGCGGTTTCTTCAGAAGGGTGAAGGGGGCGTCGTCGTGGTGGGCCCAGGTATACGGCCGGGAGTAACCCTGAGCGGCGTAATACTCCCGGCTGCGGTCAATATAGCTCACGTAAGACCGATATGGCCGTCGTTGATTCATCGGGCACCTCCCCAATCAAGTATTTCTGCTTCACGACTAGATTGACAAATTATACTAAGTTTTTCCGCGTTCGGGAAGTTCTTAAGCCTATCTATGATACGGGGGTGAATCTCTATTCTAAAAGGATGATCTCAGATTAAAGAGAAAATCTAAGAACGTGCTTATCCGAGCTGCCCAATCAAGGAGAAAGAGTCGCCCCCTCTTACACCCACAAATTACCTTGACACCCAGTTGCCCACTCAGTATATTCTCCCTGTCAATGACTTTCGCGACCGCTGAGATTTGACGGAACTGGAGAGGGGGCTGAAGGGATGGAGCTGAAGAACAAAGTCGCGGTGGTAACCGGAGGAGCGAACGGGATCGGCCGAGCCCTGTGCCGTAAATTCGCGGCCGAGGGCGCATGCGGAGTGGTGGTCGCCGACCTGGATGCGGATGGCGCAGGAGGTGTGGCGGCCGAAATTGGGGGGCTGGTCGTGCCCACCGACGTAAGCGTGGAAGCGGACATCTTCAATCTGGTCGAGAAAGCAAGCTCCGCGTTCGGCCGGATTGACCTGTTCTGCTCGAACGCCGGCATTTTGGTGGATGGGGGTGCGGAAGTCTCCGATTTCAATTGGCAGCGGATCATGGCCATCAACCTAATGGCCCACGTCTACGCCGCCAGAGCGGTGCTGCCGGCGATGCTCGCCCGGGGCGAAGGCTACCTTCTCCAAACCGTCTCGGCGGCCGGCTTGCTCACCTCGATCGGATCGGCTCCCTATTCGGTCACCAAGCATGCCGCCCTCGCGTTTGCCGAATGGCTGTCGATCACCTACGGCGACGCCGGGATAAAGGTCTCGGCCCTTTGTCCCCAGGGGGTACGAACCAACCTGTTTCCCAGATTTTTGGAAACCGACGGCGAGTTCTTGAGAGAAAGCGCTCTGGAACCCGAACAGGTCGCCGATATCGTGGTCGCCGGCCTGGCCAAAGAGCAATTCCTCATTCTGCCGCATCCCCAAGTGGCCGAATTCTTCCAGCGCAAGGCTAACGAATACGACCGCTGGATACGCGGCATGCGCCGGCTGCGGGACAAAGGTGGTCCCAGAATACCTGGAAAGGCTTGAGAAATCCAACCCACTATTCGTAGAGCTTCATGACCACCGTACCGTCGAGCTCGCCCCACCCCTCGTAATGCGCCTTGAGCATTAACTGTTTGTAGAGGCCCAGCATGGGGAGCATTACTTGCAAACGTTCGGCACTCTCCAGCATCAGTTTGGCATCCTTGAATCCCAATTTACCTTTCGGTTCGAAATTGTTTTTCACCATGTCCTTGCCGCGCACTTCCAGCAAATTACTCCCCGCAGCTCCCGAGATTAAAACATCGAGCATGATATCGGGATCCAGCCCCGCTTTTAAGCCCAGCGATAAGCCTTCAATGGCCGCCGCCATATTGAGGAAGAGGACGCAGTTAACCACCAGTTTCAGCATGGCGGCGTCCCCGTTCTTGCCCACATAGACCGTTTTTTTTCCGATTTTATCGAGGATCGGCTTGACTTGGTCAAAAGCTGACTTTTTCCCTCCCGCCATGAAAACCATGTCCCCCACCCTGACCTGAGAGGCAGCGCCCGAGATGGGAACATCCAACCATTCAATCCCCTTTTCCGCCAACTTCTCCGCCATGGCTTTTGATTCCCAGGGTTCTACCGTGCTGGTATCCATAATAATCTGGCCCTTTCGGGCGCTGGCCAGGACTCCGTCTTTCCCCTCCACTACATCCCGAACTATATCCCAGGTCCGAAGAGATAACAGGATGAGATCCGCCCCTGCGGCCGCTTCTTTCGGGGACTTCGCTGGCTTTAGGCCCAGGGGGATTAAAGCGGATATTTTCTCCTCGACGATATCATAACCGGTCACGCTATAGCTGGCCTTCATCAGGCGTGCGGCCAAAGGATTCCCCATGGCCCCCAGACCGATAACGGCAATATTCTTGTTCGCCATAGTATTTCTTGCCTCCTTAGATGGACGTCTTGTCCATGATTTTTTAACCGGATCGATTTTCGCTCTATCGATATCAACCCGCTTTCTCCCCACCTTCAAGGTTTCAGGGGAGGATAATCCCGGGAATTTGAACCGACGTCTCCGATTCTGCCATGGTAGTAGTCATTTTCAAATTGGGTCGGCAGCGGCCTGACCATAGCCCCTATTGTCGTTGGAGCGATTCACTATTGTCAAGAATAAAGATTTGCCCCCTTTCCGTATGGGGGAATCCTATCCAGTAGTATGAAATCAAAGCGATTAAGAATGTTGAAAGATTCATGAGAATCAAAAAAATCTTGACAGGGGAAATGGGTATGACTAAAGTACGCTAGAAATTAATGCCCGGAAATATTTTTCTGGCAAACCGAGGGCGAAGGTTTGCTTCCCATGAAAACTTTGGCGGACAAAATACGGGAAGAACGAAGAAGGCAAAAGCTAACCCCCGAGCAGCTATTTTACCTAACCCATCTTTCCAAAAGTTTTCTTGGCCAAATTGAACGAGACAAAGCAAAGCCATAAGTGAGCACTTTTTGGCAATCTTTTTTGAGAAGATATTCTTCTCCCCCTCTACGTTTGGATATTCATATGAATATCCAAAAAATAAGAAAGGAGATGCCGATGATGCAAGTGGAAATCGAAGATCAAAGTTCGACCTTGGAGGCCCTGAAAAACTGGCTCCAGATCAACCCCAAGAGAACTGCCGTGGTAACCGTCGATATGCATCGGGGGCACCTGGATCCTTCTGAGGCCACTCTGCCGGTCCCGATGGACGAGAGTGCCAGAGTCCTTCGGCATGCTAAGGACATCCTATCGTTTGCCCGGAATCAAAAAATCCCGGTCATTCACGTCATCTTAGTTTGGAGGCCCGTGGAGGTTGATCAGATTAATCCCCGCGTCACCGCGGCCCGGATTACCTTGTCCAAAGTTGCGCCCAAAACCGATGCTCAGAAACGGGGAGTGCCGCATAACCTCGAGGGGAGTGTGCAAACCCAGCTGATGCCGGAAGTGGGACCCGAAAAAGGGGATTATGTCATCAATAACAAGAAGACCCTTAGCATTTTTATGGGCACGGATTTGGAGCACCTGTTAAAAGTCCTGGATATTGATACTGTGGTACTCATCGGGATCAATACCAATACTTGCGTTCAATGCGGGGCCTTCGAAGTGGCGAACCGCGGCTTAAAAACGATCGTCATTTCCGATTGCGTTGCTTCTATGTATGGGAAAGACCTACATGTGCTGGGCCTCCAGAACATAGCCCGTTGTCTGGGATGGGTCTTAACGGTGGCCGAGTTTAAGGAGAAAGTGCTGGCCTATGGGAAGGAAGCATCGAAATAGCTGAGCCAATAGAAAAAGAAGTAATTTGCTGGAAGTGCGCGGCAAGGACATGGTGCAAGAGAATTTCGAACCGTTTATTCATGACCATGAAGAAATGGTGGCAAACGCCTCGGGCCGAGGGCAGGAAATTTTCAAAAAAGGGAGATAAAGATGCAAACGAGAGCGAATCGATTTTCGGGGAAGGTAGGCTTGACCTTGGTCGTGGTGATGGCGGCGCTCCTGAGCAGCCCCGTATGGGCTGCGGACGCCGTGGAACAGCAGGGGACCGTGGATAAGGCCCTTGTAACCTTCCAGAAGTTCCTGGCCAATAAGCGTAGGTTCCGCGACCATGTGAAAGATGCCAAGGCGCTTTTGATTGTTCCCAATCTGCTGAAAGCTGGATTGATCCTGGGCGGGTCGGGAGGAAGCGGAGTCCTCGTTGCCTGGGATGAAAAGGCGGAAGATTGGAGTCAGCCGGCATTTTATACTGTGCGTTCGGTGACTTTTGGGTTGCAGATTGGAGGAGGGGTTGCGGAAGTCATCATGATGATCCGGAGCCGGCATGCTCTGGACGCCCTGTACAAGAACATGTTCAAGCTGGGTGGTGATGCCTCCGTGGCGGCGGGTCCGGTGGGCGTGGGTTCCCAGTGGAATGTTACTGGCGATGTGCTTTCCTTTGCCCGATGCAAGGGTTTATTCGCCGGGCTCAATTATGATGGTTCGATCGTCAGGGTGAGCGATGATTCGAACAAGGCCTACTATGGGAAAGCTGTGAGTCTCGTGGACATCATCGCGAAAAAGGCGGTCAGCAACCCGGGTTCCGCCAAGCTGAGGGAGGCATTAAAGAACGCGGTTAAATAGGGAAAACCTCAATCTTCCAGAAAAGCCACGATCCGGCAGATGCTGGCCTCGCCGCCCACAAACTTCCAGGGGAAGGCCCCAATCACGCACCGGCGGTCCAGCGCAAGGTCAATGTCGCCGCCCACGTTTTCGGCGTGAGGGATGCCCTGGGGGAAGGGGATCTTATGCATGGTGAAATAGTCCTCATCGCGGAACATCTCAGAAATACTCTTGCCAATCTTGCGCTCGTACTCCTTGGCCAAGTCGGGCCGTCGATTGCGGATGGACGTGTTCATCGGGTGATCCGCGGAGCCGGCATCTATGCCCATCCACTTGAAGCCCATCTCTACGATCCAGCGGGCTAGCCGGGCGGAGCCGCCGGGGTGGCGGCAGAAGTACTTGGTTTCGTCCGGTCGGTCGCCATGAGTATAATAGTGATGCCAGCCGGTATGAATGATGAGGATGTCGCCTTTCCGAACCTCCACTTTTGCCGTAATATGTTCGGGCTCGATCAGGTCCCACTCGCCGATTTGGCCGCTCACATCGACGATCACTCCATCCGCACAGAGCTTCTCCAATGGAAAGCTAGCCATATCGGCCCCCCCCGGAGCATAATGAAGCGGGGCATCGATG
>Ga0315282_10008781_pt1 | contig 16264 bp, 17 predicted proteins | sample YL17G07_20_MG_FD_203693 | JGI IMG/M metagenome (GOLD analysis project Ga0315282, IMG submission 203693) | Sediment microbial communities from Yellowstone Lake, YNP, Wyoming, USA - YL17G07_20 | ecosystem: Environmental > Aquatic > Freshwater > Lake > Sediment | place: USA: Wyoming | collected...
AGTCATCCTGCATACGGTTCATATCTTCACCGGCACGATCCCCACCTTTAAAAACGGCAAAACCGTGATGATTCAAGGCGGCTCGGAGGGCGAAAAAGTTTTGTTTCCTGATCCGGTCGGAGAAGTGGAAGTTTTTCATGTAGGGCACCCGGAACCGGTGACTATCCCACGCGGGATAAAAGGTCTTCGCAAGGTCAGTTTGAAAGGCGGCTTATCTGATATGGGCATGAATGCGCTGACAAAATTCATTACGCGTTCCGGCCTTACCAGAACAGCCGAAGCCAAGCGGCGCGTGGGAGTTGTTGTAAAAGCCTTGGAACCGCTTTCAATTTTGTTTAAACCGGCTAAGCCAAGCTCGGCTTTCCGCGTTGATATCGTCGGAACGCAAACAGGCCAGACTGTCCGTCGGACCTATGGAGCTGCGGCCAATATGGAATTTTTGACCGGATTGCCTATGGCTGTCGGCGTTCTGTTGCTGGGCAGCGGTAAAATCAAGGCAAGAGGCGTTCATGCGCCTGAGACCTGCGTGCCGCCCGAGGTCTTTATCAAAGAAATGTCCATGCGCGGAATCCCGCTACTCACCGGCGAGAGCTTTGAAAGCAAAGTGGAAGTGAATTGAAATGGAACGCATCATCGATATGCACACCCATGCTCAGGATGTGCAGAACGAGCCTCGCTATCGGCCTTCTCTAAACCGAATACGACGCTTCATAGGCCATCGAGGTCCGATCTGGCTTTGGGAGCGCCTGGGTTACAATCCAGCCGTAGCCGGCAAAGCTGCAGGACCTTTCGCAGCGCTCACGGCTTTTGAAACCATGCTTCGACTGACGACGGCTTCACCCGATCGTTTGGTTTCGAGCATGGCGCTGGCGGGTGTAAGTCGTGCGGTCGTACTTCCTATCGAGCCTTTTTCAAATTCCCACGATGTTTTGGTTATGCCAAAAGCATATCCGGGTTTGATTCCATTTGCGAGCGTTGACCCGCGTACAGACTACGCTGCTCTACGACTCGATGATTTGCTGAAATCAGGCGCCAGAGGCGTCAAATTCCACCCTATTCTGCAAGAAATGCCGCCTGAAAATATAGCTTGGCATCCATTAGTCGAAGTAGCTTTGGCCCATAGAGTTCCGATACTGTCTCATTGCGGCTCGTATCAATATCATATGAAACGAAGGCCGGAACATGATTACGGAAACCCGACTCGCTTTGAGCCGTTGCTGAAGACTTTTCCCAAGCAAACCTTTATTCTGGCCCATATGGGACTGCACGAGCGTGATGAAGCGATTGCGGTTGCAAAGAGCCACCCAAACGCGATTCTAGAGATCAGTTTTCAGCATCGTTCGAATATTTCCAAAGCCATAAACGAATTAGGCGCAAGCCGGTTGGTTTTCGGCTCGGATTGGCCTAACAGCGATATTGCGACTCCTCTGGCTGAAGCCAAAGCAGCCGCGTCGTCCATAGACGATCTGGAAAAAATTCTCTGGTCCAATGCAGAAAGGATATTGGGAATAATTTAGGGCGTCTTTATTGCGCAAAATCAGCCAAGCCCCACCAGTGGCGACATCAGACAGCTTCAAACCGAACATGATATTTTTTCAACATCGCTGCTCATTCATCGTGAAACAACATTTTTAGGTTATGTTTATTCTGATTATCTATGTATTCTTTCAATCGCCCCAAATTAGATGCTCTGACTGATAATACCTCATTTTGATTTGACTGCTTTTTCTATGAAGCGGCGAATATTCCCCGATTCTCGCATTTGTGCAAGACTCCTGCTCCTTGGTTGACAGCATGATGCCTTTGATTATTCTCTGGAAGGAAAGTACAGACTTTGATAAAGTAACTTTCCGCTTGATTTCTAATAAACCATTTTTCCAAAAGCGTGGGGGAAGCCATGAAAAACATTTCAGGGAAGGTCGTAGCAATCACCGGTGCTGCTTTAGGGATGGGCCGTTTGACCGCTGATAAATTTGCGGCAGATGGAGCCAAGCTTGCATTGCTTGATATCAAACAGGATCAACTCGATCAGGCGGTAAATGAGATCAACAATAAAGGCGGTTCTGCCAAAGGGTATATCTGCGACGTAAGCAATCGTGCTCAGGTTTACGAGGTTTTCAAACAAATCGCAAACGATTTGGGGCCGGTGGATGTTCTGTTCAACAATGCGGGGGTCGTGTTCGGCGGACCATTATGCGAGGTGGATGACGACAAGCTGGAAAAGACCATCCAAATCAACCTGATCGCCCATATGTGGACCATGAAAGCTGTGCTCCCCAACATGATGGCTCGTAATGATGGGCATATCATAAACTTCGCCAGCGCCGCTGGGTTAGTCGGTGTTCCGAATCTCGTGGCGTATTGTGCTTCAAAATCCGGCGTCATAGGAATGACCGAATCTCTTCGCCAAGAAGTGATCGAGTCGGGTCGTACCGGCATTAAATTCACCGTCATAGAGCCCAGCTATGTTGCAACAGGCATGTTCGCAGGTGTGAAGCCGCCTCTTTTGTCGCCGTGGCTTTCGCCGGCCAAGATGGCGGAAACAATTTACGAAGCTTATCTGAACGACAAAGTATTCGTGCGCATGCCGGTCGTGGTGAAGTTCGTTCCGCTGCTCAAGGCGATTCTATCCACGCCATTGTTCGATTTCATGGCCGGCGCCTTGAAAATGCGCCAATCCATGCGACAATGGACGGGACGGCAGGAGTAGAGAGCCGTCTCAATCTTTCACAGGTAAATTAAACGTCGATCAGGCCGTCAACGAAAATTATTTATGCCGGTTCATAGTGATCCAGATCGGCGATGACTCCATTTGTGTTTTCTTTCCAGATAATCTTTACTTTCATGCCGACCTTGAGATCTTTCCAATGGATTCCTTTAATTTCGCCCATGAGCCAACTATCGCTGCCATCCAATTTGACAACGCCGGCTATTTTGGGTTCCTCAAGAGGTTTTCCCCGGATATCCGACAAGGTCGCTGTATAGGATACCAATTTCCCTTGATTCGAAATCTCGACAACCTGGTCGATGTCTATGAAACATTTTCGGCAGAACTTTTGTCCCGGCACATAGACTGTTCCGCATTTATGGCACTTGCGGCCTAAAACTTTTTTGTTTTTGAAACCATCCACCAGAAGCTTCAACCCGTCGGTCTCAAGACGCCACTTATATGTAGAAAGGTCCCACGTGTCTTTTACAACTCTTGTTTCCTTTGGTTCGCTCATCTTTTATTTCCTCCTCGAATTAGAGTTTGCGCGGCTTGTCGCCGAGTATGGTAATGGTGACAAACTGGAACAAGCCGCCCCAACCGTGGGCCACGGCATTGTGCACTTTGCGCGGCACCTGATGCCCTCCTTCGGCCAGCCCCATTACCTGCAGAGCAGCCTCGGCCACACGCACCAAAGCTGAAGCGCCGATAGCGTTTGTCGAGACCACGCCGCCGGAAGGGTTGACAGGCATATCACCATTGATGGCCAATTGTCCGCGATCCAGCCACTCAGGCGCTTTTCCGTCAGGCACGAGTCCCAATCTTTCAGGCCACATCAATTCCTGATGTGCGAATCCGTCATATACTTCGCAAACCTGCACTTCTTTCATCGGGTTCTGAATTCCGGCCATGGCATAGGCCTTTTTAGCGGACTCAAAGCAATGAAACTGGTCAGCCGGATCAGTGATCTGGCCATCGATGAAATTTGCCGTCGCCGCATCCGTCGTGGAGTTCGCCACTGCTTTCACCCATGCCGCATGATCGGAAAGTTTCGCGGCTTTCTCTTCGGTAGTGAGAATCATGACGCAGGCTCCGCATGAAGTCGGGCATGTATGCCCATACCGCAACGGATAAGAGATCATCGGCGTTTTCTGGATATCTTCCATAGTGCAGCCAGGTTGCTGCAAATGCGCATATGGATTAAGCGCAGCATTGGACCGCGCTTGTGCGGCCATTTTATCGATGTGTTCAGGCTTTCCGCCGGAGTGACCCAGATATGAAGTTGCTTGAAATGAGGCGCCTCCTGCAGACCCCCCGCCAGTGATGCCGCTGCCTTCCATAGAGATTTCCGGGCCGAAATGGAGCATGGTGAAAACCTCAGGAAACAAGATGCCCGACAAGCCCACTTGTGCGTCGCCTTCGTCGTGCTTCTCCCATCCGATCACCATGACTGTGTCAAACAATCCGGACGCCACATGGTAATAGGCGGCGTGGAAAGCCGACATACCGGTGGTTCCGCCGGTAGAAATTCTCATGACCGGTTTTCCTACTGCGGCTATGTGGTCTGAGAACCACAGGCACGGATAATTCACTCCTTCGAAGGTGGGCATATTTCCTTCGATGACCGCATCGAGGTCTTCAAAACGCAGCTTTGTTTTGGCTAGCGCGTTTTTAACCGCGACGTGAATCATTTCCGGCATATTTACATCCGGCCGTTTACTGACAAATCTTCCGTTATATCCGACTGAGATGATTCCAACGTTTCTCATCGTTTCAACCTCCCGCTAGCAGCTTATCGCGCCAGAACAACAACGGCATTGTGTTGGGCGCAAATGCCGGTTTGTCCGTGTGCAACAGCAATTTTGGCGTTTTTAACCTGCGCATCACCCGCCTCTCCGCGAAGCTGGGCTGCCGCCTCTGCGATTCGAATCAACCCTCCTGTAGTGATCGGATTTGCACCAAGAGGTCCGCCCGAAGGATTGAGAGGAAGCCTGCCTTCCAAGTCGCTCCAGCCTTCATCGACTACCTGTCCGCCCGAACCCTCCGGATAAAGTCCGAGGGCTTCAGCCAAAATCGGCTCTTGAGAGGCGAAGAGAGAGTGGATTTCCGCCAGATTTATCTGTTTAGAAGGCTCTGTGATACCCGCCATTGCATAAGCCTTTTGAGCAGCCTTTTCAGCGGATGCGCATCGGTTAATAATTCGATCACCTAGGTAATACGTGTCTTGACAGCAAGCCACGCCTTTTATCCAAACAGGTTTGTCGGTAAATTTTTCCACAGATTTATCCGCAGCGATCAGAATCGCGCAGGCACCATCCGTAGGCGGATACATGTGCAACTCGTGCAATGGGCTGTATAGAGGCCGCGAATTCAACACATCCGCTGCGCTTGCATTGGGCAGGCGGCGTAATGCTTTCGGGTTTTTAGCGGCGCACCTCAGGTTTTTGGCTGCAATGGAAGCGAGCTGCTGCTTCGTCATACCGTATTTATGCATGTAGGCATTTGCCTGAAGCGCAGCAGCCGAGATTTCGTTTTGCAAGCCTACTTGCCGGTCGTAGAGGGGATCGAGGAGAAATTTTTGGATATACTGATTCAAATGCTCCGATCCGCCCATCGCATATCCGACGATCAGGGCGGTATCGTAATTGCCGGAGAGAACGCGCATCAATCCGTAAATCAGCGCATTTGCTCCATCCAGATCCACCTTGGTTTGGTCCTTGAAATAAGCGCCGAGCCAAGGGATGGTGAAGACCTCCGAGATTGTGCGGCCATCCTGGAAATCGTTCGAGCAAAGCACGAAAGTTCCTATATCGTCTCGGCTTGCGCCAAGGCTGTCCAACAAGGATTTTACAAGCGAATAGAGCATTCTCTCTCGAGGAAATTCCGCTTGTGGAGAGTATTCAGTCTGCGAATAACCGACAATGGCGACATTCCGTTGCATGGCTACCCCCTTTCCCTCAACCGATCAATTCAAAGTGATCGAGATCTTTGACGGTTCCCTTGGGCGCATCCAAAAAGACTGCGCGCACTCTTTTGCCGATGGAAACGGATTCAAGATTCTCTGCGACAACCTTTGCCGTCAGCAAAGAATCGGCGCCGTCAAGTTTGATTTGGCCCACTACATACGGCTTTGGAATATCTTCGATCCTCCCTTCATCGATAACCACTTTTGCAATTGTATAATTCTCTATGGTTCCTTCCGGCCCAACCTCAACATACTCTTTCATCTCGAGGTTGCATGGTCCGCAGATTTGTCGGGGAGGCACAATAACTCTATGACAACCCGGACATCGAATGCCTAGGATCTTTTTATTACCCAAGGCAGTCAGAAATTGCTCCAATGCCTGGCCGACCCTGTACTTGTATTCAAAGCTCAAGGGGACCAGAGTTTCAGTTACATGATGCTCCTGGCTCATCGTTACCTCCTTCTTGCAACCGGTTAAGCTTTATTTCGATCAGGGAGAGATAGAATTTTTTTCGCTTCGGCAGGACTGGCTACATCTCGACCTGCAACCTGGACTACTCCAACAGCCCACTCGACTTGTTCGTAGCTTCCCTTTGCCGGCTCGCCCTTCGCGTTTCGTGTGTTATCCTCAAGCCCAACGCGGATGTGTCCGCCGTTGGCTGCTGCGCACATTCCTGCCTGGATCTGCTGGCGACCCACCCCGCACACCGACCATGTACATCCTGCCGGAATCATCGAAAGCATATGCGCAAAATTCATTGCGTTAAACGGAATTCCTCCGGCGACCCCAAAAACCAACTGGTAATGATGCGGAGGATCGAAAAACTTCTGCTGCACGCTTAATATTTGAACGTTATAGAAACCGCCCATATCATATATCTCGAATTCCGGTTTGACCTTTAACTCGATCATATTCTTGGTTAAGAACATCATGGTTTTAAAAGAATTTTCAAATACTGTTTCAGTGATGATCGAGCTGTCTTTGTGATCGATAAGGGCAAAGTTCATGGAATTGGTATTGAATGAGGCCATCTCCGGCAGATTATCGCGAACCGGCCCGATGCGCAGCGTCGCATCAAGCCCCGGCGCAATCGCAGTGCTGATGTTGATAATCAGATCCGGCGCTTTAGCGCGGACGGCATCAATGATCGCTTTGGTCAAAGCGAGATCCGGAGTGGGCATGCCCGATTCAGGATCTCGGCCATGAATATGAATGATCGATGCGCCGCTTTGCCAACAGCGATAAGCTTCCTCGGCAAACTCCTCCGGTGTGTACGGGACATTTTCGTTGTTCCATTTGAATGTACCTGCACCACAGAGCGCGGCAGTGATTACGACTTTATCCATGAACACCTCCGTGCTTTATTTCAAAATTTTTTCATTCCTTTTTTTATGCTGCATCAGACGTTTTATTTTACTGCTTGAATTGCTCCAATACACCCTGCGCCAATTCCACGCGCAAAACCTCCGAGGTTTCCCCTATTAACTCGCCCAGCCTTGCATCTCGATAGAAACGTTCGACAGGCGATCCTTGGAGATACCCTTTGCCCCCGAATATCTGGAGAGCTTGATGCGAGCAGCGAGTCGACATCTCTGTGGCTAAGACTTTTGCCGACGGAGCAACGCCGTTATCGGGCAATTTCTGATCCAGTTGCCACGCCGCCTTGTATGCCAGCAAACGAGAGGTGTCGGTGTACATATGCATCTCGGCGATTTTAAAATGTACCTCCTGATGTTTGCTGATCGACTTGCCGAAAATTTTACGCGAACCCGCATATTCAATAGACGCATCAATACAGGCTTGACCTATGCCGATCCCGTAAATCGCCCACCATAAGCATTGCAAGGTGTGAAAAGCAGCCTGAGTTTTTTTCGGGTCATTTTGACGACCCAAAATGTCTTCTTGAGTCACAGGGCAATGACCGAATCGGAGAGAGCCGATTTGAGCGCCTCTAACACCGAGAGTCGATTGGCGTTCGCCCCGGATAAACCCTTCTTTGCCGGGCTCTATAAAAAACATTTTTTTATTCATTGCATTGGGTTCTGGATTTTCCGAGGCTGATACCAATGCGACATCGCAGATCGGGCCGTTGATTACATATGGTTTTATTCCGGAAATCGCATAGCCGTTCAAAGCAGGCTCAGCTATCGTCAAGCCCGAGTTTTCCTCAGAAAGCGATTTGGTATCTGTCAATGCAACGGCCGCTTTGAGTTTGCCGGCAGCGAGAGCCGGAAGATACTTTTTTTTCTGCTCTGCTGTTCCGAACATCTGCACAAAACAACCGAACAGGTGCGAAGAAGCATTGACAGCCGCATAGGTCGAGGCGCAGCAGCGTGCAAGTTGCTCTGCTAAGCAAATCCAAAGCGCAAGAGGATGCCCGCCTCCGCCGAATTCCGGATCAAAACCGAACCCAAGGTAACCGAAATCGGCAAGCGCGCGCCAATGAGATTCCGGAATCTCCTCTTGCTCATCAACATTTTCTGCCGAAGGCTTCAATTGCCTTTCGCACAATTCAATGAATGCCCGCTTAATCTTGATTTCATCCTGACTCAATTGATATTCCATCGCCAACCCCTTATACCTGCATTAGAGCGCGTGCGATGATTGAAAGCTGAATTTCCGAGGTTCCGCCACCGATGCTGGCCAGCTTGGCATCGCGAATGCCCCGCTCTACCTGATATTCTTTCATATAGCCGTAACCGCCGTGAATCTGCACTGTTTCGTCTGCGCTGCGGATGACTTCTCGGGTAATGAACTCCTTTGCGACCGCCGCATCCAAGAGGTTATCTTCGCCTTTATCGAGCATTGAAGCAACGCGATAAATAAGTTGACGCCCCGCTTCATAGGCGATCTTCATGTTGGCGATCTTATGTTGAACGGCTTGAAATTCTGCAATGGGTCGGTTGAACTGACGGCGCTCAAGCGCGTACTTGGCGCTGACCTCCAAGCCGGCTCCGATCCCACCGACGCCTGCGGCAATCAGGCAGCTACGTTCCCAACCCAAGATGAGCTTGGCTACAGTGACAAAGCCGAAGTTCTCCGGGCCAAGGAGGTTGTCGTGAGGAACAAGGCAATCTTCGAAAATCAGCTCTGATGTGGTGGAAGTTCGGTTTCCCAGCTTGATTAAATCCTTGCCCACTGAGAAGCCGGGATAACCGCTTTCAACGATAAAAGTGCTGATGCCGAACGCCTTTTGCTCCTTGTTAGTTACGGCCGCAACAACGAACTGTGAGCCGATCGGTCCGTTGGTGATGAACATCTTGGTGCCGTTGAGCAGCCAACCTTTGTCGGTTTTCACCGCAGTGGTGCTGATGGCAGCGGCATCTGAACCGGCGCCCGGTTCCGTAAGACCGAATCCACCGATCTTTTCACCCGAACAAATACCGGGCAGATATTTTTTCTTCTGCTCTTCTGTGCCGAGCTTTAAGATCGGGATTCCGCTGAGAATCATGTGAGCGCCCCAGGCCAGAAGAGTTCCGGCATCAAGACCCGACCTGGCCGCAGCTTCAATAGCGATACATGTTGTGACTGCATCGGCGCCGCTGCCTCCATATTCTTCAGGTAGAGGCAAGCCGAGCAATCCGAATTCGCTCATTTTTTTCCAATTCTTCCAAACGAACTCCTGATTGTCGTCGTATTTGTAATATTCTTCGACAGGCAAGACCAATTCTTCGGTTACAAATTTTCTTACCTGGTCATAAAAAATCCGTTGTTCTTCGGAAAAGGTGAACTCCATGGTCAATGCTCCATTTTCGGTTGGGGTCGAAGGTCGATGACATACTCCGCCTTGATCCCGACTTTTGCAAACAGTTCTCTGTTGAATTTCTCCTCATCGCTTTCAAATATGATTTCGTTTGGGGTTATTTCCAAATAAGTTTTTATCTGCTTTTTCACCCTGTTTTCGAGATCTGAAAGATCAACCCCTCTCTCCGGCAATATTCGAATCCGCACCCAATCGCGGGAGAATTCGTCATCGTGGGTCTCCTTGTCAAAAATGATCTGGAAATTGCGCACCCCTTGTTCGTCCCGGATGATGCGGATGAATTCCGGCAAAGAAACGCGAGTCCCTTTGAGCTTTGTAAAGTCCTTGACTGCGCGGTAAATCGGCCCTTTGAGAATCGGAAATGTGTTTCCGCAATATTCGCAACGCTTCCAATGAATCCCTCCGGCGGCAAGGTCTCCGGTGTTATAACGAATAAAGACGGTGCCGCGCCAGTCGATGTGGCTGAAGACCACTACACCCGGATCTCCATCCGAAACCGGCTTGAGAGTTTCGGGATGGAGAACTTCCCAGAAGAAAAATTTTGGGTTCAGGTGCATTCCATAATCATCGTAGCATTCTATAAAAGCCCACTTCATTTCGGTCATGCCATAGCTCTCGATGCAATGAAAATAATCAGGCGCGCCTGCGCGTTTAGCCATGTCGCGAAAATACTGCTTCAAGGTGCTCGAAACTCCTTCGCCGCCCAAAACCACGGCGTATAAATCGTTAAGACCATCGATCTGCCCGCTCTCTTTGGCTTGAACCGCCTGACGTATCCAATAAGCGAAATACGAAGGAATAGCGGTAAGTCCCTGAAAGTTTTGCTTTGAAAAAATTTCAATCTGCTTTTGGGTAGGCATAATGTTTCCGCCGCCTGTATCGAAACTCGACATGCCCAAAAGAAATTTGGAGATTACCGTCTGAAAAAACGCCAAATGCGGCATTCCGGGAAAAAGATTCATAAGCCGATCCGTGAATTGGACATAACGGTGGCCGGGCACTAATTTATCGGGCCGGCTAAAAACGAAGTGAGCCATCTCTCGGATAGGCACCCAGATATCGTAAGCCGTATAAGCCGCCGGAGTCGGATCGCCCGTGGTGCCTGCGCTGCCATGAAAATGGATCGGCAGCCATTCCCAGGCGGCCCTGCGTCCTACTTTATCCTCCTTGAACTTATTTTTGCGGAAGTATCCCGAAAAATCATGAGGTACGTCGAAAATAGCCTGACTTAAGTATTTCAAAAGCATTTTCCTTGCAATCGGGGCGGTGTCATAAGGAATTTGGTGCTCTCGTCCGGGAAACTTCGGTTGAAGGATAAAAGCTCTCGCATCGGTTCGGTAATCGGCCTTTGTGATCACGGGCAACCGACAAAAATCATCGTAGCTTTTAATCGCATTGAGATCGATGCCCTCTTCATGAAATCTTTTACGGAGGTAAGGATGATAAGGCTCTACATAATGCTTGAGATATCGAAGCAAGCGCGAAAAGGATTCTTGCTTTTGAATCTCCGGCTCTGCTCGGTAAAACATCTTTCCGCGCATATCATTCTCCTATACCAAACGCTCCGATTATGAACGTCTGGATAATTTAAGGTTTTATAAAGAGCTTCTCTATCGAACGGGATTTTCTATAGAAAAAAATGCGTCTTGATGAAAGCGTCAATCGAAGATTCCCCCCTAAAAGAATCACTTCCAAATGTGCATTTTTAAATCTTGTGTTGCAAAGGCCCAATTATAAGTTGATGCTTCATAGACAGTCAAATTAATTTATAAGAGATTATCCGGCGAACATGATTGACGTCATGAGATTTCATTTAACGCATTAGAATCATCATTGTTTTAATCATTTTTTTGATCACCACAAGCGATAACCTCGATAGTTCATTATTATCATTACAAAAGATAACAGCAAAGTAACAATGCCTAGAATCGTTCCGACTAATGATAAACCTTCGCCTGCGATTTTACTTTTTGCTTTTGAATTGATTTTCAATGAAATTATTCCCAGGATCATCCCGACCAGGCCGAGGACAGGCGGCACCAAGTTGTTTTTTTCGCTCAGGAGAAGAAAGCCTACAAATGAAAACCCGAATGAGGCGATCGCTTTGCCGCTTGTTCTTTCGATTTTTTCCGTCATCGGCGGCGACGGAGTCCAATCGGTGCCGCAGTATTCGCACTCATTTGTACCTGCTTTTAGTACAGCGCCGCAATTGGGACAACGACGATCGTTCATGACTCAAACCCTTTTCTGTTGAAGCTCAGCGCTTCGATTCGACAATTCAGATTTTCTCCCTCAGCACCAAGCCCTGAGTGAAAAAATTCGGCATAGAATTTATGAATAGTAGGACTTAGCTGTTTTTTCATTATGGAGTTTTCCAATTAAAAATCATGGAGAGGATCCAAAACAATCCATTAACACCATAATAAATGCCGGGAACGACTATGCTGACGGATCCTACGATAATGCCTGCATAAGCCCAACCTTCACCTCGAAATATCGCAGGTTCTTGATGTATTGCCTTTAACGATTTGATTCCGAAAATAATGCCTACCAATCCAAATAGTCCGCAAATGAACCAAATATTCGCAAAGAAAAATCCGATGACTGAGTAGACGATAGAGCGTACGGCATGTCTGTGCAGCTTACGTTCAGGCGTTTTAATCGGTTCCGGCGCCGTCCAATCGCTACCGCAATAATTACATCGATTCGTACTGCCGACCAGAGTAGCGCCGCAAGCCGGACAATTGCGCTCTGTCATGATGCCTACACCTCAAGCTAATCCAATCGAATTTCCGTTTCATTAGTAAAAGACAAGCAATAAAAGCATTTTGTTCCTTCTCGCATGCCTTTTATTTAGCTTTTTATTCTATTAATAAAATACACTATCTGCAAATCGATAGCTGCCTAAAACGATGCATCGGCCTAGCTAAATCGACGACAATTTCCTTGACTTAATCATCCGGATCATCATTATGCATTGGAGCAAAAAAGGGGTGCATCATCATGAAATTTCGTCGAATCATCATTGTCATTGCTTTATCTCTTTTCATTTTTGCGATTAATTTGCATGCGGGTATGGTCACCGACAAGCTGACGCCTGCCGAGCTGGAGCGCGCCAAACAAGGCGAAATTATCCTGAAAAACGACATTAAGGAGAGCTCTGAATCAGGCGCAGGCGTCGGCTATGGCGTATTTCATTGCAAGCTGGAAACGTTTTGGGAGATCATCTTCGACTATCCCAATTACGGCAGAATGTTTCCTCCGTGTGCATATGCAAAAGTCATCAAAAAAAATCCGGACGGCGCTTTTATCACAGAACTTCAGATGAAGCTTCTTGGCGGCCTTTACACGATGACCTATACGACTTACAACATCCCGACCGCCGACAAGCTGCATTTGGATTTTGGTCTGGATAAAAGTTATCCTTACGATAAATTCAAAGAGATGAAAGGCTATTGGCAGCTTGAGCAGATTGGAGAGGACACCTATTTAGGAGAATACAAGGTGGATGTGGAACTGAATCTCCCCAAAGGCATTAAAGATATCGTTCAAAAGATCGTCAATTCGTTGGCCGGCAAGGATCTTCCTAAAATGTTCCTCTCAATCCGCAAGGAAATCACAGCACGGGAAAAAAAATAACGGTCAACTCTCAATAAAAAATCGGAATCGAACAACCTGCCCTGAGCGGATTGGCTCGTACTAAGCGACAAAACATAACATCCTCATTGATGAAAAAAGCGGCAAGAACTGTCTTGCAGAGCAATATCGGTTGTCAAAAATATTTAGATCAAAAAAAGTCAAGGCTCCGGCACGTTAGATTGCTTTGTGCTCAGAGCCTTATTGATATGGATCAATTATTGATTTTTTATTCAGCCCACCAATTGCCCATTGCGAAACCGTAACCTTTGGAGCCTTTTTTGAAGTAGATCCCTTCTGCTTTACCGATTTTCTCTTTGTTCATATCAAGCCAATCCAAATGAAATGTGCCCACCTGATATTCTGTGCTGGTCCGCTCATAATCTCCGGACAAGAAACCTTTGAAGTTGCCTTCCATATCGATGTATTTGCCGCGAACAATGCCTTGGCCTTCGCCTTCCGGGATGTAGCGGCAGCGCTCATAACCCATCAGCGTGCCGGAGCCGTTCTCCCATTTGCCTTTAAAAACGCCTCCTGGGTGATCCGGCAAGTCACGCCAGTGTCCCGTGAGGAATCCGTCGCTGGCGCCTTCTCCCAGACGCGATGCAATCGCAACGTGCTGGTCGCTGTATCCTGTAGGGTCTATCTCTTCCAACGCTTGAAGTTCGGCCACGGAAAATTCGGCGGTATAAGGGCCTATGTTCATGTGCAAATAGTTTTTTTCGTCAGGCGCACTACCCGGGTCCAATCGAAGCACCAGGCCGTCATAGTGAGGCAAAATATGGCTCTTCCAAGCCACCAAAGACGGATTATTCCGCACAATGATTTCGGAGTCGGAGCCCTCGAACAAAACGGTACGTTCAATTACAAGCAAACCGTCGTCGATAACCATTGTGCCGGAATAATCGCGGACAGTTGTTGCATCCGGGTCATAGATCAAATTTCCCCAAACCACTTTTAAATAGATTGTCGATGATGTCGCCGGCGAGTTGGGGTCAAACGGATCGTTGTAGATTTGATCTTCCGTCATAGCGAGAATTTCCTGATCGTTGAAACCCGGTGATTCGTTGCCGCTGGTGTAATAATCGCCCAAGTCTGTTCCATTCTGATCGTTGGGTGTTGAATCCTGCCGAGCCGGGCTTGTTTGATGGTTTCCTCCGCATCCGGCGATCAACCCTATGGCGAAAAGAAAAAGGATCGTACTCGCGACACTCATTGTTTTGGTCAAGGTTTTTGACATCATGACTGCCACTCCTTTTTTATTAAAAAGATTCATTATGTCGGCCTGAAAACCTCTGCTTCAGGCGTTCTTTGCGTTCGCGGTCAAACTCAACAAGCTTTTGCTGCTGAGCAGGCGTAAGACTTTGATAAAATTCCACGTTTGCATCGATCATTGCGTTAAAGGCCTGATTGGATTGTTGATTGTGCTCTGACTTTATGATTTCTCCTGCTCTTTTAAAATCCGGCCTTTCCTTTCCAAACTCATCCCTAAAAACCCGTCGCATATTTCTTTTACTTTCCATTTGAAGAAGAAGATAGCTCTTGGCGGCTGTCTTCATCTTTTCCAACAGCACTTGCTGTCCGGTTGAGAGCGACAACATCTCTGCCATGCGATTATATCGCTCATCCAGCCGCATTCCTATTTTGGACTGGATTTTCGATGCGATAGGTTGGTCGAAATCTTCATCAAAGCCAATGCTTTTTGCCGGAACGGCTAATACGGCCAACGACAAAATCAATACTGCGAGATATCTGACGGCTGCTTTCATGTTCAACCTCCTGTTTCATCTTTACATTCGCATTATGGCTTGAAAGTGTAAAATTTTTATGTGGTCAAGGAAGAATATTGTAAAAAAATGAAAATGGTGTTTACGTTTTTTTACATTGCAGAGCAATGATTTTCGATAACATATGATAGTGAAATATCTAAACGCCATGAGACGGTATCCGTCTCGTGGCAAAAGCAAGGCATGATGACGGCATGAAAATATTAATCATTGACGATGATAAAAAGCTATGCAGATTATTGGCGGATTATCTTGCGCCGATGGAATATGAAACGATCTGCGTTCATACCGGCCTTGAAGGCATTCAGAAAGCCGTCAAAGGTAATTTCCAAGTAATAATTCTGGATGTGATGCTGCCCGGAATGGATGGTTTCGAAGTGCTAAAGAATATTCGGCGCGAATCTGACGTGCCTATTTTAATGCTGACTGCGAGGGGGGATGAAACCGATCGCATCGTAGGGCTTGAGATGGGAGCCGACGATTACTTGCCAAAGCCCTTCTCACCCCGCGAGTTGCTGGCGCGATTGCGATCCATTACACGGCGGTTCGAAAAGGCTGCAAAGCGCATAGTACAGCCTATCGGTCAACAAATCGTTGTCGGCGATCTCAAGATCGATCCCAGTTCGCGCACCGCGACATCAGGATGCGAAATGATTCCTTTGACTTCAATAGAGTTTGATCTTTTATTTTTACTTGCACGATCAGCCGGAAAAGTGCTGACGCGCGATCATTTGATGGATATGGTGGCCGGTCGTGATTATGAGATTTTCGATCGCTCGATCGATGTGCACATTTCATCCATACGCCGCAAACTCGGAGATGACCCCAAACAGCCTAAATTCATTAAGACAATCCGAGGAACGGGATACATGTTTGCAATTCCATCCAAGGAAATCAAATGAGAGCGCGTTTTTCTCTGTTCACCAAAATTCTTCTTTGGTTCTTGTTGAGCTTTGCTGTAATCGGCGGAATCAGCTTGGCCATTTTTATCTTGGAAGCCCGATTGGACCCTGAATCGCCCTTGCGCGGCAGATCTGCAAATCGTATGCGCGCGGTAGTCCGATTGATCACTCAGGAACTGGATCGACACTCGCAGTCCGAGTGGGATTCAGTGCTTTTTCGCTGGTCCGAAGCGTATCAGGCTGAATTTATGCTCTATTCCCGAAATGGAACAAAAATCGCAGGTTCAAGTATTGCGGTACCTGACAAAGTCTCCGAAGCAATCTTCCAACGCAACAAATTCTTTATACGAACATCCATGCCTGCACGGTATTGGATCGGCTTTTCGATCCCTATTTTTTCAGAGTCACTCGATCGCCCCATGCGCGCAACATTGGTAGTGATGTCTGACCCCAGGAAAGGATCAAGCTTATTTTCGGACCCGATCCCATGGTTGCTCGCAATC
>Ga0315282_10008783_pt1 | contig 16260 bp, 19 predicted proteins | sample YL17G07_20_MG_FD_203693 | JGI IMG/M metagenome (GOLD analysis project Ga0315282, IMG submission 203693) | Sediment microbial communities from Yellowstone Lake, YNP, Wyoming, USA - YL17G07_20 | ecosystem: Environmental > Aquatic > Freshwater > Lake > Sediment | place: USA: Wyoming | collected...
CATTAGGACGCTGATCGGAACCTAGTTCGAAGTCTAGATCAGTATCTTGGGAATCCTGTTTCTAAGTCCACGCGCCAGCGGAATAGCGATGATGGCTCCTGAGAGAACTTGGACACTGTTGCTGGGTACTTCAATGAGCGCGGCTGGAACACCGAAACCCAAGACGTATGACTCTACCAAGAAGTAACCAGCAACCATAGCGACCGCACCCACGAACCATCCGAGAACATCACGGCGTGTGCTCTTCCCATCTCTGATCGCGCCGGCAAGAAAACCCTCTAGACCCTTGATGATCAGCGTGTAGGGTGCGAAGTATCCGTACCCCGTGATAATGTCGGCCATAGCCGAGCCTATTCCGCCAGCTAGACCTCCAACGAACCTACCGAATAGGAGAGCGCTGGTGAAGACCATGATATCTCCGAGGTTAAGATATCCTCTCGTGGGCGGAATTGGTATCTGAACCAGCATCGTCGCGACGGTGGTCGTTGCAGCCAATACCGCGGTGATGGCGAGCTTAGCAGCGACTCCTGCCCTAGCCAAGTCACTATCCCGAATGCGGCTACCAGAAACGCGGACATATAAGCGCTTACCTATATATCGGTCAGCTGTGCCCGTTTCTTATGTCTCTGGTTATTTCACTCCAATGCCCACGATGCGGATTTGTCCCCGAGAATCTTGACGTGGTCAGATGCTCGAAATGTCAAAGCTCTCTCTTGTTCGAGTATGACTACGAGAAGGTGGAACAGGTCTTCACGAGCGGAGAGTTCAAGACGCGAAGTCCAGGAGTGTGGAAGTACCGTGAACTGCTTCCAATTGCCAGCGAACGAGACATCGTCTCACTGGGCGAGGGCGGCACATTCATGCATGACTGCCCAAGGCTTGCGCGTGAGATCGGGATCAGAAAACTCCTCCTGAAGGATGAAACAACGAACCCTACTGGCTCATTCGTAGACCGCGGAATGACCGTCGAGGCCTCGAAGGCGAAAGAGCTCGGATCAAAAATCATAACGTGCGGAGCGAAGGGGAATATGGGGGCGTCCGCGGCAGCGTACGCAGCGAAAGCAGGCGCCAGATGCAGGCTACTTCTCCCCGAGATTCTAGACACTGGAAAGCTGTACCAGATGATTGCCTATGGAGCCGAACTAGAGCCCGTGAGAGACTACGAAGACGCGCTTCACAGAACCAAGTCGTCTCCAAATGAGTACATAGTCTCGCCTGCAAGCCCGTACTTCTTGGAGGGCGAGAAGACGACGGGGCTTGAGATATGTGAGCAAATGAACTGGGCGCTACCAGACAGAATCGTGGTTCCAGTCGGAAACGGCGGCCACCTTGCAATGATTTGGAAGGCTTTGCAGGATCTTAGAAGAGCCAAACGCATCAGCGATGAGCCGGCGAGGATGACCTGCGTTCAACCTCAAGGCGTCGCCCCAATCGTTCAGGCGTTCAACTCGAAGAAGATAGATGTCACGCCTCAGGTGTCGGTGAAGACGTTTGCTGCCGACATAGCAGTTCCGGCTCCTCTGCATGGATTCATGGCGCTCAAAGCCCTTACCGAGTCAAAGGGTTCCGCGATCTCAGTCACCGACCGGGAAATCCTCAAGGCGGCAGCCTTGTTGGCGCATACGGAGGGGATCTTTGCAGAACCTGCGGCAGCCGCTGCGATCGCAGGTCTAGAGAAGGCTGCTAGATCCGACAAGATCGACCGAGATGAAGAAGTTGTTTGCGTGGTGACCGGAGCTGGGCTCAAGGATCCGAATGCTGTGAAGCAGCACATTGACCGATCGAAGAAACTGGACAGGCTGCTCAGACGAGCAGAGCCGAGAGAGTTTACCCTCAAGGTGGGAGGAACTAAACTTTCAATCTTGCAGTTGCTTGGCGAGTCGCCGGCTCACGGCTATGGAATCTGGAAGGCCCTCGCAGATGAGTTCGGAGTTTCTGTCAAGCTTCCGAGCGTGTATCAGCATTTGACCGAGCTTGAGGGATTGAATCTCATATCGAGGATTAGGCCCAGAGTCTCAGTGAGCAAGAGAGAGATCATCCAGTACCAGCTAACAGAGAAAGGTAGAGAGATCCTGCGTGCGAGAAGACAGATCGAATAGTCTCAAGCTACGGCGTGGCAGGACTTTGCGGCTTCGATCCAGACGCGATGAAGATCCCTATCTCTGCCTTTCGTCCGTGTAGAGATATCCCACAGCACTTTGTCTTGGCCAGCTCAACCTTGACATCTTCTAAACCAGCGTCCTCAAGCCAGTTCTTGACTTTCGTCAGGTCGAATCCGAGCCACCGGTCGGCCATCTCTTCCCGCAGCCAGCGCTCATTATGCTTCTCAAGATCCGCGACCGCAATCCTGCCACCATCCTTGAGGATCCGCGTCATCTCCGAGATGGCTCGTTTCGGTCTCGGGCAGTGATGGAGGATCATGTTACCCACAACCGCGTCGGCAAGACCGTCCTCAACCGGAATGTCCTCAGCATCACCGGCGCGTAACTCCACGATTTCGGGCAGTCCGAGTCTTGCTAAGTTGTCTTTTGCCTTCTCCAACATTGAAGCGGAAAGATCCACACCGACGATCTTTCCCTTGCCTTGCATCAGCAAGGCAGCCTGCCGGGTCAGGAAACCAGTTCCACAGCCCACGTCAACTACACTAGTCTCGGGCTTGACGCCTGACGCCCTCAGTATCGAATCCGCCACTGTCTCATCGAAGAAGTCCTCACGCATTTCGTCCCAGCGGTTCGCGACATCGGCAAAGTACTTCCTGGCTCTCGCTTTCACTTTGGTGGATCGACCTATCTTCGGGGGCCGACTCTGCCGGCCTTTGCGCATTCTAGGACACGCTCCAGACACTCTAGTCAAGCTGCCCGAGCTATCTAAAGAGTGATTAGTTGACGCTCGCTATTGTAGCATGAGGGAGGCTATTCTTGAGTTCTGCTAGGAGCTCGTATGATAAGGTCTTCGAGCTACTCGAGCAGCATCACGGCTGGTTCTCTGAGAGCATTCCGCTTATCGCATCTGAGAATGTTCCAAGCCCAGCGGTCCGTGAAGCAATCATCTCCGATTTCGGCAACCGTTACGCGGAAGGATGGGTTGGCGAGCGAGTCTACGCCGGTTGCGTGTATATCGACCAGGTCGAGCAGATCTGCATCGACCTAGCGAAGGAACTTTTCCGTGCCGAATTCGTTGATGTCCGCCCTGTGTCCGGCGTATGCGCGAACCTCGTCACCTACACGGCCTTCACGAATCCTAGCGACGTGATGATGGCCTTGGCGATTCCGAGCGGCGGCCACATCTCTATGGGGAAGAAGGATTTCAATGGAACCGCCGGCAGCGTCCACGGCCTTGATGTCGAGTACTTCGTGTTCGACCGCAACGAGATGAACATCGACGTAGACAAGACCAAGGACAAAGTCGAGAAACTGAGCAAGGATGGAAAGCGTCCGAAGCTTGCCACGTTCGGCGGCAGCCTATTCCTGTTCCCACATCCCGTCAAGGAACTGGCTGAGTATTTCCAGGGAATCGGCGCAACCGTTGCGTATGATGCCGCCCACGTTTCAGGCCTCATCGCGGGTGGACAGTTTCAAGACCCGCTCCGTGAGGGCGCGGACGTGATGATGATGAGTACGCACAAGACGCTGTTCGGTCCACAAGGTGGCGCCGTAGTCTCACGGGAGAAGTACGCTGAACAGATCAAACGAGCCACATTCCCATCGAACACAAGCAACCATCACCTCCACACAGTCGCCGGGAAAGCCATCGCATTCGCCGAGATGCTTGAGTTCGGTCGCGAATACGCGTCCGAGATTGTAGCAAACGCTCAGGCACTCGGACAGGCGTTGTACGAATGTGGCCTAAACACGCTTGCGGAGAACAAAGGGTTCACGAAGTCACATCAAGTCGCTGTCGACACGACCAAGTACGGCCTCGGAGGAGACATCGAGAAAGCGCTTGAGAAAGCGAACATCATCGTGAATCGGCAACTACTTCCAGGCGACATTCAAGCCGGACGCCACTATCAGAACCCGGGCGGGATACGACTGGGCGTTTCTGAGATCACGCGCCTCGGCATGAAGAGGTCGCAGATGGCTGAAATAGCCGAATTCATCAAACGCGTGGTTGTGGACAAGGAGCCTCTTGAGAAAGTCAAGACCGATGTCGCAATGTTCCGCAAAGACTTCCAGACCGTACACTACGCGTTCGAGACCGCACGGTTAGCCTACGAATACATCAAGATCCGACAATAGGCTGTGAGTAGTGATGTCCAGTCATATGGTCTTCAGATGCACATTCAGGCATCGTCAGGTGTGGATTCCTTTTTTCGCAGTTCTGCTGATCACGTCAGCTCTATCAGTTATCCCTGTTGGGTTCTCGGGAAACCTGTCACGTGTAGATGAAATCGCTTTAGCGACACTGCCGTCAGCGACAATGAACTACTCTATCACAATCGCTCCGTCAAGCGTTAGAGTCGTCCGGGGCGGATCCGTATCCTCAACAGTCACCATCACGTCCATCGGGATTCTTAGTCAGCCGGTTACCTTGAATAGTTCGGGAGCGCCTGCAGGAGTTACGGCCTATTTTGCGCCTAATCGTGTTACACCTCCAAGCGGCGGATCTGTAAACTCCACAATTACAGTCAATGTCTTGCCAACAACAGCTCCAGGCAATTATTCAATCGACGTAATATCAACTGTTGAACTTGAGTCCCGTCACACCACAATGACTGTTGAAGTCATCCCGCCGGACTTCGGTATTGCCTGCGTTCCGAACCCGTTGATCATACAGCAGGGCGACACGGGAAGAAGCACGTGCACGATAACGTCAATCTATAACTTCAACACCACCATCAGTTTCTCAAGTTCAACATGGGTGGGAACACCACCAACCTATGCTACGTTTAGTCCGCCGTCGGACGTATGGCCTCCCGTTAACGGAACAGTCCAGACAGTGTTAATCATTTACACAAGCTCGACCGGCTCTACTGGTACCTTCACGTTTCGAGTGATCGGAACAGGTGGCTCAATTACTCGTAGCGCAGATTTGTCAGTGCAAATCGAAGCCGGCACAAGAGATTTCGCGATTTCCACCTCACCAGAATCACTATCTATAACTCCCGGCGGGTCTGCGACTTCAACGGTAACTGTACAGTCAGTAGGAGTATTCTCCGAGCCGGTAGATTTGACCGTCTCGGGAGCGCCAAGCGGCCTCACGACTTCTTTTGCGACGAATCCGGTGATTCCGCCAGGAGGAGGAGTGGCGCATTCAGTTCTCACCTTGACCGCTGCAGGGGCACCTATAGGAACTCATTCGATCACGATAACTGGAACCAGTGGGAGTTTGTCACACAGCACTACGCTCACGGTTCAAGTCATGAGCAGTGGAGGAGGATGCCTGATCGCCACCGCCACTTACGGATCGGAACTTTCGAATGAAGTTCAGTTTCTCAGGAACTTCCGCGACAAATCAATCATGAAGACAAATGCAGGATCCAACTTCATGGTCGCATTCAACACGTTCTACTACTCTTTCAGCCCAACGGTTGCACAATTCATCCAAGAACACCAGAACGCGAGAACTATCGCCAAGTTCGTCCTCTATCCTCTGATGGGAATCTTGAGGATCGGTGCTGCAGTGTTCGATCTGTTTCCAACTAACCGTGAGGCTGCTGCGATTACAGCTGGTCTATTGGTTAGCGCACTTATGGGCGTAGTGTACTTGGGATTACCGCTCACGGGAGTACTTGCGTGTTCCTCACGGGCTCGGCGAGTGGCAAAGAGACTTCAGCTGCTTGGTCTAGCGATTCTTGTCATGTCCATCGTGGCCGTTGCTTCCGCCGAAATCTATGGAATCTCAGGACTTCTTATGGTAACAACATCAACGATGGTTGCCGCGACGTTCGCAGTCTCAGGTCTGATAGCGTCACGAATGATTCAAGGGTTCAGAACTAGTATTGAGAAGTTCAGAACCGAAGCGAAGCTTCCCCACAGGAAATAGGGGACTAGCAGGATACCGGCTGTTTTCGAGATCCTGTAGAATAGCACAGTTGTTGCCAGCAAGGCGATCCAGAGCAAGACGATTATTACAAGGCCGTACAGAGGCGACTGCATACCGAAGAAGACGACGGACCATAGAACGTTGAGAGCAAGTTGGATTCCGAAGAGGCCCACGGCTCGCCTGACATCGCGTCTGCCAATGTCCTTCTTCCACACGACGTAAAGCGATATCCCCATGAGCGCATACAAGGTCACCCAGACCGGCGCAAAAACCCAGCTAGGCGGAGTAAAGAAAGGCTTCTTCAGAGAAGCGTACCAAGTCGAAATAGCTGGCGTGGTGAAAACGGATCCCACAAGGCCAGCAAGCTCACAGACAAATACACTCACCAGTATACCCAGAATATCGCGTGCTCTAGACTGGTTCATACTTGAGCCGCCTGTCGCCAGTTCTTTCGAATGCTTGCGTTACCTCTCTAGTGTTTCGTTTACGCGTACATAAGGCATGCTAAACTCAAGTACGTGCACGCCCGACCTGATGGAGCGTAAACAGCGGTTTCTAGAATTTCTTTGCAACTTCGTCTGCGAATTCTTCCACGCCCTGAAATTCTCGGTCAAATTCGAAGTTGCAGATTAAGTACTCAATTCCTGAGTCCCTGAATGATTCTACCTGGCGTCGAATCTCATCGGGATTGCCGAACAAACTAGCGATTTCTCTTCGCGTTTGTTCGGGTACGTTCTTGAAGCGTTCCGCCAGCCGCTTCTCAAGCGCCAGCTTGTCTCGGTCGATCGCTACTGAGCCCAGTCTGGTTTTCAGGATTGAGTTGTAGTCTCTTCCAACTACCTTGCAGTGCTCGCGCAGCACGTCGAGCTTCCTCTTTACGGTTTCAGGGGAGCCGAAGAGGTTACACGCGTCAGCGTATTTTGCGACAAGTTTCAACGTCTCACGTTCCCCGCTGCCGCCAATCAGAATTGGTGGGTGTGGTTTCTGAATTGGTCTGGGGTTACAGTAGGCGTCGTGAATCTGGTAGAATTTGCCGTTGAAGGTGGCACGTTCCTCTGTCCACATTTTGCGTATGATTTGCACGGACTCCTCAAGACGTCGGAAACGTTCTTTCGTGGACGGGAATTGGATCCCGTAAGCCTTGGATTCGTCTTGATTCCAAGCAGCCCCAATGCCCATGAATAACCTACCCTTGCTGAGGACATCGAGGGTTGCGCCAACCTTCGCCAAAACCGAAGGGTGTCTGTACACGTTCCCCGTGACGAGTGTTCCGAGTCTGATCTTTGAGGTAAATCCAGCTATTACGCCAAGGGTCGTCCATGATTCCAACATCGGCTCATGTTCTTTCCCAACATTGCCGATTTGGTGGAAGTGATCCATAACCCAGAAGGAATCATAACCTAGGCGTTCCGCGCTAGTTGTGAGCTTTCTTAATGACTCAACGATGTGTTCGTCTTTGCCGTCATATGAAAAATTAGGATGCTGGATTCCAAACTTCATTACAGCCGGCCCTCTTGTTCAGCAAGCTTGAGCTACGGCTACTAGGAGCCCTTAAGCTCACACGTTCCGCTAAGCACTGATGTTGGGATGCTAGAACCACAGTTCGTAAAGCAGTTCCGGGTTTGGTCTGTAATCTGAAAGGGCGAGACGAGGACCTCCCTGGAGGACGCGACGTGCGATCCAAGTATTGAGTTTCCGGACATCCTTCCATTCCTCCATCTCGGCGAGGGTGAAATATCTAAGCTCGGAGACTTCCTCGCGGTCAGGTCTAAGTTCGCCGCCTAAAACTTTCACTAGGAAGGCCACGTAGATGTCGCATTTGCCTTCGTTAGCCCAACTTCGCACAGACACCAACTCTGTGGGTTCAACGTCGAGTCCTGTCTCCTCATGCACTTCACGGGTGATAGCTTTCCCGATGGTTTCTGTTGACTTGACGTAGCCGCCTGGGAGTATCCACCCTTTATGACCATAAGTCAATTTGACAAGGAGGACCCTACCGCCTTCAACAACGACGCCTCCTACACCGATTGTGAACGCACCCGTTGGATGCTCTGGTTCAGGACCAGTCAAATCTTCAGCCCCATCAACGTGCCCACTTCGGAATGCCAAGCAAGCAGATTTGAATTGTGATTTTTGTGCGCGGCTCACGGTGTGTGCACAAAGAATCACCTAACAACGCCGTGTTTTCCTACTGCATGTTGAAGTGTCGTGGAGGGCACGAGGACAGAAGCGCGTAATGACCTGCTACCCTCTTCCCACGAGTCCTAACTGTTCTAGGATGTCTCCGTGACCACGTGTGAAGTCGCTAGTCTTCAGATCTTTAGCCGGGACATAGCGCAATTCAGAAAACCACTCGGGTATCTGAACGGGCTCAGGGACTGATGTCCTGTAGACGATGCGTAGGTCCCAATGGGCGTTCTCAACGTCGCTTGGGTCGCCGGAAAGGTGCGACTGGATACCCACAAGTGTGCAACTCAGTTCTCCGGCAAGTAGTTGTTCTTTCAGGATTCTCTTGGCACATTGGTCCGGAGATTCACCGAACTTCAGATGCGATGCTGGCAACAACCACCTTCCTGACGCCACGTACTTGGGGGCAAATTCACGCCCGACGAGGAACCTCTCCACCCAGATCTCCGGGTTCCTCATTCTCCCGAGCAGAACCTTACCTTCCTTTTCAGCGACGATGAAGCTGGAGATGCAGGCACCGCCCTTAGGCACTTGCCCTGGCATGAACATGGCTTTCTTGATCATGGTTCCGCACCCGAGAATGATGTGAGGGCACTAGTAGAATTTGTTTTGCTCGCAATCTTGGCGTGGGCGTCGGAATTTGAACTGCCATTTTGTGTGTGATGCTTGGAGAACTGTTGATAGAAGCCAAGACGTGTTCTAGCAGGTGGTGTGCTATGATGCTTAACCTGACTGATGGTGGTGTTGTTTACGGCGGTTCTATGTCTTTGAATTTGACCGCGCCTTGTGAGTTAAGCCTGATCATGAAGCGGGAGGGGGATTCCTTCCCCTCTGAACGGTAGACTCCCTCTGCCTCCCAAAGGTTGCCGACTTGGCGTATCTTTCGAAACTCTACACCGTATCCGTGAGGGGAGACTCTTCGAATCATCTTGAGAACTCTTTCTTTGACTTCATCTTCGCCAATCCATGGGCGCTTGTAACGGGGTATCGCAAGTCTCTCCTGTTTGACAGAAACATTGGTCGCTCCAGCTATATTGAGCCTTTTGTCCGCGAGCCAGAGTGACCACAGAATCATGTTAGGTTCGTAACGGCATCCTTGGGGGATGCGTGTTTCAAGAGAAAGAAAATGAAGAAACTCGGGTAGTCTTGACGCTAGGTTGTTGGCCTAGTATCTTCGGTGCTTCTGGTAGCACTCTCTACAGTAGACTGGTCGGCCCGCCGTTGGCACAAACGGTACTTCTGTCTCTGCGCCACAGTCGGAGCATTTGACTTTCGTCATTTGCCTTGGGGCACGACGTCGATCCTCATAACCCATATTCGCATTCCACCGTCCCTATTCTCTAGTTATACGAAAGATAATACTGAACGCGATAATCGGCACGAGCCACGCGGCCCTCCCGCCATCCACGTAGTAAGATCTTCAGTATACTGAGCACGCAAGAGACAAGACTAGTATAAAAAAGGTGCCCAATACTCGGTACTGTGAACCAAATGGTCTGGACAGGGCTCCATGGACTCATTGGAAGCTGCGTCGCGTTTTCGACCCGAGGGCGGGCAATTCTAGGAGATGCCGGAACCCGGACCATGCGGTTCGGAATCGTCTGGGGCTCCATCATCCCTGACGTAGACTTGCTCATCTCGATTCTGATCATTGCAGCAGGAGGAAGCATGCAGCAGGCATTGGCACCTCACCGCACACTGACTCACAGCTTCTTCACGATACTGCCGCTTGCTTTGATCGGACTCGCGCTTTGGCGAATGGGTTGGAGCCAGAGCGTGGGTGGCGGTCTCTTCGGAGTTGCGGTAGGTATGTTCGTTCACGTCCTGTTTGATCTCCCATACGAAGTCGGCGTCTCCTTTCTCTGGCCTCTGACATCCCAGAGGTTCGGACTGCTCTGGTCGTTTCCAGGGATCTGGGCATACTTGGATCAGACCTTGGACTTTCTGTTCGCGGCAGTATTATTCTACACTCTCCACAGGCTCGCAAGGAAGTATCAGGTCCGAGAGACGCTGCTGATCCCGGCAGCTGTCGCCTCGGTCATCGCGTTCCTAGTTGTGGTCGCCTACGACCTGACAGCACCATCGGCAAATCAGTGGTTGCTCGTCTACGCTGGCGTCGGTCTACCGTTTCTGATACTGATCCTCTTGTTGCCGTGGCTGAACCGAACAATCATCTACTCGATCCCGCTGACGAGATGATATCGTATGCTCAAGCACATGACCAACCGCTCGAGTGCGTCAATGTTTAAGAGAGCGCCCCACCCGCTGATTTGATTAGGCGTTTGGCCATGAGCAGCAGGCGAGAGAAGCGGCGCAGAAGCGAAGCACCAATGCCCGCAGCAAGTGCGGGACTGCTAAGATTCTTTGAGGAGGAAACTCCCGGTATCAAGGTGCGGCCGGAGGTCGTCTTGTTGCTCTCCGTTGCCTTGATTGGGATCAGCATCTTCGCCTACATGGCATTCAAGTAGGCATTCATGTTCGCTCTCTAGAAATCTAGGATACTTCTCTGCGAGAAAAGCGGAAGCGGATCCGCCTCGACCTTCAACTCTCTCCTCAAGTGTTTTGAGATCAGTTCGCTGTAGCCTGTGAACGCGTAAACGCGTTTTGCACCTGTCTTGGCCACGTACTTGATCAATTGGTCAAAGCCGGCGTGGCTGCTCAGCGGAAATGATGCGTAGCTTCCTGAACCGAAACGGACCGCCCAACCTGTCGCCATAGCTTCTGAGGCATGGCGTGGAACTGACGAGTTGGTTCCGGTTGTAGTGACGTAGACACAATTGCCTTTACGAAGCAACTTCTTGCCCTCCGCGGCTTCAGCCTCAACGAACGACAGATCGACGCCAGCTTCGTTGTACGCTTCATTCGCCCGCCCAACGACCGAAGCGCAGACGACTGGAAGCTTCGTGTACACGTTGAACAGTTTCACGATCTCCTGCGATTTTCCCGACGAGTAGACGTGAAAAGTTGGCATGCGTGCGTCTTTCACTTCTCGAAGAGCCCAGTTGACAATCCGCGCGTACGTTCTTTCTCGTCGGGGAAAGGTGAAACTCGGATCCCCATACGTTGCTTCGATGATCAGAGTATCGCATTCAGGCACTTCAGCAGCTTCGGTTGTCAACGTGCTGACGCAGTTCAGGTCCCCAGTGTAGACGTAGGTGTGATTGCTCGTGATGAGTTCGAATTGTGCTGAGCCGAGCATGTGGCCCGCATTCAGTGGAAGTATCTCCGTGTCGCCTATGCGTATCTTCTGCCCGTACTCAACTGGGCGCCAGTTCCGCACCGTCTTCTCTCTAAGCTTCTCGAAGATTCGCTTGGTCTCCCTCGTGGAGTATTTCATGACGTTTGATTGGAAGCCAAGCGTGTGATCCGAGTGGGCGTGTGAGATGAATATGTGTGCGTCGCGTTCCATGCTTCGGGCCGCGACGGGATCGAAGACCATTCTTCCGTCGTCGGTGTCTATCACGACGCCGCCGAGCCAACCGACTCTATTTTCTCTCACTCGTCTTTCCACTTTCAGACGCAGCTTCGATTCTTAGTACGGAGTTCAGATGTATGAAGAGCTCTTGCTTCTTCTCTTTGCTTACGATCTGTGGGATAGGATTCACGATTGTTGATCGTAGAACGATTGCTTCGGCCTCCGACAGCCATATGCCTGGTGGATGATGCGAGATTGCGGCGAGTTCTCCCTCGTATCCGAAGTCGCGTTCCACAACGACAAGCACGCGTTTGCCGGCGAGTTTCTCAAGCATGTGGAAAAGCGTCGGCCTGGATGATGACAAATTACGATCTCTTCCTTGCTGCGATTGCTTGCTCGCCGAATTTTAGCCTCTTGAGCTCCCTTTCGCCTATCCTGCGCTTCTTCGCCTTCTCAGAGATAATCGTGCTGTTTCCAAACGGATCCTTCAGCACGAGCGTGAACCTTAGCTTCCCTTCCCTTGCTCGTCGAACCTTCCTGAGCAACAGATCCGCCCTCTCCTTCCTCTTGCCTCCTTCAAGCGAGCGCGAGAGGAATCGTAGGATATCCTCGATCCTCGCAAGTACGCCTTCAACGTTGGAGATGAATCCTTCATTGTTTAGGTCTAGATGTATCGAGACACCGAGCTCTGGCATCATTACAGTTGCTGTGTTGCCTCTAACAATATGGACCTTCAGGTCCTCACTTGACATTACCTTGACTCTCGTCGAGGCTGGATCATGAGTTGACAGCGAGAAAACGTCAGTGTGCCTGTAGCTACAGAACCTGCAAGTAGCGACCGACAACAGCACGGGCCCGAAGTCCCCCACCGCATATTCCAGCTCAGCAACATCGAGCCCTTCATGATTGCATGTCGGGCATTTGGCATCTGCAAGATGATGCTCACGACGTGTCGAGACTGCAGGCAAGGGCTCTTGCGTGTTGGACGTGGCTTAAACCAGCTGGGCTTTCCTCAGAAATACCTCTAAGCTTCTAAAATCAGTTGCACGTTCAGGATAAATCAATAGTTTCAGCTATGTCTCGTGGCTATATCGAAGCCATCAGAATACTCTCCTGAATGATGATGGAGAAGAGTCCAGGCAACCGGTGCCCAAGATGCCTCAGAGATTCCCTGAACGTCTACTATGAGGAAGACTCGGGATTCCGACTCGGCGCCGCCTGCCAACTATGCGGCTTGAAAGGGTACTTCTCTGAAGGCAAACTCATGGTCATGCCTGCACAATAATGAGATCGAATCTACGAAGACCTGCGTGCGAGCAAGGGCGACTGTTTCTTGCGAGCGTCATTATTGGATGTCTCACGATTGCTCGTCGTGTTCTCATGCTGATCTTGAACGAAATACGTTAAAGAGGCTGGGCCGTGACTCCTTGATTGTGACGGGTTTGTCCTCGAAGAAGCTGGAACCTCAAGACAGGGTAAGATTGGCTGTAAGCATGACGAATGTGGTTACCCAAATCTGCGCAGACGGTGTGAGAGAGGCGCATCCGACGATCACTGAGAAAGAATTGATTTCGCTCTTGAGACAGAGGTTTCGAGTCGGCCGAACTATGTCTTCTGAGGAATAGACACTGGACATATTCGAGGCGTTTCTAAAACGAGTGATAGAATCACTCAATCGAAGCGGACTATCATACATGCTGACTGGAGCGTTAGCCTCAAGCTATTACGGCAGACCTCGAACCACATTGGACGTAGACGTAGCCGTTGCAGCTACACGCGACGATCTCGCGACACTTGGGAAGGCGCTCAAAATGGCGGGTCTCGTGGCTGAAGAGCAAAGGCTCGAGTCCGCGTGGAAGTCGCAGTATCGAATCGCCACCGTTGAGGATGAGAAGAGCCCTCACACGCTGGATATCATATTCATGGACGGCACGCTGGAGCGAAAAGCCGGTTTAGTCCTAGGCTTGCCAAGCTTCTATCAGGCCCCGGAGTCGCTCGTACTCGCAAAGCTCAGAATGATCAAGGCCACACTTAACATGGAAAAAGCTGCGACCGATAGAGAGGATATCAAAGCCATCCTCAAGCACACGCGAGTCGATCTCAGGGATCTCCGAAAGAGAGCCCAAGTCCAAAGCACATCTGAGATACTTGAGCACTTGATGCGCGAGTGACAACCTATCGCCCCCCTCACGCATGGTTTCTGGGAATGGACGAATGGGATTCGAACCCTTGAGGCCTGTGTGCTGCGGACATTATGGCGACTGTACTGGCAGTAGGAGCTCGGCTGTGGTCACTGTAATATTGCTTGGCCATCACATATGGTGCTTGAGTTAGCAATGGCCCCACTTGATGGCTTGCATGTCTTAGACTTGAGTAGGCTGATGCCGGGTCCGCTTTGCACGATGATTTTGGGCGATCTTGGCGCAGATGTGATAAAGGTCGAAGAGCCAGAAATCGGCGACTACGCTCGTTCCGCGCCGCCCTTCATTGGAGATGCTGGCGCTGCTTTTCTGATGCTAAACAGAAACAAGCGAAGCATCACGCTCAATCTCAAAAACGCTAGGGGACAGGAGATACTCCATAAGCTCGCAGCAAGGGCCGACGTATTCATCGAAACTTACCAGCCAGGAGTGGCGGAGAGACTCGGCGTCGGGTATCCCGTCATCAGCCAGGCAAACGAACGGATCATCTACTGCTCAATCTCCGGTTACGGACAGAGTGGACCGTATCGTGACCTACCAGGTCACGATCTCACGTACACAGCCTACAGCGGAGCAATCGGAGCCACAGGCCTCAAGGGAGGACCGCCCGTTATTCCGGCCGTACAAGTCTCCGACATTCAAGGCGGGATGTATGCCGTCATCGCAATCATGGCAGCACTCCACCAAAGGGGAAAGACCGGCAAGGGCGAATTCATTGATATTTCACTGATGGACGCCGGAGTCGCGTCAATGATCATACCACTGAGTTTTCATTTCGCAGGAGCATCAACAGAACGAGGAGCATCATTTCTTTCAGGTGGGGCGCCCTTCTACAACATCTACGAGACCTCGGACCGCAAATTCATCTCGATAGCACCTCTTGAGCCGAAATTCTGGATCCAACTGTGCACGACACTGGGACTCGAAAAATACGGAGACAAACAACTTGCCTCTGAAGAAACCACCAGACAAATCTATCATGATCTGGCCGCGTTGTTCCGTCAGAAGAGCCGCGACGAATGGCTCAACATTCTCGAAGAGCATGAGATTCCTTGCGCTCCGGTCTATGATGTGGGCGAGGTTCCTGCCGATCCACACATCAGATCGCGAAAGATGATCTTCGAAATGGAGACGAAAGCGTTCGGGAAATTAAGTCAACTCGCTACACCGATTCGGATGTCTCAGAACCAGCCAGGCGTGAAGTTGCCTCCACCAAAACTTGGCGAGCACACGCTAGAGATCCTACAAGAACTGGGATATTCACCGAAGGATGCGGAACTGCTCAAAACCAAAGGCGCGATCTAGTGAGGCTCGACGATTGAATTGCCTGCACTCAGCTGTACGCATCGTCCACAACGTAGAATAACCCCCATTGATCGCGTGACACGAAACGAGGTGGAGAATTTTGGTCGGTCCCCGCTGGTTCGTTGGCTTCGACAGCCTCATGGAGTTCATTGCTTTCATAATCGCTCTCGCTATAGCCTATCAGGCTTTGAAAGGATACAGGCTCACGAAACAGAGGACGCTATGGTATGTTCATTTCGGCTTCGCAGTGCTGTCAGTGGGTCTTCTGATCGACTCGCTGACAGGTTTCCTTGGGATACTGGCGCGCACGCTGAGAGGAACGATAGGTCTTGCGTCGATTGGATATTCGATCTACTTCTTCGCACAGCTACTCGCCTATTCAATGCTGATCTACGCGTACGTCTCCCAGACAAGAACGCTGAACAGGACATCAGCCCCGGTTCTGTTTGCTTCCTTGTTCGGTTCCGCGACGCTTCAAGCCGCGCCCGTTCCCGGTGTTAGATCGCTCGGCCCTCTAGTAGAGTATCATCCGATCGCGGAGATTGTCCTGCTCTTCTTGGTGCTCTACGTCGCTGTCCAAACTGGTATGAACTACTCATCCTCGAAAGATAGGAACGCACTCCTCGTGTTCCTTGCGTTCCTATTCCTTGCGCTAAGTCACCTATTCTTCATCCTACAACCGTTCCGCGCACTACTCTTCGTAGTCGGACACATGTTTCAGCTCGTGGGCTTTCTCTCGCTATTCACGATGCTTCTACGAGTGGCTCGTAACCAATGACTCAGAGACTTCCCAAGTATCGGTCACAGATGAGAATCTACGTTGACATTATGCGCGTCATCCAACGTGAAGATAATCACGCGAAACCCACCCGCATCCTATACGGCGCGAATCTCTCATATGACCGACTGGTGAAGCACCTAGACGAACTGAAAACGCTCGGCGTCATTGAAGAGATCGCTGACGGAGATGACAGGTTCTATAGGCTCACACAGAAGGGCATTGAATTCATGAATCAATTTAGAGCAGTTGAAAGGTTTGCGAGCGCTTTCGGCTTCGTAATCTGACCATGACTCGCAATTCTCTCTCGCTTCAATCTCCAGTCGTGCTCAGTCCCAATCCCAATCTCGCTTCCTTGCAACCCTGTCCTTCCAAGAATCCTTCCACCG